>Ga0247842_10000994_pt1 | contig 51907 bp, 52 predicted proteins | sample LaCruzMarch2015__3_FD_192411 | JGI IMG/M metagenome (GOLD analysis project Ga0247842, IMG submission 192411) | Freshwater microbial communities from meromictic Lake La Cruz, Castile-La Mancha, Spain - LaCruzMarch2015_19m | ecosystem: Environmental > Aquatic > Freshwater > Lake | place: Spain... | reverse complement strand
TTGACTGATAGGATTGTAGCAGAACTTGAAGAGTTCAGAAAAAAAGGAACTCTTCATGCAGCATTAGATTTTAATGGAGAATTCCATAAACCAGAATATGTACAATCCTTTCCAGAATATGTAGCATCTAAAAAAATAACATTGCAGGAAGCTTTTGAAGCAATTGAAAAAGCAGATCATGTAAGAAATTATAGAGAAGGATTATACAGCGAACTTAAATGCGATGTTGCAATCGCATGCAGAAACAAAGGTATAGATATTGATACGCAAGAAGTCAATAGTTTGCTTTTAGGTCTTGGATATGATATACTTAATGAAGAAGGGACAGATTTCACATCAAAAATAAAAAAACGTTTAGTTCGATTTGGAAGTCTTGCAGAAAAAGCATTATTAGAGGTTAAAAAAAGAATCCAAGGTTCAGAATTTAAGTATGGTAAAACAAATTATGACGAATTAAACAATGCAATACATGAAATAAGATATGATCCAAGCTTAATGATGGGAGTTTATTAGATTAGTTGTAAAATATCAAACTGAATAGATATAGCGGTAGCTCTCCGCTGGGGAAAAATAAAATGGCAAATATAACTTATGTCGGTGGAAATGTTATTGATTGGAATACTGAAATAGATAAAAGTGAGTTAAGTAGGATTGCTAACATAATTAAAGAAAGTAGCGGCAGGGAAACCCATTTTCAATTGAATGCAAATGAAATTTGGGAAATAAAATCAGGGGATTCTTCAACCTATCTTTATCTTAATGCTGATCAGAAATATGCATTTGACAAAAATCCTGAAAAAAAAGATTCAGCTGGTAAAGATTCTTGGTTATTAAAAACCAGTCTAAACCCTGGGGAAAAAGTAACCAGGCAGTTTAATGGTTTAAGAAGACCTGGCGGTGGACCTACAAATAATGAGCATGTTGCAGGAACTTTAGCTAGAAGTATGGGTTCTAATACAGGATTAGATCTTTTAGTTTTAGAAGAAAGTAGATTTGTAGAAGATATATTGAAAAGTGAACTTAGCGGAGCAAGTATTGGTTATGATGCAATTAGAAAATTTAAAAAAGAGATGGATAATATTAATTTTAGGATAAATGGAAAAAAGATTACTTATACATCGATAGAATCTGCATTTCAACCAAGTGAAATCCCAGATTTAGAGGTTATTCTAAACAAAAAATGTAAACAAATAGATGATGTGTTGGTTGTAAACAGTGTAAAAGACAAAGAGTACTTATCTGCAATTCTAAATTGGTATGATAATTCTGATAAAAAACCAGTACTTATTGCAGCTGTTACAAACTCTATGATTGGTAAAATCAAAGATGGTTTAGATGTCCACGGATTAGTTAAAAAATCAGATATCTATATATCTAATATTGAAGAATTGTATGAATTATTAAAAACAAAAACATTATCGCATAGAGGAAGTTCAAAGGAATTAACTAACGCAGATCTTTATGAAAGTATGCTCTATATATTAAAACAGCAAAAAACTGAAGGGAAAAAAGGAAGAGTCTATGTTACTTGCGGAGATAATGGATCTGTTGTTATGGATTCTCATGAAAATCTGTATTTCCAAAGAATTTCTAGTATGATTGAGGGACCTACACAAAAAGAGCCTTTAGTTGATCTAAATGGTGCAGGAGATACATTTGCAGGAGTAATCAGTCTCTTAGAAGCTGATGGCAGGCATAGTGTATTAGAAATATTTGATTATGCAAATGCTGCTGCACAAATTTGTGTCAGACATCCTGGAGCAAATGGAAACAACAGGATAACTAAGGAAGAAATTTCCAAATTCAGAAAATACCATACACAAGATATTTGGAAATATGATACTAGAACACGGGAATTTGACAGATATTGTTCAATTAAATGCAATATAAAATGATAAAAGGTGAAAAAAATGGCAAAAATAATCCAAGGTGATGAGATAATACAGGACTTTACAAATTCACAGAGACCTGAAGATGTAAGGGTTGAAGAGTTGGAAGAAATTGCAGGCAGACCAACAGTTCAAAATTTTATTACAGAACTCCAAGAAATTGCAAAAAAAGGTCCTGAAGAAAATTATGGATTCAATCAGATGCTAGGAGTATTAAATTCTCCAAAGGACGAAAATCTTAGAAATACCATAAAAAAAGTTGCTGAAGAAGTTAGAAAAGCAGTTCCTGAAATTGAATATGTGATACATTGCGGAATAGGAGGTTCTGAACTCGGAGCAACAATGGTGATAAAAGCTCTAGGCAAGAGTAATGCTGAATATATACCAATTACATCTCTTAACAATGATCATATCTCAAAGATACAGAGTAGGATTAAACCGGAAAAATCAATTTTGATAAAGTCTACAAGATCAAACAAGACAAAAGAGACTTTAACTGCTTTTGAGGTATTTAGACAAAAATTTGAGTCTGGCTATATTGATTATAGAAGGCATTGTGTTGCTATTGTAGACAAAAGATTAAAAGATGATGAATCTGTCAAAAAAGAATGCCAGCATTTTATCCCTGTTGAAGGTGAAATGTCTGGAAGGTATTCTGCATTACATGCAGCAAATCTTTTCACAATGCATCTTATGGGTGCTGATATTGACGGATTACATGACGGGGCTTTGCATATGCTTAATAGATGCACTCAAGGAAGGACTATTGCAGATAATCCTGCTTTAGAAGTTGCAGTATATAACTATTTGATGAATACAACAAGAGGAAAAGTAGTATTTAATCAGGGAATATTTTCTCCTGATCTGGTTAAATATGGTGATTGGTTAGGCCAATTGGTAGAGGAAAGTCTTGGTCACAGGTCAGATATTGCAATTGCAACAAAAACATCTGAATTGTCAAACAAGGCTCATTCTTATTTCCAAGGATGGCTAGAAGGAGCAAATAATACGTATCATCAGTTTGTTTTTCCATTAGGAAATAAGGAAAAAGAAGTTATTGCTGATAAAAAAACAGGAGAAACTCTAAGAGATATTGAATTTGCAGAATTTAAAGGTATTTCAACAGCTCTTGCAAATAAAGGAATACCTAACTATACTACTTTTTTAAAAGAAATTAATGAAAAAGCTTTAGGTCAGCTTATAATGCGTGATTTAGTAGCAACAATGTTTTTAGGGCAATTATATGGCTTAAGAAATGAATGCATAGACGGAAAAGTAAAAGAATTTGGATATTTAAATCAGCCAGGAGTAGAAGCATATAAGGTTATCATGCACGGAATTCTAAGTGATATTCCAAAAGTGCATGATGAAATAAGCAAACTGGAAAAAATGTTTATCTAAAATACTAAAATCAAGAAACTAAAGAGAATATAAAATGAGAATAGGAATCTTAACAGGAGGGGGAGATACAGCATCATTAAATGCAATAATTCATAGTGCTGCAGTAGAGGCTGAAAAAGAAAAAGATATTCTTATTGGTTTCAAAAGAGGATGGAAAGGTGCTTTAAAAAAAGATTTATTTGAGATTGGTGCAAGAGATATAGATCCTGATGATGCAGGTACATCTTTGCTTTCATCAAGAACAAACCCGAATGATGAAGAATTAGAAATAATAGCTAATAATATTGAAGATAAAGTTGATGGTCTGATTGCAATTGGTGGTGACGATACTTTAACAGTTGGAAGAAGATTGTGCAGTATTTCAAAAAAACCAATATGCCTAGTAACAAAAACAATCGATAATGATGTAGGGAAAAATGCACCTGAAGGAAAGATAGATTATGAAAAGATTATAAATTATTTTCCATCTGGTTTTGCAACTGCTGCAAGAAAAGCAGTAACTTATGCTAGTGAACTGATTTCCACAACAAAAAGCCATGAAAGAGTGATGTTTTTGGAAACAATGGGTAGAAAACCCGGCTGGTTAGCATTAAGCACATATATTTCTAATCCTGATTTTATTCTAGTTCCTGAAATAAGTTTAGATTTTGATGATTTCAGGGAAAAGTTAAAAGAAAAATACTCAAAAAAAGGTTATGCGATTGTAGTTGTTGCAGAAGGTTTAAAATATAAAGGTTCAGAAAAACCAATTTCTGAAGATGGATCTAAGATAGATGTTTTCGGACATAAAAGGCTAGGTGGTGTTGCAGAAATATTAGCAGAAAGGATAAAAAAAGAGTTAGGAATAGAGAATTGCAATTCAGACAACCCCAACCTCCTTTACAGATGTGGTATTTCACCAGGTTTAGGATATGGCCCTAGACCATCTGATCTTGACAAAAAAACAGGATTAGATTTAGGAAAAGTGGCATTTGGTGCAATAAAAGATGGTATTTCATTAAATGTTGCTGTTCTTCAAAAGCATGAAAATGAAATAACTGCAGAATTAAGACCTCTTGATGAAGTTGTTGTAACTGATTCAAGTGGTAAGATTATCCCAAGAACTCTTGATCTAAGATTCTATGATCAAAAAACATACTCAATAACTTCTGAAGGGATTGGGTATTTTCAACCGATATTTTCAAATAAATGATATACTGTTTTGATGTAGACGGAACAATTTGCAGCAAAGAAGAAGATTATCATAATGCAAGGCCATATAAAAGAAGGATAAAAAAAGTTAATCAGCTTTATGATGAAGGAAACCAAATCATGTTATTTACTGCAAGAGGGGCAAGATCTAAGATAGATTGGAAAGGATTTACAGAACTTCAATTAAAGATGTGGGGGATTAAATATCACGAATTAAAGCTAGGTAAACCTCATTATGATCTATGTATAGACGATAAGAGCGTAAATGATAGGGATTTTTTTAAATATTTTAAAAAAATAGAAATTGAGGAAAAAATAGATTCTAGGATAAAAAAAGGGAAAAACTTTTTAGAAAGTAATGTGATTGAAGATTTAGATAATAATAAACCGTGGGGTTTCTATAATACACTTATAAGAAATAAGTTGTCTACAACAAAAGTTATTGGAATCAATGATGAGTTATCACTGCAATCTCATAAGAATAGAGAAGAGATATGGTATTTAATCAGCGGATCATTGGCTGTTTATAGAACAGATATGATTGAACCTATAAATGATAGGTCCAAGATTAGGATGATATCAAATCTTAATGAAAAAATATTAAAACCTGGAGATGGTATATTTATCAAAAAAAATATAGTGCATTCTGCAAAAAATATCCATAAAGGGGGTTCTGTAATAGTTGAAGTTTCTTTAGGTAGTGCTGATGAAGATGACATAACAAGAATTTATGATAAAAATGGTAGAGTAAGATTAGAGGGAGTTCCTGATAATCTTACAATAAACGAACTGATTCAATTCTGCAAGAATAGAATAAAGTAAATCTAAAAAAAGATTCAAAAATAACAAAAATTTATATACCCTATAAAATCAAGCTAGTCATGCCTTTAATAAAAAAACAGGTAGAAGAGATAAGAGAATATATATCATCCTCAAAAAGACCTTTATTCTTTTTTCATGATGACCCAGATGGATTGGCATCATTCTTATTACTATATAAGATGGTCAATGAAGGGATAGGTATTCCTTTAAAGACATCTGCTGAGATGGGTGTTGAATTTGCAAAAAAAGTGCATGATTATCAGCCAGATGTTGTATTTATTCTTGATAAACCTGGTGTAAGCCAGGATTTTTTAGATGCGGTTAATCAGCCAGTTATCTGGATTGACCATCATACTCCTGTAAAAAGGCATAAAGTAAAATATTATAATCCTCGAGTTGAGAATCCGGATGAATACATAGCAGCATCTTATCTTTGCTATCAGGTTTCACAGGAAGATATGTGGATTTCGATGGTTGGTTGTGCTGGAGACCAATGTGTCCCTGATTTCTTGGATAAAATAAAAAAAGAATATCCTGACCTGATAAATAAAGATATTAAAAGGCCAGATGAAATATTGTTTAATTCTGGGTTTGGAGACCTAGCAAAGATTTTTTCATTTTGCCTAAAAGGAAATATGGGTGAAGTAAAAAAATGTATTAACATAATGACAAGGATAAAAACACCTTATGAGCTTTTAAAACAAGAGACTCCTCAGGCTAATTTTATCTATAAAAAATATCTTAAGATAGATGAAGAATATCAGAGCATATTAAAAGATGCTGTCAAGCATAAGTCAGAAGATGAAATATTTTTTTATGTATATAAACAGGACAAGATGAGTTTAAACCAGGACTTAAGCAACGAATTGGTTTATAGATTTCCTGATAAGATAATAATCATAGGAAGAGAAAGGTCTGGTGAATTTAAACTAAGTTTTAGATCACAAAAATATAATCTTCCAAAAATGATTGAAAATGGCCTAAAAGGCTGTGAAGGTTATGGTGGCGGCCATGAACATGCTGCAGGCGCCAATATACCTGTAAAAGACTTTGATAGGTTTATAGAGCAGTTTAGAGCTCAACTAAAGTAAACAAAGGAAAAAGCAAAGCTTTTCCCGTGTATTTGGGAATCTAAGATTCCCAAAACTTTATAAATCATCTTCTTACTCTATTTATTATTGCGGTGATAGTCCAGTGGTTAGGATAGAAGCCTTCCATGATTAAACAAAGAAAGCTTTTGACACGGGTTCAAATCCCGTTCGCCGCATATAATTATACTGATATGATGCCAAAAATAAATCCGAGGATGATGGAACAAGCAATGCGCAGAATGGGCATTCAGCAGAAAGAGATAGATGCTAAAGAAGTAATTATCAGATGTGCAGACAAAGAGATCATAATAAAAAATCCGAATGTTTCTAAAGTCAATATGATGGGTCAAGATACTTATCAGATTATGGGCCAGTCTGAAGAGCATGAACTAAAAAGAGAGCTTGAAATAAATGAAGAAGATATAAAAACTGTCATGGAACAGGCTCAAGTTGATGAAAAAACTGCTAAAAAGGCTATTGAAGAAAACAAAGGCGATTTAGCTGCTGCAATCCTTAATCTGAAAGAAAATTAGGCTTTTTCAAGAAAAATATATAAATTCTGTTGATATTCTGTCTATAATGGAGAAATTCCTGGAACTTAGAGACACCTCTCAAAAGAAGATTTGGCTCGCAGATCATATTTTGACACAGACCTATCCTTTTTTAAAAGATCCAAAATTACTGATGAGTTCTTTAGAAACACTGTTTTTAGCATATGCTAATGCTATAGGTTCTTTACTGTATTATGAAAAAAGATTCAATAAGATACCTGACTTTGAAGACAATTTTGACAGCAAATTTAAGGTTTTAAAGGAACATTTATCAAAAAAATATGACATAAAACAAGAGGATATAATGTCTATAAAAGAGATAAAAGACATAATATTACAGCACAAAAAAAGTCCAGTGGAGTTTACAAGGCCAGATATGTTTATCATATGTTCAGATGAATATCAGATGAAGACAATCAGCTTTGATAACCTCAAAAAGAAAGTTGCTAATGCAAAGATATTTATAGAAAAGATAAATAATATCACTAATAGAAGGGATATATAGTTATAAAATACGTAATAGAAAAAGCAAAAGAAGAATTAAAAAGAGCTGATCATCTATATTATGTAAGCTTAAAATATACCAAGACGGTTGATGTTATTAAGAGTATAATCGAGAGATTGATTAATGCTTTTGATTTTTCTATAGATTCTTTATTCCTTTATATGCAGAAGAAGAAGAAGATAAAAGAGATTCCAAATAATCCTGTAACAAAAAGCATTGAAATTAAAAAATTATTCTCAGATGATCCTCAATTTTTAGACGATATTGATTTTTATATGCTTATGAGAAAGATAGTACGGGCAAATTATACCTGTTCTAAAGAATTCAGAAAACATGTTACAATGACTGCAACTTTAGATGATACCACTATGGATATAAATATAGAGGTTGTTCTAGGATATTTTGAAAGGACCAAAAAATTTGTTGAAAAGGCTTATAATCTTATACACGGTATAAAAAATGAGTGATGACCTTATAGATAGATTAAGAAATAAGGGCTGGAATGAACAAGATATAACTCATGCTATGGAGATTATTGAGCAGGCAAAACTTCAAAAGCCGAGCAAATTAAGATTTTTAGATTCTATAATATACTGGATTGTCTTGTTTGTAGCATTGATCGGGAATTTTATAATTTCAATAATACTGATCCCATTTATGCTTGCTATGGAAGGTATACGATTAATATTCATAATAGGTGTGATAGGCTTTGCTTTTGGAGCATTCTTTGATCTGATAATAAGCGATTTAAAAAATCTTCAAAATAAACAGGTAATAATTGCAGGCGTATTTTTGCCTATTCTAGCTTTAATAAATGTAAGTTTAATGACTGAATTTGCCAACTATATCCAGAAAACATTAGGCATATTGAATGCACAGCATAATCCTATAGTGATAAGCATAGTTTATGTGTTTGCATTTATGATGCCTTATCTGATAAAAGGTGTTATGACTATAATCAAAAAGAAAAATGTTTCTGTTGAAGCACAAAAGTTTTAAATAGTTTCTTATAATTTTTATTAATATGGAAAAAGAAATACCTGGATGCTGTAAAGGATGTCTGGCATTTGATAAGCATGGTAAAGAATGTTGGGTTTATTGGGAAAATAAAAAAGAATGCACCCAGAATACTTCTAAGATAAACGGGTTAGTATTATAAACAATAAACAGCTAAAAACATTTATAAATAGCCTTATTTCTCTTTAAATTATATATGACCCAGTAGCCTAGACTGGATAAGGCGACAGCCTTCTATGCTTATGCAAAGAGAGCTGTAGATCGTGAGTTCAAATCTCATCTGGGTCGTTTTGGGGGTATCGCCAAGCAGCAAGGCAAGCGGCTGCAACCCGCTTATCAAGGGTGCAAATCCCTTTACCCCCTCCATTTTCTTTAGTTTTTGATTATTATTCTTGAAAATAGAAATATTTATATACTTCTTTATCTGAATATCAGATAAATTGGTTTAATTTCCAATTAATAAACCGATTTTCGTACGAAAAATAAGATATTCAAAATATCTTAATTATGGATATTTAGAATATTTATCTGAATTTCAGAAAGAGCTCGAGGATAATGAAGCGGTACCCAAAGATAGTGCAATGTGACAGCAGAGGTCAGATAGTTATACCTAAAGATATTAGGCACGATCTTAGAATCGATGAAGGCACTGGTTTCTGGATGTATTCTATAACAAACGAAGGAATTCTATTAAAAAAAATCGATAATGTCCCATTGGATGAAAACAAACAAATTCTATCTGAGATTGATGAAAAATCTGACAAGTTAAAAATCAAAAAGTCAAATGTTGCAGATTCAGTTAAAAAATACAAAAAAACAAAAGAGGGTAATCTAGACGTAATATGAGAAAGGCAGAAGCTAAAATAAGGTTTGTACCCATCCTGATAGTGATTGGGATATTATTAGCATTTGCTATATCATCTGATATTGATAAAGGCATAAAGATAAATCTTGAATTTGGTAATTCTCCAAATTATGATGCAGATAATAATGGGATTGAAACAACAGATGGTGTTGTTGATTTAACAATCGGAAAATCAGAATTCAATTGGGAAGTAAACAAAGAAAAATTGTTTACAAAATGGATCATCGAGAATTTAGATGATGGGACCAAAAAAGTATTATGTTATGGTAATGAAGAAGGATGTTCATTCATTGATCTGTCAAGCTCATCAAAAGATTGGGATGACATCTTATATTTAAACTATGGAAAAGATGGAGCTGGTTACAATAATAAGATAACCAGCCAAGTGATATATTATGATGTAGATCTGTCTGTACCTTATTCTGAGATCTATTATTCAGAAGAATCTCAAAAAGATGTAGAATTTTATGAAGATGACGGGAAAAAATTAAAAGATATTAAAGTTGAAGTAAAAGATAAACAAGGTTCAGATATCGGTGAATATAATATTGTCAATAATGGAGAAACTTATGATTTAGTCATCTCAAATAAAAGATCTGAAGATAAGAAATCATTATCAGTTGCAGAAGTAAAGCAAAGATCATCAGAATCAAAAGTAATAATCAAAAGTATAAGGAATGTAAAAGATGTAACAGCAATAATTGACAAAGCTTCTGAACAAAACATAAAGACAGATATCATAGCTATTGATGAATCTGGATTAAAATTTGATAATGCTGAGATTACATTAGAAAAAACAGGAAAAGTAGATATTATCATGAGATGTGCAGATTTTGATTTTACAAATTTCAAATGCAACAATTGGGAAAAGACAGATATCACATTTGTTGATGACGGAAATTCAATAAGATTCAATGTAACTGGATTCAGCGGTTATGCAGGAGCAGAATTGACAATAATAAATGTACAGAGCTATCCTGAATTATTCGGTAATTGGACAGTAATGTTCAATACAACAGGAACAGCTGATCTGAAGATCAGAGCTATAAACGGAACAGTATGGACAAATACAGAAGACATTGGTTCTGGATATGATCTAAGATTCTTAGGAATAAAATGCGGAGAAAATGATTTGAGCTATGAATGGATAAACAGCGAAGTTGTTGTTTATAATTATTCTTGCAATGAGCTAGGATATGAAACTCAGAAAGAATTGACTACAGGCAAACATTATTTAGAATTTGAATTTGGAACAGAAAAGGCCTATGCAAAAAATGATGTAGTAGCTCCTATCACAATAACACCTTCTTCATCAATAGAATTAGGGCAAAGCGCTGTTGCAACTGCAGGTTTAGATTGTGGTGGTGGTTGGGATATCATAAGTGGAGCAAGTAATTGTGCCTTTTCATCATCTGGAGGATGTTCAGCAACAATATTAGGAACTGCTGTTGGAAGTTGTATAATAAGGGTAAGAAATTCAAGTTTAGATGGAGAATCTACTGCAGGAATAATTGTTTATGATTCAACATCTCCTACAAACGATATGACGATTAATGCATCAGATGTATTAAGAGACCAATGGCAAAATGGAATACAGATAGGATGGACAGCTTCAACAGCTCCTGATGTAAAAAATTATACAATAAGAAGAGCAGAAAACATGCCTTCTGGCGGAACAATAATCAATACCACCAGTGTGATTACTGGAAGTTATAGTATTATAGACCGTCCTTCAAATGATACAAGAATTGCTTATTATTATAGTGTAACAGCATGCGATAATGCAGGTAATTGTAATTTAGGAATATGGTCAAATGAAGTCCATATAAATGCGATGCCTATCCAAAATTCAACAATGATAACTCATATGGACGGAACAAATGCTTCTATACATGATGCAAATGCAAGAATACCTACAAGCAATGACAGCTTAAAATGTGTAGGAATTGCTCATGATAAAGATAATGAGTCTGTTTCAATGATCTATAATATAACTATTTTAGAAACTTATGGCAGAGGTTCAACAATAAATATGAACGGTATTTCTACAGACTGTATTTATTTTGATCACAATGTAGCTGGATGGCAGAATCAGTATAATATGACTGAAGGAGATACTTTCTGTGAAGTTATAATCAATTCAACCATGCTAAGCAAAGGTGATAAAGTTGATTGTGTAATGACACCATATGATGGAAAAGAATTAGGAGATAGTGTTCATGCTCAAACTGCTTATATAAATAATACAATACCGACAGCACCCAATGTTTGGGTAAGTCCTAATGATCCAAATGAATCTTCAACTTTAACATGTAATTATACTTTCTATGATATGGATGGAGATTCAGAAAATGTTTCTGCTGCATTGTTCAAATGGTATATCAACAATGAAGGTTTAAATGATTTCATAGAAGTTCCTGGACAGACTTCAAGAACTTTAACAAGCATCTTTGATAAGAATGATGTTGTAATGTGTGCAGTTATGGTCATGGATGTAGATATTGGTTGGTTAAATTCTCCTATGTATGATGATGAATATGTAAATTCTTCAGGTTCTGTTGTAATAATAGATAATGCTAAGCCTCAGATAATCGATTATGGTGATAATTCAAATGATACAAGCCCAACAACAATTGGACAAAGCATATTATTTAACGCAACATGGGTCGATTATGAAGATCCAAATGAGATTGCGCAGATGTTTGTATGTGACAGTACAGTTGATTCTGAACAGACCCCATTAGAAAACGCTACAAGCAATTTAAGCATTGGAAATAGTAATACAATGGTATATTATACTAATAGGACCGGTCAATATGTACAAACAATTGCAATAAAACCATTTATGTTTGTAAATTCTTCAGGATCTCCATTAGTAAATGGTTCAACAGATTATGTTTATGATATCTATGCATTTGAAGTAGATGATATAGGAGATCCAATAACCGGCAGTTCAACTCTAATAGCAGAATCTTATAATAATGCATTTACTTCAGGAAATTATAATTATGTAACATTACAATATAATTCACAGCCATTATCCAATAAAAGATTGGCTATTGCAATATGTGTTGATGAAAATCATGGAGATACAACTTATTGCGGAAGAGGAAGTATAATCAATACAAGGCCTGATTCAATATTTGTAAAAGCAAATAATGGAACAAGTGCAAATGATAGTAATATCATCATATTGCCAAGCAATCTATATTATAAAGATGCTTATATCAAAATAAATTATCAAACCACTTCAGGAGGTAATATAACTTCAGATGGTTGTGTTGGAAGAGAGTATTGCAGCACTTCAATGTCTTCAAATACTCAGGTTTCATGTATCTATAATGTTAGTGAAACAAATCCAGAAGGATTAAATGATTATTACATAAAAGTATGTGATGATGGCGGACAATGTTCTGTATGGAGAGAAGGGACTTTCTACACAAATTATAGAGCAATAATGAATTTTGTAAATATAACTACAGATTTAGGTTCTATTAATTTCACAGATGATGCAAACTTAAATTGCACACATGATAATGGAACAGATTCATGGATAAAGAATAATGGAAGTCTAACCTTTACATATAAATGGTATCTGAACAGGACAGGATTTTTTGGATTATACAGTACTGCACCAGATGCTCAGATTTTAGCTAATGCAAACACCCAAACAGGAGATAAATGGATCTGTGAAGTAACTCCGAATGATGGATTTAGTGATGGAGTACCTATGAATTCCTCTAATGTTGCAAATATTGGTATAAGCAGCGGAGGAATAGATCCTGGAGACGGAAGACCTTATATAATAAATGTAACTCATAATTCAAATTATACAAATCCTGTTGCAGAAGGTTCAGTAATAACATTCAATATAGGATGGTCTGATTCAAACTCATCATCATTAAACAGAGCATATATCTGCAACACATCAGATACAACCTGTAATGCAACAGGATTATTGACAACATCTGGTTGTTTAGGTTATGAATTTGGAAGATCATTGCAGACAAGCAACAATCCGTTTTCGATAATTGTTCCAGCAAATTCTTTCTTGAGTGAAAACCTAACAAGCTGTGTATTCTTATATGATGATGCATGGATTTTATCAGATGGAGTAAATGTAAATTTCAGTTTGAATCACAGGCCTAGTGCAACCTTAATATCTGTAGACTATATTACTTCAAGTTCATTGATATGTCTGTATACATTTAATGAAACTGATGCTGATGATACAGAAAATTTAACTTCAACATCATTTAGATGGTGGAAAAACGGAATATTGCAGGCAACTACAACTCAGAATATAACTGGTGTAACCATAGCTAATAATAATTATACTTGTGGAGTGCAGGTTTATGATCAGCATGGCCTATCTTCAGATGGTTATTTTAATTCAACATTATTCCAAGGAACAGGAAATATAATTGCACCGATATTATGGCCTCAGCCAGAAGCAACAAGATTCCAAACCATAGATATTATAGGTTATATCAACAGGAGCAACTTGAATATAACTGCAGTAACTAAACAGAACTATGAAGTAAATATGAGTTCTACAATAAGTTTGCCAGGGAATTCAACATATGTAGGGATGAGCTATTCGATAGCTGATTTCAATACAAACAATTCATTTGTTGTTATACCTGAAGCTGATATAAGCTATTTCCAAACTACATACTTCTTAGAATTTGAAAATCATCAGAGAGATTATTTTGAAAGATATAATATAACATCAAGAACACCTTTATTTGATGGAACTTGGAGAATTAATATCTATCCTAATTTGACAGCACCAGTATCAACTAATGAGATTGTATATGTCTATAATGAATCGTTGCCTAAAGGATGGTTTAATTTTTCATTAGACTTGTTTAATGGAACAAATGAAGTTAGGGTAAGAGGAAATGAAAATGTTACACCAAATATATCTTTGACAGGACCACCAACAATCTTTAATATATTCTATGATAATGAAACTCCGTATATAAACACCTCTTTGATTGGATTCTCAAACGAGAATGTATATATAATTGAATTTATAGTAACAGATAATTTCAAAATAAATCTTTCAACCTTATTGATAAATATAACCAACGGAACATATAATGTAACCCATAGATATGATAATATAACATATACCAATCAATCTTGGAATTGGGGAAGAAATATAATATGCATTGATGGGAATAATACATATGAAGACTGCTTTGTAGAATTAAATCTGTCAAACAGCAATAATTATACAGTAACATTTTCAGTAAATGATTCTGTTGATAATAGTTTTACAACATCACTAAATGGCTATATAGTAGACTCATCAAAACCAGCAGCTCCAACAGTCTATGCAAAATCAATACAAAATACAACAAATCTGTCTGCATTATGGCGTGATTCAAATGCAAATATAACAAATGTACAATATGCTGTTGGTGAAAGCAGATATCCTGCTGATGGATGGAATTCAACATTAAATTGGACAAATGTATCTGAGACTAGCACTCTAACAAAGATTGTTGATGCTAATCGTGATTATTATCCTGATGAAAACGAATCTATGGTAAATTCAACAGATTATAATTTGAGCAGTGATGATTATGTAACAAAAACAGGTTATGCTGCTTTGAAAAATTTCATAAATGGAACTGAGATGTTTAATTGTACAGACAGTTCAACCATTTATGTAGCAAACTGCACAATTATAAGAGATATTGTACAAGATGGAATTTATAATGCAGCAAATGATACTATAATCGGAGGAAATTATTCTTTGATAAACGGTTCTGGATTATTAAATTTCTCTACTAATATGATGTATCTTGATACAGATCTAAGCTCAAGCTATACAGCAGGAGAAGCAATAATAAGCGATGATGGAGATGGAAATCTAACTCAAGGAACATTAGACGGAACTGGTTTAGATAATGTAACTTTAGATGGAACAATAAAACAGTTATACAATCCATTAACAACAATACCTTTGAATTTGACTAATCATCATTTCTATTATATAGGCTTAAGATACAAAAATGATGTAAACCTATTCTACAGTTTAGTAGGATCATCTTTGACAATTAAATATAAAGAATCTTCTGGTGGCGGAGGACCAAATGGAACTGTAAATTGCACAGGACCTAGTGCTGTACCTGTAAATGCTCCTTTAGTAGTTGAAGCAAATGCAAATGGATCAAAAATATTGACTGCAGATTGGGGTGTAAGCTCTGATAATTGTTATGATATAGCGTCTTATGAATATACATTAGGAACTTCAAAATGCGATGATTATGGTTATGATAATGTAGTTGGCTGGACAAATAATAATTTGAGCAGAAACGCTTCTGTATCAAGAAATTTCACAGATGGAACAGTATATTATTGGTGTGTACGTGCAATAAACTCAATAAATCAAACTGGTGAAATGAATTCAAGCGAAGGAACAACCTATTTCGATCAAATTTCACCAATAACAACTTTGATAAGAGTTGAAAATGATACAAACGGTTCAAATGGTTGGAGTGATGATTACAGAGATAATAATATAACAACATTTGTTGTCCAAGGAGATAAAAATATGACTTGTTTTATATCTCCTTTTGATAAAGGTTACAATCAGTACAATAATAACACCGATAGGATGTGTTATCCTGCTCCAAATATAACCATAGTATGCAATCTAACAAATTTAACAAAAGGAAATTATCTGTATCATGTTGTTTGTGCTGATACATTGATGCCAACTCCAAATGAAGACAGTATTGATACTAATCTAGATGTAAATTTCAGCTTAGATTGGCCTCTTCAACCAGAAATACAAAATTTCAGCATGTGGATATATTATGCTAATATGACATTAAGAGGTAATGCTGCTAATCTCTCAAATACAGCTTACAGAGGAGAAATATTATTATGCAACGGAACTTATTATGATTCAGATAATAATACTTTAGTAAATGGAACTATAAGATGGATAAATGGAAATGTAAGTCTAAAGAACTCAACTTTGACTCAAAGCAGTATATCATCTCAGCTAAATACATCTTTGTATAACATAACTAGATTAGATAATATAACTTGTATCTATAATATAACTGATTCAGGAGCCCAATATAACAATTCGTTTGGAAACTTATCTGTAATGATAAATAATACACCTCCTAGCTTGAACAGCAATCCTATATTGAACTCTAGCAATGGTGGAAATAAGACGAATGAAAGCTTGATATGTTATGCTCCATCTGTCAGCAATATTGATAATGATCCTATTAATTATACATATAATTGGTATAGAAATGCTGGTTCATTAAATGCCTCTTGTTATCAGGAATCTGCAAATGTTTCGACTTTCTGCGGAGGATTAGCAACTGGAAATTATGGATTAGCAGTTAATTATTTGTATATAAATTATTCAAAACCTATAGGATTATCTAATGCAGTATGGCAGATAAAACATGGTAATTTAGGTACTTACAATGTCTCTATCCTAAGTAGCTGCTTAGATTATTATAACAGTACAATTTCATTAAGATTCTTTTCAGATGATGGTTCAATAGGGCCTGTAGCATATTCATATGGGCAATGTTATAATGGAACATGGAATAATATAACTAATATAACTTCAGGAGCTACAGTATCATGTAATCTTCAGACAAATCAACAGGCAAGATTATATGATGGAAATTGGACGACAGATGCTATTTATTCTTCAATATTTTCAAATTGGACTAGAGAAATAATAACATCTAATTGCACTCCAGGTTATATCTATGAAGAATCAATTATTTGGAATGGTACTATTCCTATAATAACAATAACAACAAATAGTACATCTAATGTTCTAGGAGATGGTAACACCTCAAAAGGTGAAAACTGGACTTGTTCAGTAACACCTTATGATGGAGAATCATATGGAACTACAAGAAATAGTAATTCATTGATAATATTAAACAGTGCTCCGTATTTTAGCGGATTAATTCCAAATCAATCATGGAATAGAGGTAGTTCAGTACAGGTAAACTTATCAAATTATTTCTTTGATGTAGACAATGACAACTTAACATTCTATAATACACCTGTAACAGGAGGTATAAATATAACAATAAATCAATCAACAGGAATTGCTAATCTTGATTCAGATGGATTCTCTGGAACAAAAACAGTTAAGTTTAATGCAACAGATGGAAGCTTATGGAGCAGTTATAGTAATAATATAACCTTAAATGTAACAAACAGCACAATAAATGTATCTTTAACAAGTCCTATAAATGGTTATAACTCATCAACTTCCTCAATAACATTTAATTGCACAGGTATAAACACAGTAAATAATAATATTACAAATGTAACATTGCAGATCTGGAAAAATGGAGTATTAAATTTCACAAATACAACCAATGTAACAACTGGAAACCAGACAAATGCTTCGTTTATAGTATCAGGATTACAGGATGGAAACTATACATGGAACTGTTATTTCATGGATATCATAAGCAGCTATGGCAGAGCTAGCAATGCTTATTCATTCAGAATAGACACTGCATATCCAATAATAAATTTCACTTCAGCTACAGCAACTAATTTCACTAATGTTAGCAGAAATTGGTTATATGCTGCTGTAAATATAGTTGAATCATATTTAAGAAATATAACGTGGAACATTAATGGAACAATCACTACAGACTTAAATTATACAAAGAATACAACATCTTTAGCAGAAGGAATATATCTTTATAATGTAACAGCATGTGATTATTCGAACAATTGTAATTCAACAGAAACAAGAACAATTGTTTTAGACACAACACCTCCAACTTCAATAACAAATCTGATCAATATATCTACAACTGAAAATTCAATTATAATAAATTGGACTGCAGCAAATGATACATTATCAGGAGTCAAATATTATAGAATATTCAGAGGAAGCTTATATCTTGCAAATACAACAGCAACAAATTATACAGATTCAGGATTATCTTCATTAACATCATATTTCTATAATGTAACTGCTGTAGATTATGCAGGCAATGAAAATAATGGATCTATAATTTTAGGTGTAACGACAAATCCAGATACTACTGCACCTATAATCTCTGGTGTTAGCGTAATTTCAATAACAACTTCAAGTGCAGTTGTAGTCTGGACAACAGATGATTTGTCAAATTCAACAGTAATACGCGGAACAAACAGTTCAATTTTGAATATAACTACAACTAATGTTGCAAATGTTACATCTCACAGTGTAAGCTTAACTGGATTGACTGCAAGTAAATTATATCACTTTAATGTAACTAGCTGCAATAATGTAGGAAATTGCTCTACAAGCGGAATATATAACTTCACAACTCTAGCTAGCGGGGGAGGCGGTGGTGGTGGCGGAGGAGGTGGAGGATCTTCAAGTTCAGGAAGAACTACATTCATCAATTTAACTCCGACTTATACAGGATATAGTTTCAGCAGAGCAGATGCTGTACAGTTCAGCTTTGGAAACATATTATATTCAATAAAGATAACTGAAGTTGGAATAAATTATGTGAAAGGAACAGTAATACCTACTTCATATCAGTTTACAATGAATTTAGGAGATACTTTACCGATTGATTTGAATGGTGATGCTAAGAATGATATCCAAATATATTTAGATAGTATATCTGGTGGAAGAGCTACATTATTGATAAGATTGATAGAAAGAAAATCATTATTGGTATTAAATCTAACAGCACAACCAAGAGGTTCAATAAACAATGAGATTGAAGTTCAACCGATAATCCCTCAAACTCCAAGACAAGAAGTAATTGAAACTGTAGATGTGCCTAACAAATGGAACAATATACTGCCTTATGTGATAGCAGCATTGATTGCATTGATATTATTAGCAACTTTAGTTATGAAAGAAAGGACAAAAAATGGATATATAGAAAATATTCCAGAATTAAAACTGCATGATTTCATAACAAAAGCTAAGGCTAAAGGTCATCATATAGATGATATAAGGAAAGTTTTAGTATCAAATGGGTGGCCTGCTCATTTTGTTGATTCAGTAGCTTTGCATGATGCAATAAACCATATGATCTCTAAAGGACACAGTCATAATGATATAAGAGCAACTATAAAGAAAAAAGGATTTAGCCAGAAAATCGTCAATGATGCTATGTTAAATCATTTCATAATAAGTGAAGTACATAGAAGAAGACATATCAGGGATATAAAAAAGGATTTGATAAAAGCAGGATGGGATCCTAGAGTTGTTGAAAAAAAACTAAAACCCAATTGATTTATTTTTTCTTATGGCTAAAATTTTGTTTAAAAAAGGAAAAAAGGAGTTTGTTAAAGATTTAGACAGAGAAATAACTATCTCAAAACAAAGGTTTTATTTTGTTTTGGATGAAAAACATGATTATGTCACAGAAGATGGAAAGATTGATAAAAAAGATCTTAAGAAAAAAGATGGAAGTTCTATAAAGACAAATACTGGAAAAGAATTTATTGTTTTTTCTGCAAATTTTATTGATAATTATAGGAAGATAGCTCGTGGAGCTCAAATAGTAACTCAAAAAGATATTGGGATTATAGCAGCAGAGACTGGAATAAACCATAAGAGTGTTGTTGTTGATGCTGGGACAGGTTCAGGTGCTTTAGCATGCTATTTAGCTCATCTCTGCAAAGAAGTCACAAGCTATGATATAAGGGATGATGCTATCGAGATAGCTAAAAAGAACAAAGAATTTTTAGGGATAAAAAATCTAAAGATAAAAAAGAAGGATATTTTTGCCGGAATTGATGAAACAGAGTTGGATTTGATTGTCTTAGACATGCCTAATCCTTGGAATGGTATAAGATCCTGTGAAAAAGCCTTAAAGATAGGGGGTTATCTGGTTATTTATGTTCCTACAGTTCTTCAGATTTCAGATTTCGTCAATGAATTAAAAAAATATGAGGGTTTTGTATATCTTAAGACAATCGAGCTTATTGAAAGGCAGTGGAAGATTGAAGGAAGATCTGTACGCCCTACTTCTGATGCTATAGGTCATACTGGTTTTATGACTTTTTGCAGAAAGATAAAATAATAAAATCAGTTATAATAATATTTTCCAGCGCTTTTTTGCTCTCTGTCTTTAACACTTTCTTCTTTATTTGCCCTAGGACGATGGGTTTCTGGATCTCTTCTAAAGGTTAAACCTATATCTTTCAAGAAAATGTTCATTCCATCTTCCATAAAAAAAGGTCCTTTTGCTTTTCCGTTGATAGCAGGTTTTCCTTCAAATACAAGAAGTTTTTGAGATAGATAATCTAAGAATAATAGGTCATGGTCTACTATCATAGCTGTTTTACCGCGTATTTCCATTAAGTCTCTGATTATTTTTGAAACTATCAATCTTTGTTCTACATCTAAATAAGCAGATGGTTCATCTAATAAGTATAAATCTGCATCTTTTGATAAGCATAATGCTATTGAAACTCTTTGTAATTCTCCTCCTGAAAGCTGATTAAGCTGTTTATTCAACAAAGAACTTAAGTTCAAAGGTGTTATAATTTGAGCTTTGTATTTTTTTACTGCATTTTCCAAAACATTCATAACAAGCTCATCTGAAGAAGATTCAAGATATTGGGGTTTATAGCTTACGTTTATCTTTTGCTCTATCTCTCCTTTATCTGGTTTTATGACATGGGCTAATATTTTTACAAAACTTGTTTTACCGATTCCATTTTCACCTAAGATTCCTACAACATCTTTCCTGTAAACAGAACCTTCTTCTGATATCAGATGGAATTTTCCTAATTTTTTATCTATTCCTTTCCAGGAGGTTAAAATATTTTGAGTTTTTACTTTTATAGGAGGTCTTGCCTCAAATTTGATCTCATGATTCCTGAATCTTATATTTTCTTCTCTTAAGAATCCTGAAAGATAAGTATTGATTGCTGTTCTTGTCGGTCTAGGTTGCGCAACAATACCATAACAGTTTTCTTTGCCATACATTATATGCACCAAATCAGTCATATAATCCAATATTATTAGATCGTGTTCAACAACCAAAACAGCAGTATTTTCATTTGCTAAAGATTTGATGAATTTGCTTATCTTTATCCTTTGTTTTATATCCAGATAAGATGTAGGCTCATCAAAAACATATAAATTGGCTTTCTTCAATACAGCAGCTGCAATTGCAACCCTTTGAAGCTCTCCACCAGATATTTCAGTTATATTGCTGTCTAATATCTGTTCTAACTCTAATTCTTTAACAATATGATCAAACTCATTTTTTTCGTCTACTTTTTTCAATAAATCTTTTACACTGCCTTTTTGTGTTTTAGGAATAAGATCTACCTGCTGAAGCTTATAGCTTATCTTGATCCTGTTTTCTTTGACTTTTTCAAAAAATGTCTGGGCTTCTGTTCCTTTAAAATATTTTAACAGTTCATCATATCCTGATTCTTTGTCTGTTCCTAGATTGGGTTTTAGAACTCCTGCCAATATCTTCATTGCAGTTGATTTTCCTATACCATTCATACCTAAGATACCTACAACCTTTCCAAACATAGGTGTTGGCAAGCTGAATAGTTCAAAACCATTTTTTCCATATCTATGGATAGGTTCTTCTTTTAATTCTTCAGGAAGATTGATTATATGGATTGCTTCAAAAGGGCATCTATTTGGACAGATTCCGCATCCTGTGCATAATTCTTCATTTATCTGAGCCTTATTTTCAGGAGATTTAACAATACATTCTTCTCCCATCCTGTTTACAGGACATACTCTTATACATAGGAAATCTCCACATCCTGCAGGGTTACACTTTTCCTTTTCGACAATTGCTAATCTCATACTGTATATAATTCAAAAAGTATTTATAAATGTATATTATTTAGAAAGATATATAAATTAAGATTCCAGACAAATTCTATAAGGGGGTATAATAATGGTTAAAATAGGTATCATAGGTGGTTCGGGTTTAGATAATCCAGATATTCTAAAGAACGCAATAGATAAAGAAGTAGAAACTTCTTTTGGAACTCCAAGTTCTCCATTAAAAATTGGCAAGATAAACGATATTGATGTTGTTTTATTGGCAAGACATGGTCGTGAACATACTATTCCTCCAACTCATGTGAATTATAGGGCTAATATTGCTGCTCTAAAAGAGATTGGCTGTACCCACATTATTGCAACAACCGCTGTCGGCAGCTTAAGGGAAGAGATTGGTAGAGGAGATTTGGTCTTTCCAGACCAATTCATTGATTTTACAAGGCTAAGGCCATTGTCCTTCCATGATAAATTTGAGCCACATAAGCCTATCCATACAGCAATGGCAGAGCCTTTTTCTAAAGAACTTAGAAAAATCATTATTGACTCAGCAAAAAGATTAAACATTAAAAATCATGAAAAAGGAACAGTAGTTACAATAGAAGGTTCAAGATTTTCTACAAAAGCAGAATCAAAGATGTTTAGGCAATGGGGTGCAGATATAATCAATATGTCTATCGCTCCAGAATGTATCTTAGCTAATGAAGCTGGAATTCCTTATGCTACTGTTGCTATGTCTACTGATTATGACTGCTGGAAAGAAGATGAAAAACCAGTAACATGGGATGATATCCTTAAGATATTTTCTCAAAACATAGAAAAAGTAACAAAATTATTGATAAATATTATTCCGAAGGTGAAATGATGAATATAGTTCTTGCAACAACATCGCCTTATAGGATTGCAGCAATGAAAGATACTGGAATGCCTTTTGAAGCAAAATCAAGCAAAGTAGAAGAATATTTTGAAGGCAGACCGACAGAGCCAAAACAGCTTGTCAAAGTATTATCAAAACTAAAGGCAGAAGCAGTTGCAAAAGATTGTCCGAATTCTTTAGTTATAGGTATGGATAGTATAGGTTATTTTAATGGGAAAATACTGGAAAAAGTTAAATCTTATGAAGAAGCATTCGAAAGGCTAAAAAGTATGTCCGGAAGTTCGTATGATTTCTATACTGGCTTAACTGTGATAGACACAAAAACAAAAAAAATTAAGCAAAAATTAGCAATAACACATGTTAAGATGCGAAAAATAACTGATGATGAGATAAAAAGATATCTTGAACAAGACCCAAAGTATAATACATATGCACATGGCTATGATCCATGGGGCCATCTAAGTTCAACATTTATAAAAAGCATTAGTGGTGATCCAAAAAATATACTTACTGGAATTCCACTCGCAACAATTTTTCAGATGATAAACAAGGTGAAATGATGGGCATACAAGTTGAATTTAATCCAGATATGGCATTACGTGATTATTTAGAATTCAAAAAAGGCAACAGAAAAGAAGATGAGTGTATTCCAGAAAAGATAATTCCTGGAAAAATATATAATTTTCTTAAGAAAGGGATGAGACTTTATTGGTTATCAGATAGTGAGTTTTGGTCAAAAGGAGAGATGCCTTTATGTATAACATATGGAAATGAGAAACTCTCAAGACCATTAGCAAGCATAAAAATGTTAGAAGTTACCCATTTCTTAGTCAATGGAGAGGTCTGGACAAAAGGTAAATATCAAGTAATTGAAGCGTTTGATATTAACGATAAAAAAATGCATTTTGAAGGTTTGAAAAGAATTTAAGATGGGACAAGAATTTGAGACCCAAGTTTTGGACATCGATGTTGAAAAAATAAAAAAACAACTGAGAGATTTGGGTGCAAAAGAAGAATCTGAAATTTTACAAAAAAGATTAGTTTTTGATATAAAATGTCTTGATTCAATAGTCCCAGGCACAGGTGAATGGATTCGTCTGAGGCAAAGTGGAAACAAAACCAATTTAACTTACAAAAACAGAAAAGGAAATGGCCTTTCTGATACTCAAGAGATTGAGATAGTTGTTGATGACTTTGATAAAACGGAAAAGATATTATCAAATCTAACATGTTTCACGGATAAATATTATCAGGAGAATAAAAGAATCGCTTTTAGATTAGGTGACATAGAATTTACAATCGATACCTGGCCGATGATACCAACTTTTTTAGAAATTGAATCAACGAGTGAAGAAAAAGTTAAAAAAGGACTAAAAATGTTAGGATTAGAAGGTAAAGATGCAGGACATATCGGTTTAATTCAAATTTATAGAAAATATGGAAAAGATATACATTCTTACAAAGAGTTGAAATTTAAGGAGGAATAAAATGCCACACACACTAAAAGAAAAGATAAGAACAGTGCCTCATTGGCCAAAACAAGGTATAATGTTCAGAGATATTACAACCTTATTGAAAGATGCTCAAGGTTTTAACCATACTATCAACCTTCTTGCAGAAAGATACATAAAAAAAAGAATCGATCTGATTGCAGGAATAGAATCTCGCGGATTTATTACAGGAGCAGCTTTAGCTCATAGGTTAGGATTGGGGTTTGTTCCAATAAGAAAAAAAGGAAAATTGCCTGCAGAAGTTGTTTTTGAAGAGTATGATCTTGAATATGGTAAAGATAAGATTGAAATCCATAAAGATGCTATTAAAAAAGGCCAAAAAGTTTTGATTGTAGATGATCTCTTAGCAACAGGAGGTACATGTATGGCTGCATGCAACCTTGTTAAAAAGCTAGGTGGAGAGATAGTAGAATGCTGTTTTATTATAGATTTGCCGGAGTTAGGTGGCAAGAAAAAACTAGAGAATGAAGGATATAAAGTTTTTAATCTTGTAGAGTTTGAAGGAGAATAATAAATTAAAATAAAAAAAGAAAATAAAGATAGTTTACTTGATTTTGTAAACTATGCTTATATCTGCAGTTATGCTAACATCAGAAGGCAATACATTTGCTGCTTCTGCAACCATATCTGCTCCTACTGATTTAGAAGACATCGCATACATATATGGTCTGTAATAATAATTGCTTTCTGAAACAGATTTAATGTCTCCTAATTGAGCTCCTAGACTGGATGCAATAGTCTCTGCTTTAGATTTAGCATTTTTAGTTGCTTCTGCCAATGCTTGTTGTTTATATTCCTGTTCTTTTGCATCTGTCAAGCCAAAATTTATGCCATTGATCTGGTTAGCACCATTTTTTGTGCAGATATCAACAATTGTTCCTACTTTTGTCAGATCTGAAGTTTTTATTGTCAATGTCTGGGTTGCTCTCCATCCTTTTGAGACATAATCGTTGTTTTCCCAAGTTTTTTCTTCATATAAATTTAACTGGTCTGTCTGTATATCACTTTCTTGTATTCCTTTGTATCTCAATCCGTCAATTATTGCATTTATTACTATATTTGCTTCATTTTGAGCTTCTGCTGCTGTGTTTTTTACAATTGTAAATCCAGCTGAAACTTCTGCTTTGTCTGGCTTAAATGTAAGCTCAGAACTTCCTTGTACATTTATAGTATTATCTTCTGTTGGTTGTGTCTGTATACATCCTGTTAAAGCTATCAAAGCAATAACAAAAACTGCCATCAACATTTTTTTCATTTCCATTTTTTTCACCTTATCTAAATTTATTTTTGATAAGCCTTAAAATAAAATTTTAGGCTATTGTGCTTATCATTTAAAGTTATGTTATACCTTTATAAATACCCTTCTAAAGCTTCAATCTTAATCAAAGTCATATTGCGGAACACAGCTTGATTTATAGCATACGTATCTTAAAGCGCAGTTAGGTACTATTGATGAACAATCATCTGTAGTTTCACAAGGTATCAATAAACCAGTACACATTGGATTTGCATCTATCTCTATATCTCCTGTATCAGAATTGAGTTTGCATTTTCCAAAACATCCTTCTTTAGCTATAGTCCAATAAGGATCTTCAAATTTGATGCATTCTTTTTCATCTGAAAGGCTATAAAAACAACCGTTGCTTCCGAGTTTTTGCAGTGCCTCTGCTTTATCCATATTTTTAATGATAGAACTGTTTAGATAAGATTTAAGCTCGAAATCATATACGGTTTTGTTAATATTATTTAAAATGAATATAAGTTTATGTGCACAAAGGCATGTAGTGCATGTATCACATTTGGTTAAATCATATCCTAATGTGATTTTATTGCCATCAATGATATAAGAACCATCCCCTATAGAGTCAGCACAATTAATAGTTATGAAAGCAGTTACTTTTAGTTCATCTTTATCCCATATAGCTTGTTTGACTCCTAACTGACTCTCATCATAAGGGCTGATTTCATCTTCACAACTGCCATAAGAAAAATCAAATTCTATAGGAAGATTAATAGTATTGTTTGTTGTATTTGTTTCAAATTCTGCAATATTTGTTAAATTTATTTTTTGTTCTTGCTTATTTTCTGAATTAACACACCCAACAACAGATAGTATAGATACTATTAAAAGAAAGTTTAAAGCAATTTTAATACTATTTTTTTTCATATCATCCCTCTTTATATAAATCAATAAATATACCTTGAATTAATAAAGGTTTTGGAAATTGATTTGCAAAAGTTTATTAATATTAGCAGATTAGACAATTATATGAAATGCGAGATATGCAAAAACAATATTGAAGAAACATTTCTAAAAAAACCAGTGGGGTCTTATGTTAAAGATGTTAAAGGTAAACTCCATCTTATTTGCAATAAATGCCAAAGGTCAAATAAAACGAAGCAGGATATTCTTACGAAGCTTTAAATATCTCATTTTCTCTCTATTTTTTATGCCCTTGTAGCATAGTAGCTATTGCGGCTGACTCGTATTCAATACAAAGAAATCAGCAGGTCGGGAGTGCAAATCTCCTCAGGGGCTTTTAGTACTATTAAGTAGTTACAAATAGAAAGATTTATAAATAGTAAATTTTCTATAGATTTAATGAAACCCATATTGCTTATAGGATTATTTGAGCCTAGTAGTTCACATGCTCATGATGTAGAAACAGAGATGTTAAATGAGAGACTAAACCTGATCCATAAATTAGAAGCAAGACAAATCAAATATGTTGCAGTTAATGAAATGTGGCCAAGAGATACTTTTGTTTACCATAATGGAAAAATTAGTGCAAATAGAGATTTTGGACATTATGCTGATGGTGGATATTTGTATGCTTTCTCAGGATTTACAGTTGCTTGTTCAGGTATTTCTGAAGATGAGAAAACAGGAAAGATAGATACCTCAAATGAAAGACTTCAAAAACTAAGAAGATTATATGGTGATCATATAGATATTATGCCTCCTCCAAATTATGAACTAAATGATACGTTAAGACCTCATGTTGACATGATAATGCTTCCTATACCTCAAAAAAATGTTGTTTTTGTTGATAGAGCATATTACCGAGAACATAGTGGAACCGTAAATTTATTTTGTGAACGTCATAAATTTGATTTAAACCTTACAGATAACGATTATCAAAATCCTTCATGGCCTTGTAACACAGAAATAATATCTGCAAAAGATAATTTAATCGCAATCACAAATAGTTTATCTAATAGATCGTTTATAGATAAACTTGAAAATATAGGCATTGAAGCAATATGTGTCCCTTTCGGTTATAATTGCGGTCAAGGTGGAAGTGTTCATTGCGCAACAAACCAAGTTCCAATAAGCCACTTAGAAGGAGCATTAAGACTGTTTGATAAATAAAAAGATTATTAATACAATCCAGTTTCTTAATTATAAATGAAAACAATTTATTTTGAAAGGGCAATATTCATAAATTGGTACTGTTCTAAAAGAGATTGCGCTTTTTGTTATTTGAGCACAAGAAGCTCTAAAAAACCAGATCCTTCTAAAGATAAAAGGACAAAAGAAAGCATCTTGGCAGAAGCAATAATCTGTAAAGCATGCAACTGGCCGGTTGAATTTATTTCTGGAGGATGCAACTGCCAATCTGATGAAGAGATTCTTGATTTATTGAAAAATATTTATCAGATTACAGATCAAAAGCAATGGCTTAACCTTGGAATCTTGGATGAAAAACAGATTAAGATGTTCAAGCCTTATATCGAAGGAGTTTGCGGTACAGTTGAGATTATAACTCCTATATTGCGTGATAAAGTATGTCCTTCTAAGCCTTTAGATGAAATAGAAGATATGTTTAGATTATGTGAAAGATCAGGTTTAAAAAAATCAGTAACAATAGTTTTAGGTATAGGTGAAACAGAAAAAGATATTCCTATATTAAAATCATTCATTAAAGAAAATAACGTTGATAGATTGACTTTTTACAGGCTAAAAGCTCAAAAAGGAACACCTTTTGAAAAACAAAAACCTATCTCTTCAGAATACTATTCAAGATGGGTAAAAGAGATACATAAAGAATTTCCAAGATTAAAGATAATTACAGGTTCTTGGTTGACACATCTAGATGAACTGCATCTTTTATTAGAATCAGGTTCAGATGGGATAACTAAATTCCCTTCAATAAAGAAGTTTAACTCAAAATATGCTCAACAGATTGGATCAGAAGTCAAAAAAGCAGGCATGATATTTGGAAGCAATCTAACTAAAATTCCTGATATTGACTGGGATAAAGAAGTTGAAGATTTAGATATTAATGATAAAACTAAAGAAAACATAAAAAAGAAGCTTAAAGAGTATTTGGGAAAGATGAATTCTAAGTAGTTTGTTACTATCTCTAAGTAGTTACAAAAACGAAAGATTTAAATACCAGTAATACTAGATAATATCTGGGGTGTTGTAATAGATGAAACATAGAATTTCAATAACGTTAGACGAAGAGACTGTATTAAAGCTAAAAGAAGCTGTAAGGATAAATCAAATTTATCGTAATCAGAGCCATTTTGTAGAAACAGCAATAAAAGAAAAATTAAGTGGGGTGTTAAAATGGAACAAGCAATAGAAGATGTTGTTAAAGGAAACGGACAAGTACAGATTGTAGGAGAAAACATTCAATTAAATGTTAACTGCCAAGTTTTAGCTGAAAGGGAAGTTGTAGAAGGATTTGGAAAAATTTGCAGAAAAGGAGAAGGTTGTCCAGATGCAATGATCCATGAACAAAGCGAAAAAGGATGTACTTATCTATGCCTTTATGACAACTTAAAAAGATAAAATGAAATTAGATGACTACGCTAAAGAATTGAAAAGTCTTTTTGACGCTGTTAAAGAAGGTAGATTACCTGCTGAAGAAATTAAAGAACAATTAGGTATTCATGATAATTGGCCAATCTTGCTTAATACAAATTCAGGTGATTTTCCTCAGAGACTGAGAGCAATTACAGGTTATAGGATAGGTGAAAACAAAATTACTGATACCAGTGAATATTTAAAAAATGGTATTTTTATAAGGATGGTAAAACCCCATCATACTTCTGAATTTAATGAATTTATGAGTAAAAAAGAGGCTAAGGTACATTTCGAGAACCAGAAAAAAGATTATAATCTTGAGATTATCTTGATGAACGGTATATTAGAACAAACAACTTCTGATGCTATGATAAAAACTATTGCTAAAGCAGTTACAGATATTATTCCTTATATTCCTAAATTAGCTTATGCTGCTTGTTTTCCTTATGCTAAAGATGTAGTCTATTATCCAGATAGTGCTGCTCAAGAAATTGATGATAAGATTGGTAAAAAATGATTCAAAAATCAATAAAAATATTAAACACATTGCAAGCTTCAACAGGTTTGATGAGAGCAAGCCATGCTCAGGTAAAAACAGGCTATAATAGGGCTTGGTTAAGGGATAATGTATATGAATCATTGGGATTTGAAGCAACTAAAAATAAAAAGCAATTGACAAAAATTTACAGAGCTTTGTTAGATGTCCTATTAAAACATGAGAATAAGATAGATTGGGCTATAAGAGAAAAACCAGACCAGACATTTAAGTATATTCACGCTAGATATGACCCAGAAACCCTGAATGAGATTTGGGAAGAGTGGGGAAACAAACAAAATGATGCTATTGGAGCTGTTTTATTCAAGATAGGAGACTTAGAATCTAAAGGGATAAAAATAATCAGAACAAGGCATGATTTAAGGATTCTTCAGAAATTAGTCTGGTATTTAGAAAGTATAGAATATTGGCAAGATAAAGATAATGGTATGTGGGAAGAAAACGAAGAAGTCCATGCTTCAAGCGTAGGAGCTTGTGTTGCAGGCTTAGATAAGATAAGTATTTTTGTTGATGTTAAAAAAGAACTGATTGAAAAAGGAAAAGATACCTTAAATAGATTATTACCAAGAGAATCTGAAACAAAAGAAGTTGATTTAGCTTTACTTTCATTGATTTATCCTTATAATATTGTAAATGAAACCCAGAAGAAACAGATTTTAAAAAATATTGAAGAAAAATTAGTAAGAAAAAATGGAATAATAAGATATTTAGGAGATAAATATTATCATAAGAATGGTGAAGCAGAATGGTGTTTTGGTTTTCCATGGCTTGCAATAATCTACAAGCAGATGAATAGACCGGATAAATATGCTCATTATATGATAAGATCAACAAAAGTCTTGACAGAAAAAGGCGAGATGCCTGAATTATATTTTGCAAATTCTAATGAATATAATGAGAACAGCCCATTAGGCTGGGCTCAAGCAATGCTTTTGGTTGCAAAGATGTGTGAATAAAGATGAAAAAAATAGGTTTTATAAAAAAAGTTTTATTGACTGGGGCTTTGGCATTATTAGCAGGAACTTATGGATTCTACAATTTGAATAAAAATAAAGAAGCTAATACTCAAAATATTGAATGTATAAAGGGTGTTGAGTCTATAATTGAACAGGAAGGCAATAAACCCGATGTTATAATAATATTACAGAATCATATAGATCAAAACGTGAGCAATAAGAGTACTTATTCAAAAGTTAATAATATAAATTCAATAAAGTCAATATGTGATATATGTAATACGCTTTATGATCAGTTCGGGATAAAAACTTTGTTACCAGAGGGGCTGGATCCTTCTTTTGAAAAAAGTTATAAAAAAAATGGTAAGTTAAGTTTTCAACAATATGATTCTGCAGGTTATACAAAACATCTTGAAGATATGATAAATGGAAGAAACTGGAACCTTAAGTTTGCAGAAGATCCTAACAAAATAAATGAAATTGAAAGATTAAAAAAACCATTGAAGAAACAATATCAATTGGTATTAAAAGAAACAACAGAATCTCTAGACAGTATAGATAAAAAATACGAAAATGATCCATATTCTTTAAAAAAAGAGTTAGAAATAAATTCATTGATCAAAAGATCTAACGAAAATATTAAAGATTTTGTTGATTCATACATGAGTGATGAGACAACTCAAAAATTTTATGATTTGATGATAGAACAAAGAGATAAAATGTATGCTGAAGCATGTAAATCTGCTAAAAATGATGGGGAGACACCATTAATAATAGTATATGGTTCTGCGCATTGTTATACATTGCCTAAGCATCTTAATGGTTTAAGTTATATAATCATAAAGCCAGAAGGCCTTTCTAAAATAAAACCCATAGATCTTCAAGGGATAAAAGAAAGATTCTATATGAGGTTATCCCGATAGTAGAAATAAGATAATCACAAAAAAGAAGGCTGAGACTCGATAATTCTATTGTTCAATTTTATTCTATACAGATGCAACATCTGTCTTTTTATATTGTCATTAAATTTACCTTCCAAATAATCCTTGAACTTTTTGTCAGATTCCCCATATACTTTATCTCCCAATATTGGATGCCCTATATGAGAAAGATGTACTCTAATCTGGTGCTGTCTTCCTGTTAAAGGTAGAACTCTAACAACAGAATATTCTTTGTTGCTTTTTATTGGAATTATTTTAGTCTTAGCAGATTTACCATCTTTAGAAACACACTTTTTCCAATCGATATAATCTCCTTTTTTCTCTCCAATGGGTTCATCAACAACAAGTTCTTTAGAAAGTTTTCCTTTACAGACAGCAATATATTCTTTATCAGAAATTTTAATATTTTTAAACGCTTCTCTGCTTTTAGCAAAAACAACAATTCCAGAAGTTTCTCTGTCTAATCTATAGACTGGTAAAACGCGATAACCTAATTTTTTCTCAAGCAGTGCAGTCAAGCAGTTTTTTTTATATAATCCTCCTTCATGGACAGGAATATTTCCAGATTTAGAAACAGCAATGCAAAAATCATCTTCATAAGTAATGTCAAATCTAGAATCTATTTCTGGTTCAGGCATTTTATTCAAAAAATGTAAATACAAATATAAGAGCTATTCCAGCAAGTATACTGATAAATTGAAGTATTGATTTTGAGACAGCAAACTCTTTATGCAGTTCAGGAATCAGGTCAGAGCCTGCAATATAGATAAATCCTCCTGCAGTGATAGGCAGTAGTAATGCTGCAAATCCTTCAACTCTTGAGCCTACACTTAAGGCAATAATTGTTCCTAAAACAGATGTTAAAGCGCTTAAGAAATTCATCAATAAAGCTTTCATCCTTTTGTATCCACCATAAATTAAAATGCCAAAATCTCCCATCTCTTGCGGGATTTCGTGTAAAATGATGACTATTGTTGTTGTTAATCCTAAAGCAGGACTTACCAGATAACTGGATCCTATCACTAACCCATCTATCAAATTATGCAAACCATCTCCAACTAGACTCATTGTTGTTAAAGGATGATGATGATGTTTAGAAGTTGGAATATGGCAGTGTCTCCAATGAACAAATTTTTCTAATATGAAAAAGATAAGGATCCCAACTAAGATAAGTGATCCTATAAGGGATGTAGATTTTATTGAACCTAACGCTTCTGGAATAAGATGTAAAAAAGCTCCTCCAAACAAAGCTCCTGTAGAAAAACTTACTAAAAATAATAATATCTTTTGAAGATTCTTTTGTTTTATTGAAAGGGTTAAAACTCCTACAAAAGATACCAAACTAACAATAAAGACGCTGATTAATGCATAAAACCAAGTTATATTCATTTTACCTTATTGTTTATCTTTTCTGTAATGTTATAAATCTTATGTTTAGAAGCAAACCAACAACCAATAAAAAAAGTAAATACTGATAGATACTGCCAAACTGTCAATCCAAAAAATCTTGGATCTTCTCTGAAAAAGTCTGTTAAAAATCTAAGGATTGGATAACCGATGACAAATGTAAAAAATACAGCTCCATCTTTTCTATCCTTTATTTTATTTACAAATAATAAAAAACCTAACAAAATGATATGGGATATTGAAGCATATATCTGATAAGGATGTCTGCAGATATTATCGATATAAGGGAATATAACGCACCAAGGTAGATTAGAAGGAATTCCAACTAGTTCTCCATTGATAAAATTAGCAATTCTTCCAAATATTAATGCAATTGTTCCTGCAATCACTATAATATCTGCAAATTTCTTCCAATCTAACTTTATTTTTTTGATATAATAAAAGGATGCAATAAACATACCAAACAAAGCTCCAAAAAAAGACATCCCTCCATGCCAAATTTTTAATATTTCTAATGGGTCTCTTATAAAAATTGAGGGTTCTTCAAATAAAAAATTAAATATTCTTGCTCCAACTAATAATCCTATAAATATAGCTATAATCAAATTATCAATCTGTTGGACAGTTATCTTTAATTCTTTTCTTTTTCTATATAACATCCAATAGACAATAATAAAACCAAGAACATAGACTAAACCATACCATCTTATCTCAAAAATACCTAACTTAAGCAATGTTGGATTTAAAGTGTTGATAAACATGTCAAAAACCTGTTTTTGAGCACACTGAAATTCATTTAGAATTTCATTGTGTTAATATGAGTGGAAGGCACGCCTAAAAATCGATACTAGAAACGCCTAAAAGTAACCCTAAACTTTTCCTCCATTCCGCACCCCTCTGAGCACCCATCTAGTTAGTTAGAGCTGCTCCATTCCTGGCCTGACTCGGTTCCTAAAAAAACAGGTCCCAAAGGACAGAACTTCAACGTCCAAGTTAGGACCCTTAGGTATGACCAATACCTTTCCCTAGGCTTCAACTCTGTCTGAAGCGTGTTTACAGTTACAGGAGAGCGCTAACCTCCCAGTCTAGCCTTCCAGTATAGAATAGTTAAACTTCCTTTTTAAGTGTTATGGTTTGACCAATAAATTTATAATATGATATTGAATCATCTTGAAAATGAGTATAACTTTTAAAAAAGTTGAAACTGAAAGATTTGAATCTATGATACTTGCATTTGCAACAAATGCAGCAAAAAAAGGTATAGATGTTCAGTCATATCAGATTTTGGCACAAGAACCTACAAGAGAAAATCCATTTTATATTCTTACGTTTAATGCATTTATTGATAGAAAGATCGTATATTCTTCAAATGGTGGGATGGCTTTGCCTTTCAATGAATTTGCAAGACAAGAGATGGAATCTGCATGTAAGTATGGAATTCCTTTAGAGATTATAGTAGAGCATCCAAAATCAAAATTTATTTAAACTTGAGAGTATTCTATAATTAAGAGAAAATGCAAGATAAAGTAATCTTTTTGGGAACAGCAGGAGACGAGTTTGTCACAACCAAACAGATGCGAGCTTCTGGAGGTATTGTTATTCTTAGTGAAGGCTACCAATTTCATCTTGACCCAGGACCTGGTTCGTTGGTTCAGATGAAAAAAGCCTTGTTAAATCCTAGAGAGACTACTGCAGTTTTAGTAAGTCATGCTCATATAAATCATTGCAATGATATTAATGCAATTTTAGCAGGAATCAGCAAAAATAAATTAGATGTAAGAGGTGTCTTAATATCTGGAAATTCTGTGATAAATGGTGATGAAAAAAATAAGCCATATATAACTGATTTCCATAAAGGCTGTGTTGAAAGGATTATCGTACCAAATGCAGGACAAAAGATAGGCATCCAAGATATTGAGATAACAGCATTAAAAACAAGGCATACTGATACAAGTGCGATTGGTTTTAGATTTGATACTCCTAAATTCAGCTTGGTATATTCAGCAGATACTGCTTATTTTGCAGAGATGGTTGAAGAATATAAAGATACAGATATCCTTATACTTAATGTTGTTAGTCCTTTTGATAAAAGAGATGGACAAAATCTTAATAGTGATGATGCAGTAAACATAATCAAAAGGGTAAAACCAAAAGTTACTATAATAACCCATTTTGGAAAAGAGATGATGGAAGCAAACCCTATTTACCAAGCTCGTGAATTAAGCAAGATAACTGAAAGTTCAGTTATTGCTGCAGAAGATGGCGCAGTTATAGACCCATCTAATTATGCTTCTAAAACAAGGCAAAAAAAATTAGAATCTTTTGAAACAGAAATTAAAGAAAATATAGAATGATTTCTAAATATCATCCGGCTGTAAAAGCGTTTATTGTAGATGATAACCTGCTTTTTATCATAAAACGTTCTGATAAAGATGTCCATAAACCTGGAATCTGGGAAATACCTGGCGGAAGATTGTAAAAAGGAGAAAATCCGATAGAAGGATTAATCCGTGAGACAAAAGAGGAGACTAATTTAGATATCAAAGTAATAAAACCGATAAATATCAAAAGATTTACAAGGGATGACAAACAGGATATTGAAATGACAGTTTATTTTTGTAAAACTATAACTCAAAATGTTATCTTAAGCGAAGAGCATACAGCCTTTGAATGGGTTGATATAAACAAGGCAAAAGAAAAACTTCCTGAATTCTTTTATAGTGATATTGATAATTTCAAAAAACTGAATTAACAAGAAGTAAAATGCCATATCCGACCAAACATCCTGCTGTCAAGAAAGGCATAGCAGGATAAAATCTGTCTTCTCTTCCTTTCATAAATAATAAAAATAAAGCCAATCCAGTAAATAAAGGAATTATTAATGTTTTCAAAAATATGATCATAAAACTTGCATCCATAAGCATAGATTTCATTACAGTTCCAGCAAACAATAATGGAAATGCAACATCTCCTCCGCCAAGTATTGCGGTTTTAATTCCTTTAAACATTACTTTTCCTTTTTTAGGGGCAGTTGATTCTAATTTGCTTTTTTTATAAGGAATGAGTAGACCTGCAAAAACTTTTGATTTTGCCTGAAATTGAGCCATTGCAACCATATGTTTTGATTTCCAGACAGAATAAGCATCATATATTGAGATAAGTACTAAAACAATAATGATAGTAGATACATTGACAATCGGAATAGGAACAAGAAGAGCTGCTAGTCCTCCATAAATAAATAGCTCGGTTAAGTTATGAACTAAAACATTAGGTTTGAAAATTTTCCATAATGCAAAAAATAATCCTAAGATTGTTGCAATAATACTTGGCATAAATGCTGCCAAAGATATAGTTAAACACAAAAATACAGCAATAAAAAACCAAAATTTCCACAAAACAGTTGTTTTTAATTTTATTAAAAACAAGAAAAGCATAGTTGTTAGCAATATTGCGATTACAAGATATGAAATAAATTCAAGAGAAGTATCAAACTGGGGTCTTTCGAGATTGTTTGGAAGGTCTAAAGCTACTGTCTCATTAGTTAGATATGTTTCATTTGTCAAAATATCAATTTTAGTGACTTCTTGTACGCTTAAATAATTAGAAACTACCAATAAACCGATAACCTGACTTATAAAAAAGAATATAACCATCCAGATGATTATTCTTAATGAATGTTTCATAATAAAATCTAAATAAGAAGCTTATTTAAATCTTTGTAAATAATAACCTTTATATAGATAAGAAGCAAATAATCAGCTATATGTCAATAGTCGATAAAATGCAGGATTTTGGAAGATTAGACCAAATTTTAGCAGTTCTTTTAAAAAATGAGTTTGGATTTTTGATTGAAAAGTTAAAACTTAAGGACAGATTAAACTTAAACCAAAGATTGCAGAAAGAGATGTTCATAGAAAGACCAACAAGGCCTGTAATGTTAAAAAATGTTTTTGAAGAGCTCGGTGGAGCTTTCATAAAGTTTGCACAGTTCTTAAGCGTAAGACCTGATTTAGTTCCAATAGAATATGTAAAAGAGTTTGAAAAACTTCAGGATAAGGTAAGACCTATAGCTACTGAAGAAGTTTTAAAAATAATTGAATCAGAATTAAAAAAACCTGTAAAAGAAGTTTTCAAAGAATTTAGCAAAGAGCCTATTGCATCTGCTTCTATAGCTCAAGTGCATAAAGCAAGATTAAAAACTGGTGAAGAAGTAGCTGTTAAAGTTCAAAGGCCTAATATAATCGATATAATGCATAGAGATCTTGATCTGATGAGATTTTTTGCATCTCAGCTAGAACAGCATCATCATAGGATTAAAGGGGTAGATCCTACTTTGATTATTGAAGAATTCAAAAAATGGACTGAAAAGGAGTTAGATTTTGAAAAAGAAGCTTCTAACATCAAAATATTTTTAAAAAACTTTGCAAAAGACAAAACAATTGTCATACCTCAAGTTTATACAGAATATTCTACCAAAAAGATATTAGTTATGGAATTTATTCATGGAATAAAGCTTAATGAATCAGAAAAATTAAGGGAAAAAGGCCATGATATCCATAAGATACTGAAACATGGATTTGATTGCATACTAAAACAGGTTTTTATAGACGGATTTTTTCATGCAGACCCTCACCCAGGCAATATATTGGTTCTTGAAAAAGACAGATTATCTTTTGTTGATTTCGGGATTGTAGGCATGTTTGATGAAAAGATGAAGCAGGATTCTATTGATCTATTTGCCGGAATAATAAAAAATGATATGGCACTTATAAGTTTGGCTTTAGTAAGCATGGGGATGGACCCGACAGATATAGAAATATTAAAGATAGACCTTGAAAAAGCTATAAGACCTCTACAAGGAGCTGAACTAAAAGATATTATCATAAGTAAAATACTTGAAGATGTTTTAGGAACAATACAAAGATATGGATTTAAAGTTCCTGTTGATTTTGTATTATTTGGAAAAACAATAATGACTTTAGAGGGGATAGCATTGAAATATGATCCTGAATTTAAGATAACTGTACAATCAAAGCCATTTGTTGAAAAGCTGATAAAACAAAAAAGAGATCCTAAACAGATATTTAAAGATTTGTTGCGAACAACAAATAAATTAAAGGATTTTACAAAAACAATACCTGAAAAAACATCTGCTCTGTTAACTAGGTTAAAAGAGACTGATGTAAGCTTAAAATATATTGACAGTGATATGAGAAGCATGATTGTAGAGATGGACAGAAGCTCAAATAGGGTAACTTTTGGTTTAATAATAACCGCTTTAATGATAGCATCAACAATAATGCTCAGTTATGACCAGATAAAAATAATGGGAATCTCAGCCTTTTCTTTTATAGGATACTCATTATCAGGATTGATCATACTAGTTATCATAATATCGATGTTAAAAGAAAAAAAGAGATTCTAAAGAGGTGGTATAGATGTTAGGAAAATTAAAAAAGGGATTATATCTAAGTGTAGGGTTAGCTTTGTTAGTCAAAAAAGAGTCTGAAAAGCATTTAGTCAATCTTGTTAGAAGCGGTCATCTAAAAACAGCAGGAGCCAAAAAGGTCCTGAATAAGGTAGTTGAAGAAGCAAAAAGAGAGGGTAGAAGGATAGAAGGATTTTTAGTTAATGAAATAAAAAAAGAGGTTGTAAAAGCCAGGCCTATGATAAAGAAAGCAGCTAAAAGGGCAAAACCTCTTGCAAGAAAAGCAATAAATAAAGCTAAAAAAATTATCAGAAAAAAGAGATAATCTATTTTTATTTGATTTCTTTTAATTTTTCTTCTAAAGGTTTTGAGGCTATTGTTGGATTTATTAATCTGCAGAATTCTGAATTTTTATCCCAGCAATCATGGCCAGACCCATTAAAATTAACTTTTATGCTTATTTCACGTCCGCATTGGTTGCATCCAGTCATCTTATAATGATGTTCTAATTCAAAAGAAGAATTCCATCTGTTTTCTGTTAAATCATTCTTGCAATAAGGACATTCTAGTCTTTGATGTATCTCTTTTACAAAGTGATGGACTTTCATTTTAAGTTGTCTATAGTCTTATCTGCGCTTTTTCCAGATCTTTAAATTTTTTGTACTCAGTGTCTACATAGTTCTGTATATCTTTGATTTCTTCAGCAGTCAAATGCTTGAATCTGCCTTGTCCTTTAAAGAATTCAGTAACAGGTAATGGTTTTGGATTGTCTTGAACTTTAAAGATTCCATTTTCAATTTCATATAATGGATGGATATTTGTTTTTACAGCTTTATCTGCTAATTCCATTGTTTTGTCAGGCTCCATTTTCCATCCTGGAATGCATGGACACAAAACTTGGATATAAGAAGGGCCGTCAAATGATAAAGCCTTCTTAACTTTTTTGAACAAATCGATAATATTTGATGTAGATGCTGTTGCTACATAAGGGATTTGATGTGCTGCTACAATCAAAGGCATTGGTTTAGGCCATTCTTTCTTGCCATGAACTGCTTTTCCAATTGGAGACGTTGTTGTCCACGCATATTTAGGAGTTGCTCCTGACCTTTGAACACCTGTATTTTCATAAGCACCATTGTCTAAACAGATGAATAAAACTTTGTGCCTTCTTTCAAGCATTCCGCTTAAAGCCTGAAAACCAATATCAAAAGTTCCCCCATCTCCTGCCATTGCAATAACATTAACATCATTTTTTCCTTGTTTATTAAGAGCTTCTCTTATCCCAGATGCTGTTGCAGCGGCATTCTCAAATGCAACGTGAATCCACGGAACTCTCCATGCAGTTGTTGGATATAAAGTAGAATAAACTTCAGGACAGCCTGTTGCTTGTGTTATTATCGTATTTGGACCTGCTGCTTTTAGAATATGTCTTATTGCAATTGCTTCTCCGCATCCTAGACATCCTGAATGTCCTGGAGCAAACAGTTCTTCCTCAGGCAATCCTGCAATTAATTTTTTATTCACATCAGCCATTCTTCATCCACCATATTAAACGCTTTTTTGATATGTTCTTTTGTTACATCTCTACCGCCCAATCCAACGATATAACCTCTAACATTAACTTTTGTATCATAAAGGCAGTCTCTTATCTCAGTAAATAATGTTCCTTTGTTTCCTAATGAGATGTCTCTGTCTAAAATTATTACATTTTCTGCATTTCCTAAAGCCTTTGCTATCTCTTCTCTAGGGAAAGGCCTAAACAATCTTATTTTTAATAATCCTACTTTTTCTCCTTTTTTTCGCAGTTCATCAATAACAACTCTTGAAGTTCCTGCGATTGTTCCGATGCATACTATTATCTTTTTAGCATCTTTGATTTGATATCCTTCGATTAAGCCGTCGCCATATCCTCTGCCAAACTTTTTCTTGAATTCATCATGAACTTCTTTAATAACTGATTTAGAGTTCAATAAAGCATCTTGGTTCATCTTTCTTATTTCCATATAATAATCAGGGCCTCCTACAGGTCCCATTGTAACTGGTTTTTTAGGATCTAAAACAAAAGGAAGTTTTATTTTTGGTAGGAATGCATCAACTTCTTGTTGAGAAGGCATATCTACATTTTCTAAGACATGAGATAGTGTAAATCCGTCTATTCCAAACATAACAGGCAGCAAAACATTTTTATTTTCTGCAATTTTAAATGCTTGGATGGCAGTATCAACTGCTTCCTGGGTAGATTCAGCAAAAAATTGTATCCATCCGGTATCTCTTTCGCTAATTTGATCCTGATGATCATTCCAGATGTTTATAGGAGCAGATAAAGCACGATTAGCTATCATCATTACAATAGGCATTCTCATACCTGATGCAATGAACAATATTTCATTCATCAAAGCTAATCCTTGTGAAGATGATGCAGTATAGGTTCTAACACCTGTTGCAGATGCTCCAATTGCAGCACTTATTGCAGAATGTTCTGATTCGCAAGGAATGGATATTGCATCTAATTCTCCATTATTGATATATTCTGTCAAAGCTTCAACATTATGGGTTTGAGGAGTTATAGGGTATAAGGGTATTATACCTGGTCTGCACATTTTTACTGCTTCTGCTATTGCCCTGGAGGCTTCATTTATAGATCTCATTTTATTGTTCAACAACCTCCATCTTTATACATTTGACAGGACAAACATTTGCGCATATTCCGCATCCTTTACAATATCTTTCTAGATTTTTAAATGTTCCATCTTGATTTTTTTCATAAGCAATATCAGGACAGCTCATCCAGCATCTTCCGCATTTTATGCATCTTGAATAATCAGTAACTGGTTTTAAATTTCTAAAGCTGACTTTTTTTGCTTCTCTTGCATTGCCTGGCTTATCAATTATAGCACCTATATTGAATTGCATATCTTTATTTTTTGGCTTCATTATAAGATTCCTCAATAGCTCTCTTGTTTTTTTCAGCTAAATCTCCTCTAAATTTCTGGTCAATAGCTTTTTTCAAGCTTTCAAGTGTGATTAATCCGGTCCTTCCTGCAAACATCCCAATAACTAAGGTGTTTATTATCGGCTGTCCAAATATCTTCATTGCCTTATCGGTTAAATCCTGGCCATAACATCCAGTTATCTCTTTATTGGTATTTACCAAAACTTCTTCTTTGACTCCTTTTTTTGCATCAACTAATTTGATTAAAGAAGGGTCAAAAACAATGACATAGTCTGGACTATAAATCTGTTCCCTTGAATTTATTGGTTTATCATCTATTCGGACAAAACTTGTTGCAGGTGCTCCTCTTCTTTCAACACCAAACATAGGGAATGCCTGAGCATATTTGCCGTCATAAAATGCTGCAATCGCTAGAAGTTGTGCTGCTGTAACAGCTCCTTGCCCGCCTCTTCCATGGATCCTTATTTCTATCATCTATCCAAAGTCATTTTTCTTGATTTAAATAACTTATGCTTTTTTACAGTTTATATTTACGATTATCATTTATTTTTTTAAGTAATCTTTAAATACTCTCCCGAAATTATAGGAGGTATGGATTTCAGCCAAATTCGAGAATCTTTGATAAAAGAAACAAAGAAAAAGATAAAGAACAGTGTAACAGAAGATATTCTTATTGTACAAGCTGTAGCACATCTTGATGATTTGACCAGGATCATTAATATTCTGATGAAAGACTTAAGAGAATGGTATGGATATTATAATCCAGAATTTTCAAAAGAGATTCAAGACCATGAAACGTTTGTCAATCTATTGCTGGAGGGTAAAGATAAAAGGATAAAAGATGGAATGGGCGGAGATCTGAAAAAAGAGGATTTAGTGCCTATCCATGTTTTGGCAAAAAAAATAATTGAATTGTTCAAGTTTAAAGAAGTTCAGGAAAAGTATCTTGAATCTGCAATGGAGGAATTTTGTCCAAATATAACTAAAGTTGCTAGTTATTCTATTGGTGCCAGATTAATAAAACATGCTGGTTCATTAAGAAGGTTAGCTATGATGCCTTCTTCAACAGTTCAGCTTCTAGGAGCAGAAGAAGCGTTATTCAGGCATATTAAAACAGGAGCAAAATCACCTAAATATGGTGTTTTGCATTCCCATAACTTAGTTATGAAAGCAAAAAGGAACGATGCTGGAAGGGTAGCTAGGATTTTAGCTAATAAGATAAGTATTGCTTCAAGGGTTGATTATATGAAAGGTAAATTTGTTGGGGATAAATTATTGAAAGATGTTGAGGAAAAGATGAGATGATTAAACCTGCAAAGATATTTGAGGTATTTGAAGAGGAAAAAGGCAGAAGAAAATCTATTTTTACTATTAATTTAGTTCCTGGAAAACAAGTTTATGGAGAAAAATTAGTGAATCAGGATGATATTGAATATCGAGAATGGACTCCTTATAAATCTAAATTAGGTGCAGCAATAATGTTAGGCTGTCCAAATATAGGTATAAGGAAAAATGATAAGATACTTTATTTAGGAGCTTCAACAGGAACAACTTCATCTCATGTTTCAGATATTGTTGGAAAAGAAGGTTTTATTTTTGCTCTTGACTTTGCACCAAGAGTTGTTAGGGAGTTGGTATTTTTATGTGAATCTAGGGAAAATATGGCTCCTATGCTTGAAGATGCAAACCAGCCAGACAAATATAAAGATAAACTTCCAAAAGATTTTGATGTTATCTATCAGGATATCGCCCAAAAGAATCAGACTGAAATTTTCCTTAAAAACTGCAGATTATTCCTTAAAAAAGGCGGTTATGGGCTTATTGCGATAAAAGCAAGAAGTGTCGATGTTTCTAAAATGCCTAAAGAAGTGTTCCAGAAAGCCAGACTGGATATAGAAAAAGAGCTGACAATAATAGATGAAAGAAAACTAGAGCCTTTTGAAAAGGATCATATATTTTTTGTCTGCAAAAAAGCATCAGATAATCCTAAATCTGAAGATAAAAAGTTTGTTCTAAGAAAAAAGAAAAGATAAATATAATTAAAAATAAAAAATTAGTTATTGCAAGCTTTTGCAAAACCTTCTAAAACATCTTTTGTGCGTTCTCCAACAATTGTCTGACCGTTTTTAGCACAGATAAACTGAGGAACTCCGCCAGCCAAAACATCACTATAACAGGTGCTTAAAAGAGTTTTAGCTTCACTATCACTGACACCAGCCCATTTGAATTTATAACCAGCTACTTCTAAATCTGTAACAATTGGTTTCATTTTCAAACAATGAGGGCAGCTATCAGAATAAACAAATATTACACTTTTTGCATCTATTCCATTGCTAATAGCGCAATTTGAATATTTTTCAACAGGTACTGAAGAGATATTTGATTCAGTAAAATTTCCTGCTGTTGCAGGTTGTTGTTGATTTAATATTCTTATATCAGCAGATTTCCAAATGGTGTTTACATATACGCTAAATGCTTCTGCTTTTTTCTGTTGAAGAAGATAATCTTCAATTTGAGATTCAACTTCTTCTAAAGTAACATTCTCAAGCTGGTCTGAATTGTTATTGTAAAATGTTTTTATTTCTTTCTGAGTTACATTTAATCCGATATAGGCTGTTTTTTCCAATAATTTTTCTATAGTTGTATATGTCCTGTAGAACTCTTCCATGTCTTCAAATGTAAGATTCTGTTCTTTTAGATAAATTTTAAATTCATCTTTGCTTATCTGGGCAGCTGATAAAGTTTTGTTGATGACAGCATCAACTTCTTCTTGGGTTGCTGCAACTCCAGCTTTATTTGCTTCTTGCATCAGCAGGGTATTAGTTATTGTTTGATTTAATATTTGTTCTTGGGTCAATAATGATTTGTACATAGCAGGTATTGTCTTTAGTGTCTGTTCAACATCTTTGGTTGTTATGATCTGACCATTGACAACTGCAACAGGCGCTCCTTGATCAGGAAATATCTTGTCTAAATAAAATATAAAAAAAGATATCCCTATTATAGCTAGTATTGCTATCAATGCTATGATCTTATTTGTATTTTTTTTGTTTTTCTTCATTTTTTTAGCACCATCATCTCTTTTTTTAGTGATAAATATAGGTTTTTTTTCTCGTACTTCTTTTTTTTCAACTTTTACCTGTTTTTTGGCTAAAAGACTTGTTTGTTTTGTTTCTTCTTTTTTAGCAGGATTTTCATTTTTCTTTTTTTCAGGTGTTTTCATCGGTTTAGGCCTTATGATTTCAGGATCTGCTTCTTCAATAACTATTTTTTTAGGTATTTTTTTAGGAACTTCTTTGTTAATCTTTTTTTCTTCTATAGAATCGGTTGAAAAATTAAAAGAATTATCATTAAATTTAATAGATTCAGTATAAGTCTCTTTTTGAGGACTATATTCCTCTTGAATAAAATCTTCTTCACTCATGTTATCACCTTTTTATCAAAATTAGTGATTAGATGGTTATTAATAAAGCTTATGTTTTTTCCTACTCTAGAGTTTAAAAAAAGGTTTATAACATTCGAGGAGTGTTTACCTTATTAATGGCATATGATATCATAATAGGGAGGAGCGTAAAAGACCGAGAAAAATATGGAACAAAAGGCACTATCCTTCTAGGAAAACAGTATGTAAAGATGGGTCAAGTCACTTCCCTTTCAAATCCAGTTTATATGGATGTTTCAGGTTCTCATGTTGTTTTTGTATGCGGTAAACGTGGTTCAGGTAAATCATATACTATGGGTGTCGTTTGCGAAGGCATGTCAGCATTGCCTAAAGAGATATCAAACAATCTTGCAGTCATAATGTTAGATACTATGGGCATATACTGGACAATGAGATACCCTAATCAGAAAGAAAAAGATCTTTTGGATGAATGGGGCCTAAAACCAGAATCCATGAATATCCAGATCTATACTCCTAAAGGTTATTTTAAGAAATTTAAAGAAGAAGGGATTCCTACAGATTTTGCATTTTCAGTAAAACCTTCTGAATTAAGCCCTTCTGATTGGTGTTTAACATTTGGAATTGAGATCAATACTGAACTAGGAGTTTTTATTGAAAAGATAGTTGCAAATCTAGAAGAATCTGGAAAACTATTTGATATCGATGACATCATAAAAGATTGTAGAGATGATAAAGATGCTGAACCTCATATAAAAGATGCTGCTATAAATCGTTTTTTAAATGCTCATTCATGGGGTCTGTTTGATAAACACGGAACTCCTTTGACAGATTTAGTAAAAGGTGGCCAAGTAACAGTATTAGATGTCAGCTGTTATTCTATCACTCCTGGAGCAGAAGGTATAAGAGCTTTAGTTATTGGTTTGGTTTCAAAAAGATTGTTTTTGGAAAGGATGGTAGCAAGAAAAAAAGAAGAATATGAGTCTGTTCATTCATCTACCTATTCGTTGATTGAAGAACAAAAAGAAATTATGGAAAACCCGATGGTTTGGCTTGTTGTTGATGAAGCTCATGAATTTTTACCTCATGATGGAAAAACAACTGCTTCTGATGCTTTAATAACAATCTTAAGAGAAGGAAGGCAACCAGGAATAAGCCTTATCTTAGCTTCACAACAGCCTGGAAAAATCCATACTGATGTTATGACTCAATCTGATATTGTTATAGCCCATAGAGTAACTGCAAAAATAGATGTAGAAGCTTTAGGAACATTGATGCAGAGTTATATGAGAGAAGGACTAGATAAACATTTGAATAATCTTCCCGGATTAGCTGGTTCTGCAGTTGTTTTTGATGATGTTAATGAAAGAATTTATCCTATAAGAGTACGTCCAAGATTAACTTGGCATGGCGGTTCTGCTCCTTCTGCTATGCGTGGAGAGATTAAAAAACAATTTATGTTATAACTATTCTAGAATAGAAATATATTTAAGATAAGCTGCAGTTATATCCTTTGGGGGAATATATTATATACTAAATGGCATTTTCAAAAACTTTTCCAAAAACAATCAAAGGAAGCAATTATCCTAGATGGGAAGAAGTTTTCTTGACAGATGAAGAGGAAAGATTTGAAGAAGTAAGATGCAGGCAGGAAAATCTCAAACTGATGGATGAATGTATTAATGACGCAAAATCTATCATTGCAAAACAGAACTTAAGACCATTTCAGTCTGATCTGATCAGAGTAGCCTTATCTTTGTTTGACAAAAGAGCTTCTCATGCCGTCTATTGGAAAGAGAATAAAGCAAAAGAAAAGTTTGATCAGTTAAATAAATGATTATTTTAAAAAGATATCTTTATTTTTTCTTTTTTGGCTTGTCCATATCTAGTTCTAGATCTGCTGGAGCAAATGTCATTGATATCAATGAAGAAATGAACATGATGCTAAAGACTAATGTAAATGCTGCTCCCCATGATGGTGCATTTGGATAAACCCAAACTAAAGAGATTAAAATTCCTAACATCGAAGATACCATAAATGAGCTATTTAACGGTGCAACCTGCATTGCCATCTAAACCACCTCTTTTTTTAACTAAAATATTTTTTTATCAATTTTTAAAAAAGAGACCAGAAAACCGTTTACGATTTTCGCTGCCTCTTTTTTATTAAATTTGTTTTCTAAGCTTATAAACTTTTTCACTTAAAACTTATAAATTTTAATTTATTGATATCTTTTCTTGCTTTTTCAGTCTTTTTGACAAAATCCTCCATAAATTTAGTCATCAGTTCACAGCAGTTGGTTTTATCTTCACCGCAAAGTAATTTTCCTGCTTTACATCTATCATAAATTTTCTGAAGTTCTTTGTCATCTTCAATCAGATGCTGTTTGTACAATTCAAAGATCATGCACTTTTCAGGTTCTCCACCTTTAATTTTTTGTTCTTCTACTGTATCACGACCACCAGTTTTGGCTCTCATTATCTTTTTAGTAAATGATTTTGCATCTTCAGGTAATTCGATGCAAGATTCTGGTTTGGATTTTGACATTTTTAAGCTTCCATCTAAAGAAGGCGTATATTTATGATATATTGAGCTAGGTAAGAAAAATTTGTATTTTGATTGTACTCTTCTTGCAACATCTCTTGTTAGTCTTATATGAGGATCTTGGTCTACTCCTACAGGAATAATTCCAGGCATCCTCTCTTTTAGTTGAGGATATAATATATCTCCAACCTGGGTTACAGCAGACATTATCCTTGCAGGATCTGCATTTCCATATATTGCCTTGAATTCATTTAAAGTTATTTTTTGAGAAAATTCATATGCTAAATGTACAACATCCATGTTTTGTGACTGAAAATAAAAAGTTGTTTTTTTAGGGTCTAATCCCAAAGCTACAAAAGCAGGAATATGAAATTCTAATGCTCTTTTCCTTGCTTCCTCCAAAGAAACTCCGCGAGCAGCTGCTGATTCTAGATCTGCAACCAAAATATATGCTTCTGCACCTTGTTCTTGGAAATATTTTATATTTTCAACAACTAACTTGCTTCCAAAATGGATTTTCTCTCCAGAAGGCATTAATCCTGATAAGACATAAAAAGGTTTTTTTTCTTTGATGCATTTTGCGATTATAGCTAAATCACGTCCAGCAAAAGCTACACCTCTTCTCATTAATCTGTTTGGATTTGGAAATAATTTTACATCAAAATGCTCTAATCCAAAATCATTTATTATTTTTTCATAATCTTGGACTAATTCACTTCCATATGGATCTATTGTTTTGTTTGTCATTATATTCACCTTATTTCTTGTTTTTATAAAACTTTTGAATTGGTTTAGATGGGGATACAGGGATTTGAACCCTGATCTGCCGCTCTGGAGGCGGATATACTAGCCAAGTTGTACTATATCCCCAAAAACCAGCTAATCGCTGGTCAAATTCAAAATCGTTTCAACATCTTTGTCTCCTCTACCAGAAAGGTTTATTACAACAATATCATCTTTTTTGAATCTGTCTTTAGCCTTAAATAAGTAAGCAACTGCATGACTAGACTCTAAAGCAGGAATTATTCCTTCTTCTCTGCTTAAAAAATGAAATGCTTCTATTGCTTGTTTGTCAGTTACTGTAACATTTTCCAATCTGTCGATATCTTTTAGCATACTTGGCTCAGGCCCTACACCAGGATAGTCTAGACCAGATGCTATTGAATAAACTTCAGAAGGATTTCCTTTTTTATCCTGCAGAAGATAGCATTTGAAACCATGGATTATTCCTGGTTTTCCTAGAGTCATGGTTGCTGCATGTTTTCCGGTTTCCAATCCTTTTCCAGCAGGTTCAACCCCTATCAGTTTGACAGATTTATCTTTCAAAAATTCATAAAATAAGCCCATCGCATTACTACCTCCGCCAACACACGCTACTAGATGCGTTGGAAGCTTTTTTTCTTTTTGTAGAATCTGTTTTTTAGCTTCTTTACCTATTATTTTTTGGAAATCTCTAACCATAGTAGGATAAGGATGAGGTCCTACAACGCTTCCTAACAAATAAAATGTTTCTGGATTTTTTATAAGATACATGATTGCTTCATCAACAGCATCTTTTAGGGTTTTTGTTCCAGATTTTACAGTTATCACTTCTGCACCCAAAAGCTGCATCCTCTGCATGTTTATCTTTTGTTTTATTGTATCAACTTCTCCCATGAAGATTTTGCATTTCATCCCTAACAATGCAGCTATAGTTGCAGTTGCAACACCATGCTGACCAGCTCCTGTTTCAGCAATCAGCTCTTTCTTGCCCATATATTTTGCTAATAATCCTTGACCTAAAGTATTGTTTATCTTATGAGCTCCTGTATGGTTCAGATCTTCACGCTTCAGATAAACTTTACAGCCTACTTTTTTGCTTAGTTTTTCTGCAAAATACAGAGGGCTAGGTCTGCCTACATAATCATTTAGAAGACTAACTAACTCTTTTTTAAAAGATTTTTTCTTCTTCAGTTCATTATAGCTCTTTTCAAGCTTGTTAAGGTAGGGTTTTAATGCATCCGGCACATACTGTCCCCCATATTCTCCAAAATAACCTTTATTTTTATTTGACATTTTGATAATCCTCCACGTTTAAAGTCTGCCGACTAAATTTTATTTTTTATTTAAATTTTAGAGAATTATCTACCGCCAATATCCATTTGCAATTTTAAATATATTCAAATCTAAGAAAACGTTCCTAACGATGCCACGCATAATCACTTTTTTGCATGATAAATATGATATATATACTGAAGTATATAAATGTTTCTTTTAGAAAAATTATTATTGACGACAAATGAAATTAAAATTTTACTTGTGACTCTGTCAAAAACCAAGCGATTGAACCTGATAAAAATATTAATCCTAACACAAACATTATTTGTCCAATGACTGGTTGATTGACAACAAAAGATAGAAATTTTGTAAAAAAAGATATAAACATAAAAATAACACATAAAGTGAGTATAAATCTAACAAAGAATTCAGAAGTCAATTGAATTGAAGCTATTTTATTCATTAAAATGAATGCATCTTTAAGATATAAAAACTTTTGGATAATCTAATCCAAAAAATCCTGCTTCTTGATTTTGTCAGGAAGATATCTCTCAGAGATAAACGAAATTCCTTTAGACGAAAGAGCCTGGATTTCTACTTTAGCACCAAATTCTTTCATCATCTTAAATTGGCGCTGCCATGCCTTATTTTTTTCAAACCAGTCATAGCCTTGCATCTGTTTTAATCTTGAGATATCTTGGTCAGTCAATTTGATGAAATGCTTTTTCAGGTCATAATTGACAACATCATCGCAGGTTATCCCTAAGAATTTGACAGAAGAGATTGCCATCTCCTCAGCCATATGTGCTAAACTGATTGAACCAAACTTGATTACAGAATAGATATACCATCCCCAAGGATCATTATCTGCTAAGACATATATTGGAAGATTATGTTCTGAGTTTAATCTTTGCAATAATCTTCTTATTCCCCTAGTAGTCTGTCCTTGAGATGACATGATTATGCAGTTTTGTTTAGACCAAAATCTATCTTCATGCAATCTTTCCCAAACAGCTGCTTTTTCCATATAGATGACATATTTAGCCTCTACTTTTTTGAATTTTATATGTTCAACATTTGAAGGTATAGACCAACCGCCAGAACCTAATTTTGACCAGTCGATTGTATCTCCAGAATCTTCAACAATAACTTTACCAGCTACGCTTCCCATCTTATTAGCATTTACATTTAAGAACTCTCTTGAGAAACCAGTGATTATTTCCAAATCTTCAATTGCTTTATCAGATTCTTTCTGCTCATCTACAATGTTTATCTTAGTATCAGGGATAGTCCTTTTAGCCATGTAAAATACATCTCTTAAGCTTGCGTGTTTAGCAACATCAAGGAGGCTTTTACATAAAGCTGCAACTTCGATAGTCTGTAGAAATTTCTTTGATTGTCCTATATTAAAGAAAAATCTTTGAGCAGTTTTATCCCCTAAACCTAAAGTTTTAGAAGCTTTATCATAGACTACGTTGCTTAATCCTCTAACAGATAATTCAATTTTAGGATTTTGACCTTTATTTATATCACCAAGAACTTCATTTCCTAATTTTACTAATTCTTTTGATGCATCAGAACCATCTTTTTTTGAAGAAGGTATCTTCAATTGTCTATCTTCCTTTTTATCAGGCATTATTCTTCATCCTCTTGTGATTTTGATTTGTCTTTAGGAGATTCATCTTCATCTGACTCTCCTTTTAATGATTCCATCTCAAATATCTGTTTTTTGATATCTTCTTTTTTTACCATTTCCTGCAATTTTTTCAAAATTTTATCTTTTGGTTCTCCTGTTAATCTTGACAAAGAATCTGCTACTTCAGGAACATATTTCTCGAATAAATTTGCTCTATCAAGCTGGCTCTGGGCATGGTGCTTTTTATGGACATAAGAGCCTAATTTTCTTCCTAATTCCTGTAAAGCTAATTTCATCTCTTTTATAATTTCAGGATAATGCGCAATAGCTTCTTTGCTTTCAGAAGTAAAAGGAACCCATACAGATGCAATAGAGATAACTACAGTTAAAGGTCCTGCTGGTAAAGATCCTTGGCTTTGACTGAGTCCATAAGCTTTCCAATTTGTCTGGACAATAGATTTATTGGTTGCACATGCTCCAGATTGGTATAATAAAGGAACTCTGTTTGCAAATCTCATGACAGTTATTGATTCTTCTGAAGATTGCTGTCCGCCATAAGCTAAAGCTGCTTCAATAACAAAAGGATTTCCGCGATAGACTGCAGGAGGTCTTGAGATTGCACAATAAAATTCAGCATTGACTTCTTTTTTTAAACCTTTTTCTAAGGCTTCTTCTCCAATAGGGCTTATACAGTCTGATGGAGGAGAGATGATTCT
>Ga0247842_10000993_pt1 | contig 51927 bp, 62 predicted proteins | sample LaCruzMarch2015__3_FD_192411 | JGI IMG/M metagenome (GOLD analysis project Ga0247842, IMG submission 192411) | Freshwater microbial communities from meromictic Lake La Cruz, Castile-La Mancha, Spain - LaCruzMarch2015_19m | ecosystem: Environmental > Aquatic > Freshwater > Lake | place: Spain... | reverse complement strand
TTCACTTTGTACCTCGTCCATACCCCCTGGAAATCTATTTAATACTCCCGCAAAAGCTTCGCTTTCTTTTGCTAACTGCGCCACCGCCTCATAAACTGCGTATATAACTAATGTTAGTGGTAAAATACGTGTGGCAAATATTTCAAGGGCCGAGTTAAGACTTATGGAAATTCCAAGGTAGGCTGTTGTTATTATATTCAAAGCCTTCATAGCCAGAACAACACCGACAATAATAAATGTGTATTTTACTAATGTACCAATAAGTATGAGAGTTACACCAAGAAAATCCTTCATTCCCGCAACTATACTGATAATTGGCCCAGGCATCTCAGCCAAGAATTTTGCTAAGCGAAGTTGTATCTTTATATATTCCCTTGTAAATACTCCCGCCTCCCCTATTTTTCTATCCATCTCATCAAATGTCTTGTTGAGTGTTGTAGTAAGCCCAGCTATAGTTTTTGTCTGTTCTATTGCCGCATCGTTAAATACTTCTGACTTTTTCAAAACTTCATTTAATCGAAGTCTAGTCATAGTTTCATCATCTATTTGCTCAACAGTAAGCCCCGAAAGTTTAACAAATTCTTTAACTGCCTCATTATTTTTTACAAGGTCAATGTTGTACCCATCTAAAACATTCGCTGAGCCTTTAATTCCCGAAACTAAATTCTTAACAACTTCAATTAATTGTGAATCGGTAGCGGCTGCAATATCCATCGAGCTTTTTAATAGGCTCATATTTTCTTCTATAGTCGCGCCCGTATTCTTAGATTCAGACACTAAGAATTTTATTGAGCTAGCAATTTCCGCTCTTGTAAAAACAGTTGTTTCATATAAATTCTGTAGTTCTTCTGTCCAAAGCCGCATTGTTCCAACAGATTCCTCACCAAGTGAAGAGATGAAACCTTTAAGAGTAAACGAAAAACTACTCATAGTTTTTTCAAACTCTTGAAATTTACCTTGAGCATCGGTTATAGATTTTGTCATACCTTCCCCAATGCTTGCGATAAAGTCCCCAATATAGACAAGGGCTGCCGTTATTGCCCCCGATACTGAAATTGTAAGTATCCCAGCAAACTTAATTAACTTACCGATAAAGCTGACTGTCTTACTTTCAGAATCCTCCATCACGTAACCAAGGCCCCACAAAAGAGGCCCCAAAACTGTAACTGCCTCAATTGTGGCTGCAAATGGTACGGCTTTTAACGCTGTGCCAATATTCCCAACTATTCCCCTAAACTTTCCTAAAGCCCCCGTTGTTTTTGTTATCTCTTCCCCTGTCTTTCCTACGTTATTCATCAACTTTCCAAAAAAGGCCGCTAAACCTAACGCAGCAATACCTTCGAGGGCTGCCTTCAAAATTTTTGTACTTTCTATTGGCTCTTGTATTTCCTCGCTTGCCTGTACATACACCTCTTTATTAACTTCACCGAAAGATTGTGTTGTCGTTTTTAGATTGGCGATTTGCTGAGTAAGTTCTTTTATGGAGTTATTTAGTTCTGTTATGCCTGATATATCTACCTTTGGTATATTTTTCAAAAATTCCTGTTGTAGCTTTACCCCCTTTATGTCAAGGGTTGTTTTCGCATAGCGGGCCATATTCTTTGCATAATCTTCAGCATTTTTTTCCGCTTCCTTAAATCCTTTTCCCGTCGCGTCCTCAACACTTATTTTAATTCTAAACTCGCTCGCTTTAACCGCCATTATTTGGCCCCCTTTTTCGGGAATATGGATTTTAAAACCGCTTCTGTGTATGTTCGAACATCAAGCCATATCTTAGCGTAAAATCTATCTTTCCATCTTGCTACGAAATGCGGAAAAACTTCACAAAATATATCCTCTTGATTTTCAAATGATCCCTCTTTAGGCATTATACCAGTATCACACGCAACCCTGCATTGATTAAAAAGAATTGCCATGTCTTCAAACCATGTGGCCTTTCCTGGGCAGAAAAGAAAATCAAGTCCAAAGTCGTCAACTTTTCTAGGCTTTTTAAGATTGTCAAACCCAGGCTCTTCGCATCTTCTTAGTTTTGCATTCGCGGGATTCTTGCGACAAAGTTCGCAGTTATAGATATCCCGCGTTTTAGCCTCGGCAAAGTGAAGATCAACAAGAGCCTCTATCAGTTTTTTGCTGCGGTCTTGTGAGAACCCAAAACCAAAATTGAATAAACAGCAAATATCTCACTGGTTATACCAAGTTGTTCGAGGTCTGCAATCGTGTCCTCGTGAACATACCCGTCTTTATCTTTTTTGAATTTAATTCTATCTTCAACCGTAAGAGTTTCGGGTTGCCTAATGTCTTTAAGACAATACTTAACGACCCTATGTTGCCATGACCCCAGGGCTACTTTGGGAGTTCCGTCCTCATCCTTGCCGCCAATCATCGAGTTTTTAATATACTCGGCTTCCCTTCCCTTTAGTGTGAAGTTACAAAGAAAAACGGTAGGCTGTGCGTCGGGAATAAACTTTAGATGGGTAATGTCTCCCGTCTTTCGATACTCTTCATAATCGCTGTTTTCAAGGTCTAATGCGTCATCAGCTTCCACGATAATCTCAACTGCGTTAATTGACTTCTTTGGAATTGCTCTAATAGCCATGTAATACCCCCTTGTGAAAAATTGTGTTACCTATTTTTATCATTAAAAAACCGCTTTAGGCTAGTGCCTTAAAGCGGTTTAAAAAGGTTTTCCCTTTAAAAAAGGGGTATTATCTGAATTCTACCGAAACAGGGTCCTTTGCGCCAGGGGATGATTCATAGAAATTACCCTCAAGCGTTACAGGGGTTGTACCATTCTCAGGAACATCAATTGAAGGGACCGAAGGAATCCACTTCGGGGCTGTGATCTTAAGATAACGTCCAGAGGATGCGTTGCCTAAGATAAGCTCAGGGTCGAAGCCTTCGAACTTGGAAGTCTGAACCACTTCTGAGAAGTTCTCATTTGAAAGGTCAAAAGTGACACTCATTGACATTGTGAGCCTGTTTCCTGCCACAAAGCCCGCGTTAGCATCGCGTCCAAAGTAGCTGTCAAGATCCACATGGTCGTTATTGAACGATATCGTTACGCTCGAAACGTCGATTTCTGAGCCGCTTGCACGAAGCTTGAACGATCCAACAAGATCGGTATAGATATTGTCTCTTGCCGTTTGTTGTACTGCCCCAGGGTGCCAAGGTGCGATGAATCCATTATCACCAACAGTGACCGCGCCGCTCAGGGTTAACGTATGTGTTAACTCGGTAATGGAGCTTACTGTTAACGTTCCATCGGCCCCGTGTAAAATGGTTCTACCGTCGGTATCCACAACCATAACGGGGGCCCCTTCGTCATAGCGATCTGTCTGGCCGTTCTCAACAACAACCGCCGCAACACCTGACACCGCGCCGTTTACTTTTGCGAGGCCCGCGATAACTCTCTTCTCTGCTTTTCCTGTCCAACCCGCCGTAGCTGGCCCGTCACCTGGGAATTCTAGGGAACACTCACGGACATAACTGCCTGTGTAATATTCGCCGAAAATTGTTGATACACGAACCGTTGAGAAGTAGAAAGCTGGGAGCCCTTGGGTGTACTTGATGTAAGTACTTGCCAAAGTTGTCTCAGTTCCTAAAAGTTGTTCCCAAAGAAGCCTTACCGCAGTGTCGATTGAATCCCCAGCGAGGCCGCTCATGTTGACATAGGTTTGGATATCAAACTCTGCCACTTTTTTGCTCTTCACGATACCAGAATGGAAGCGTGAGCTTCTGTGCATGTTCGATTCGATTGGTTGATTGAAAGTTGGGCCGCCTGTTGTGTAGAGTAAAAAGTCTTGGTCGTTTGTTCCCACGGCTTCGATGCCCGCATTGGCTACACCAAGTTTTAGCTCGGCTGTAACGTCAAGAGTCGATCCCGCTGTTATAACAACCGCAGAGGTTGTGCCTGTAAACTGCGAATGAATAACATAGAGGCCGCCCGAAAACTCAACCCATACTCTTCCATCTTGGCCCGCAGCTAAAAGGGCTGCGTTAATCTTTAGTTCAAGCTCGGCTGCAATCAAAACGCCCGAAGTTTTGCCCGCGTTCGTAGTCGCAAAATTTACAACCGCGCCGCCGTCAACTGATACTTTTCCATTCACATTAGAGCTTGCGCTTATGTCTGTGGAAGGCGTCGCATCGCTAGTCGAGCTTCCTTGTGTTCCGATTCTTGGGGCTTGGAAAGTTCTGGGAGTCGCTTCTTTCCTAAGAAATATCGCCCCGTCAAGTCCCAGGTTGTACCCTTGTTTGTCACCGTTGTAAATTTGTGAGTAGTCTACTTTTGAACGATATTTCATTTGGCTCTCTCCCTATTTTTAAAAATGATAATTAGTTTCTGTATTGAATTATACCATACCCATTCGCTGCCGCTTCAGAGGATACTCTAAGTGTGTCTAAAATGCCGCGCTTGCATTCCCCACAAACAAAACATTCACCCTTACCAAGCCTTGTGCCTGTTGTCGTGATAACAGTTCCAAAACCTATCTGTAAATAGTTAGAGGTATTCACTGCATCATTACAAATGGTAAACCCGCGATGATTTGCAATAATATTTGCATCAAGAATCGCATCGGCTGCACTTACTCCGTCGGTAGTTTTGCTGATTGTAAAACCTGAGTCAACATCAGCAATATCCGTCGTGACACCGTAGCCAGAATTGGTAATAGTTAAGGTATCGGTTAAACGAGTCGTGACAAAAGGGGTCCCTGTCACCGCGTCCAAGGAAGTTTTAATATTTGTTGCAACTGTTACGGCTGTGTCACCTGTTGCAATGTCAACTTCCACAAGCGTTGCGCCTGTAATTGTTGGGGCTGTGCTTCCATTGTCAACGTCAATCCAAATGCCATACTTTACAGCGTTAAGAGCCGAGTAAATCACGAATGACTTACCGCCCAATGCGCCCGCAACATCGGCGATTGTTTGGACCGAACTAACTTCTTTTACTTCGATTCCGGCTGTGCCTCTTACGAAAGAGACTGTGCCAGCCCTGGAAGTTTGGGCAAAGGAATTGGTAGAAACAAATAGGAGAGCTAAGAGAATATACTTTAACATGGTCGTAATCCTTTCTTTTCGAAAATTATGGTCTGTACTGAATCACTGAGTATCCGTTTGTCGCCGCTTGGCCTTCCACTTTCAAAGTCTTTAGAATGCCTGACTTGCAGTTAGCACACTCTAAGCACTTTCCTTTATCAAGTCTGATACCGTCGGTTGTAACATCGGCGGCCTGTCCTATTTGAAGATATGTTGACGTGTTTACGGGGTCGTTACAGATTTTGAAACCTGTAATATTCGAATAAACGCTTGCTGTTGGGATAGCTGCGGCTGTCGTTGTTCCAACATCAGTGTGATATGTTGACACGTAGGCCGTTTTGTTCACGGATGTAAACATGTCTTGAGAAAACGCCGCTGAACAAACAAAAAGAAAACTCACCAAAATCGCTAAAATCTTTCTCATCTCTCATTCTCCTTACAAGTCAAAAAGTTTTGTTCGATACCTTATCGAAAAGTTTACCTCATAAATGCGGTTAGCTTCAATCATATTCAAATCAGGCACGATACTTACTGGTTTTAATTCTACCACTTTAGGGTGAATCCTAAAAGCGTCATTGATCTCGGCTGTAGGGCTATTAGCATAAATTGCCTTGAACACATCCCTAACAAATTGATTCATAATGCTATCTGCTAAGTTACCTTTATGCCAAAGCTGCAAGCTTATTTCCCAAGCCCCCTTTAAAACAGGATGCTCGGTTTCAAGGTTATCAACAGTTTCTAAGATAAAAATAGCGGGCAATTGAAAGTCGTTAAGCTCCATACCCATTGGTATTTTATCGTAATAAACCTTTTTTACCCCTGTAGTATAGGCATTTGCAGTCGTTATTGACTCTAAGCGAGTAGCCAGGGCTTGAAGGATTTGCACTTTTACTGACATTACTTGCCCTCGCTTGCGAGAACTTGGGCAAAGGTAAGCGCGTACCCATCAACTGCCTTTTCCACTGCGGGGGTAAGATACGGTCTTGCAGGAATCTTCGATCTGTTTACAAGCCAAAAGATTGGTGACCAAACCTTTCTTTCTTCTCCGTCCACTATATTATAGCCCCCTGTCCACCTAGCCGCGATCTGTGTAGCGTGCCCAAAAATATCATACCGTCTTGGGTCGCCCTTCATAAGATTCACAAATTCTCTTGGGGTCATTCTCCCTGCGATTGGGTGGTTAGGTATCCAAAGCTTTTTAGCTTTCTTTGGTCTTATCACCCCACCTGGAAGCCCCGCGCTACCATACTCGTGTATACGCGCATAGGGGATATTCCGAACCCCCACGAACCCAGCGGGGTCGCCGTTTTCCACAACGACACTTGAGTAAATTGCATTGAGAAGCCCGCCCGAAAGTCTTCGGTTGTTTCGTCCCGTGAAGTTTTCTATGGCGTTTCTCTTTGCCATGCGTTCGCCTTCCAAAACAGTTCGCACAAGAGCTTTAGCCTTTGCCCTGTCAAACATAGTTTTGGCGTTTTTAATAAACTCAACAATTTGCCCGAAGTCGTATATCATTTGTTCCTTTGTGCCATGCCTATTTGTGGGCATTCATATACTCGGTACGCTTGAAGCTTTGAGATAACGGCCTTCGGTAGCCCTGTTTTAGGGTCCCAGGCTGATGAGTAGCTTTCTGATTCACCCTCTTTAGAGCGTGAGGAAATATCCTCTGCGTTCCTTGATTTTCTTTGGTACTCAGCTTTTACCGATTGGTAAACGCATAGCTTCACGTCATCAGGTACAGAAGCGTACCCGTAGGTATAATCTAAATATACTATACCTCGATAAAATGGGGTGTTCATTGTGGTTAAAATGATTCCCGTTGTGTCGAAGTAGTAATTTTCTGAGTCGAGCGGGGAAGCATCCGAGGCCCCGAACTTTATCGCCTGTACACTTATGATTGGGAAAAACTTAGGTACGATAACATCGGCGTCAAGCCCGTCAAGTCTTTCGTTTGTAGCCACATGAGATTGAAAATCCACTTCGCAGTAGTTTATGACTGACTGTTCGACAGACTTTCGAAAGATTTCTATCAAAGCATCCTGCGTGGTATCCCCAGAGTCGATGCCAAGATATGCTTTGTTATCGGCTAATGTGGTTAAAGGCATTTTATTTTACTTCCTATGAATTCTTTTTCGTCCAACACCTTCCATTGCGCGATTAGATGAAACTACCGCTAACGGGGTCTCAACTACTTCCTTTTTTTCTTCGAGCTTTGTCACTTCAACAATGTTCCCAACAACTTGATAGCTCCCACCCCTTAGATTATCCATATCACAATGGCCGCCTCGAGCCAGCCTGTTGGGATAGTTTCTTAGAAGCGTAGGTGCCAGGGTTTCTTTAACAATAAGCTTTTGATTTGCTTGTAGCATGATCCCGCCGCATTCTACGATAGGAATTGCACTCATTTTTTCACTTACAAAAACTACGCACTTCATTCTAATACCCCTTAAATTTAAATGCCCCCTACCCTTCATAGGTAGGGTAGGGGGCATTTAATTAGTTATCAAAACAATTCTTACTTAGAAATGTTGTACCCCAATACGACGCTTGCTTCTTCGGCTGTCTGTGGGTTTCCATCCCAAGCGTGTCTCATCTTGGCTGACATTAACATCGTGTCAGAGCTTGGAAGGCTTGGAGCTGCCCAAACTTTGATGCCTTGGCGAATGAAGTTCATGAAGCGTGATTTCTTAATCAACGCCACTGCGGTTAAAACGCCGCCGGAAACATAAACGCCCGAAGCGTTCAAGTCTTCACGCATGAATGGAGATGCCAAAGGCTCGATACCAAATATCGGAGGCATTTTGCCTGTTACGTTCGAAGCTAGGCCGCCGAAAGCATAAGCTGTGAACAATTCAGGAATTGCGCCCGCAATAACTTGGGTTTCGATTGTTGTTGACATGATCCAAAGAAGATCATTCTTCTCAGTGGCAAACTTGCCCATGAGTTTAAGAATGTTTTCGAACAATGTTTTAGAAGCTGTGTCGCCGTTGTGGTTGTACATACGCGTACCCGCTCCCACGAGAGCATCGGCGTCATAAGCCTTACGACGAATGCCTTTGAAAGCTTTGGAGAACGTTGCATTGAGCGCAAGGGCCGCAATGTCACTGTCAAAGTGAGATGCGCCGCGTGGTGTTCCTGTGGTGTCACCGTTGATAAGGCAACGCTCATAGGCTCTTGCGATACCTTGCACAACACCCTTACGGATTTTGTCGATGATTTTTGGGGCAGAGTCACTCAAGAGGTCTTCAGTGATCTTTGTATGCACGATGTTGTTTCGTGAATACACCGTATAGTTTGCTTGGGTTGTACTTTGCTCAGTGAAAGTAGCAACGTCGGTTTCTTCTTTTCCTTCTAAGAATCCGGTGTCCCCAGGGATATCCATAGTCGCGGAATCCATTGGCTGTTGGTCGAATTTATTGGCGAGAAGGTACGGTATCTCGTACTCTTCAAAATAAAACCTTGCTTGGGCCGTTGGCACGAAATTTGCGAAATCTGTGACGCTATACGCCTTAAGAACTGCCCCTAATTGATTCTTGAAAATCGGTGTTTCCATGACCATAGCGGGGGTAATCGCTTGGCCCTTGTTCATGACTTCGGCTTGAATGCAAGCATTCGAGAAGTCTTTCTTGAGGTTGAAAAGTCTCATGCGAACTTCGTCGCCCATATACGCGGTATCAGACTTCGAACCGAAGTTGATCGTCGCATCATGGCCCTTGTAGTTATCAGGCATGTTTTTGCCAATAACTGAATGAAGGCTTTTGCCTGGGATGATATCAAGGTCTTTTTCGAAAACAGGTTTTCCCACAACTGCTGGGGCTGCCTTATCGGTAAGTATCTTGTTGATTCCATCAAGAATTTTTGTTGTCGAGCTAACGTCTGTGTTGTCATCAGGTGTCATGGTACTCTCTCCATTGAATAAAGTTTTCGATTAAATTTACTTCATATCTTTAACAAGTAAAGCCACGGCGCACGTTAGCTCTTCGACTTGTTTAGATAACTTCTCATTTACTTTTTTAAGCTCTTCAATCTCTGTCACAAGTTTCTTTTTGTCTTCGTCATCTTTTGGCGGCTTGCATCCCTCTTCATCGGAAGGGACCGTCGTTTCTTCCTCTTCTTCCTCATCTGTAACTTTTTCTTCTGACTTTGCAACAAGCTTTTCAGTAAGCTCTAAGCTTCTCTTAAGCCCTGCATCGAGGCCCCTAAGAAGAGTAATCACGTCGCCTTTAAAAGTGTCCTCGGTGTTATCTTCCCTTGGCTTATCTTCTTTACTCACCACTGCATCATCTTTTTTAGTTGATGAATCAGTAGTATTGTTTAACGAATTTTTAATTTTCATGGGGTCCTCGTTTGTGTTACTATTAAAGTTATCACCTTCCTTAGAATTTTCCAAGCCTCTTATTGAAAACACACTATCTTGATTGCAGGGTACAGCAACAACCGATATCTCTAAAAGTTCCCATTGCTCGATTACTGGCCCTTCTTTCACGGACCCATCATCATTGAATAAAGGGGCTTTAACCTTCTTAGGAATAAACCCAACAGACACCGTTTTAAGAATACCTTGTTTTACTAAACTTCTAATCTCTTTTTGCTTATCAGTCAACGGGGCTTTCTTAGGGTCGCCGATCCATCCCGCGAAACTAATACCGCCCTCTTCAATCTCAAGCTCTTCGACCTGTCCAACCGGATTCCTATAGTCATGATGCGCCAATATCTGCGGGTTTTTAACAAAGTTTGCAAGCTCAATTCCCCTTGGGTCAAGCCTTTCGTCAACTCTATCCACGATATTCGCGTTCGCGATCCCAGCGATGGAAAGAACATCTTTTTCGATATCGAATTGCGGGGCAGTAATTTCCTTAATAGATGCTTCGAAGTAACATTTATCTTTTTCAAGATCGGGGTTAAGCAGTTTATAGCTCGCCCCTTCCTTTTTCCATTTCTTCGGTGATCCATCAAAAACTTTTCTATCAAGTTTAAATTTGAACATGCTTATTGCTCCTAGTGCCTATTTAAAATTACCTCTGCGTTACTTGTTGCATGAGCTGGAATTACAGAGGTTAGGGAACATCTGCAATTTATTATTTGATCAGCCCCGCCGTTCGGGTCTCTTGGGTAAGATAAAACACCGCCGTACATATAATTCGATGGCATTGGCCCAAGCTTCTCAAATTGTGCATGTTGCTCTCTTGCATCGGGGTTACTCCCAACATCGCCCACATGGAACCACTGCTTTTGCACGTCGCTAAAAACTTCCCCCAAAATGTCATTGTTCCACTTGATCCCTTGGCTAATCGCGCTAAGTATCTCGGTACGCGCTATTGTGGAAGACTGACCACTATAGTTTTCTTTGTAGTCTTGTCTTATAGCCGCCGCGATCTTATCAAGTGTCCTGCCTCTCTCAAGGCCACTTGTTACAATATTAAGTATCTCATTCGTTCTCGTTTGGTTGAAGCCAACAAAGTTCTCAATCGCACGTCTTACAAGCGTCGCTCTTCGACCCTCGGTAGTTTCTTCCTTCAAAACATCTATTGCTTGTTGGTCAACATCCGTGATCGGTTTAGCCTTAAGCACCACAAGCATTTTTTCGGGAATCCCTTTTGCTTGCGAGTTCGCAAAACTAAATCCTCGATCCATCGCCTTAACAAGCTCTACCCCAACACTCTTTATATATGTTTCAAGCAGAGGCTTTTCGGCTGCTACTAGGGAAGTTCTTACATCTCGATTATTTTTCAGGGCATGTTCGGTGATCAGGATAATTTGCTCGATATATTTATCATACCCGATCAAATAATTTTCTGTAAACTTGGTTTCAATTCTTTCTTGACTTTCAACAGTTTGAGCTTTGAGTGAAAGAACTTCTTTCTTGAATTTTTCCTCTGGGGTCTCAACATTTGACACGCTTTGATTGTCGTTTTGTTTTGGCGGGGGAAGTGAAAGCATATCACTTATTGTCTGTGTAGGGGTTGCCCTAATCTCTGCAATAAGCTTGCTTCCTCTTTCATCTCCGATTGGGGGCATTGCGTAAATCTTTTCTCTTATCTCGTCAATTGTCCACGCGGTTTCAACTGCTTTAGCTTTCTCGCCTTTCTTTATGAGACTTCCTTGAAGGGCTTCAATCTCTCCAAAATCAGGCTCTACAATTACCTTGCCGCCGTATATCTTTCGCACTAGATAGCTGTTGTTCCATCCCGCAGCAATAAACTTGGAGAAAGGGACAATAGTATTTTCCCAGAAAGTTAGATTTTGCTCTTCTGAAGTCGCCCTATTTACATCCTGAACAATCCCCACCTTAGACGGGGGAATCCCCAGGGCTGCCAACATGGTTAGCCTGTTCTCTTTTAGGCCCTCTAAATGTTGCATTTCGTTCATGGTGAGGCCCGTGTTTACCCACTTTGCCCCCTTGGGTAAAAAGGCCGTTCGCCACCAATTACGCTTACCGGAATATGCTTGCTCCCATGTTCTCATGAGCCTTTCAAGCCTTGTCTTTCCTAAGTCTTCGGTTGTCTCAACAACTCCGTAGTTTGTTGCCCCTCGAAGATAGAACCCCATTTCATATTCGTTTTTGAAACGATCCAAAAGAATCGGCCTAGCCGCTGCAATATAAAGAGAGATTCCGAAATATGGGTTGAATGGATTTGGGAATTTAAAATGTACAAATTGCTCATAAGACACTTCACTTCGGCGCATGGTCATAGGATTCATAATCGTAACAGTTTTAACCTCAAGCCCATCGGTAGGGGGGTTAATCTGTATTGATTCAATCGGTACGTGCATCGCGTTCTTATATTTTTCATCGAACACTAAAAGGTAGTTCCCACCTAAAACAAGATCAAGGTATCCACACCAATTCATAGACATGTTGTCTTGAATAATGTTCGCTGCTTTAAGCTGGGCATTGAGGGGATGATTTGGTACTAATTCATTTGTGGCTTTGCTCTTAACAACAAAAGGAATACTCGAAAGCGTTCTCGCAATAAGCTGGGCCGTTGTCCACATCCAAGGCTCTTTTGCAAAAGCTGTTTTGATTCTTGTTGCGCTGGCTTGGATATCAAACTCTACTCCGAAATAATTACCTTGGTCGTTTGTTTTGTCGTAATACCCGAAGTAATCAACGGCCTTAACGGATTGCTCTATTGCCGCGTTTATCGTAGTTGATAGCCCGTTCATGCGGGATAGACTAGCCAATTCATCATCAAGGGGGTGCAAAGGTACAGAAACTTGTTTCTTGAATACGTCAAATAGCCCCATTGTTTACCCCTTAAATTATTTTCTTAAAAAAGTATCTCACGAGGGAAAAGCAAAGTCATCAATTTCCTTACTGTACTCGTCCGAGTCGTCATCAAAGAACCCATCATCGCCCGCAAAAACCGCCGCAGTTTCTTCAATTAAATCATTCTCTTCAATGTCGTCGTCTAATTCATCTGCGAGCTTGTCCAAGTCACCCTCTGTGGTATCAACTTTCATATTATGATATGCGTCCGATATTGCCATGATCCCCGCGCTCACGCAATCATCATTTTCCCCATCGGGGGCCGAATAAGAAAATAGCCCTGACTTTGTTACGTTCACTTCATAGCTTCCAAATTCATGTTGAACCTGTTCGATATGGGGGGCCTTGTGCCAACCCTTTTCGATTGCCATAATGGTTCGGTTAATCATCTCTTGTTTTGATTTATTAGTGAAAGTAAGTGCCGTAATACTTGCATCAATATCCTTGTCCACTAGCATCTCACCTACTGCATCCCCAACACCTGTACTGTCATACCTAAGAAATCTTTCGCCCCTAAAATAATTATGCAAATAATACTTAAGCCTATCCACTTGCATCTCGTAGGGTACTTGTCTGAACCTCGCATAACCTACAAGCTCGCCCACTGCATTGACCGTATAGAATACCGAATAATCGCGCCGCTTCGCTATGTCCCAGCCTGTGAATGTGTCGAGGGCTCTTGCTTCGGGATCGGGATGAATCCAAAACTTTGTGCGATCGGGGATTGTGTAGCTCATGGTAAACATCTTGGTAAGATCCCCGAACACAGTTGACACGGAAACAAAGAGGGCTTCGTAATATTGATCGTACAAATATTTTGGGAGTAATCTTTTTGCCTGGGCTAATGCCTTCTCTTTAACAAAAGGAGAATCTGAAGTCCTAAAATTTGCCCATGTATAGAATGGATCGCCAAGTTTTGCTTTTCTAAATTCATCGTAATACCACCCAAAGCCCCTTGGTGTTCCTGTCACAATTCCCTTCCCCATTGTCTGCGTGACGGTGGTAAAAAGAGAATGCCACAACTGCCTCTTTTGCTTTCCTGCCTCATCGATTATGAATCTATCAACCGCCTCTCCCTCAACAGTTACCTCTGCATCACGTCCATGAAGAAACTTTATAAATGACCCATTCTTTAACCTTATTTCAAGTTTTCCATCAACACATTCGGCCTCGCCTGGTATGTCTAGCATACATTTCATGTAGCGGTAGCCAATCCTGCATTTCAAATATGTGGGCGCAATCCATATACAATAATACCCTGGATTTTCCCACGCATGTCTAGCCAGCCAAAGAGCGCAGCCATAACTTTTACCAAATTTTACACCGGATGGGGCAATCAAAACTTGGGCCTCTGGGGCAATGTAATGATCCCAATGGACAAACATAGCTTGGTGTTCGTGGGGATCAGGTAATTTTAAAATTGTTCGGGGCAATGAAAATTACCCCCTAGTGCTTTTTGTCTTTGTCTTCTGAATCCGTTGATATAAGCCTAGGGCGAGGATATCTAAACTTTCCAGCTTCGCTCATCATCACTTCATATATTACCGCTTGGCTGTCTTTCTCTGCGGCTATCTGTTCGGGGCTCTTCTCTACAATCTGAGTCATAGGCATCTCAATCATAATCGGGGAAGCCTCTTTTACCTTGCCCATAATCCTATCAAGCATGAAGTCAGCACACCGAACATCTGCCTCGTCATATCCTTTCAAAACTATTTTGCAAAGAAGTCTGTTAAGCATAGGAGAATAGCTATCCTTGCCCATCCTTCTTACTTCCATTAAAGTCATTGCAATAATTTTTCTAAATACCTCTTCAACGTGAAGTTTAGTATATTTCCTTGCTTCAAGGATTTCAGGGGTCGATATCTTACGACCATGAGGATTTGATATTTCACCTTTTTTAAACACCATTATTACTAATTACATCTCATGCTTATTATTGTTACTTTTTACTATCGAATTTAATAAAATGCTAAATATCAATTGTAATACTATATATAATATATACCAAGCCCAGCTTCTGTTTAAAACGAATACAACATACCCAACACCATATAAACTTAATATAGAATATAAAAACATTAAAATAGAATTTAACATTATTTTTCTAATGCCTCAATTACTATAGCTCTAATAAACTTTGAATAAGTAAGGCCGTATTTTAAAGCCTTTTTATGCAAAGCATCCTTTAAACCTTTAGTCCCACGAAAACCAATTATAACGCTAGGACCCCAATCGGGATCAAGCGTGGGTCGTCGCTTTAACTTCAGGCTTTTTTGATTTAACAACATTTCTCTTAACTTCTCTGGTATCATTTTTCATTAACCTATCATTAACAAGATCGCACAAAAAATTATATATAAGCTCATGCAACACTGTGATATCTTTCTGCTTTACTTTTCTTATGTACCGATTATGCTGGGAAGCCCACCAAACCTCGAAACTACCAGGGATGTAAATACGAACTTCGTCAAAGCAATCCGCAGCTATCTCCAAAACTTCCTTTGGTAAGCTTTTAAAAAGTTTAGAGTATTGGGTGTTTCTAGAACCCCATTCTCTAAAGGCTGCTTTAACTATCCCAGGCATTTCTTTTACTTCTTTCATATTTAATCTTACCCCATATTGTTAAACAAAATCAATCTAACCCATGCAACTTTTAGAGTCAACAGGTTTTGTTTATCGCTGATGTATCGCTGTTAATTAGTTTTAGTATGCAACATTTATTCCAATTAGTTGGCCGCTTGGATAAATCACAGTTTGCTTAAATATTGTGCATCAATCCGCGATACCAATTGGTATATCCTATTGGGTGTACACCATGATCATATACCCATTATACCGATACAATAGATAGAGCACATACGAATACAATGATCACACCTATTAGGTAGACACCATTGGTATACCACCAAGGATAAGCACCAATGGTGTGCCCTTATTGAGATTGGAATAACCAGTTAACCCATTGATTTCTCGGTTAACTTACGAAAATTTCGGTTAACCGCACAAGCTTTTGATAAAACTGATAAATCCTGGTTTGGTTAACTGGTTTACTGAAAAACTGGTTTCTCTCTATAGAGGCTTTGTAAAAAATAGAATGTGTGGGGGGGGCTTTAAAAATAGTATAGAATTACTTTTCTATATACGCTCAGTTAACCAGTTAACCTGGTATTATAAACCCCCGAAATGATTAATAAATAGGCGTTAACCCAAAAGGTAACTGGAAGGTAACTGGACGAAAACAAAATAAATGGGTTAACCTCTATCCCCAGGGGGGCTAGTTTATTATTTTTATTTGCTTGTTTAGCGAAGAATCCTCATTTAAATTAATGCCTTCCCCGTACTTTACCCCTCGAAGACACTTCTTTATTTTTGGTTCGTCGTTATCTGTAAGCCCTTTAAACTTCTTTGCAAAGATTCTTTCCTGGTACCCAGGAACAAGGCCCGATATCTTTTTGAAAAACTTTGATTTAGTAATCGCCTTCTCTCCCCCATCAGTTGTATTTGACTTATACGAATCGTATAAATCCCCCATTGGGATATATTCCCCATTCATTTTCTCTGTTGGAATAATATGTAGATAGTCACAAATAAATGATTTTACTGTATCATTCTCCAAAATGTAATTTGATAAGTTTTCTTCGCATTGTTTCGCTTCGGTAAACCCCCGCTGGGATACCAGCCGCTTGTACCCCCTCATCGCTCTGTTGAAAATCCCAGCTCTCTCATTTAAAAGTTTGTCTTCGATATATGGATCATAGTCGGGGTCTGCCTTAGAAAAAGTCACACTGAAATGAATAAGAGTAAGTCTTCTAAAAAACCCATGCGTTGTATCCAGGGCTTTTGGAAGCTCATTGCAAGAAAACAGGAATTTTGCCCTGTTTCGAAAGATGTAAGGCTCTTTATATGGGGCCCTAGCATGAATATCCCCCCCAGTGATTAGCATCTTAAACAGCGAATTTTCGATCAATGCGTGGGTCGGGGTTTCCTCTGCTATGTTAAAAAGTTTTCCATCAAGCATCTGCCTACTGTATTCATTTTTAAGACAGTTGATTGTGAGGGCCGAGTAATTGTCTGAATGCACCAATGATTTCAACACATTTAGGAAAGTTGACTTACCATTAGCCCCCGCGCCTATTAAGACAGGGGCTTTTTGAACCCAACAATTATCATTTGAAAGGGCATAGCCTAAAACCTCTTCTAAAAGATTTTCAAGGGCGGGGTCATTGTCTGCAAGTTTTTTAAGCATCTTATCAAAAACGGGAGAGACTGCCCCTGGGTCATAGTTGTATGGGAAGGTATGGCGAAACCCTGTTTCGGAATCATGGGGGTCCAAGGTAAGCTTGTCGATATCAAGGATTCCATTTTTCATATTCAGTTTTCTTGGATCGCCTTTGAACCATTCGGGATCTTTTATCTCTGTCCTTAAGACAAGATTTTTAAACTCTGAAACCATGTTGTTATTTGCATAGGGGTCAAACTTTGTTTGTGCGTAGTGTTCAATCTCGGCGTTCGAAATCATTTTATAGTGCGTCCCCGTCCAAATATACGTCATCCGAGAGCCGCCCATGTTTTTATATTTGTAATCCCGCTCGAAAGCACGTCGTAAATCTGAGTAATTTGGAATTAGCTTTGCATCTCCATTCGCTTTATATGCAAGAGTATGAAACCCCGTGAACTCGGTTTTAATATGGTCAGGCCCTACGATTAAAATCGGAGATGTTACCTTTTCAAAATGGGCACAATTCCCGCAGCCGTTCCAAAAATTAGAAATATTTTTGCACGTCCTGGGACCCGATGCTTCCAGGGATTGCTCTAGTTTTAGCTTTGTTTCATCGAAAGAATAATTATGGTGCCCCTCTGAATATTCATGGGCAAGTTTATCTCCGTTCTCGCACCGTCCTATTATGGACAAAAGAGCATACCATTGTGGCTCATTAACTGAGCCTGGGTTTTCTTTGCACCATTTGATAAATTCGCAGCTTTTTAAAATTTCATTCGTATCAACTTTTGTATACTTCTTCATGAGCCCTTTTGAAATTTCATCCTCTTCCTTCACGATAGGAAGCCCTGAAATAAGGGTGATATCGAATTTTATTTTCTCTATGTTTGGTTGAAGTATTGTGCAAACTACTTCAGGTTTTTTTGGTTTCCTGTTTACTGTGAGGGGAAGCCTAAGCATGCGCCTGTGGTCAAATACCGCTGGGTCCGCGCATCCTTTAAGCCCTTCTTTTATAAGGCGGGAGTTAAGGCGGGATAAAATTGCTTTATAATGATGACGATTCTTTTTGAAGAAATCTTTATCGGTGATTTGTTTTTCAAGCCCTACTAAAAAGTGTAGACCGTTCCCAGAAAAAACAATTCCAGTTTCCCACTTTTTTATCTTCAATTCATCAATAACAACTGCAATATATTTTTCTCTGATTGACGTATCGATTCCATCAATATCGAATGGGATAACATCTTGTGATAAGAACTCACGCGCCCCTGCCCCATTGTTTGCGATGCAATAGTGTATATTCCATCTATCTTCTGGGGGGATTCGTTCAACATATTTCATAGGGTTTTGTAAGATATCGAAAACGCTATCTGCAAGCCATCCTTTTTCGAAAAATGCGTGATACTTTAGCTCTTGTCCTTTTTTGTCACCTTCTTTTGGGATGAAAGCTCTAATACCTAGAATTTGGTTCATATGTACTCCTGAGATTTTTTGGGAAAATAAAAGTCGTAAGGAAGAGGATGCAATTTTTTCCATTAAGGTGTCAATATCAAAAATGAATATTGTTTAACAAAATTTGCTTGACAGTTTGAACCGATTGAATTAAAAATAAAATTCACATGGGGGCAGTCTTAGAAAATGCCAGCTACATTTTTCGAGATGAAGTACGCTTATTAAAATACTTCTTAACCCCCAAGTAACTTTTAATGAAAGGATTACAAATGAAAAGATACACTGAGTACACTATTAATGAGTTAGCTAATCTTAATGAAAAAGAAACAGAAGATTTAATATCTTTAGAATGTTTGCATGAGGGTGTTAAAATCCCGATCAAACCAATCGAACCAATTAAACCTATCTTGGAACCCCGCGACGAATGCTATTCAATTCGAGAATGCACCATTCTTATGAAAGACAAAGAAGCGATTGAAGAAATATCAAGTGTGCTTCAAAAGCACCAAGATAAATTCTTATTGTCTGATTATCGTTGGCGAGGTGGGTGGGGGAGTGATCATAGATATTTAAAAAATAAAGAAGCAAATGATTTTTCAGTAAGTAAAACCAAATTTTTTGTTGAGGGCGATATTGATAAAAACGGGAGTGTATTGGATGAGTACAACAGACTTAAAACAGAGTATGACAAATTTAAAAAAGAATATGATATAGAGCTTACTGCGTATAGTGAGATATCTAGCAAAGTTAAAGCAAAAATTGAAGAGGCTTGCCGCCATGTGTATCTAGTTGATTCTTATGCAAAGCAATTTAAAAACTACATGCGCCTTTCTGATCATGATTTGGATACAGCTAAAAAGTTTTTCCTTCAGGCAAATGGGCACACGAAAGACATGATAGAAGAGATTATTGAGAAATCAACGCAAGAGTTTAAAACTGAAATAAAAGTGTGTGGTGATGAGGATAACAATGATTGAACTAGCCAAAAAACCTGGGACCCTAGTAGCGATTGAATCAGTTTCTAATGGGTTTATTGTGAAGATTGAAAGAGAGCTTAACCTTAATTCTACTAGAGACGGGCGAACTTATATCTGCAAAAATTTTATGGAAGCTGTTTCAATAGCGGGGCAAATATTTGGATGCGTGAAAGAAGGGGAAGCGATAATTTTTAGTTAGGGGGAAATATTTATGATGCAGTGTTTATGCAATTCATGTGGGAAAGTAATTACTGACCTGGAATTCAGCGAAAGAACTGTTGAAATACTTACGACAGGAAAACTTCACGAACGAGGCGAAAACGAGAGGCTAGATTTTTGCGTATCATGCCAAACGAAGATAAAGAATTTTTCGGACAATGGGCTGTTACTTAACGGGATATGCAAAACTATTAGAACATGGCACAAGCTTGCACATGAAGATGAGATGGATTGCGATCAATTAACCGTTTTGGAAAACTCAACACTAGAAAAAGTTAAGGAACAAGTAAATGCCAGAACAAAAACTAACGTTGATTGATCTTACCGACAAAGAAGTAAACTTACTTAAAGTTACTTTATCAACTGCGCTTGAAAGGTTTTACAATAGTAAAACTGCTAGCGAGCCAGCGGGGATAATAGAGGGTATTGTGAGTAGGCTTACAGGAAAGCCCTCTAAGAAGACTTCGAAAGTAGAGGCTAAGTCTAGCAATGATGTTCTAAAATTTTTGGAAGTAGAAAACACCCGCCTTCGCACTCTTTTGAACACCCTGCCCGATAGTGCCCACGTTGTTAAACAAGTTGTGGGTGGGTCATTTGATGCCTACAGTAGGGTTAAAAAATTTATCAATGGGGAATTATGAAAATCCTTTTTCTAATTTTTATTTTGTTCTCGATCGACTCCCCCGCTGGGGTTTTGCCCGCGAAGTTTCCAGTGGGGATTGATCTTAAATGCTCATCAGTAGAGTATATAAAGCCACGTGGGAGAGTTTTGCGGTGTATAGATGATAAATCAGTTTGCTACGTTGACACTCTTATGAATGAATTTTTATGCCATCCAAAGGGGGATTTATGAATAGTGATACTGGACAAATAAAAGATTTCAAAGACATTACAAAATTGGATTAACTTAGGCGAGCAAATAGCGGCATATAATGAGTATGAACAAGAGAAGGGGGCATAATGCTATATGGCTTGGATATATTTAGCGGAATCGGTGGAATTACACTCGCACTTAAAGATTGGGTTAGACCAATCGCCTATTGTGAAAATGATCCCTATTGCCAAGGGGTCTTACTCTCAAGAATGCAAAGCCATGAGCTTCCAATTGCCCCCATATGGGATGACATTAAAACACTCTCAGGAAAGTATTTACCCAAAGTTGACATTATTTATGGGGGATTCCCATGCCAGGACATTAGCGTTGCTGGAAATGGAAAAGGCTTGGAAGGAAAGCGAAGCTGTTTATTTTTTGAAATTATGCGCCTGGCCGAAGAAATCAAGTCGAAGTTCGTATTCCTTGAGAATGTGCCAGCAATCAGAACAAGAGGTTTGGGAGTTATTCTCAAAGAATTTACCAAAGCAGGGTATGATTGTAGATATGGTTTTTTATCCGCTTATGACGTGGGAGCTCCGCATAAAAGAGAAAGATGGTTTTTGTTGGCCTACACCCGTAGCAAGCGACGACAACAAGAGTCCAGAAGCACACATGAGAATGAAAGCACGAATGAAGGGCGGGGCGAGAAAAAAGCCAACATCCCTACAAGTTGTTGTAAAAGGAATAGAGAGGGGAATGTGGCCCACCCCAACAAGCTCACTTTACACTTGGCAGGATTTGATTCAAAGTTCCGGAAACTCAGAAACACGCCAAAAGTACAGCAAAATTTCCCCCCGTGGGGCCTTGAACCCGAGGTGGGTAGAGTGGCTGATGGGGTACCCCTTAGAGTGGGCCAGCTTAAACACCTTGGGAATGCTGTGGTACCGCAACAAGCAAAAGAAGCATTTAGAAGGTTAGTGGGATTAACTAGTGAGGTAACCAATGGAAAAAAATGAAGTTCTACGGATAAGGCAAGAGATAAAAGATAGGTTTAGTAAAGCAAAGGAAGACTACAAAAAGGCCCTAGCTGAAAATGACTATCAGCTCTCTATATTTAACGACGCCGAGAATATTGCAGAGGGTGAGATAATAGAAAGAGAAGAGCTAGAGCGAGAAATTGAAGGCGAGGAAATTATATACGAACAAAGAACACATGGCGAATATATCAGAGAAGAGGAAGAGATTGAAGACGAGGAAAACGAGCCTGAAGAGCTAGACCTTGAAGGAAGCGAAGACATTGAAGAGGATGACTGCGATGAAGAAGACTACTTTAAATAGCGATTACACAACCCTTCCTATCCCGATCCCAAGATCATGGAAAAGAACCGTTAAAGAGTTTTTCCAAGCCTTTGGACTACTCTTTTTATTCCTGGGGTTTTTCCTTGGGGGGATAATTTTGATAAAAATAGGGGTATGTTACCTCGATAAAACAAAGGTTTGTAAACTATGGTAAAGCTTTTAACAATTCAATGTCAGGATGAATCAAAGGAAGTTGACCGCATCTTAAACCGCTTCAAAGAGATTAACGCTTGCCCCCAATGCCAGCGGTATATTTTACTTAGGGCTCTTCGAGAGACTTTGAAAGATGTACCAGAGATGAAAGTGTTTGTAAGTATTTTGCATGATTTAGAACAAGCCCTCGTTAACCTAGCGTAACCACTAAATAATAAAATTAATTTTGTTTAACAAAATTTGCTTGACAGGGCGAATGCAGTTTGTTATACCTAGTTTCAGTCGATTGACGACTAAGAAACAAGAATCAAGGAAAGGCAATCAAATGAAACAAGACCTCTGCAAAAAGTACCTCGAAGCCCACAACAATCTAGTTATAAAATCAACAGAAGTTAAAAAAGAAGTTACACTTTTTACAATTAGTTGCTCTTCGTTTGTGTGGAGAAAATTAAGGGCAGATGGAATTTACTTTGTTAGTCATGGTGATGGATTTAACCCATATGTATATACTGTGCAATGTGCTAACTAATAACACCCTGGGGCCCCAGGCCCCTTTTTTGGAGATACTTACATGAGATACGCAATGGGATATAAAGTGAAAGTCGAAGTAAAAGGAACCAATGAACCAGTATTCAAAAAATATTTTGAGTGTTACTTTCCTGATGACAATACGATAGGAATACCTTGCAGCAAGTTTCAATCATTTTTGAAAGCAGCTAGAAAACTTGTTGAGAATGGGTGTGAGTTTAAATGCGAAATTATCGGGGCGCATCCAATGAGCGGCGTTAAGTTATGAGAACCAGCGAGCAAATACTAAGATGCGTTAGTATCTTATTGGCTTCAAAAGAAAATGACCTTTTGTTATCAGAGAAATTAAAGTTTATCGAGGGCGGGTCCAATAAATGAAGCAAATATTTGTAGCTAATGGGTGTAAATTTGGAAAAGAAACAATCCGAAATAAATATATTCTTGATTGGATTACAAAGCTCATTTTCGCTGAATACTTCGGAGAAACAAAAGAAGATAGAGCCTTCCTAAGAACCATGCAAGAAAGGCTAGAGATTGTAGGGAACAAGATAAAACTAACCGATGCGGAAAAGGTAAAGCTTGCACGTTGCATAGCGACGTACAGCGATTTTAACGATACAAAAATAGCGAGGACATTTTAAAATGACAACCGAAGGTATCTTTGATTTCAAAACCCCTGTTAAAAAGAAGGAAGACCCCCAGGCTTTTCTTAAGCCAGTCGAACAAGCCCCTGTTCAAAATGTTTTACCTGATAAATTCTTTATTATAAAGCCCTGGAAGCATCAACTTGATGCGATCAATAGGGCAATCAAGATGTATAATTATGCTTTCTTTTTCGAAGTGGGGGCAGGTAAAACGCTCGCCACAATCAACACTCTTCGCTTTAGATACTTCCAAGAAAACCGCGTAATGAAAACACTTATCCTCTGCCCTGTTGTTGTATGCGAAAATTGGCGGCGTGAGTTTCTGAAAAATTCTAAAGTAGATAAGTCGAAGCTGATTATTTTGAAAGGCTCAGGAAAGAAAAGAGTCGAAACAATCTTAGACAGTACAAAGGAAGACACGGGGAAAATATTTATCACAAATTATGAAGCCCTTCAAATGGACCCCCTATTCGAAGCTATTAGAGCCTGGGGGCCTGAAGTTATTGTCGCTGATGAGGTACAACGTCTTAAATCCCCAAAGGCCGTAAGAACCAAGAAAGCGATAAAGCTTGGAGACATGGCAAAACATAGGTACATCTTGAGCGGTACTCCGATTCTAAACAATCCTATGGATATATGGAGTCAATACCGTTTCTTAGATAAGGGCGCATCATTTGATAAAAACTTTGTTGCCTTCCGCGCAAAATATTTTATTGATAAAAATGCGGGGATGCCAAAGCAAAAATATTTCCCCGATTGGAAGCCGCGCCCTGGGATCGCAGAGGAATTCAGCCAGAAAATATATGCCCTAGCTTCCAGGGCTTTGAAAAAGGATTGTCTCGATTTACCGCCGCTTGTTAAAACCCAAGTTTTTGCGGAGATGAGTGAAGACCAAATGAGAATGTATGCCACGATGAAAAAAGCTTTTGTTGCCTACTTAGAAGACAGGGCCTGTGTAGCTCAGATCGCCCTCACAAAGTCCTTAAGGCTTCAACAAATTGTTTCTGGGTACTTTATGGATGACGAGGGGAAAGAACATATTTATAATGATAACCCCCGCGTTGAAGTTCTTAGAGAGCTTTTGAAAGATATAACCCCAGCAAACAAGGTTATAGTGTGGGCTTGTTTTCGAGAAAACTACAAGATGATAGAGAAAGTTTTGGAAGAAGAAAAAATACCCTACCGCGTTTTGGTAGGTGGGATGAAAGATAAGGATAGACAAACCGCCATAGATGACTTTGAAAAACAAGAGGATGTTAGGGTAATCGTAGGCAACCAAGGGGCTGGGGGCGTCGGTATCAATTTGATCGCAGCCAACACAATGATCTATTATAGCCGTGACTACTCGCTAGAAAAGGACATGCAGAGCGAGGCTAGGAATTATCGGGGGGGCTCAGAGATACACGACAAAGTTACCAGGATTGACATTGTAACCCCTGGGACTATTGACGACGCTATTCTTGATGCGCTATACAGCAAGAAAAATATGGCAGAGGAAATATTAACTTGGAAGAACAAGATATAAGTAGCCTTGTTTATGGGAATATATTGCTTGCCAAATCTAAAAAGAAAAGGCGGCTTATGTTTAAACCGTGGGGGATTGATGCCTGTTTTATTCAGGATGTTAGAGACCTGGGGGATAGCTATTCTGTGACTGCTAGAAGTAATAAAATATCGTATGATACCCGTTCTTTAAGCGATCTTATCGCACCACCAGTGGAGAAAATTGAAGTACATGCCCATGAGCGCAAGCTTCAAGAGGCTGCCAGAAAGCTTGCCTGGCTTTCTCCACTAAATAAAAAAGAGGAAACGATAGATAAGAAAGAAGAGGAACAAAAAATTTCAGAGCCACATATTCAGAAACCAATTACCCCTGTTATAAGTGTGATTAAGGATGGTAAATATTATAAAGAGGAACGCCCCCATTACATCCAAAAAAAGAAAGTTAATGGCGAGGAAGTTATCTATAAATGGTGTAGGCATAAGTTGAAAGAACTTCGAAAGGACGTAGAGCAAGACAAGGAACAAAAGAATATTTCTTTTAATTCTGGTAGGTATGAAGTTCTTAACGATCTCTATGAGTTTTTATCCGAAAATTTTAAAGAAAGCATTATGGTGAGTAATCTTGAACGAATGATAAATGGGGAGAAATAAAGTATGAAACCAGAAATGAAAATGTTAGTTGAGCAATTAAAACGCCCAGAGCTTTGGGAGTTTGATGGATACAATCTTATCTTTAAAGAAACAAGAAAAAAGTTTTGGGTAGCGAATGGGTGGTTTTTCTTAGGGGATGGAACCCCTGATAATTTTTCCCTATCTTTATTGGATAGGTGGCGTTTGTGGCCCCATGCGAAAGCGATGATAATAAGACTTAGTTTTTTCAGTAAGGGCTCCAATTACTCTGAGATTACATTTGATCCGTCAAAGGATATGAAAAGGCCGATGCACAAACTTATTGATGAATACGCGGAAAAGTTTTGCGAAAAAGCAAATAAAGAAAATCAAGAGCATGAAAGAAAGTGTGAAGAGGCTGAAAAAATTGGCATTAATAAATTTAGTGGGGTAAGTTAATTTTTACTTGCAAAAGGTAAATTAAATTTGTAAAACAATATTCTAATTACAAGAAAGGATTATCATGAAAGCGATTGTTGTTATCGAAACAAAGGACGGAAAAGACTTCAATATCGGGTTTAACTATGACGCCGAGGGAAGCAATCGAGGAATTAAATGCGCTGTCATGCAGCACATTATTAACGTAACGAGAGCCGCTGCCCTGCAAGCGATCGAGTACATCAATAAGGGAAAGATTGTTCTTTGTCCCCCCGCATCTGTCCAAGATGAAATGATCAAAAAAGAAATGGAGCAAAAGCAATGAGTACACAATTAACCGAAGCCGTAAGTAATTGCGTAGCAGAACAACTAGACACGATAAAAGAGTTTGACGAGATTTGCCGTTGTTCAGCCGCATTGAGGGCAAAAAAAGATGAGTTAGACAAAGAAGTAAAGGACGTTTCTGAGCAGCTTGAAGAGTATAAGGCAAAAATTTTATCATATCTCGAACACTATGAAAAAACAAAGTACATTGCAGCAGGATATACTTTCTACATTCAAGAAAGATTCCCCGTCAAGATGCCCCAAGACCTTGAGAAGAAAGAAACCTTTTTTAGTTTTCTTAAAGATCGAGGTATCTATAATGAGCTTATCACCGTCAACTCTCAGACACTCAATTCGTTTTATTCTAAAGAAATGGAGAAAGCTATTGAAGAGGGAAACGTTGATTTTAAAGTCCCTGGGATTGATGAACCAAAGGTAATTAAAAATGTAATGATGAGAAAAGCATAGCCGATGGGTTTTAGAGGGTCTAAACCCCAGCCGCTATTTTTGATTAGAGGATAGTTAAAATGAGTAAAGAGAAAAAAGAAAAGGTTGAAGAAAAAAAGGAAGTAGCCCTTGAGGTAAAAAAAGATGCCCAGGTTGCGCTCTATCAAGAGCTAATGGACAAAACGCCGCTTGATTCCCGCGATTTCATTGTACCAAAGATTCTTTTGATGCAGGGAATGTCAGACGCTGTAACAAGTGAAAGAGCTGTCCCAGGTGAAATGAGGGATTCTATCGACAACAAGAAACTTGGAGACAAGACTAATCCGGTTGAGATTATCCCCTTCAAGATGTTCAAGTCATGGGTTATCTATAAAGAGGTAAACGGTAAAGATGAGTATGTTGAGCAAGTACCGTTTTCACCTGAAAACTCCGATTGGAAGTGGGAAGCTGTTGTTAATGGGGAAAAACTTAGACGTGACCAGGCGATTAATTATTTCTGCCTTATCCCCTCTGAGATTAAAGAAGGAGTTTACTTTCCTTATCTCATGTCATTTAGGCGTACATCTTATTTTGCGGGAAGAAAACTTGAAACAGCTAGGGCAAAACTTCAGAAGTTTGGTAAGCCTGTTTCATCGAAAACGTTTCTTATCTCGGCCAATAAGACAGAAAACGACAAAGGGGTATTCTATACATTTGATGTAACGATGGGTAGAAACTCTGAAGATATTGAACTCGCCGCCGTTAAGGTTTGGATGGAAGAAATGAAGCACCAAGCTATCAAGGTTGATGACAGCGATCTCAAAAAAGACACTGCCCCAGGACCCTCGGCCCCCGTATCGAATGAACCAATCAAGGGTGAGATTAATTTTTAATGTCTGAAGAAACCAAACGATCCCTAGTGCTAGGCACTAGGGTTAAGATCAAAAAAGAAAACTCCTGCTGGGACGGGCAAGAGGGCGTTATTGACGCGGTTTTCGAACCGCTTGGGAGTCGCCACTATTTTGGTGTCCATTTCAAAAAACAAAATCGGGTGATTTGCTTTTCACCCAAACATCTTGAGGTTATTTATAATGTTACCTAAAGACGCTGTGCAGTATACTTGCCCATTCATAAAGCAGCACTGCATAAATATTAAATGTATGCTTTGGGTTAATCATTCAAACGGGCGGGGGTGCTGCATATTTTACGAACTAACAGAGCTTTCTCATGCAATTTTAACTGGAGTAAAAAATAATGACTGATACCGAGTACCTATCAAACTGCCAGCAAGAAAATATCCCCGATATTGGCCCCACGTATCTTTTAGGCATTGACTTCGAAACTACGGGAACAGACTTAGAGAACGACAATATAATTGAAGTTGGCCTAGTTCTATTTGATTGGGATAAGAAAAAACCAATTGTCGTGAAAGATTTTTTTATTGATTGGTCTGCCTATCCGTTCAAAATTTCAAAAGAGATAAGCGATCTCACTGGAATTTATGACGTGTACCTTTCAACATTCGGAGTAATCCCAGAGGAAGCCCTTAGAGAAATCAAAACCATGATGACTTTTGCAAAGTACATTGTGGCGTATAACGGTAATGAATTTGATAAACCCATGCTTATTAATAACGGCAAACGTTTTGCCTTCGATTTTAGTGGAAGACACTGGCTTGACGTGATGACAGATATCGACTACCCCGAAAGCATCGACACAAGAAAGCTAGAGTTTTTAGCGGCAAAGCATGGCTTCCTGAATCCCTTTGCTCATCGCGCTGTGTTCGATGTTTTGACCATGTTCAAAATAATGTCTCAGTATGACCTTGATAAAATAGTAGAGCTTGCAAAAACCCCAATGATAGAGATAAGAGCTAATGTGAACTATGATGATAGAGAAAAAGCAAAAAAACTAAAATATCAATGGGATGGGACGAGGAAGCTATGGACAAAAAAGGTAAAAGAAATATTCATAAAAATAGAAGAGGAAAAAGCAAGCGTGTTGGGCGTCCGAGTGTCGCGCTTGGGCGTGTAGGAAATTGGTATAAGCCAGCGGGGAAAGTTATGTTATCCATTCGGATTGATAAAGAGGTAAAGAAAAATATTTCCCTACTTGCGAAAAGTACGGGGACAACCGTTTCAACCATTGTTATAAAGCTTTTAAGCATGTGTTTTTCAAACAAGAGTAACGTAGAAAGGTCAATAAAAAAGTATGTTAGTAACCCGCGATAATTATGATCAGGTTTTAAAAGAGCTTTCTTTATGTCAAATGTTTGCTCTTGATACTGAGACAACGGGCCTCGATATCCATAGGGGCGACAAGCTCTTTGCTATCATAATTAGAACATACAATAATGTTTATTATTTCAACTTCAAACAATATGAACTTTCCCTTTCTTCCGACGAAGTACTTGGCGATTTTCACCTAGTAATGCTTCAACAAATCTTCGACAACGAAAACGCCACGTGGTTTATCCACAACGCTAAATTTGATATGGCAGCCCTTGGAAACGAGAGCCTTGAAATAAAAGGGCGCGTTCATTGCACCGCTGCAATCCATAGGGTCATTAGAAATGATCTTATGAATTATGAACTAGAAACACTTGCCAAAGTTGTTGGGATGAAAAAATCAAAAGAGGTTGACCAATACATAAAAGACTATGGCCTCGTTACTGTCGAATGGATAGAAGGAAAAAAACTAGAGCGTAAGCACTTTGATAAAGTACCGTTCGAAATCATGCATCAATATGCGTGTATGGACGTTAGCATCTGTTGGACGCTTGGCCTCTATCAACTAAAAGAACTTGAAAGGTTAGATCAGGAAAAACCCCAGGGGCTTCCTTCTATACTTGGCGTGTACTATAACGAATGCGAAGTCACAAAGGTTTGCTACCAAATGGAGAGGCTTGGGGCCCTTGTTGATATACCCTACTCCAAAAAAGCCCTGGAAGCCGAGCGTATAAATGCAAGTAATACAGAGAAAGAATTCTATAGACTAACTGACATAACTTTTTGTGACTCTGCAAAAGTGTTTGTTGAAGCGTTCACAAAGCTTGGGTTAAAATATGGAACCACAGAAAAGGGGAACCCCTCTTTTAAAGAAGACATACTAGAAAAAATTGATCATCCGATAGCCCAGGTTATTTTAGATTACCGCGCTGCGAATAAGAAGGCTTCGACCCACTATGCAAATTTTATTTATTACGCCGATAAGTGGGGGCGCATTCATGCGAATCTAAAACAGTTTGGAACAAACACTGGTCGAATAAGTTGCGCCGCGCCAAATTTCCAAAACCTCAATAAAGAAGAGGACGTTGAAGAAGAGCTTTTAGTTCGTAGGGCGTTTGTTCCAACCCCAGGGTTTTTGTACGCCATGATTGACTATGATCAAATGGAGTACCGTCTTTTACTTGAGAGCTGCAAGGAAATGAATGTCATAGATAAAATATTATATGACAAGCTTGACGTGCATGAAGCCACGGCCCGCATGATGGGGGTTACAAGAGACAGAGCAAAGACGTTAAACTTCATGCTTTTATATGGGGGCGGGATTATAAAGCTTGCGAAGATGTTAAAAATATCTTCAGACGAAGCGGCTAGGGTAAAAAGAAAATACTTTGACAGCCTTCCAAATGTTTGCAGCTACACTCGAAGAATTATCGAAAAGGCTGGGCTGCAAGGAAAAGTTCGAAATTGGTTTGGAAGAGTTTGTCATTGCCGCGATAAGAATTTTGCTTACACTCTTGTTGATCATTTAATCCAAGGGGGATGTGCTGACGTTGTTAAGATCGCAATGGTTAGGCTTTTTAAATTCTTGGAACCCTACAAATCAAGAATGGTTTTACAAGTACATGATGAGATTCTTTTTGAAATACACGAAAGTGAGATTTCAATTATTCCAAAACTTCAAGAAATAATGTCGAGCGTTTTTCCATATTCAAAACTGCCGTTAACATGCTCAGTATCTCATTCTCGAAAAAGCTGGGCAGATAAAGTGAAGGGGCTACCTACATGAAGTATTTTTTTAAAGTACCAATTTTTTGTTACGCTATTGGCTATGTTGAGGCCGCAAATGCTAATGAGGCTTTTGAGAAAGCAAAAGAAGAGACACTTTTAGGACCACATATATGCACATGTTGCTCTGCGGATATTGAATTTTCCTCTGTAAACAAAGAGGGTGAGGTAATATTAAGACCAATTACAATAGGGGAGGATACCTGATGACAAAATCAAGTAACGAGAGGGTACATAATAGGGCGCGGAAACTGAAGATTAAGAATAAAGAATTTATTCGGAAAGTCGAAGCTAAGATATTAGAGCAACGTGATGAGAGAATCAACAAAATTGTTTTCGGACAATTCGAAGATACCCCTGCTCTGATAAGAACACCCAAAGAAAATACGGGGGTTAGCTCTCTTATACCCAGCGATGAAAAAGAAGAGTCAAAGGATAATGTAACTTTTATAGGCAAATTCAAAAAGACGGTTAAGGAGAAACTTGGCAAAGCAAGCTGAAACAAAATTTAAAGAGCGGGTTATCGCCGATCTAAGGACGCTCCAAGGTACTTGGTTTTTCAAAACCCAAGAGGTATCGCTTCATGGAATCCCCGATCTTATAATCTGTATTTGGGGGCTTTTTATTGCAATCGAGCTAAAGAGAGGCAAAAAAGAAAGACCCGACAATATTCAGAGTTACACTCTTGGGCAGATAAGAAAAAAAGCACATGGAGTTACTTATGTTGCCTTCCCAGAGAATTGGGACGAGATTTTCGAAGAGCTTAAAAATATGGCAGATTTTACAGAGGTAGCGTAATCTTTCTAAGTTTTTTTGATTTTAATTCTTTGTTGCACTTCAATTGATTCTAGTTCCCCGAAAATTATTTCTTGATCTTTACCCTTACCCATGAGGGTTAGGTATTTTTCAATATCAATCCTACTTTCAAACTGTTGCACGTTAGAGGCTATAAAATACTTTCTTTTTATTTTGTAAATTCTTTTCTTTTTTTCGTTCATTTCTTTCATTCTTTTCTTGTATATTGTTAAACAAAATGCTAGCTTAAAAAGTATACAAGAAAGGTACGAAGTAAAAAAGGGGCATTAATTTTTTCTTAGAAAGGGCGAGTCGATGGAATCCCAGGGTCATTTTAAAATGCTTTGTCTTTGCATCTCAGCCTTGATAATTATTTCAGGTGGTTATATTATCAATCTTAGAAAATCACCTACAAAAAATAGCAAGGGATTGAGGGGAAGCCTTTTACAGGAAAGTCCTAAAGGGGTCAATAAACCCCTCTACCTAAATCCAATAAAAATTATTGCATCTCTTCGAAAGCTAAAGTAATATTTTGCTTACCGCAAGATTTTGGTGAGAGAATGATAAACCCAGGGGGGCTTGGGACTAAGCCGAGAACCCTGGGCAGTTGGCTGGCCGTTATTGATTGTTGTGACCTACCATATAGCCTAACATACTTCCGACCATAAGAGAAAAAATCACGCCCCCAATGATAATCGAGGGCTCTTGATAAAAGGAAGTTTCCTCTTTCTTTTCAAAGTTTTCCTCTGCGAACTCTTTATAAAGCTCTAATTCAACTTGGCAATCTTCCCCATCCCTTATCTCTTCGCTCATCACTGATAGCTCTTCATCCGAGAAGCAATGAAGATCATCAAGGATAACGTCGTATCTTTTTCCTGAAAAGTAATCTTCGAGGGGTTTAGGGCTTTGGGCCTCTAAGTTTTTTGGTAAGAAGGCGGCCAATAACAGTAAGGTGAGAATCCTTTTTTTCATTTAGAGCCCTTTCTAAAGTCTTATTTTGTATTTTCGAAAGCTCTAATTTGCCTTTTAGTGCGTTGTTTTTGTTTCTTAGATAGTTTCCCCACGCCACTAGAAAGGCTGGCAGTAGCATCTCTAAGACGCTTAGAAACTTAATAGCGGCCTGAAGTACCGTAAGGCTACCTTTGGCCGCTTCTTTGATTGGTTCGTCGCTCATTAAACCCCTGGTTTCATCCACGTTGGAACCGAGAAGCCAAAATATCCGAAAGCTTTAGCCACGGTTGCAAGAATGGCGTACATGACTTTGGCAAAGCCCCCCATGTTTTCCTTTTTGAATATCTTAGCAAGCCAGTATAGCACGTCGCTTAGTCCTCGAAGAATGAAGCTAATACCAATAAAAAGGCCAACAATGGCCCCAACCAAGGTTTTGTAATCCGTAGGAATGGGCAGGGCCCCGATTGCCCCAGAGATATCGCTGGGAAGCGTGGGGGCTACTTCCTGCGATAAAACGATATCCGAGCAAATAACGGTAAGACCCGCGACAACCATAAGCACGAACATGATCGACCAATTTTCTCTAAAAAACTTTGTCATAAATCCATCCTTTCGTTAATGAGGTACTGTACTAAGTATTCTACGGTAATCGAATGTTATGGGCAAATTCTTTGGAATCTCGTATCCACAAAATAACCCATAGTAATCACTAGCTTTTGTCCCTAAAGCGTCCTCGCCATCAACCCCCCGCTGGAATTTCGCGAAGCCCCCAGGCCCTAAAAGGTGCATGACTGCGATCGCCCCACTCACCTTTTCAGTGTCGAGAAGTGGGTAATGGGCCTCTACAATTTTCATGAGCCTTCCCACATGGCAATCAAAAAGAACATCTTGAAGAGTTGGGTGGGTGAGAAAAACGCTTTCCGTTATTCCTGGGAACCAATAAAACTTGGGCCCATCTTTTCTCATGAGGCCAAAATCACAAAGCCTTGCTTTACCAAACTGCCACATTCCAAGATATCCGAACTTATTAACGCATGTGTAACAGCTTCCGCTTTCTCTTTTTCCGAGGTCCTTTTTAAAATCATCGTATGATTTCATTTGTCTGGGGCTCCCGTAAGCCTTGCTTTCCTTCCATGATTCGGAAGGCTGCATCGGCCTTAGAGTTTGCTTTGGTGATATCTTCTCTTAATAATTTATCTCGTTCGTCGATTCTTTTTAACTCTAGTGAGAAAGATTTCTGTAAGACAGCAATATCAATGATACATTTATTTAGCTTGGCTGCCTTAAAGCGAAGTCCTTTGAAAGCATGGGAAAGGATTACCCCCGCAATTGTTCCGATTATGGCAAATAAACCATTGATTATTGAGGGGGGAAGGGTTGCGAAGTCGAACATAAACACCTCATTTTTGGATCCAAATGTCTACTAAATTAGGGTGTATATTTTAGGGTAAGCCTATAGTGTAGCCCTCACTTACCCTAAATAAAGGTTACTCTCCGTAGTCTTCCAAAAGTCTGTCAATAACGAAAAGACGTTCTGCCACTTCCCAGGCTTCCCCTCTTTCATCTGCGGGCTGATAATCCGAAGCTGGGGCCTGATGAGTCAAAAGAAGTTCGATAGTATTGGTTTGATCCCCCGTGTACTTTCCAAGTACGTATTGATAAAGAATGGTATCAGGAACCCTAGCAACATGTTCCTTTAGCCTTTCAAGCATTTCATCTCGGATAGCAAGGGAAAATTTTCCTTCTTCCACAATTCCCCTCAAAAGAATCTGCATAACTTGAAGGTGGGCTTCATAATCATCGAGACCACTTGGGTAAGCATCCGGCCAATAACGATGCCCTGTATCTTGGCCCCCAAGATAGTAAACAATGTTTGCCAGTAACCCCACGACGTTCGGGGTGTAAACCGTTCGAAGCTCGTCATAAGGGGAACCTGTAACCCAATTATGTTCAAGGGCGTAATCAAAATGACTCTTGCAAGTGTCTAAGTCTTTTTTGAAAACGCAGTAGGGGAACATCCCAGCAACCGCCATGTCTCTTGACCATTCCGTTTTTGACCCTTGGGCCCCCGTTTCCAGGGTCCAACACCAAGGGGGTGGGTGTCGTCCAAATTTTCCCTTCTCAGGATACTCAGCCGCGTGAATGTCGAACTTTTCGAATCCTCGAACCGCCCCTACTTTCGCGCTTGGTATCATCCCATCGCAATCATTTGGGGCTATCCATCCATAGGGGTTGTCTGAAAGCTCCAAAGCCTTCCCTAGCAATGAAGCCTTCTCAGCCCTAAGAGCTGCCATTTTATCGGTAGGCTCTGGGGCCTTTTCCTCATTTTTTCCACAAGATATCAACAGGGCTAAAAGCAAAAGATACTTCATAAATACCCCCACATAAAAGCATGGGGGTAAGTGAAACCCCCCACGACAAAAAGGAAAATTATTGAACAACTAATATTGTATCAAAGAAGTGAATTTTTTACTTGCTTTTATGAAATCATCCCCAATTATCGTGGGCTCTCCAAGGCGTTCTCGAAGCTGCCAGGGGCAGTTTTTCATAGTATTTATATAGGCGTAAGAAACAAGTTCGAAGCAATAGAACTCATTATTCGAAGACGAAAACGAAAAATCATACTTTTTACCTAGCTGACCTACGGCCCAATCAGCCGCGTTTCTTCTATCTTGTTCAAAACAAAAAATTGGTCTAAGCAAAATAAGCTCGTCTTTTGTCATAACAAAATCATAAATATCCGTTCTTCTTACCCCATCTAAAGCGGCCTCGATGACCCCCAAATCTTTGCTTATAAATAAGGCCCCGTGGGTCCATTTTCCTGGGATGAAAAGATTAGATAGCTCGCCTCTTGTTCTGGTTAAAAAGATATCCCCAGGTTGTGCCCAGGTTAAAAGACTTCTAGCATGATTAGCATGTAAAAGTTTTCTTGAGTATGGGGAATGAATTTTTGATATCAAAAGAGAAAGGGGCCTTGATACTTTTAAAAGAAGCCCTCTAAGTTTCTGTTGTAGCTGTAAGCTCATCTATTAATTTTTTAACCCCTACTTCCGTTGTGACTTCTAGTTTTGTTTTGAACCCGCTTGGGTATCTTAACCACCAATGATCTTTTTTATCTTGCCAGTATCTAAAACCTTTATACTCAGTCATGAGAACCCTCTAAGCTTTATAATGTTCGAAAAGAATCATCAAGGCTATTTTAGCCCCAACAGTATGGACAATTGCAAGCCTTACTTTATTTGTATTGTAAACGGGATCGTAGTTCATTCGTTTAGAGCACCGCCCGTCAATCTTAACGCAACACCTTTCGGCTGCGAAAGAAAGATCAATCCCCCCTTGAATGAATGGAACCGAACCACCATACGCCTCTGGGATATCGGGAGCAATGATACACCAAGCATAAGCCTTTTCACCAACACCTAAAACGCTTTTGACGTTGAACATCGCAGAGATTAACTCTGCGTCATAATGAGGCTGCCAATCAATAATTGTTTTTGAACAATTTGCTGTAAGTCTTACCTGAAAATCTTCGGGAGTTTCTTGCTCACCTTTTATAAGCTCTTCATTACTTTCGTTATAGAATCTTTGTACTGCGTCCCCAATATCTGTAAGAGTTGATATCTCGGCCCCGCTACATTTTTTATTGAAAAGACTTTTATATGTGCTTGTCGAAAAACTAACTGCTCTTGGTTCGAAGTGCCAGCCAAGCGTATTATACTTTGGTCTGTAAAGTATTGACCCCTCGTAGTCTGTCGGTGATATTTTTTTGTTGCAGTCATCTTTGAAATTCTCCTCAAAGTCTTCCTGCTCGCTTGACCTTGGATCTTCTTTTTTCATTCTCGAAATCACATGAAAAGAACTATCAAATGCAGCAAGCTCGTATCCTTCATCTGTTTCAAAAAAATGAAGAGGCACTTGCCTTGTCGAAATAAAACTTTTAATCTCTGCCCATGAAATGTTGTAAATCATTTTTACCTCAAAACAAAATCAAGTGTTGCGTACCAATCTGATGAAGTTGAACCCTTTGGAGTAACAGCAATCTTAACAACATCACCCGCGAAACCAATTCTGATTGGGTTTGCTCCAAAATTTTCACACTCTCTTGAAGTGGATGAAACACCCCAATCCGCTGTTTTAAACATCCTAAAAATATTGTCGTCCAAAACCCCAGGGCTTGCAGGCGGGGTTGTTATCGTGTTCTTTCCCACTTTAACAGTCCCACCAATGTTCGATGTGCTTACTGAGTACCCAACTAGGAAAAGAGTTTTGTTTGCTGGTACTGTGTAGCTGCAAATTATTTGATCCGCGCCCGTTGTTGTGGCCGTTATTTTTCCAGTTAAATAGTGAACATCCTCTTGAACGATTTGATAAACAGGGGAAGCGGTGAAAGTGTTTTGAACTTCGACCTGATTTATATTAACCGTAGATATGTAGTCGCAAGTAATGTTTGTGCTGCTAGCCGCTGTCCCTGTGTTTTCGTTTCCTAAGAATAAAGTAAGTGCTGTGTAAGGCCCTGGCAAATGCCTTTTATGAATTGCTACCTGTACGCCGTTAACGTAGAAAGCCACTTGGTCAAGCTGTACGTCAATCCAATAATCTATGTATGAAGCTGTTGTCAGAGCGTTTGGAAGCGTGATCGTAGTTTCTTCAAGATCGGTAGAATCAGCACTTGACCTAGTTCTACACTTAGCCTGTGTCGCTGTCGTTCCATCAAATTGAAAATGGGCGCATTGCGCGTGAAGATCGGGATCGGCAGAGTCAGCGTATCCATAGGTGATACTTTGGTTTGCAATTCTCTGTGAGATTTTTAGTCTTGAAAGAGCCCTCATTGGACCATAGTCTATAAGTCGTTCAATTCTTACTTCGCTTCCGTTTGTCGTACCTGTCGCCAAAACTATTTCAGAACTCGCGACAGCTATAGAGGCCCCCGTCCCCGCCGTTGGCTTGAAGCTCGAAACACTTGCTGTACCAGAGCCATTGGCACCTTGATACGGTTCTGCGAGAATTACTCTTGTGGCTGAAATAACAGAGTACACTTTCGCGTAAACTGAATCTGCGTGTGATGAAAGCTTTATGTATCCATCGGCGTTAACGCCATCGGCCATAAAGTCTGTCCCGCTTCCTTCAACTATGTAAGAACCATTTATAAAAGTGGCTGTACCAGTTGGCGCAAACGATAAAGAAGACCCACTAAAATCGTTTCTAAAAGAGCCCTCGTCTGTTAGAACAGCCGAACGACTCATCAGGTTGCCATCTGAGTCGATCCTATTGTGGTCAAACTCTCCTGCTTCACTTTCTGTCATGATAACATCAGGACAAGGGTAAAAATTGTTAGCGTTCTGTGATAAAACAATCCCGTCAAACATTGCTGATTCACTTGCAATGGCCTCGTTCATAAGCCAGTCAAGTTGTTCATTGATAGTTCCAAAGTATATATCGCCATTTCCTATAAGCGCATCGCCCGAACCAATGGCAGTTAATAGCGGGTCGCATCCTGCGTACATCTCGCGCTCGGCTGTTGTCTGAAGCTGATACTCTTCATTGTCTGTAAACTCTTTTATCCAAGTCTGAGAAGTACCAGAAACGTTTTTGACATATATTATTCTCATTCAGGAACCCTCGATATCCAAAGTATTAGGTCCATATCACTAGCGTTCGTTCCGTCGTCTTGATATTGGGCATAAATCACTGAGCCTGGGTCAAACGTATAGGTAAGCCCCGAAACATATCCGTAACCTGGGTTTGTTGAAGTGACTGTGAGCGTATAAAAAATAGTGCCTGTTTTGCTCACGCTTCTAAACTCAATATGAAACTGAGTGTTAACAGTGGCATTCGCCCAAGTGATTTCATTTATTTTTGTCTTAACTGGAAACACGGCAAGAGGGGTGTTTGGTAAAAGCTCGTTTGGCCCAAGCCACGAACCCCCCGAAACTGTCCCGTTATATGAGCCCCTGATCCCAGCGCGGGGGAAGCCCTCGGCGTTTTGTTTTGCCTCTATTATGGCAGAACAAACATCTGTAGCTGTGAAATTTGTATCACTGAAGGGAATTGCCCCACATGCGGGCGAGAAATATGCTGGCCCAAAAGTAGAGCCAGCCGATAAGGAAGACCAACAAAGCAGAAGGCTAAAAAGTAATTTTCTCATTATCCTGCCTCTAACACAATAACATCATTCCCAGCCCCCGCAGCAATAGCATAGAGGGCCATATCCCCAATCGGTACAGTAGCCATTTGACTTTTTAGTATTGGTATCCCCATCGTTGCACCCGAAGTAGTTACAGAAGCCCCGCCAATATAGACGGTTGCGTTACTATTATTGTAAATTATTACAAATTTTCGGTATGGATCGCGGGAAGCCCCGCCCTTTAGTTCTACCGCCGATGTACCGACGGTAACAACTGAATGCTGCAGCACTTTCTCGCTTACAGGGATTCTATCGGCGTTTATTAAGCCGCCGAGAGCAAGCGAGGACAAGCACAAAAAATAGACACTTACAAGTAATCTAAGCATTTTCTTTTTCATCCAAAAGTTTTAGGGCGTACTCTCTTCTTTCCTTTTCCCATTTTCCAATCTCTTCTAGTTTTGTAGCCATTCTTTTTTCGAACTCTGGAAGCCAAAACATAACCTGGCTAGCTGCCATGATCTCAGTGGCCCCATCAAGTTTGATTTCAACTCTGGTAAGAATTTTCTGAACCTCTTGCACCATTGCAAAGTCTTTTCTTGAAAATGCTAGTTCAAGTTTTGGGGTGATCTTTTTCACCTGGGGCTCGGATATTTCGAGAATTTTGGCGGAAGTATCTACTTTTACAGGTATATTTTCCGTACGCTTTTTTGCTTTTTTCATGGCGTAATCTCCTAAAAAGAATGGGGGCAGTTATACCCCCATTCTAACCTTTCTAGGAGATCATGGCTATCCTATTTGGAAGAGCATTGCGCTCGGCGTTCCACTTTCCGCTATCGCATATACTGGCACATATTGGCCCCAAGGAATTGGGCCAAGTTCGCCTTGGGCTGGGATCTTGATACCTTGGGTTGCTCCCGTGTTTGTAACAGAAGAGTTACCAATGTAAATCGCTTTGGTTCCTAAGTTTTGGATTATGATTTCTTTACGGCCCGCTTGCACTGTTGCGTCGAGCTGGGTTGCCGTTGTTGCATTTGTTGCAACAACGTCTTGTCGGCAAGCTACGTTTGGAGAATCGTTAACGAGTACCCTTCGGTACAGATCGCTAACCATATCAGCTCTATCGTTAGCGGCTGAAATTGCTGATAAGGCAGCCCCAAGAGCCCTCGAACCTACCTTTATCGGATTACCCGAATCCGCTGCGTCATCTGCGACGTTTCCAGCCACTTCCAAGGCAATCTCTGTGGAAGCTATGTTGATATCAAGAGCCCCTGCGGTCGCTGTTACGCGGTCCCAATTTGTCCCGTCAAAGCCCATAAGGAATGAGTTAACATCGAGAGCTTGGATTGTTGCGGGGGCAACGTTATCAGAGCCTGGGGCCCCGCCTGATATTCTAAGGGTTTGGTGCGTTACGCCGATTGAAGCGTTACGAACGTGAAAGATTGCGCCAACAGTATCTGGGGTTAGATTGTCTGGGTCGTCATAAATACCGTCCATATCCACTGCAATGTCGTTTGCCACGTTCACGTCAAGGGAAAGTTTTCCCCCAACATCGGTACTTGTGAGGGCATGGGCAGAGGTACGAAGATACGCTGCTACTGAGTCGCCATCATCGGGGGTCGCGGAATAGTATACAAGTTTTGGTTTACTCATTGGTTTTAACTCCTAATTTATGTGAATGAGGGACTATCCCCCAGAGGTCAGCCAAAGAGTTTTTCGGATTGTCTTAGAAAGACTTTAGAACTTTTTTAGGTCCAATAAGTTAGTTGAAGAATATCAGAGGCTTTGGAAGAGGAAAAATAGATTTTATGAGTCACGCTTGGGTCAAGCGCGTTCTCGTCATGAAGTGAGCCAGGGGGTAAGAGCCTGTATTTTGTAGCGATCGATAAATCAATCCCAAGTTTCACAATTCCATCATTCTTAGAGTATATAGAGAAGCGTTTAACCCCAGCGGGGAGGTCGAAATATTGCTCGGTATTAGCTATTGGTACGGGGATATCTTCAATAGAATGATTTTGCACAAGCATGTCACCAAAGGTCGCGTTAACGTCCAAGGGTGCCCCTGGGATTGATTGCACAAAACTTGGCGGTAAGTCTGTTACTCTACCCATTCTTTTTTCCTAACGCTACAATAGAAATGGTCCCAGCCGTGTTGGTCCCGTGAGAGAATTTTACCCTTGAGTACCGATATCCAATTACTCCGAGGTTGAACATTTTCGTTTTCTTTTTTCCCCTCGTCCCATCATCGCTCATGACGTACTCGTTATTTATTTCACAAATTTGGATTTCATCAAACCAATCATCTATTGGCACGTCGGATGCTTCAACAATTATTTTTCCATCGAGTGCGTTGTTCGCGTCCCATTTTGCATGAATAGAACCGATTGGCATTTCCTTCCAGTCGATAATATCTGAAATGAAATCAGTCGCCATAGATACCTCTTTGGCGACGTAAGAACGATTGCAGTTTCGAGCGTCAATGATCATTAATTACCTTATATGGCAGTAGTTAATTCCGTACCATCCCGCACCTCCAGAGGCTCCAAAATTTCCCTCAGAAACATTTGCATACACAGTAATGTTTCCATTGGTAGCTACTGTATAGGTCATATCATTGGTATATCCACCTGAGTTCCCTCTTGTCTGACCCCTAAACTCTGTGGAAGGTCTGAACCTATCTGGAATAGCCGAGGATATCGCAAACACTGTTGCAACTGTAGAGGTACATATTGATTGTTTAATGTACATGCAACTGTGATACCCGATTCTTGTTAAGAAAACATCGACAGAAGACAAAGTACATGGGCCTGTAAAATTAACAGTGTGTGTATATGTTTCATTTCTTTCGTTCCATGACCAATGTGTGTTAGTTGTTGGTGCGTCCTGTAGGGCCACAAATTTTATAAAACCAAGATTTATTATATCTATAGTTGTATCATCTGAACTTCTGATAGTTACTTCGTAAGAGGATCTATTTCTTACTTCCCAAGATACTGTAAATTAATTTTTTCATAAATACTCCCTAATCTAAACGATACATGACTTGGAAAGGAACCGTCGAATAAGTGACTGTGCCATTTGTTCCATACTGACTACCTACAAACCCTATTGTGCTTGTTGAATCTCCCCTAGCATGGCCATTGATACTATAATCAGAGTTTCTACCGTATAGACCGCCGCCACTTCCTAGATGTGCCTGTGTTAATGAATTTACTGGCTTACTCATAGAGAAACTAAACTGGTAGCCCGTTCCTGTTGGGTTGATTTTCATAGTTAGCCCGCCGCTCATATACATAATTTTATTTTTTCTATGAAAAACAACATCACTAAGACTTAGGGTGTCTACATGAGTCGTAGAGCTAAACGAAGCCGAATAAGATGAACCAACATAGTCGATTGATTCAATAACCCAATCGGTCGAATTTGTCGGAGTGTCAACCAAGGCTCTACATTCTATATATCCAAGATAAAGTACCGCAATTTCATTTGCGCCTGAACTTTGCACCGTTATAACATTAGTTGACCTGTTTACTATCTTAAATCTTTCACCCGCCCTGATACCTGTCGTAGGAAGCTTTACAGTAATCGCCCCCGCCGGATTAATTACCTGCACTCTCTTATGATCGTCGGTCAATTGGAATGGAGTTGACCCACCTACCTCTGGGTTTGTTCCAACGTATTCAACAGATGAAATACCGCCGAGCCATTTTTTAAGACCACTAATAAGCTGCTTTGCCGCGCTTATTAACCCACGAGTCGTGCTATCTGCATCACTCACAGTGTTTGCAATCGTCCTGCAAGCAACAGATATTCTAACAGGAGTAGTAGAGCTTGGCGGCGTTGTTAGTCCGTCCAAGTTTCCTTGGAGATATTTTTGACTGTCGGAAGTTACCCAAACAATGTCACCTGAGATATCGAGAGGGTAAACTTTACCGCTCGAATCTTTTTGCGTCGAAACAATGGCGCGAGGCTCTTCAGGTAAGTACGTTGGAAAACTTGTTGTAGTCGGTGTTAGTTGTCCCGAAGCATTAAAAATATATTCCGCTTCAAATGAAGCTGCTTGCACTGCATTGTTAAGACCAGTGTTGAAGAGTTTAATATCAACTTTGTCTGTTGCTCCAAGTTGCGATAAATCTGCAAACATCGAGTTTGGATCAGATTGATCGATAACAACTTTACTTAGGTCTGAAATTGGATCAAGCCCCAGCGGGAGGTAGTTGAACTCCCATTTTTGCCTTGAAGCTAAAACGTTTTTGTTGTGGTCAATTCTTGTTGAGGCGAGTTTCAATATATCGTTATCAGTAAGCAATGCGCCTTTAACAAAGAAAAGATCCTCGATAAGTCCGTCAACATAGTTCGATCCCGATTGATCCCGACCTACGTTTAACGTAGCTCCCGATATTCCCGAAGCCTTTACAACAGACAGCTCGCCAACTCTAACACCGTCGATAAATGCGTAGAGCATGTCGAGAGTAGCATTATAAATAACCGCGAAGTGATGCCAAGTGTTGTCGGTAAAACTTGGGTTAGCTATTGTCAAAGCCGCCGGTGTTGTTCCCCCATCGGTAGTATCGTCAAACTGAATAGTTCCGCTTGTATTGATTAAAATAGCTGGCCCATAACTTCCGCTTCGCAGGCATAACATTTTCTTTATTGCCGCTGGGGTATAGTCTGCCATCTTTGCCCAGAACCCATAGGCATAGTCATCAGTGGAAGCAAGCGAAGCATAGAAAGCATCAGAGCTTGAAAAATAATGCGCCGAGGCACTTGAAAGATTTGCCGCAGTATTCGCTTCGCCTAAAATATTTGTTCCTGTGTAAGGTATCGAGTTTGGATTTGCAAGGTTTCTGCTACCATATTCATCGTTCGAATCTTCTCTAAGATTGTAGAAAGAAAGTTTCGCAGTATCTAAGTGTGCTGCCCTGAAAGATTTAGTCGATAAAACGTGACCTTGCTTTATCTGTCCCGATGTTCCTACGGATGAAACGAGTTTGGAAAAATCACCATAGATAAGTGGTGCCTGTGTGACTGGAAGGTTATCATGCCTTCGATATGCGAGCGTTCTAAACGCTGCACCTGTACCGCTCCAAACGGTGCCAGTTGTTGCGGAAAGAATGATACCGACAGGTAAGTATCTTGCAAGTAAGTTTCCTTCAGGTTTTGTGGTCATTAGAACAAAGTTTGCAAGCTCAACTTTATAAAGTTTTCTTCCTGTCAAGGCTTCTGTTTGCTCGGCCCCTAAAGAGTCAAGGTCAATATAAAGGTAATATGCTGTTGCATCGGCTGGATTGCTTCCAAGGATTGTATCGAGGTTTAATGTAAGATCGGCCCCATAAGTTGTATTGAATGTCGCAAGTTCGCGGCCATCATCAAGAATAATGAACCCACCCTTCATAGAGAGGTTTGGATCTGTTATTGATTGGAGTTTAAAAGAGCTGTCCCCAGAGGCCCCAGGTTTCCAAGTGTCGGTAGCGGAATCATAGACCAGGGCTTGCCCGTCTTCTTTTCCCGCTGTGTTCACGTCGGTAAGTTCGTTAATCTCGATTGGATCATGAACAACTACGAGGCCGAGGTCCACTTGCGCCGCCGAGTTATTGGTGATTGTCATTTGTTTTAACGTGTCACCAACTTTAGCGATCAATGCGATCTCTGATCTCTTCGGGGTTGTACTCTCTGTTAAAAAAGTAAGCTCTCCCGTTGATTCGTTCCATGAGTAAAGATCATAACGAAGATTGTTTAGTTCTGTGTTGAAATTATGGTCACAATCAACCGAGGCCGCTGCATCGAGATTTTGAATATAGAAAAATCTGTCTGCCATGTTGTTACCAAGCTTTACATAAATCGCTTCGATAGACGTATGAAGAGCCGAGCCCCCAGGGGTTCCTAACGCTGGGTGATCTAATTCTATTCTTGATACAATGGTCATGGTTAAACTCCTAATTTATGCTCGTGTAGGTCGAATTTTTTCTCATTGGCTGTTAAAGGGGCTCTTTCGATTCTCCCGTCAACATAAACAGTAATCTTCTCATCTCTTGTTAGAATTGCCATGCCCCCGAAATGTCCTTTAGGGGTCACGGTTCCATGATGCCCAATAGCTCTTGGAATCTTCGCGTAAGCAACCACCTGGCATGTGGCGTAATCTTGCCCTGGGCATTCTAAAAGGGTCACTTGTTCGCTTGTGTAAATGTTTTCCCCCTCGATTGCGGCCCTAATCAGCCCATCTTTTTTAACGCTCCAAGCCGAATCTTGAGGAAGAGGGCTGGCATTATTCCAAACACCCACCCTTGCTTTTTTATCTGCGAAGTCAAAACGCCATCTAAGCCTGTAGTAAGTCTTCGGGATAGCGTTGCTTATTGAAGCTTCTGTCATGGTAAGGCTCTTTATGCTGTGTAAGAATACTTAACTACCCAATCTGATTGGATAATTCCCCCGTCACTAGCCGCAGTTTCGAGGTACAGTCTTAGCTTTTGCAGGGCAGTATCACCTAAAACCGTGTCCCCAGCTTTCCCAATCTTCCCTGTTACGGGGGTTGTTGCATCAACGGGCGTTCCTGAATTGTTGTAGAGGCATGAATCAACATGAAGAGCAAAGGCAGTGGCGAGGCTTATTCCCTCTTGACCACTTCCGTAGTCTTTCCCATATATTTTCACCTGGGCTCTTGTTCCATTGAAAGCATTTGCCCCAAGGGTTCCCCCAATATCGGCGTCTTGTTCCACACGAAGACCGCCCGAAAGTCCATCGGCGTTGTTCGCGCTGTTTCCAGAGGCCGCGCCCTTTGATTTCATGGTTGCATAGTCGATAGCTGCGGTTTGTGCGCCTCCATATGTTTGCGAAAACTCTGCAATGAATGTTCCAACGTCCACGATTGGATCAATAGTGGCGTTGTGTTTGATATATAAATTTTGCCATCCGGTGTTAGAAGCCTTTAAAATTATTGGGCAATATTCTCCGTTCACAACTGAACCAAGATCAACGCCGCTTCCCCCACCCGCCAATGCGTCTGCTACTCCCGAACCACCCAAAGTTTTAGATACTGTTAAATTAACGCTCATTCTAATGACTCCTTAAAATTATGTTTCTTCGTCAATAGTGGCACTATAACCGCCCACCGTTCCTGAGTACCCTGGCTCGTATCCTGAAAATGGGCACATTTGCATTGACCAAACTTTCATTGGTACATTAAGCCCTTTGGGATCATATCCAATTTTTCTAATCATCATTGGTACATCTTCGTACTTTATTGAACCAAGATCAATATTGACTTTTATGAATTGGCCTAAATCTAGTTTAGCAGCCCTCGAAGTAAGAGTCATCTCTATTAGCTCAGAACTTGAAGAAGCAAGCTTTATCATCTCTTTTAGATTTAAGATAACATCGGCCTCAACATAAAAGTTTGGAAAGATTGCGCTTTTAGATATTTCTTTTCCCATTTGCGTTACAGCAAGGGCATTTTTGTAAAACGAAGTCTGCCTAGAATTGGCGTTTAGCCTTGGGTCAAAGTTGTAATCGGCCCTTGCCCTATTCCATATGTTTTGATCGTCCAAAGAAGGGGTAAGTGTTCCCGCAGCTATGTCCCAATTTTTCGCTGTGAAGCTTGGGGATGCAACAAACTCATCAAAGTGAATAGCAAAGAGCTTAAGCTTTAGACTTCTATCAATAAACATCTCAAGCCTTGCCTGTTCTAAAAGGGAAAGAACATATTGCACAAGGTCTTGTTGCTCTTGAATCCAAACCCTGCTTTTAAACGTCGAAATCGCGCTCTCTGCGGGCGAGGCTTTATCTCGATACGTTGTCCAGTTCGATGCGAAATCACCGCCCGCAACCCCGCCATAAGTCTCTAAAATGTCTTTTGCTTGGGATACTATATTGTCGTCGTAAGACCCCAGGGTTTTACCTTTTACTTGGACAAAGAAGGTATCGCCTTTTTCATATCTAAACGGGGTCCCATCAATAAGAGTTGTCCCACCTGACCCATCTTGCTTTATAGAAAAGGCTCTGTTTCCTGGTATTATGTTAATGTCAGCAACATCGAACAAATAAAACGTATCCCCTCGGTAAACATAAACCTTTGCAGTATCAAAAAAGAAATTGTCATTATCAGAAATTACCATTTCCATAGCAAGAGTACCGTCGATAACATTTGGATGCGCCCCGTTTATCGAGAAAGCAGGAACCGAGGCCCCTCTTGCATCAACGTTTACTGTCCAATCTCCATAGATTATTGGTATCACAATCCCTATATTTTCTTCTTCCACGTAGGGGAAAGTGGTGCGAGTAAACACGGCGTTAGGAAATTTTTTATTGAGAGAGTCAAATTTATCTCTTGCTATAAGTGTCATCCCTTCCCTGTTTCTCTGAGCCCCACCGATATCAGTTATCTGACCTTTGAAAAGAGTTTTATAGGTACTCGAAACATCTCTAAGGCCCATTTTTATCTCGATTGATTTGCCGATCCATCCAAGATAGTTCGCACCGCCCTGTAAGATATTGTTAAATCTTCCCGCGACGTTCGAAATAAAAAGTTGAAGGGTTGAAAACTCTAGCGTTGGGCTAAGCCAATCGCCGAGGGTTCTTTCGATAACGGGGAATTGTGTTAGGGCTTGATAAAAAGTTGATCCAACATATTTGTTGCGGTCAGAAATACGAAGCGTAGAAACGGGGCCCTCAACATCAGCTATCATCTCAAGCTTAGAGTCAAGGTTATCATGACAATCATCCAAAAAGTTTTGGTCAAGCGTTGTCGCTGTTAAATATGGCCTTCTGTCGCTAGTTCCCACTTGCTGCCCTCGCCGCTAAATTCTTTGTTATCTCTTCGAACTTCTCAGAAAGTTTTAGAAGCAAAATTATTTGCTCTTTTGTAAATGGCTGCCTTAAAAGATTCATCATTGCGTGATGAAAGTCAGCTAGGGCTTGGTCTGTTTTACTCATGCGCTTTCATCCCATTCTAAGTCAAAGTCCATATAACTTAGCCTCTCTTCGAGGTCGTTAAAGGTGATTTCTGGAAGGGCTGTGAGTTTTGCAAACACTGCGAACCTAGAAGGATATTCGGGCGTCGGTATAACAAGGCACTTAAGACTTGTTCGAGCATAACTCATCATGTCTCTAAGCATCCCATAATTACCCATGAAGTAATTTAGCTGACCAAACTTAAGTCTCAAAAACTTTTTGAGGGCCCTATCGTTACTATCGGTTGTAAATCCTTCGGTCTGCAATTGATCTTTAAAATGTCTCTGGCCCCATACAATAGGATTCGTAAACGACTCAGCTACGCTGAACATATTCGCCGCGCCAAATATTATTGTACCAATCGTGAGATACCCAGCGGGGTTGGTAATGTCTTGGATGACAAAACGCCAATATCTATTTTGGCCCGCTACGTTAGGAAGACTTGGGGCGATCCAATACATGTTTTCTGTTTCTACCGTCATGTCAAAGGTAATATCGGGGGGCGTTGCGAAATTATCTTTCGACCCTTGAACTTGTACCGTAGCTGACCTTGTGAAGTTGTGATTTAGGATTGCAATAGTGTCAACCGGAACCCCCTGGGGTAAACCTGTGTCACAAGTTAGATTAACAAGGGTTGCGGTTGTGCTTTTGTACACTTGTTCGACAATATCTGTGTTGAGGTTATCGGTGCCAAAATCCCCCGAAGCTGCGATCGGGTCCGATACCCAATTGCCTGATGTAACGCCCCGCGATGGGAAGTCACAAAGAACTCGGAGTTGCGTAGCATTATAAATAACCATTGTCATCTGTAGGCCGTATGATTCTCGTTTCATCATTGTGGCCTGAATGCCGTAAGCCCTATCGTCGTTAATGATCATTCGAGCTTGTATGCCTGTACTTGGGCTAGATCCAATAAATTGGTTCGCCTGAAGTCCAAAATCATCTTGTACCCTTAAAGATTGAAGGGCTTGGATACCGACAAAGGCTTTCATGCAATCAATAAAGTAGGGCCCCTCAAGATATGGCCCATATAGATAAACTTCGTCGCACATAGCGTGTCTAAGAGTGTCGAAAGTGGCTTGGATACCTAGCGAGGGGCTATCCCCCACGCTCATCTCGGCTTGAATACCTACGGGAAAGTCTCTATCAACTATATTCATTTCAGCTTGGATGCCGAAAACACTCTCAGCATAAAGCATCATCTCAGCTTGAAGGCCGTAAGCTGTTTCCTCTGCTATAGACATATTGGCTTGTATGCCTATTGGCTCTTCCACGGAAGCAAGCTGCAAATTTGCTTGAATGCCTATCGCATTCTCGGCGTCAATAATCATCTCACCTTGAAGCCCTATCGCATCCTCATCAGCAATAACCATTTCAGCTTGAAGGCCGAAAGTCTCTTGCTTCTGAATGATCATGTTTGCCTGTATGCCCGCCTCGAGAGATATTTCACCCGATAGGTACGGGTCATCTAAATAATCTCGCTCTTGATATCCTCTTTCTGTTACCATTATGCTCTTACTCCCTTAAGACTAAGTACAAAGCGGCCATCTTGAGACTTACGCTTAAGCTCACGCTCTAAGGCTGGCAATACTTCTCTTCTCATCGAATCCGCATCTAAGTTTGTTTTCGCATTGATTGTTATGTTTTCAATGTTGATGTTCCCACCGCTAAACGAAGGCGATTCGCCGTTGTTAATTCTCGTCAAGAGCCCCATATTTCTTCTGGTATCATCTCGATTCACAACAAACTCGCCTTTATGGCCCACCATTGGAACACCTTCTCCGATTATTCCCCCGTCTGCGAATTTGTTGGCTTCAAACATTTTTAAAACAGATACCATTGCTTGCTCTCTAACCTGTTTCCATAGTTCTTCTGGGTTAAGATATCTAAGAATTTTAGACCCCTCTTCCCATGTCTTAGACCAGGCATTTCTTGCGCCTTCCTCTAAATTATTCCATGCGTCCTGTGCCATAGCTCCATTTCTGCTTATGGCTATCATAACCTGTTCACCTACAACCTCTGATATTGGCCCAAGAATCTCTTGCACCCCACCAAATAAACTGTCGAATCCACCTGTAATACCTCCCCACACATCCCCTAAAGTCCCCTCGGCAAACTTGGGTATCTCTCCATTTAGAATTTTTGCCACTAATTTAGCTACTCTTGGATTAGACATTAAACTTCTTGGTATTATCGCCTCACCTGGGGATACATATGCCAAAATCCTATCATTGGCCTCTGAGTCGCCAGGAACCATAGCTTTCCCCGCTACCAATCCCCCCTGAGCAAAACTAACCATTGGGACATCTATACCAAGAATAGTTTCCACTGCTCCTTGGCCGGACCACCCATCGGGGAGTTTAAAAATCTTTTCTAGCAGATTCGCTGGATTTAAATCGTTAAACAAATCAGTAAAAAATGTGCTTAGCCCGCTAAGCCCACTTAATAATCCCTGCCATATATCATCTCCAATATCTGTAAAAAAGCTTGGTATTTTCTCTAGGGCTGCTTTAAACCCCTCCCAAATTCCTTTACCAAGTCCCGCAATAGTTCCTGCAAAATCTCCTAACAGATTAGCGGCTTTTTCCCAAATTTTTGATAGGCCCGAAGTAAGAGGGGTGACAATATTATCCATAACCCACTTCCACGCCGCAGAAATCCCTGTAGTAAGTGGGGTAATAATGTTATCCATAACCCACTGCCACACTGATCTAAGCGCATTTAATATTGGGTCTATTATATTGGTTCTTATCCACTGCCAAGCTTCCTTTAGTTTGTCCCAGAGCCCTTGGATTTTTACCGCTGCGATATTTACCGATGATATGATTGCTTCTCTTAACCTATCGGCTGTATCAATCGCCCTTCCTTCCATCGCAAGTTCTGTTACTTGGAAAACTTGGCTTGCTGATTTGGCAATGTTCTCTAAAAAGTCTGTTGCTTCCTCTGCGATCTTTTCGGGCATGTCTGTCAGACTAGATGGAAGTGAAATACCGCCGCCGAATAGATAAGATGCGAAATCTTTAACCACGTTAGCTAGACCCTCTGCTACCCCTTGGACAAATGCCATAGCAATTTTAGGCATGGCTTTGATAAGCTCGCCCGCGATCTTAAAGATCCCACCTTTTCTTATAAGCTCGTCCACTAAGACAATAGCAATTTGTCCCGTCGCTGTTAGAAGCCCACGAACAAGGGCCAAAACAATCTCATCAGCATTGCGGGCAATTTCCGCAAAGGTCTGCGGCAAAGTGGCTACTACTTTTTGGACCAAAACCGGTAAGGCTTGGAAGAATTTGTCTATTACTTTCGGGGCGTTAGAGAGCAAGGCCGCCGTAATTTCCGGTATCCGTTCGATCAAAGAAGAAAAAATAAACGGGGCCCGTTCAATGATCTTTCCCAGGGCTGAAAGCAGTACCCTACTCAGCTCTGGAAGTTTCGAGGCAATCGAATCAATTATACTTGGGAGTTTTGCGAGCAATCGATCTATGGCCGATGGAAGACTTGAAAGCATCTTACCAATGATTGAATCTAGTTTCGAAAAAGCTTTTACAAGCTCGTTTGGAAGGTCTGCCAAAAACTCTGCCATATCGACAAACTGGCTAATAACTCTTGGATCAAAAAACATCGCAGCCGTTTCGAAGAAAGTTAAAACGACTGTCCATAAATCATTTAGTGATATTTTTGATATCCATTCTACCGCTTTAGCCCACAACATTTTTGCAAAATCACCGGCCAAAGAAAACAAAGATTCCCCCATTTGAGAAATAGAGATACTTGAAACAGCATCGATAACACTCCCACTTTTATCATACATGTCCGAAATAGCTTGCATCCCTTCAGTAACACCTATAGTTAACTCTTCCCCAGATGGTATTTCCCCAAATATTTCACCAAGAGAAATTGATCCAAATCCCAGGGCTCCTTTTTTTAGATCTGCTTGTGCGTCAATTGCTGCTATATAGTTGTCCAGTATTTCCTTTGTCGCGTCGTCTAATCTTCCAAGCCCTAACAGTTGCTCTCTTAAAACAACTGCCCCCTCTTTTGCTTTTTCTTTTTCTAAATCAATAAACGTTCGTTCTGTTACATTTTGCTTTTGTAGTTCAAGATTAATGTCTCTTGTTTTTTCTTTGTAGCGTTTTAATTCCTCGTTGAAATCGCCTAACGATTCTTTAAGCTTTTTAAGGGTTTCCGCTTGAATTGCTGCTTTTTCAGCTTTTTGTAACTCGTTTCGGTATTCCTCAATTAATTTCTTTTGGCTCTTAGTTAGATTACCTAACAAAGATAATCCACGCACATGGGCCTCAAACATCGAGGTACGTTTTTTAAATTCCCCTTGAATAGCTTCAATTGATTCCCCCGCATTTTTTAGCTCTTCGATTCTTAATGTTTGTAGCTCGTCAGATATTTCCTTAAATCTTCCAAGTTTTATTCTCTCCATATCAATGGATTGAATTGTCAATTCTTTTTGGGCTTTTGCCAGTTTTTCGGCGGTATCTTTAACAGAAAGTTTATATACCCCTGTTTCAATTCTTTCTACTTCGTTTCGCATCTCTGAATATTTTAAAAAGGCTTTTTCGTACTCTGTACCAAGGGCTTTAATGCGTTCTTTATTTCTGTCAAAATCTTTGTTTAAGTCCTGGGCCCCACTTCGAACATCTTCCCAAAATCTTAAATATGCGGCCCTAGCCTCTTCGCTTGCGTCGGAAAAATCTTCTAGCATTTCCCCCGCGTAAGCTACCCCATCCGAAAATGGATTTAATCTTTTTTCAACTTCGCCCGTCATTTCTCCAAGGGCGGCCATTTCCGCCGTTACGTCATTAAGCATAAGTGACCATGCTAGCTCTTCATCACCTGTTGAAAAAATTTCTCTTAATTTAATATATGCTACTTGCAAGGAAAGAATAGCTTGAACAAGTCCCAGGACTACGTACTTTGTTAAATCAATAAACACTTCCCAAAGTCTTCCCGCTGCCCCAGTTAGTCTATCAAACGCGCTTATTGTTTCCTCAACTTCACTTTGTACCTCGTCCATACCCCCTGGAAATCTATTTAATACTCCCGCAAAAGCTTCGCTTTCTTTTGCTAACTGCGCCACCGCCTCATAAACTGCGTATATAACTAATGTTAGTGGTAAAATA
>Ga0247842_10000990_pt1 | contig 51973 bp, 50 predicted proteins | sample LaCruzMarch2015__3_FD_192411 | JGI IMG/M metagenome (GOLD analysis project Ga0247842, IMG submission 192411) | Freshwater microbial communities from meromictic Lake La Cruz, Castile-La Mancha, Spain - LaCruzMarch2015_19m | ecosystem: Environmental > Aquatic > Freshwater > Lake | place: Spain... | reverse complement strand
GCGCGTTACTCATGCTTTCCATGCCGCCGGCAACCATCGCATCCGCACGACCGGCTTCGATAGCCTGCGCCGCCAGGGCGATGGCTTTCATCCCCGAACCACAGACCTTGTTGACCGTAAAGGCGTTCGTTTCCTCCGGCAGACCAGCAAAAACGCCTGCCTGCCGCCCCGGGTTCATCCCCTGGCCCGCCTGCAGGACATTGCCCATGATCAACTCCGTGAAATACACCGGCGTCAGGGATGGATCGTAATCGTAGAATTTATTTTGGAATTCGGTCTGTTCAAAAGCGCCGAATGCTTTCGGCCGGCATCCTTTGAGAAATTCCGTCACTACCGGCCTAAGTCCCGCCCTTTTGATCGCCTCCTTGATGACCAGCGCCCCTAAATCGACCGCTTTCACATCCTGTAGCGCCCCGCCGAAGTTCGCGACGGCAGTCCTCGCCCCACTTACTATAACCGCTTCCCTCATTGCCGAACCCTCCTTTCATCATTGATAAAAATACTTATCGCACTCTGGGCACTACCCACAGCAGTTTGGTCCGGACTGGGGTCCACAATAGGCAGAGCCTCCGCCCGCACCCTTTGAAGAGCCTACCAGGTTCAAACTACCGAAAAACTGGATCATCTTTTCACCCCCGCACTTGGGACAAGACACCTTCAACCCTTTTTCCTTTTGCGCAATGGAGGCAAAGACTTCCGTCTTCTCCTGGCATTTTAGACAAATGTATTCATAAGTGGGCATATCATCATCTCCTTTAGAATTAATTTAACCTTTCTCTGATCACGGATACCGCTTCTTCGAGTGTCGCCAGCCCCATGGCCGCAAGGTCGTCGTTAAAACTCAGAATAGGGGTAATCCCAGGCCCCAATTCCTCCAGCAATTTTGATGCAGAGGGGAAACGAAGGGTGAGATCATCATCCTTTTCAATATTGTGTAGCTTCACCGTGACCCCTAAGCTTTCAATTGCCGAGGCTAGGGAGCTTACGTATTCATCGCTCTGGCCAATGGAGCAACAGGTAGTCCCCTCGCCGCAGGGAAATTGCAGTGGAGCCGTATAAATCCTTACAATCTGGCTGTTGCTATTCACTTATTTAAACCTCCTTTATGGGTTCTCAGCGTTGATTCTCGTCTCTTCAATTTCCTTTACATTGATAAAATGTATGGCCTGGTGCCACCGGTCACTCTTGACGCCGTCAACACACCTGCCGCCTGACCGCAAAGATAAACGGAGTTTCAATCGCTCGTTGATTCTTGAAAACCGCTCGGCCGGTATCGTCTCCATGGCTTGGAGGAGGCACTCCTGAATGCGGTCCTGCGGTTTCACCAGACCAAAGTAAACCCATCGGCCCTCTTTCTTTTCCTTGACCAGTTTGGCCTCCTTGAGAATTTTCAGATGCCGGGAAACGTTACAGTGGCTCTCTCCGATGGCGTCGGTGATTTCACAGACGCAAAGATCCCCCGAAACGGAGTTCAGGAGCCATAGAATGGCAAGGCGGGTCTTATCTCCCAAGGCCTTGAATTGTTCGATGTACAAGTCCATATCATATGTTCATATGTTCATAATTGTGAATATAATAAGGACAAAAAAATTATTGTCAAGTCTTTTTTCTGGATCTTCATTTCCTGCAAAGCTGCACAGCAAATAAAGCTCAACGATTATAAAATGTTACTTCTTCAGCCAGGCAATGATTTCATTTTTGGTCGGAATCTTTCCCGAACACTTGACCTGATCATCAATAATCAGGCCCGGGGTCATAAAGACTCCATAAGCGGCGTATTTCTTGACATCCGTAACCTTTTCCATGGTTGCTTCCATTTTCAGCTCTTCCAGTGCTTGTTTAACCAGTTTTTCGACCGCTACACATCTTGCACAACCGGGGCCTAATACTTTAATATTCATATGTATTTCCTCCTCTTGTTATTCATTATGCTTCCGCAGAAATTATCTTTTTAAGTTCGTCAACTGAGGGAATTCTCCCGGAGACCATTATCACGCCATCGATAATAACGGCAGGAGTTACCCTGACGCCAAGGTCCATGAATCTCTTAACATCGAAAATATGGGAAATATCAGCGTCGATACATAACTCATTACATGCGTCATTGACGTTCTTTTCCGTGGCATGACATCTTCCACATCCCGGTCCGGCAACTACAATCTTCATTTTCCGACCTTTTAAGAGAATACAGGATATTTTGTTTATTCACAAAAAAATTAGGAAACACTATTCGCTATTGCCAGGGTAGCGTTTGCCGACTGCAGCCATTCTTTTATCTGCTGCCGCGGCGGCATCGTTCCTACGGATACGACCTTGCCGTTGATGATCAGGGCCGGCGTTCCCATGACCCCATAACGGGTGATTTCCTTGAGATCGCCAACATGGCTCAACTCCCCGGGAAGATGCATTTCCGCCAGGGCTTCCCGAACGTCCCGTTCCAACTGTGTGCAGCGGGCGCATCCCGGTCCCAGGACAATAATCTGCAAATGGTCAGGCGGCACATCTTCGACTTCCTGGCCGATAAATCTCCTGAACTCCCGGACCAAGGCAATGCCATAGGCAGCTTCGGCGCGGTGGGGAATGTAATTCTGCTTCGCCGCTTGCAGCAGGATTTCCTGACTGATTTCCACATCTGAGCACTCCGAAAAATCCTTCGCCATGACCTCCATAATCCCCTGAAGGCCTACAATACCTACAAGATTATTATTGATTCTGAGTTGGGTAATATTTCCTTCCGTCATGAACGATCCTTAAAATATACATATCCGCGGAGCAGATATTTTTCCATAATAAGCTCAAACACCGAATGCATAGCTACTTGGCAGCCATTTTTGTCAACAGGGCTCTCTCGTTCCATCTGTTTACGAGGTAGAGAACGGCGGCGAGGATGCCAAGGAATCCCGAGAGATACAGGCCGAGTCGCCACAGACTCGTGCCGTCAATCCAGGCGCCGTATATCAAACCGGCTAGAGTGCTGAAGAGGGCCACCCAAGCCACGTAGGTCCAGGTTTTGGTCCTGCCGATAATAGCGGACGTGATTAGTATGCTTTGGAGACTCAGCTCGGGATCAGCCATGAGGTAGGCCAATAGAGGCCCACGATGCATTCCCAGACTCAGGAACATATTGGCTATGGGCACTTCAACAAGGGTTGGGAAATACATGAACACCCCGAAAACAACACCGTACAGGTTACCGGCAACGGTATTTGCGCCCGCCAGAAACTGGATCCACTCAGGTTTAATTAGTTGGCGAAGAATGCCCACGGCAAAGACGCCGACCACGAGGAGGGGAAAGATCTGCTGAACAAACCGCCAGGATTCCCACAGCCACTCATTGAGTTCGTTGCTTTGCAAAAATCGGTACCCGAGATATGACAGAACAGCCAGATTCAAGGCCACACCGAAAAACTTGCCCGTAAACAGGAGCGTCAATCCCTCTGCATGGGGAACCATCCCGACGGCCGCTGTCAGGAGCGTCAGGATTATCATGGTCAGAGCCGGCCACGTCCAGGCGTTGAACCCTTCGATAACATCGCGAAGTCCCTTCCAGGCCGTGATACCAATGAGGATCAGCAGGCCGATCAGGATTGCCCCTTGGGTGGAGACGCCTTCTTCGCCTTTTGCGGCGTCGAAGGGGATCAATTGATAGAGCCATGCCTGGAAAGTATCCATTCCCCGGATGGGAAAAGTAATCTGCCCATAGGCGGCGGTCAGAACATCCAGTTTCAGGGTCCCTGAAAGAAGAAGAAACACCAGAACCAACAGAAATATCAGTACCCCTCTCCGCAGCTTCCCTTGGTCCATAAAGAGCAAGTCCGTTTCCTCATCATGGGCGGCATCGTCCTTATGAAAAATGAGAGCCATGATCATGCCGATGCCGATGCCAAAGGCAAGGGACAGAACCAAACGGGCCAGGGCCAGATCGGCCCCAAGAATGTGCCCCGTATAGACCAAGGCCAGGATGTTTGCCGCCGGAGCAAAGAACAGAAAAGTAATTGCAGGTCCGATGCCGGCCCCTTTTTTATAAATACCGGCAAAGAGAGGCACAATGGTGCAGGAACAGACGGCCAGCACTGATCCCGCGAGGGCTGCTGCCGGGTACGACATGGTTTTGGGCGTATTGCGCCCGAGAAATCTGGTGATGGTCTCTTTTGGGATCAGGGCCGTCATTGCCCCGGCAATGAAGAATGCCGGCACCAGACACAGCAATACATGGGCAGCCAGATAAGAAGCTAGATTTCCCGCACCGCCCTGAAACAGTTTAATGATATATGTCAAAGCATCCATCTTTTTTATCTCCGCAAAGTATTGTCCGAATAATCTCGGGATTTCTGAACAGAGGGTTCTGCCCTCGAGTTCTTACATGATACATGCTCATTCAGCAATATATCTTAGACCTCATGTCTCATGGCATATATCATCGTCGGTGGATGGAAGATAAACGGTCCTTGATGATCTTCACATCTCGACTATTGAAAAGTCATTGCCGCAATTGGCTAAGAATTAATTCTCCCACGACAAGGTCCTTCTATATAGCCTTTCGTGAATATAATAATCGAAACAATTATGTCAAGGAAAATTTCGGGGCTTTTTACAGGGGCAACTTGACCACTTCGACATGGCCGATGCTACGGCCCAGAAACCGCTCGGCAATGGTTTGAAACCGGAAGGGGACATCGGAGACGCAGAAATGGTACTCTGGCGGGATCCGCAGGGGATTGGCTAGTCCTTTTTTTTGCAGCAGCTTGGCCGTAATCTCCGCCATGGCCTCGGCGGAATCGACGAGATGGATGGATTTCCCGACAATTTCCTGCAGGAGGGGCTTGAGGAGGGGGTAATGGGTGCAACCCAACACCAAAGTGTCCACATGCTCCGCCAGGACCGGCTTGAGATATTCCTGGGCCGTGAGGCGGGTGACGGGATGGTCCAGCCAGCCCTCTTCCACCAGGGGTACAAAAAGGGGACAGGCCTGGGAAAAAACGCGGATGACCGGGTCATTTTGGTGGATTGTCCTCGCATAGGCGTTACTGTTGATGGTTGTGGGGGTGCCAATGACGGCGACCTGCTTCGTCTTTGTTGCTTCCACTGCGCATAGGGCGCCGGCCTCAATGACACCGAGGACGGGGACAGGAGAACGCTCCTGAATTGGTTCATAGGCAACGGAAGCGATAGTGTTGCAGGCAATGATGAGTAGCTTTACCTTCTGCTTAAGGAGGTAATCGGTGATTTCGGTGGCATACTGGGTAATGGTTTCTACGGACTTGACGCCGTAGGGAACCCGGGCAGTATCGCCAAAATAGATAATGTTTTCGAAGGGCAGCCGCTCCATAAGGGCGCGGACCACGGTCAGACCGCCGATCCCGGAATCAAAAACACCAATGGAATGGATTAATTTCAGGTCCATAGATAGTTCATTTCTTGGGGCTGACAAGCCGTCGCATCGGGGCACGGCGTTCCGGGGCAGCTTCCCTGTCCGGAATCGCATCAGCGTCGACAACATCTATTAGCACGTCCGGGGTGGCCTTCAAACCGGGGGAAGTTTCTTTCGGCTGAGTGATCTGCCGGGATAGAACCCTTCCGGGTTCACGATTCCCCTCCCCGCTCGTTTTTCCAAAACGCTGCTTAGTGATTATTTCCGAGCTTTTCTTGATTTTGTTATTTCTTGTCTTAATGAGGGCAGCGGGGACGGATTTAAATCTGTCCCCCGTTACGCTGGTTATCTTTGCATATTCTCGCCCGGCCGCCTGATCAGCCCCGGGACCGGAATCGACTGCCCGCAGCTGTTCGCCGTCCCCTTCCTGCCGCTTTTCTTCCGTGGGCGGCTGTTTTCTGCTGCCTTCGTAGATCTCGTATTCCAGCAGGCGGCTTTCCAGCTCGCCGTTGTATAAAATCAACCGCCGGGAAGTACGAAGCCCCACCTTCTTGGCCAATTCCGGATTCGCAGTAAAGATATACCCTCGATATCCCTCGCACCTCTCCTTGAAAAAGTCACCGATCCCGCCATATAATCCGATCAGATCAGCTTCTTCCCCTAGCCGCTGGCCATAAGGGGGGTTCATGACAACGAGGCCCTTTTCCTCCGGTAGCGGGGTGCTTTCGAAAGGACACTGGCGAAATTGGATAAACCGGCCCATTTTTGCCCTCCCAGCGTTGACGCCGGCCGCCCGGACGGCATCCAGAGAGATATCCGTGGCAATTATCCGCCCGGTAATTTCCTTCCGCTCCCCTTTGCGAACCTTCAGACGCACTTGCTGCCACAGGTCGTCATCAAAATCTTTCAGGTGGAGGAAACCGAAATTGTCTCTCAAGGTCCCCGGCGCCCGCCGCCGGGCAATCAGGGCTGCCTCGATAGCCAGGGTGCCGCTGCCGCACATGGGGTTGATAAAAGGCCCGTCCCCCGTCCAACCCGTGGCCATGATCACTGCCGCCGCCAGGGTCTCCTGCATGGGGGCCGTGAGGGGAATCTTCCGGTAACCTCGCCGGGAGAGGGGCTCCCCGGAAGTATCGGCAAAGATCCGGTAATTGTCATCCTTCCAGTAGATATGGACAACAGCGCCGGTCCGGTCCGATCCCGAATCTGGGCGACGGCGAAACAGGCTCCGAAGGCGATCCACGATGGCGTCCTTGACTTTGACATTGGCGTAGCGGGGGTCGCGGATCTCCGGTGTATCTACCGAGGATGTTATGCAGACATAGCCGTCCACATGGAGGATATCCTCCCAAGGCAGGTTAATGGTCGCGTTATAGATGTCATCCGGCGTCTTTGCCTGTCCTTCGTGAAGGAGGAGGAGCACCCGCTGCCCAGTCCGGAGCGAAAGGTTGAGAAGCATCGCCTCCGCCATGGCCCCCTCTGTTTCTACGGCCGCTTCCGACTCCTCATGGACCGGCAGCCCCAGAGCAAGGATCTCCTGCTTTAAATAAGGGGCGGTCCCTTTCGAACAGGTCACAAGAATGCGGCGTTTTTCCATCCACATCGACATGGTTGTTTCAGATTCCATATTGTTTGACATATTTCCTTCTATCAAAATTTCCAATAAATTATAAGGATTATATCGACCATAAGGCAAAAAATCGAAAGAGACAGTTGCGAAACTGGCAAGATTTGTGTAGATGAATACCCATGAATTCTGAAAAGTCTCGACATATCGCCTTTTATGTCCTCCTCGGGCTGGCCACCCTTCTATTTCTTTATCTCATGATGCCCTTCTTTTACCCCATCTTCTGGGCAGCAGTGATTGCCGGCATCTTCAGACCCGCTTACCAACGCTTGGGCAGGAAAATCAAATCACCCAACATTTCCGCAACGATTGTCCTCATCATGATCCTGCTGATCATCATTCTGCCGGCCGGGGTGATCGGCAGCCTTCTCTTAACTGAATCAATGGATTTATATAACGCCCTCGATGCAAACAGCTCCTCCATCGAGCAACAAATCCAGGATATATCTAATAAAATCACAACCAATCACTATCTTAGCCGCCTGCATATCGACACGGCCTTTCTCACGGCAAATCTCGCCGAGGGAGCTAAAAACGTCACTAACTTCATCATCGGCAGCCTGAAAAATCTGACCCAGAACACCATCGTGTTTGGCGTGAATTTCTCTATCATGCTCTACACCCTGTTCTTCTTTATTCGGGATGGACATAAGTTCGTCCGCATGATCATGAAACTTTTCCCTCTCGAGCGGGCGCGGGAATCCCTGATCCTGGAAAGATTCACCGCCACCGCCCGGGCCACCCTCAAGGTGACCCTGATTATCGGCGGCATCCAGGGCATTCTGGGGGGCTTGATATTTTTTCTCACCGGTGTCAAGGGCGCCTTGACCTGGGGGACATTGATGGTTTTCACGTCCATTGTTCCCGCCATCGGCTGTTCCCTTGTCTGGGCGCCGGCGGGGATTGTTATGATCATAATGGGGCATTTCTGGGAAGGCATGATCATCCTGGCCTTCGGTATTATCGTCGTCAGCCATGTGGATACTTTTCTGCGTCCGCTGCTTCTGGGGCATGACGTCCAGATGCACACCCTGCTGATCTTCCTTTCCACCCTGGGAGGGCTTTCCCTGTTCGGGATTTCAGGTTTTGTCATCGGCCCCATCATCACCTCCCTCGTTCAGGCCTTCTGGGAGATGCATGACGAATTACCCAAAAATAACGGATCATGAAAAGAGACTATACCTTCATCCGCCAAGCGGCGGATTCGCAAATAGACAAAATCATTCGCCTCTATCAGACGGCGGGATGGTGGACCGGGCAGGCCCACGAAAACCCCAAACTGATTCGCCGGATTGTCACAGGCAGCCACTGTTTCGTCCTTGCTTGCGAGAGGAACGATATCATCGGCATGGGCCGGGCGATCAGCGATGGAATAAGCGACGCCTATATTCAGGATGTGGCCGTTCTTCCCGAATTCCGGGGGCAGGGCGTCGGAACCGGCGTCGTGAATGAGATTCTCAAGCAGTTGCAGGCCGACGGTTTGCAATGGATCGGCCTCATCGCCGGCAGACATTCCCATCCATTTTACAGGAAACTGGGATTTGAAGAGATGCCGGCCGCCACGGCCATGCTCCTGATGATGAATTTTGACGGGGCCATGAGAGAATCATCATGAAAAAGATCGCCCTTGAAGACTATCCGCTTCTCAAGGGTTACTTTGCCGCTCAGCCCTACGGTCTGTGCACCTACTCCCTGCCTTCCCTGATCGTCTGGAGCAATCATGTCTTCCAGACGTTCTATGCCATCGAAAATGATTCTGTCATCATCGCCAGTGAATCGGTCTGCCGGCCGGAAGAAAACCATCTGCTCCTGCCGGTCGGATCGAACGGCCTGCCATCGCCGGAAGAACTTGCCGCCCTTGCCTTGCAGACCGGCTACCGTCAATATGCATCGGTCCCGGAGAGTTATCTGGAACAGATGGGCAGGGAAAAGATCGGTAATTATTTTATCGTCTCCGCACAGCCGGAATATGACGACTATGTCTATTTGACCGCAGATCTTAGTCAGCTCAAAGGCAATCGTTATGCCAAAAAGCGCAATCTACTTCACCAGTTTTCCCGGGATTATCTCCAGCGGAACCGGGTGGATACCGGACCGATCACAATCGATGTAGTTGCGGAATGCCTGGATTGTTTAGAAAAGTGGTGTGAAATAAGGAACTGCGACATCGATCAGGACTCGAATATGGCCTGTGAAAAGGAGGCCGTTATCAACGCCCTCCATCATTTTTCAGAGCTCGACATGAAGGGACTTTACGTGCGCATTGACGGGGAGATCTGCGCTTTTTGCATCTCTTCCCATCTGCGTCCGGACATGGGGGTTATGAATTTCGAAAAGGCCCTGCCCCACATCCGCGGCCTCTACCAATACCTCGATAACGAATGCGCGAAACACCTCTTTTCCGACTACATGTATATCAACAAGGAAAGCGACATGGGCCTTCCCGCTTTAGCCGAATCAAAGCATTCCTATCATCCGGTTTTAAAAATCAAATCCTACCGTCTGGCCCTCCGCTGACACCCCGGTTTTAAGATTCAGGTTTGGCAGAGTCGCAAAAAGTCTGAAATAAACAATCCCCGTCATTCCGGGCTTGACAAGCCTGCCCCGGCAGGTCGTAAGCCGGGGGAATCCAGTATTGTCAATTATCCACGTGCACTCTGGATTATGAACATTAATCTTCGATTTCCCGCCTGCGCGGGGATGACTACTTTTTGCGAGTTCATCAGGTGTCCTCTTCACTCGAGTGACATTAGGGAAAGCCAGCGCTCTTCCTCCGTGGCATAGGGAAGTTCATTCTCCTTGAGGAGGGCGATGATCGCCGGGGCGTTGAAGCGGAGATAAGGATTGACTTTTAATTCTTCGGCAAGGGTCGAGTAGACATGGCCGTGGTCGTAGGTCTGCCGGAATCGTTCGATATCCAGGTTATCCGGTTCCAATTGTTCAGCCATAGCCACAGAATCACGGACATAATCGTGTCCTGCAAAAATCAGGGTGTCTCCCGGCAAGGCCATGAGGCGCTTGATGGACAGGAAGAAGGCCTTTTGATCGCCGGAAAAGCAGTTGCCCACCGTGCCGTTGAACAGGGTGTCACCGGTGAGCAAAATGCCACCATTGAGCGGTGCGTTGCCGGTGATCAGCTCACCACGGATGGTTTGCACGCCGCCGGCATGAAAACAAACGGAATCCGCCGTGTGCCCCGGTGTCCGATAAACCCGGATCGCTTCTCCCTCGATCTCGATGGTTCCGCCGTCAGAAAACTCGTCATGATCCAGATATCGCGCCCGGGTATGGCGCAGAAGCGGTTCATTGCCCCCCACATGATCGAAATGGCCGTGGGTGTTGGTGACATAGGTCAGGGAAAGTCCGTGCTTGTCGAGAAAACCCAGGATCTCCTCCCAGGCCACACCGTCTATGGCCACGGCTTCCTTATTCCCGTAAAGTAAATAAGCCAGATTATCGCCGCAGCGGAACTGCTCAATAGATAGATGTGGCATCGTTTCTCCTATCGGGGGACATAACACTTTATTTAATAAAAAGATCATCACCTGCCGGACGTCCCGTTCCGGTCGCCTTAGCTACTTACACAATTCTTGAAATGCGTGCCATGAAAAATCGGTATCAGGATATGATCTGTCTGTCATTAAAAGTGTTGTGTCCCCGGAATTCGAAACGTATTTTACAAATACTGCCAGGGTAGAGCGATCACCCGCTCGTGGATTTCCATGGGCCTGGGACATCGACAAATAATATATCCTTTTTCCGTCTGTTCGGGATGTTCCTTGAGAAACGTCAGGAGATGACGAGCGTCATGACGATCCGGATGGACCGTCCACTTTACCTCGACAGGAATCAGACGCCCTTGTCGTTCAATGATGTAATCAACTTCCGCACCCTGACGCGTCCGCAGGTAGGAGAGACTGCCATCCCCAAGATATTTAATTCTCTTCCATAGTTCCACGCCCACCCACTGCTCGAAGAGGGGACCCGGATTCGTCCGGACCACATCCCGGGCAGGGAGGAGGCCGGCAGCGGCGTGTCGCACTCCCAGATCGGCAAAGAGGAACTTCGGCGTGGAAAGGACATTTTTCCGTGGGCTGTGGGAAAACGCCGGAATGCGGAGACCAATGAACATATCTTCCAAAAGCTGGTAGTAAGACTTGACGGTGGGCTGGGATATTCCCGTTTCCTGGGCGATCCCGGCGTAATTCATAATTTGCCCCGCTTCCAGCGCCGCGAGGGGAAGAAAGCGTACAAAAGCCCCCCAGTCTCGGATCAGGGCCTCACGGCGGATTTCCTCCTCCAAGTGGATGACCGCGTAAGCCTTCAGAATTTCTCCCCGGGCAGGCTCCGCCCCGGCGACCACGCCGGGCAGACTTCCATAAGCCAGTCTCTCCTCCATATCCCAGGGGGGAAAAGGATTGGGAGAATATGGATTCCCAAACCATCTCATGGGCAGGGGAGACAGAACCGAAGGAGGGGACTGATTGGGGCTGGGATGCTCAGTCAACACCAGCGGAAAGAGCCGGTGGAGAAAGCTCCTCCCGGGAAGGAGATTGGCGCCGGTCCGGCGGAGCTTGCGGGCTGAGCTGCCACAGAGGACAAATCGCCATCGCTCCGGGTCGCTATCATAAAGGGACTGTACTGCATCAAAAATATTAGGAACGGCCTGGACCTCATCCACGAAAACGAACCGCCCCTTGTCATCCGGCGGCAGGGCGCGACAAATCTGAAGGAACTCGCCCGGTCGCGCCAGGAGGCGCGATCGTTCTTCCGGATCGGCCAGGTTGATCCGTAGCGCGTTTGGGGGAAGCAGGGCATTCAACAGGGTGGACTTGCCTGTCTGTCGCGCCCCGAAGATGATATGCACGAACGGGCGCGCCAGTTTTTCCTTCAGTGCCTCGGCACACCAGCGGTCATAAAAGGGTGGGGACATGACAAACCACGATCCTTCCTTTATTATTGCGCGACAATACTAAAGCGTGCCTAATGATTTGTCAAGATATGTTTTCAGAACCGGCCGTCTCCGCAGCGGAACTGTTCAAGATGCAAGCCGGCCATCACCATTACACTCTCCTTTGTCCCGGGAGAGACTTTCTCCCATTACCTCCCGCCAGTAAGAATCATTCCTCATCTGGGCAAGTTTTCTCTGTAACTGTCGGACCGTAACACCAAGAATATCAGCAGTTTGCCGCCGGTCGCCGCCGGTGTTCATGAGGACGTAGGCGACCTGAGTCTCGTCGTTTTCCTTGAGGCTGCACAATCGTCTGCCAAAAAGAGACTGCCGGGTGGGCTGTTTCCCCAGATGATGGGGCAGGATCATCCCTCCCTCGCAGAGGAGAACGCCATTTTCGACAACCTGGGCCAGCTCCCGGACATTGCCCCGATATTCCCGACGGATGAGGACGTCCATGGCCTCGGGACTGAAGCCGCTGATCTCTTTACCATGCCGGGAATTTGCCTCCTGGAGAAAATGGGTGGACAGCAGGGCGATGTCTCCCTCCCTTTCCTGTAGCGGCGGGATATGGACATGGGCGGATTTAAGACGATAGAGGAGATCCAGGCGAAACCTGCCCTCCTGGCAGGCCTTGTCCAGATCCATATTGGTCGCTGAAATGACGCGTACATCAACCTTCAAGGTCTTGGCCCCGCCCAGGGGGGCAAAGGATTTTTCCTCGAGGACCCGCAGGAGCTTGGCCTGAAGACCGGAAGGCAGCTCTCCGATTTCATCGAGAAACAGCGTACCGCCATTGGCTTGCTCAAAGAAACCACGATAACTTCCTTCGGCGCCGGTGAAGGCCCCCCGGACATGGCCGAAGAACTGGGTCTCGAACATCGTCGTCGGAATGGCGCAGACGTTGACGGCAATAAAAGGCCCCGCGGGGGCAGGACCGGCCTGATGTATCCCCCGGGCCATGAGTTCTTTCCCCGTTCCCGACTCGCCGGTAATCAGGACGGGATTGCCGCTCCGGGCCATGACCTGGGCATAAGCAAGGAGGGATTTCATCAGGGGGCATTGAGTAATGATTCCAGCAAAGGCGACGGGGATATCTCCCGCTCCCTCACGACGGGCTGCGGACAATCCCTTGAGAAGACCTTTACGTTCGTAGGCCCGTTCAATGGTCAGGAACAGCAGGTCGTTGTCCACCGGTTTTACAAGATAATCGTAGGCCCCCAGGCGGATGGCCCGCACCGTTGCCGGGATATCGTCCACGGCCGTCAGGATGATGAATTCCGTATAAGGTTTGAAAGGTTTCGCCGCTTCCAGGACCTGCATGCCGTCCATTTCCGGCATCAGCAGATCGAGGAGTACGATATCATAATCCCGCTCCCGGATTTTCCGGATGGCCTCCAGACCGTTATCGCAGATATCCACGTCACGAATGCCCCGCCATTTCAAAAGGCGTTGGACCGATGTGAGAGATATTTCTTCGTCATCCACGATCAGGATCTTCATAGACGCTGTCTCCCCGCTTCCTGAATCATTTTTTGCAATTTATCCATATCAAAAGGTTTTGGGATCGTAAAGGAAGGATTGAAGTTGGGGTCCGGATTTCCTTGCAGACCATCTCCATCCCGTCCATACAAAACAGTACGAAGCAGGGGAAAACGTCTTTTTATGCCGTCCATGAGCTGCCAGCCACTCAAATATTCAAGATCCATGGCGCAGATTACCCAATCTACTTCCGGGTAATCTGTCAGATATTGAAGGATTCTTTCCTCATCCTCCGGTGACCCGATCTGCCAGGTTGCCGCTTCAAGAAAATACGCTTGAATGTCCTTGAGGAAGGCATCATCGGAATCGACAAAGAGCAGGCTTGGATTCATCCGCGGTAAACTACGTCCATCTCTGGGCAAATAGATGGTAAAGCGGCTCCCCACCTTCGGCTGGGAAAGGACGCTGATCGTACCCCCATGTTCCTTGATAAGGCCGTAAGATATGGACAGCCCCAGCCCCGTGCCCCCGGAATCACGGCGGGTCGTAAAGAAAGGATCAAAGATATGGTCCATAGTCTCCCTGGCTATACCCTTCCCGTTATCTTCTATTGCCACGACAACGGCGTCGAGACGGGGGAGATGCCGGGCGGTAATAGTGATCTTCCCCTTTCGTCCCGGTGATATGGACTGGTAGGCGTTGATGAGGAGGTTGGTCATCACTTGCTCGAGTTTCTGGAAATGTCCCAGTACCGAGGGAAGACCGGGCTCGATCTGCTGTTCGATGACGGATACGGTCTTGCGCATCTGACCGCCGACAATAACCATAACACCCTGGATGACATCGGCCAACTGTATTGCCTTCTTCCCAGCCAGGTCATCGCTCCGGGAGAATTCCTTCAGCCCCGTAATGACCCTGTTGATCCTGCTGGTTGCCATCTTGAAGGCATGAATGATCTCCCGCATATTCTGAAGGACCTCTGTCCGGGTAACTCCCCTTTGTTCGCATAATGTCGCAGAGGCATCGTGATCAATGAAAACCGGCTCCAGGGTATCCCAGATCTCCTCCAGGAGGGGAATGTTGTAGGATATAAAGCTGACGGGATTGTTGATCTCATGGGCGACGCCTGCCACTACTTCTCCCAGGGCCGTCAGTTTGTGGGTCTGGATTATCTGTTGCAGGCGCAACTCATTTTCCTGGCGGATCCGCTTTTCCTCCGTCACATCCTGCCAGATGCCTACAAAATATGGGGCCGGGGCATCCGGCATCCTGACCAGACGCCAGAAATCGGAGAACCATCTGTAGGTTTGATCGGAGGCGCGGAAACGGTACTCGCAGTGATATGTACCATCGCCCCGAGCGTTCCTCAATTCCTTGAGAACCCGGGAACGGTCGTCGGGATGGATCTGGTTCTGCCAGAAAACAGGTTGTCCGATAAAATCCGACGGCATGTAACCGGTTATTTCCCCCACGGAATTACTGACAAAGGTCACTTCATACTTTCCGGAGGCGTTGCGGGTGTAAGAAACGATGGGAAGGGACTCCAACAGCAGGGACAAGTGATCCGTAGTACGCTGCAGGATCTCATTGGTTACGGCTAACTCCGTAGTCCTTTCCCGGACCCGCATCTCAAGCTCTTCATGGGCTTTCAACAGGGCCGCTTCCGCCGCTTTCCTCTCTGTGATGTCTTCCAGGGTTTCTACCGCCCCCAGGACAGGCCCCTCGGGGTCCCTGAGGAGCGCGGCGGTAAAACGCAACCAGCGCCCACTCTCTCCTAGCTCGGGGAAAAAATCCGTTGCTTCATAGGCGTCGTCGATGAGGGGAGACTTGACGTATTTCTTTCCATACCACTGGGGAATATCCGTGACAGCCCCTTCCACCAGCAGATCGGCCAGGCATGGTCGCTGCCTGCTATAGAAGGCCCGCCACTGCTGGCTGGTGCCGATCACCTCCTCCGCCTTGATCTTGCTGAGTTCTTCAAGGGCCCGGTTCCAGTAGATGAGCCGATGGTCCCGATCGATGACAAAGGCGGGAATCGGGGAGCCGCCGATGCATCCCATGAGCAGATCTAGCTCTTCCCTACCCAGGGCGCCGGTAAAACCGCGATGATCCGATGGTGTTCTCTTCATGGATAATAAAAGTGGCTTTTCTCTCGAAAGATTGTTAAAGTGCCGGCGTCTATACGGGATCTAAGTAAATCTTTCCAGCACCTTGTCATGATAAAAAAGGGAGGAACGACCCATGGAACTCGGCGATATTGTCATTGTGGACCACCCCCGGCACCCGTTTTACGGACGCACGGGAAAGATTATCGGCCGTCGGGGCGAGTACGCGGCAGGCGATCCCTGGTTCCTCATCTATGTGCCTGCCCACATGCGCAGCTTCCTCGTTCCCCAATCGATGCTGTGCCTCGAAAAAGACACCGCCGTGGCCGTCGAAGTCTTCAGCGAGCGTCTCCAGTAAGGCAATCCTTCCGAAATTAGCACAACAAGGAATGGATGTAGCGACTGTCTTTCTGTAAAACATCTTTTCTCGCATAAATCCAGCGTTTAAGACGGGGCGCTAAAAAACCAGACTTCAACGGCCCACCGGAAGGGTGGGATCCTTCGTCCATTCCCCAAAAGAGCCGTCGTACAGCAAAGCTTCTTCTTATCAATCCCTATATAAAACTTTATTAGTTAGTCGTCAAACTTAAAACACATACAAATTGCATCAGGATTCTCATGTAGACTCTTCGATAGAGATTATCCTTATCAAAGAAATCATGAAAAATAATTTGACAAAAGGAAATGGAGCCCCTATATATATACCCCATGGGGGTATACTATGGACGAGCATCGGAAGAACGTCTTGAACCGATTACGGCGTATCGAAGGTCAAATTCGCGGGCTGGAGCGGATGGTTGAACAGGAGGCTCCCTGCGCCGACGTGCTTACCCAGCTCTCCGCAGCAACAGCGGCCATGAAGAAGACCGGGATTGTTATCATCCAGGCCAATATTAGACGCTGTATCAACGAAGCCACCCAGGATCCGGATAAAACAATGGATGACTTTCAGAAAGCGCTGTCCCGGTACATCGGCATGTCATAAAGAATGAAGATAAGGATCATGAAATGCAATGTGGCTGAGGCCGGCGAAGGCCTGATGGATAACCTGAAACCCGATAGCAAATTAAAGAGGAGGTTTTTTATGAAAAAGTTGAAATGGTTGAAAGCGGTCATGGTCATTGCCCTGCTGTTGCTGCTGCCGTTCGCGGCACTGGCGAGGAATATCGATCCCATCGTATCCACGGACTGGCTCCAGAAAAATCTGCAAAATCCGAAGGTGGTCATCGTGGATCTGCGCAAGGTGGAGGACTACAAGGCCGGCCACATTCCGGGGGCGGTCAATGTCTTTTACGGAACCTGGGCCATCAAAAAGGGGGATCTGCTCAACGAACTGCCGCCTGTCGATGACCTGATGGACGTGATCGGCGGGGCAGGGATCGATAAGCAATCCTGGGTTGTGCTTGTCGGCAAGACGGAAAAGATTCCCGACCAGTTCGACATGACCCGGGTGGCCTGGACGCTGAAGTATGCCGGTGTGGAAAATGCGGCCATCCTCAATGGCGGGCAGGACCAGTGGGTAAAGGAAAAAAGGCCTTTGTCTCAGGAGATGGTCAAAGCCAAGGCGAAATCTTATAAAGCCGATTTGAAGAAGGATCTCTTTGTGGACAAAGCCTTTGTCCTTGCCAAATTGGGCAAGGCCGTCATTGTGGACACACGGGCGCCGAACTTCTATGCAGGGAAAGAGAAACTCCCCTTCGTGCCGAAAACCGGCCGGATCAAAGGGGCCGTGAATCTCCCCGTAGGTCAGCTTTATACGAAGGAAGGGCTCTATAAGGACAAGGCGGAACTGGCATCGCTGGCCGCGAAGGCGGTGGGGAACGACTTGAACAAAGAGTACATCCTCTATTGCGACACAGGCAAGACCGCTACCTCTTGGGCCTTTGTGATGACGGAGATGCTGGGCTATAAGGATGTTAATGTCTATGACGGATCCTCCATGGAATGGCTGAAAGACCCGAACGCCCCGACGGAACCGTGACGGATAATCAAGGTTTGACTGATAGGACCGGAGAAAAAAAATAGCCGATACCATTAGACAAGTGCTGAAGCCCGACGGTCAACCTCATATCGGGCTTCAGCACCCCATCTGGATAGATCAATAATGCCCTTTACCTGAATAATTTTGTTGTCCTCCATCCCAACCAGGAGGCCGCATCCCCCATGATCCATCCAGGCACAATGAGTTATGAACCATTTCACATCCTGTCAAGCGACGACGGGAGGGCATCAAAAATAGTACCCAGCCCGGAATTCAAATCGGTAATCATTGGCTTTTTCTCCAAATTCCGTGTCCCGGCTTCCCCGGATAAAACCTGCCCGGAGGCGGAGCTCCAGATTGGTAATGCCCGTGTAGAGCAGTTCCGGCGTGATATTATAACTCTGGTCATCCAGATTGAACATAACCGTCACAGCGGGGGTAAAATAAAGAATATCCAATGGTTCCTTCTGACTCAGGCGCAGTTGCAGGTAATCTTCCATGGGGCTAATCCAGCCGTAGCCACTCATGGCCAGATTCTGGGCAACATTGAGCATCTGGGCGTTTCCCATAGTTTTATAGCGGTTATAACCCTGGTGAATGTAGTTGTAATAATTTTTCATATCGTCGGCGCTGAACCCCATGCCGTTATGGTAATATTCCAGGATCGTCGTCAAATCAAAGGTCGTCAAATGGCGGATACCGATCAGGCCGTTGATCACATCCTGGGATCGTGACTGAAGGACGCCGGTGTTATCGACGAAGGGCTGTTGGTAATTCCTGATATAGGCCAGCTCACCGTGGATCTCGAAGCTCGTCGTGATATTCCGGGAAAAATCCATCCCCATGCGGGCGGTACGGCTGCCGTCACCGCAATATATAAAGTCCAGATCCGTATCGTAGAGAAGGAGGTAAATCTTTCCGGCGGCGTTGAGACGGTTGTTAACACCAAAATCGTCATTGATATGATCATAGACGGGAACGATGATCGGAGTAAAAGAAAAGGTTTTCAGGGGACCGTCGAAGCTCCGGATGTAGTCCATCGTCGCCATGATGTACCCTTCGATCGGCAGGTCCGGGTCATAGGGATCCTTGGGGCGGTCAATGAAATTCACCGGATTCCAGGCGTACCCCTTTCCCCATTTCAAGGTCTTCTTGCCGATCTCAAACTTCCAGGACGGCGACGGTTTCAGGGTCCCGTAGCCGTCAAAGATCGCCGTCCGCTCGTTGCCGTTGGCAAATGTCGAATAGCGCAGGTCCGTATTGGTTTTTACAAAGACGCGGCCGATGCCCTTTTCGTAGCTCCCCTCCAACTGGAAGCGGCCGTTCCATTCCATCAGGGTCGCGCGCGGGTCCTGATAATACTGGAGCTGGTAGAGTGCGGCATCCTTGTCCAGGACGTACATAACGGGTCGCAACTCCACATAGCCGCCGAAATGATAGGGCTTCTTCTCGATCTCCCCGGCATCGAAGGCGTAGGTTTCCTCGGCAAGGACCGAGGAGGGAAAGAACAGCAAGAGAATCAAAAACAGGATTGCATTTCGTTTCATATGTGCCCTGCCGAAGAAGATTATCGGAATTCCGATAATCTTCAATGTTCAGCCCATCACCGCAAGGATTCCAGATTGGGCATGTAGGTCAGGGTAAACACCTCATCCTTGAAGGAGCCCTTCTTGATCTTTGCATAGATCATCACCGACTTGAAGCCCTTGTACAGAGGGCTGTCCGTCTCGATGACGGCGGGCCGGACGATTCCACCGCCGAAATCTTTGTGATCTTTGAAGTACAGGGTCTTGATGAGCATATTCGCCTCTGTGAGACACTCAACCTTCGTCGGCAGCTTCTTCCCTTTGTCTACCCACATTTTGAGCTGATCATAGGCAACATTTTTGTTTTTGGCCTTCAGAAAAAGGAGATACTCCTTCCCCGCTTCTTCGACGCGGATGGCGCCGTATTCAGCGGCATAGTCCAGATTAAGGATGTCGGCATTGTTAAAGACTCCCCCGACGACGGATTGAAGGCTGGTAATCCGGATGGGCTTCCCAACATTTGGTATATAGAGCCACATATTGTCGCCAAGACGCAGCGTGCTGCGGCCCTTTTCACTGGCCGGGGCAAGAAAAAGGGCCGCTACCTTGTCCTGACCCTTCTTGACGGAAAAGAGGGTAAATTCCTTCCTTTTCCCGTCCGGTTCGACATTGATCAGTTTCCGGTACATCTCGTAGGATTCGGGGTTGAGGTTCCGGTCCACCTGCTTGAGCAGCACCGTCCCGTCCAGGGCGTAAACGGGAAAGGCCATAAGCAGGGTCAATAAAAAGATGATCGATTTAAGCATACCCTAACTCCTTTTCTTAAGCGGGGACAGATTTGAAATCTGTACCTGATATTTTCGGCATTTTAGACGTGACGCAGGGCTACAATCGGTTCCATCCGCGATGCCTTGAAGGCCGGTTGCAGGCTCGCGACGACGGATACCAGGATTACGATCACGGCAATGGTCGTAAAATCCATCGGGTTCACGTAAGCCCGGAGGAGCAGGCCCTGCTGTTGACCGAAGTTAAAAGTAATGTGGGCGACATTCAGAATGAACAGTATTAGCAGTCCTACCCCGCCGCCGATAATTGTTCCCAGGACTCCCAGGGACAGCCCTTCCATCATGAACAACGCGAGAATTTTGCCGGGAGGAGTACCGATGGCGGCCATCGTCCCGATCTCTCTGATCCGCTCGTAAACAGCCATAATCATCACATTGAGGACGCTGATCAATACCAGGGCCACCAGCATCAGTTTGATGAAGAAGGTCATGATGTCGAGCATCCGGGCAACGTTGGCAAACGGCGACAAGCCTTCCCAGGTATGGATCTCCAGGGGGATTTTATCGTCTCTTCCGAACTCTCCCGTCATTTGTTTTTCAATTTCCCGGGCCGCCGGTTGCAGGCGGTCGAAATCCTTTAACCTTACGGCTACTTCGCTGATTTCCAGTTCCGGCATGCGCAGGACCTCCGCGGCATCTTCGATGTGGACATAACCGTCCCGCCCCCCCGGACCGGTCACACCTTCCATGATGCCCGCCACGACAAACTGCTTGCCGTTTACGGAACCGTCCTTGTTTGTCGCCACGATTACCACCGAATCCCCCACCTTTACCTTCATTCCTTTGGCAAGCAAGGCAGGAATGAGGATCTCTCCCTTGGCAATGGTTTTCTTGCCCTCGGAGATTCGCGAGGTCAATAGGGGAACCGTTTTAAATTCCCGGTCCGGATAGATGCCGTTGAGGCGGATGTTCGTCGATTCGACAAAGTTGCTGAAGAGGCCGCCGAACTTTAGACGGGGCGAAGAGGCCTCAATATTCTTTTGCTTTCCGAGGATATTGTCAATCCGGGCGGCAGTCTGGGCGTTCAGGTTCAGATTCAGCGGGAGATTGTCGATGGAAGCGACATAGCCTTTTTTATGAATCTGGATGTGACCCAGCATGGCGTCGGTAATCTGGCCGATCATCATGGCCTTGAAAGACCCGGAAACGGCCACAAAAATCAAGACAAAAACTACGCCCACGGTGATCAGGGAGGCCGTAAGCAAGGTGCGGCGCTTGTAGCGCAGCAGGTTTCGCAGGGCGATTTTATAGAGATTCATCATGGCTCATCCATCCCCTTTCCCGCTGCTTGCCAGCAGGCCGTCTTCCAGGCGGAAGAGGATCTCCACCTCACTGACGAGCTTCTGGTCGTGGGTGGAAAAGATAAATGTGGTCTGGAGTTCATCCCGCATCTTCTTCATCAACTCAACAACCGTATGGGCGGTCCTGGAATCAAGGTTGGCCGTCGGTTCATCGGCCAGGACCACCTTGGGGCTTGTGACCAACGCCCGGGCGATGGCCACTCGCTGTTTCTGGCCTCCCGAGAGCTGGTCCGGACGTTTGCCCGCCTGGTCGGCCATACCCACCGCTTCCAGCAGCCCCGTGACACGCCGGCGTCTTTCTTCCGGTGGGATGTTCTGGACCATGAGGAGGGGATATTCGATGTTTTCGTAGGCCGTCAGGACCGGCAAAAGGTTAAAATCCTGGAAGATGAAACCGATGTTGGCCCCCCGAAAGGCGGCGCCCTCCTTGCGGTTCAGTGCCCCCACGTCCACCCCTGCCACGGTCATCCGGCCGGACGTCGGGGCATCCAGACAACCGATCAAATTCAGAAGGGTCGTCTTGCCGCTGCCCGAGGGCCCGATAAAGGAGATGAAAGAAGCGGCCTCGATGGCAAAGCTGATCCCCCGCAGGGCCGGGACAGTCACCTCCCCAACTCGATAATCCTTAGTAATATCCTTAGCAACAACCAGACTCATTTCTCCCTCCAAAAAAGATGCTGCCGTCATCCAAGGGCTTGGCAACATGGTTTGGCATTCCCATTTTTATGCTTCGTTTCTGTCTTCGATTGATTACGAATGCGGACAATGGACTGATTCATTCTACGATATCTTGCCACACCAATTATACCGGTGATGATTCCGGTTGGAATGCATACAAGCCCCAGCACCCAGAACCACCCTTCATTCGCAAAGTGAATAATAGAAACGTCTGGTCATTTAAACCGGAAGCCCCCCAAAGGCCGGACTTCAATGACTCACGGGAAGTGAGGAATCTTTCGTCCATTCCTCAAAAGAGCCGTCGTATAGTCTGACATTCTTGTAGCCGAGAACACGTGTCAAAATGAAAGCCCAGGTGGGACAGCATTTGCCGGCATCACAGTAAGTAATAATTTCCTTTGACTTGTCTTTGCCGACTGCGGCGACCGCAAGGATCTCAAGATCCTCATTTTTTTTGAAAGTGCCCTGTTTCGTATATGCTGCTGATGCCGGAAGGTTTACAGCCCCCGGGATGTGACCGGCTTTTTCTACAAAATCCTGTTTTTCCATCCCCTTGAACAAGACAGGTTCACGAACGTCGACGAACGTCGCTTTCCCGAAGCGGCTGACTACGTAATCCTTTTCTACATGCAGTTCCTTGTTAAGTTTGCCCCTGTAGATGGTCTTTTTCGGCTTCACCGGTTCCGCAGAAAGGGGCCTCCCTTCTTTAACCCACTTTTCTTGGCCTCCGTCAAGGATGCTTAGATTTTTCAGACCTGCATATTGAAGGGTACATAGAACGCGGGGAGCCATGACCTGGTAAAAGCAATGGTAGGTTTTGCACACAATCACCATGATGGAATCCGGCTGGAGCCCTAAATCGCCGATAGTGTCAAAGAGATCGTCTTCCGGTGGAAATTCCGTATGCCTCCCCTCTTTCGGAGCTGTCCAGATACCGTAATAGGCGCTAACGGCGCCCGGTATATGGCTCTCCTGATAATCCTCGATTTTCCTGATGTCTAAAGCAACAACCTTGGGATTGTTCAGGTTGGCTGCGAGCCATTCTGTGGAAACGATGGGGTCAATATCGCTGGCAAGGACATGAGAGAGGGGTAGCAGTGTTAGGAATAGAAGCAGTAAGGATGACAAGCAAAGTTTTTTCATATCTACCATTCCTTTCCTATGGTCGCCTAATCGTTTGAAAAATTAACCGGTTTGTTCTTTTGCCTTTACCTCTAATTCTGAAGGATTATTCGTGAGCTTTGAGTTCATTCATAATTACCACATAGAGGGGAAATAATCAATCCTAAATTTACCTGTGATTACAAAAAGTTAATGCATTATCCCGGCATCCTTCTTATAATCGGCAAAGGTCATTTCATCAGCAAGGCGAGCGGTCTTAATGATCATGCGGCAAAGTAGATCTTTGTTACGGACATGTTCAGAGTGAACTTATCCGATATTGCCTTTTCGATTCGGGCAGTATATCCTTGCTTATGGCCAACACCTTCAGTCTTTTTTCTTTCAAGAAAATATCTTGTTTTTTATGAATGGGAATCTGATTCACTCAAGTAAACGCTTCCTCAAATATTGCTTGACAACGGTGAGTTGATAAAGTAGGTAATGCTAAACAAAACATAATAGTCCTATTTCTACCCAAGTTTAAACTTACATTCCATATCCAGCGGTACTCAAACGGAGGCGGTGCAATGCCAGCAGACGTTGATGAATTGGTCGTAAGGGTCGCCGATATCTGTACCTACAAATGGGACATGCTGCAGCACAGGCCTTTTGCCTTTTTGCTCTCTGCTTTCAGCGGCGGCGCCTTTGTCGTCTTCGGGGCCATGCTGGCCCTTTCCGTAAGCGCCGGTGTAGGCGGCAACCTCGCCCCCGGCCTGGCCAACCTCATGATGGGGCTGGTTTTCATGTTTTCTCTCGTTATCATTCTGTTCAGCGGTATGACCCTCGTTACAGCCGATATGGCCGTGGGAGTCATCGGTGTCTTTCACAAGCGGATTACGTGGCGACTTTTCTTACTCGGCATCCTGGCTGGATACGTCGGCAACTTCGCAGGAAGCATGTTCTTCATGTGGGTGGTCAGTAAGGGGGGAAGCTTCGTAGCTACACCCTGGCTTCAGCAGGCTCATATGATCGCTGCCAAGAAAACGGGAATGACAGCGATGGAAATATTCACCATGGGCATAGTGTGTACATGGACATTGCAAACAGCTGCCCTGCTCTATGTCAAGGCCAACGAAGACATTGCCAAGATTGCCATGGCGGCATACGGCCCGCTGGCTTTTGTAGCCGGCATGGCGGAACACTGCATTGCCAATATTGGTTTCCTTGCGTTACCGCTTTTCCATCAGGATATTTTTCTGAATGTCCAGCAGACGGCCTCAGCAACGGCGCCGGTGATCCTGCACTGGGGGTTCGGTCAGTATGGATGGGCTCACAATCAATTGTACACATTACTGGGCAATTTTGTTGGGGGCATATTGTTTGTGGGCATTGTTTTCCAGCTTGTCTCCAACCCAAAACGGGTTATGGATATATACAAAAATAAGGTGTCGTTCATGCAGAAACTTTAACATGAGGATAACGCCATGGACTATCAATACACTCCTTTCGACCCCGTCGTATGGTCTCTTTTTGCCGCATTTGTTGTTGTAACTTACCTGATTGTCAAGATTTACCACCGCCGTTATCCAGCTTATCCCGGTAAAGCGGGAGAAGACAGATAAGAATACTGGAAGAGGAAGAGGGAGGCGTTCGAGGTTCATCTCCATCCCGGAAGCTTAAAGACTCGGTTTCCTGTAAATGATAGGGTGCTTGGTGGATGACCTTTACAACGCCGCGATAAGAATCACTGTTTTGCAACGTCTGGCTTGACAGCATCAGGAGCTCAGAACCGGCGCCGGGAAAGGAGATCGTTATGGAAGAAAGATCACAATGGATTCCCACAGTGTGCTACCAGTGCAAAGCGGAATGCGCCATTATCGCCCGCATTGAAGACGGCACACTAAAAGAGATCCGGGGAAATCCGAAAGCCCGCGGTAAAGCCTGTGTTAAGGGTATGGCGGGGGTTTCCTTGGAGTATTCATCGGATCGGTTGACCTACCCGATGAAGCGGGTAGGAAAACGAGGAGAGGGCAAATTTGAGCGGATATCCTGGGATGAAGCCATGGATATTCTGGCGAAGAAGATGGGGAATCTGAAAGATCGAGGCGACGCCCACAAACTTACTGCCAATTTTTTCCCTCACAGCATCACAGACCCCAAGTGGCGTTTTTTGAACGCTTACGGCGGCTTCATCAATACAGCCCTACCCCACTGCGACTCCGCCAAGATTGTCGGTTTCATCAAAACTATGGGCGGTGTTCCCAACCACCATATTCCCCCCGCCTGGTTCACCGTGCCCAAGGGAGGAATCATGATCATGTCGGGACGGCGTCCATTCGGCGGGCTTGAAGATGCAGCGGTTCCGCGTGATATCCTCGATGCACGGGATAGAGGGGCCAAACTGGTGGTCCTCGACCCCATGTTTACCCCGGAAGCAGCCAAGGCGGACTGGTGGATTCCCATCAGACCAAGCGGCGATACGGCATTTTTCCTGGGCATGATCAACCATCTCGTCATGAATGATCTCTACAACAAAAAGTTTGTAGAACGGTGGGTTCGGGAAGGCGATTTTGAAAAACTCAAAGATTACATTGCTGACAAGACCCCGGAACGAATGGGGAAAATATGCGATGTCCCGGCGGAGACCATCGTGAAGCTGGCGGAAGAATGTGCCCATGCCCCCTCGGTAGGGGTGGACAGCTTCAAAGGTGTAATGCTTGGGAATGCCTTGGATTTTGCCCACGCCTGGACGGCCTTCCTGTGTATCACCGGCAATATCGACAACCCAGGAGGGCAGCCCCTTCCGGACCTTGTACCCCTGTCTCCCGTGACGCCTGTGCCGGGAGGACCGGACCTCCATGAATGCGGCTGGCACCGCACGGGGCCGGATCGGGACAAATTCGCAAAATACTCCTTTATCATGGAACCCACCTGGTACGAAGCCCAGGCCATCAAGAACGATGGACTTAAAATATTGATTACCGCCGAATCCAACCCGGCGCTGACGGAAATGGGACAGGGCGAGTGGCAGAAAGCGGTCTGCATGACCGATGATAATGGCGAATACAAACTTGAACTCCTCGTATGCTTTGAAATTATGATGTCGGAGACGGCCAGATTTGCGGACCTAGTTCTTCCTGACAAGTCATATTTCGAGCGATGGGAACTACTTTACATGCCTTGGTGGTATAACTTCGGTCATAGCGTTGCCCTGCGCCAGCCGGTTGTGGCCGCCCCCGGAGAGTGCCGTCATTCCAACATGGTCTTCATCGAGTTAGGCAAGCGGCTTGTCCCGGAATACTTCCAATTTGAGGACGATATCGCCTATTACGACATTCAGCTTAAAGGCCTGGGGCTCTCCGTGAAAAAACTCCAGGAAATAGGCGGGATGTGGTCCCCCAGAACGATGGGTTTCCGTAAATACGAACAGGCGGGCGGCTTTGGAACGCCAAGCAAGAAACTCCATATCTATTGGGAAGATCTCGAGGAATCGCCGTGGAATCAGGCCTTGCCCCGACCTGATCTTGCCAAGGAGTATGAAACAAATACAGGGGAATATCCGTTTATCCTCATTTCCTACCGGACTATTTACCATTCCGGAACGGGTCAGTGGACCCACAACAACCCCCAGCTTCGGGATAGAGTCTCCGGGTGCTTTGATAGTCCGCTCATAATTAATGCCGGTACGGCCGCAAAATTGGGTCTTTCCGAGGGAGACAGAGTTACGGTAGCATCACCAAGCGGAGAGATTCTGGGGCGGGTAAAGCTGAGCGAGGGTATCCGCCCCGATTGCCTTGGCCTTGCCCATGGCTTCGGCTCAACTGTAGGTAGGGTGGCTACCATTGGCGAAAGTGTGGCGAGTAATATCCTGATCCCCGATTCCGGTTCTACCTTGGAATGGCAGGATGTGGTGGGTGGTGAATCCCATGTCTCCACGCGCGTTCGTATCGCACAGTAAAGGAGGAGACTATGAAACAGTTAAGTTTGATGATAGATTTACAGCGATGTATCGGCTGCAGTACCTGCATCGTCGCATGCAGAAACTATCACGAAATTGTTGATCATGTGCGGGCGCTGCCCAATGAAATCCCTTACTATCTCCGTGTCGTCAACCGAGAGGGAGGTGTCTTCCCCAATGTCAGTCTGGATTCATGGGTAGTGCCTTGCCAGCATTGTCCCGATCCGAAATGCCTTCCTTCCTGTCCGGAAGGCGCCATCAGCAAGGATGGTGAGACGGGCATCGTTCGCATCGACAGGGAAATCTGCAACGGTTGCAAGACCATCCCTGAAACCATTGCGTCCGAGAAAACCAAACCAGCGCCGTGCATGGCCAATTGCCCGGTCCACATGAATGTGCAAGGCTACATTGGACTTACTGCCAATGGCAAATTCAGCGAGGCACTGAAACTCATCAAAGCGGAAAATCCTTTCCCCGCCATCTGCGGAAGGGTATGTTATCATCCCTGCGAAACCAATTGCAATCGGGGTGAAATCGATGAATCCGTTTCCATCCGGGCGATCCATCGTTTCCTTGCCGATCTCGATCTGAAAGAAGAAACAAGGTACCTACCCGCCGTAAAAGGTGAAAAAAATGAAAAGGTCGCCGTTATAGGTTCCGGACCGGCAGGGCTGACCTGCGCCTATTATCTTGCCCAGGAAGGGTATAAAGTTACTGTATTTGAAAAAGATGCCGTCCTCGGCGGTATGCTGGCTACGGGTATTCCAGCCTATCGGCTTCCCCGGGATGTCATTGATGGGGAGATTCAGGTGATTCGTGATCTTGGCGTAGATATGAAAACGGGGATTGCTCTTGGCAGGGACGTCACCATTGCCGGATTACGGAATGATGGCTACAAGGCGTTCTTTTTCGGAGTGGGCGCTCAAAAGAGCAAGAAAATCGGCAGTGAAGGGGAAGGGCTTGCGGGTATTTATCCGGCTTATGACTTGCTGGTAAAAATCAACAGCCAGGAACCGGTATCGCTCGGAAAACGAGTGGTGGTTATTGGGGGTGGGAATGCCGCCATCGATGCTGCCCGCGTTGCAAGCCGTATGGGTTCCGAAGAGGTCTTCATCGCTTATCGGCGGAGTCTTGATGAGATGCCCGCGGGGAAAGAGGAGATCAAGGAAACGGAAGAAGAAGGTATCGTCATCGAGACTCTTCTTTATCCCACCCGTTTTATCGGTGAAAATGGTCGGGTCAATGCCGTTGAATTCATCAAGATGCGCCTGACAGAACCTGATGAAAGCGGTCGAAAAAGGCCGGAGCCCATTGTGGGTACGGAGTCTATCCGTGAAGTGGACAATGTGATTGTCGCCATTGGACAAGAGACTGATTGGTCATGCCTGACGCCGGAATGCTCATGCACTGTCACTAGTAAGGGAACCCTCCGGGTGGACCCTCTCACCCTGCAAAGTGAGGATCCTGATATATTCGCGGGGGGCGATGCGGTCACGGGACCAAAATCTGTCGTTGAAGCCATTGCCGCCGGGAAGGAGGCAGCCGTATCCATTAACCGGTATCTGACAGGTGTTGATCTTCATGCAAGCCGTGGGAAAGACTGGACGCAAACGGCCAAGGTACAAATAGAAAAATTCGATCCGGCGAAACGGGCGCCGATGCCCCAGAAGGACCCCAAAGAACGGACGAAGAATTTTGACGAGGTCCTGTTGGGGTTGACGGAAGAGATGGTCAGAAAGGAAGCGGAGCGATGTCTGAGCTGTGGTTGCGCTTGTATGCAGTCCTGTCCCTATGATGTCATCCAGTTTAACGGTGAAAAAGGATACTCCCACAAATGCGATCTTTGCTTCGACAGGGCTCATACGGGATCGATTCCCGTCTGCGCCGAGGTGTGCCTGACTGACGCCATCATTTTCGGCGAACGGGAACTGATTCAGCAGCAGGCAAAAGACAAAGGGAAAGAAATAGTCGGCGATCTTACGAAGGAATCGATTCTGTACGTAAGATAGAAGGAGTTTTTTACAGGTAATTGTCAGAACCTAAATACAACGCTTAAGTTGAGCAGGCTGGGGCTTCAAAACCCCAGCCTTTTTATATTTCATTCAATCAGTGAGTGGTTTCCCTTCGTTCAGCCTTTTATAAACATCCACGTACTGGTCGATCATGTGGTTGATATTATATTTCGTTCTCGTTTCCTTCATGATTCTTCGCACTTGCCCTGCCCTGATTTCAGGTGAGCGGCGGTGGAAGGCAGCACTCTTGGCAAGACCATGCCAAAGACCGCCGGCGTCATAGTCACGGAACAGGAAACCGTTGCCCCGGTCTTCGTCAGCGCCGTCCGCTTCCAGTGCCAGCTCCTGAATCTTGTCGTGATAACCACCGGTATCGCGATTGGTCGCTGTAGCGCCGAACAGGTTCCCGATCTGGTCGATCTGACCGCAGGGCTCATACAGGGAGGCGCCGAAGACGTCGCTGGCCGCGGCATAGCCCATCATGGAGATATCCTCGCTGAACCATAGGCTGTTATTACGCCACCCGCCATCCAGTCGTGGCTGTGGAGGATGATACGGCCTTCGTTTTTTGCCCGGATATTCTTGATGACCTGATTGACCAGGCTCCGTTGAAACTCCGCCGCCGTCGCCAGGGGATTGCCGGCATAGGCGCTGGGAAGATGGGCAAAAATTGCGGAACTTACCAAGTGAACCCGGTCGGGGTCGATCCGGTAACGGATCTCCCGCCATTTCGTCTCATTGAGGCTGCATTCCTTCTGGAAACGTTTTTTGAGGTTCAGTGTGGCAATGTGGCATTCTATTCCCCGTTCCGTCAATCCTTCGCAAAGGGCGGCGACAACTTCCCCCAAACCGCCGCTCTTACCGGAGATATAACGGGCAAGCGTCCCCATATCCTCAAGCAGCCTTCCTGTTTCCGGCGCAATGAGCAAGACGGGGGTCTTTTTTTTAAGATCATGAAGCCCCTTTTTTTATTATCTCCTCTTTATGCGCCGGTCTCTGAACTTTCCTTCCCTGGGACAAAGGATTGCCAAAACTTTTGCACCGCAGCGGAACGATCGCGGCAGTATTTTTCCGTCAACGCCGCCATTTCCGTGAATGATTCATTGCTGACTTTTAAGATTTCTCCCGCATTGCCGGTGCGGCCGGCCTCGATCATTTTCATAAGGTATTCGACCCCTATGGAGTAGAGTTTCAGGCACTGTCCCTGGTCGGTCTTGAATATTTCCAAACAAGCGTCCCGCTGCTTTTCCAAATGGAGAAATTTCAAGGGGGTGGACAGGGTGTTGTTTTTCCATAGGGAGAAGAGATCGTTGAGGGCGTTTTCCGTCCTCTCTCTTTGTGCAGCGCTCATTTTGTCGTCTCCTTTCTTTTTTTTGAGCCAGGATACGCCAAAGACAACATCTTGACAACCCGGATAATATCCCAGTTAAATCCCAGTTAAAAGCTGGGATTATTGGAGAGACAGAAGAAAGGCGCGCAAATTGGCCTTTTTGTTTTTCATCCCGAATTTCCGGCGGATGTTTTCCCTGTGGAACTCGACGGACCGGTCGGAAACATGCAGAAGTCCCGAAATTTCCTTGGTTGTCTTGCCTTCCCGGATCAGGTTGGCGATGCGGATCTCTGTGGGGGTAAAGTCGGCATAATGGGCCGTCAAGGTGCGCAGGAAGGGAGAAACAATATTGTTCAAGTTGGTTTCGATGATCTGGAGATAGGATTGCTGCTCGGCTTTGGAGCGCACGGCCTTTAATTTCTGTACATAAGGAAGAACCAGCTCCCGCATGTTCGCCAGGACGTTGGTCTCCAAAAACGTCTTGTCCTCTTCCCGGCGCTGGAGGAGGACTTTGAGAGCCGTATTGAGCTCCTCCAGGTGCTGCGTCTTTTTTTCAAGTTCCTTGCCTCTCGTTTTCAATTCCCTTTCCGCATTTTTCTGATCGGTCACATCCATAAACGAGCCCACGCTTTGCTTTGTACCGGGGATCATGGCAATCGTTGCGTCGATATCCCGGAACTGACCCTGCCGGTCCCGGAAACGGAATTCGTAACGGGTGGGCGCCAGATCGGGATTTATACGGCGCATTTCATGGTAGCGCTTCATTTTCTCCAGATCTTTTTTCGTGACGAATTCCACCCATTTCTTTTTCCCTTCCACATCTACCTTGGCATATCCTGACTGCTTTTCAAAACCCGAGTTTACCAGAGAGATGGTCATGTCCTCCTCTATAATTACGGTAGCGGCGCTTGTCGCCGCAAAGATGGTCTGATAGCGGTTCTCTGTCTTTTGCAACTCCTCGTTTGCCGTCATCCATTCCCTGGTCCGCCGATCAACCAGTTCCTCAAGATGGTTCTGGTGGAGCTTCAGGGCGGCCTCCGCCTCTTTGCGGTCCGTAATGTCCAGGATCATGGCCTGCTTAGAGACGGTTCCGTCCCCCCAGAAGATGGGCGTGTTGACGATATAGTACCAGCAGTTATCCTTGGGGCTTTGCACCTCCCAGCGGACCGTCTCTCCCTTGAAAACCCGTTCGTTGACACACCAGGGGCAAATATCCGCCCGGTCATGAAGAGCTCGGTAACATGGTTCGCCTGTTCCGTCATAACCCGTCCGTTCGATGAAACGCTGGTTCATGAATTCCACTCTGTAATCAGGAGAGCACACATACATCAGGCCGTCAAAGGCCTGAATCACGGCGTTCAATTGGGACTGGATATCCTTGATCATAAATGCCTGTAAACTCTTATCCCTTTTATTGGTCGAAGGCTCTTGCGGTTTGCAAATCCTGTTCTTTGATCAGGCGGCAAAGGACATCTTTGTTCCGGACATGTTCAGGATGAACTTGCCGGGCATGGCCTTCTCAATCTCCATGATCGCCTTCCGTCCCGTGCAGTGACAGGGGATTATATAGTCGGGATCAATCTTTTTCAACTCCTCAATCGTCCGGCCGATTATTCCTTCGAACAAGGGTCCGGAAAGGTGAAAGCCTCCCATGATGGCATGGACCTTGTCTATTCCTGTGACCTCGCGAGCGTAGTTAACCGTGTTCACGATACCTGCGTGGGCACAGCCCGAGAGAACCACCAGCCCCTTGCCTTTCAGATACATGACAATAGAGGAGTCGTCTTCGATGGGATCCCACTTTTCCTGGCCGTCTTCCTGATAATGGGCAATAGGGAAACCCTTCTCAAAATCCGTTTTGTGGGGGATCTCGCCGAGAAAAAGCACCGTATCGTCAAGAAGGGTAAGAGGTGAGGGAGATTCGATTAGCTTCAGACCTGCGGCGGCAATCTGCTCCCTGTTCAGAGGCGAGAAGAAGATCTTCATGTCCCTTACAGGCAGTTTCAGATAACGGGGATCACGGAAGACCGTCGGGTGGACGACAAAGGGGATGTTTCTCCGTCCGAGCATTTCTGTCAGCTTCTCAAAGCCGCCTGTATGGTCGTTGTGACCATGAGAGAGGACGACGGCTTCCACCGAGGATAGATCGGCCCCCAATATCCCGGCATTGTAGGCCGCCCCCTCTTCGGAAAAACCGAAATCGAAGAGGAGCGTCTTCGTCGTGCCATTAACGCCGGTCTTCACAACAGCGGAAAAGCCGTGCTCCGCGAGCACAGACTGGCGGAAATAACCCTCCTGCAGGGGTATTGCCCGGTGGACGACAGCGTTGTTATCCATGGCCGTCATCTCAATATAGTTGTCCTGCAGGGTCAGAATTTCAATTTTATTGATTGGTTTCAAGATTTCGTTTGTCATTTTATTTTCCTCCTTTCGATGAGCGTTTTCGTAGATAAAACATAACCCGACGGCGGACTGAACTGGGATAGCAGCGCCGTTCCGTCCGCCGTCCTTCATACTGATCCATTATCACTAATTCAGTCCTCAGCTATGAGTTAGTGATTTACTTATCCGGCAGGGAAGCCCCTTCAGGTTGGGGGTTCCGTACTCCCGCCCCAGTTTGCCGACGGAGGTCAGCGGAACCCGTGTATGGCCATTCCTTCTCCCATCAGCTCCGGCTCATTGAAGGCGACAAAAGACACTGCCATCTCCGCTAGGGAAGGAGCGGATTGAAATCTCTTTAAAATGCCCAACCAGCGATCCTCCGGAATGGGTCGAAGATCGAGATTGGGGCAAAAACTTGAATCATATACGTTGTATTCTTTTTCCCCGATCACGAGACAATCAAGTAGCTGGCGATGCTCCACATGAGCCGGGCAGGAATGAATCACCTCGCCGCCGTATGAAAAGGGAAAAAGATAGCATACCCAAGGCCGCAGGGTGTGGAGTTCTAATCTGTCACCGTACTTTTCCTTCATTTTCTCGGCTACAACTATAGCCTTCTTACAGGACATTCAGGTAGGATTTCCGCTGTGAAAAACAAGTAACTCTGGCATATTAGCCTCCTTTTACCGGCGTGATCGCCATCCTCCTGTTAAAGCGGCTTATCCTCCGGCAGGGTTTCGCCGACGGCGAGGCGACAGATGTCGCTGATCATGTAGTTGGCCATCCCCGCGCCTTTTACCTTCTTGCCCAGGGTCCGATAGCACATGGGGCAGAGATAGACCATTGCCTCCGCGCCGTTGTCCTTGGCGTCCTGAATGTTTTTGTCCCGGAAGGGCTCGAAGTTCTTTCCCCGGGGAAAGAGTTTCAGGTTCGGTCCGGCCAGTTCCACACCGCAGCAGAGGGCGTTGATCCCATCGTACTGGCGGGCGACGCGTTCCACGCCGATGAGGGAGAATATTTCATCGACGTAGTGATCCTTCTCCGGCGTGTAGCGGGAGGCGCAAGGGCGTTGATAGGCAACCTTCATGCCCAGCGTGTGTATCCGCTCCGAATGATCCTTCAGGTAATCCGCCAGGTATTCCAGAATGGAAACAGGCCTGAAGGGGAGCTTGATCCCTAATTCCGGGGCCATGCCTTTCAACAGGGCATAGCAGTCTTCATGAACAAAGACGATCTCCTTGGCTCCCGATTTGGCCAGGTTGCTGACTAATCCCTGGAGACGGTCCCGCATGATGGATTCATCACCCATGTGGGCGAACAGGACATTGCAGAAATAATGGCGGCCCTTGAGCACCGGCAGTTCCTGGAAGAGACTCCCCTGGATCGCCCAAGGCATGCTGCCATCCATGACGCAGATGGACATGACCCGGTCCTTCGGTTCTATGGCTTTCGGTTCCCCCTCCGCCTTGAAGCGATCGGCCATCTGGGATCGCAAGGCCGGATCGGTGAAATTGCCGGCTTCTTCCATCTTTTTCAGGATCAGGTCAAAGGGCCGGGCGTCCTTGGGACAGTATTCGTTGCAGGCGATGCAGGTCACACAATCATAAATCCAGTCCGCCTTTTCTCCCGCCATCAGCTTCCGGAAGGCCTCTCCGCCCGTTTCTGCATTGAAATCGAGATAATGGCACTTCGCTAAGCATTCACCGCAAAAATCGCATTGTTCTTCGTGAAACATCTTTTCCTCCTCCTAACTCAATATAATATTCTGTGTTTTATGCGAACAGTTTAAGCCTGTTCTCTTTTATGAACCCATTACCCTCCATACTTTACCCGTTTTCTTTTCTGAACCGGTCATCAGCCCGGATATGGCGCACCCGTTCCTCTTTGCCCTGCACCCAACCGCTTGTCGCGTCGGCGACGATATCAAAAGCGGGGACATAGGGTTTGATGTCCAAGAGCGGCGTTCCGTCAACGACATCAATATTCTCAATCCTTATTATCTTCTCCTCGATGCCGACGAGTCTTACCACGGAAAGGCCGATAGGATTGGGACGGCGGGGGGCGCGGGTGGCAAAGAGGCCCCGTTTGGCGTTGTCCAGGAAGGGGATCAATTCGAGGTCATAGCCGTTGGACAGGTGAAAATGATACAAAAGGATGATGTGAGAAAACCCCTCAAGATTTCGGAGTCCCTCCGTATAATCATTGTTGATCTCGATCCATCCCGGGGTTCCCTGCGCCCCCGCCGACTGGATCGGCATGCCTTCCTGATCCCGGAAGGGAGAATGGATGACGCCAATGGGCTTATAAATGATGGCTTTCGTATTTGTGGGTATCATAATTTCCCGGTGTTTTTTTTATAGGCGGCAACACCCCAAATTCCGGCGTTGATCGCCGTTCTCCTAAACTATCCCGCTGCCTGCCAATTCCTGCTTCCACGTGTCTTCCATGAGCATGGTAAAAGTTAGCGGTGGCGTTTCTTCTCCAAGATCAAAAGTGCCCGTGCGGATAGCCGTATCGATATAAACGGTAAGCAGCTTAAATAACTTGCGTTTGTATTCCGTATCGTCATTGCCTTTGAGATGTTCGCCTTTTGTTTCCAGAACGGAAAAACGGTATTTCCCTTCTTCAACGCCATGGATGCAGGCCAGCAGGTCCGGATAGACTTTGTATCGCTGCCAGCCCTGCAAGCTGTATGAACGCTGGTTGACGGCCAGCCGATGCCACCAGTAAACGCATTGTCCGGAATCGAGATACCAGGCGGTTTCCTTTTCCAGGTTGTTGAAATCCCGGTGATAGACCTTCTCGAAAAGGCTTTTTTCCAGGGAGCCCCCGCCTTTCCGATAGAGAATCCTATCCTCATCCGATATATCAATTTCCAGCGTCTTCGCCAGCGCCCAATTCAGCTCGGGATTCTTGGAAGCAACCAGGCGCAACGTGATGTCTCCGGCTTCCAGCTTACTGCGGAACCGAGCCTCTGCCGCCTGATGAACTTGCCCCCGCAAGTCGAGTTTCATGGATTGCAGCAGATCGAGACGGTTGGCATACAGGCGTTCCTCGGTCACGCATCGCCGTCGCATCGCCTCCATGGTAGCGGTCAGGATGCGCATTCCCTGCCAGGGATTCGGGATAATATCCAGTAACTGGCGGACAAGAAATGACAAATCCAGCCCTTCCTCCGGAAGGTCGTCCATTGCTTCGGAATCCAATACAAAAACCGTTTGATTATCTTCCTTCTTTTTATCAATATCGATGCGGACAATGGTCCGTTTCAGTTTCTCCTCCATATCGACGCTGAAACTGTCGGCCTGAAGAAAATGAAAGGATTCCCAATCCAACTGTCCCAGGATATCGCGGTCATAGTCCAGTAGCCGGTAGCGATCCGGCGCGTCTTCATCACGGTGCAGCACCCGCGGTAAAAAAATGGTCGGCAGCTTGGCAAAGGCTGCCCGTCTTGACAGGATTTCCCGGTGGGTATTGCGCGCTTCGCCGCCTTCGCCGCCGGTGATCTTTACATGAGTGGCGAGGTCGGCCATGCCTTCGTCTTCCAGCCCCTTGCGAACGCCGTTCACTGCCGTCATAACATCCTGGTCGAAGGTGAAGACATAGCTTTCATCGAGGGGCGCGTGTTGTGTCAGTTGTGCATGGGGCTGACGCAGGACGCGGCCGATCATCTGTGTCAGGGCTGTATGGGCCGTCGTCTTGGAAAGGATAGCCAGCGCATAGGCGAAGGGGCAGTCCCACCCTTCCCGCAGGGCGTCCTTGGTGATGATATAGCGCACCTCACAGGTAGGAAGCAAAAGATCTTCGCTTCCCAACTCGTCATTCTCCGAGGTTTTAAGACGTATTTCCTCAACCCTCGCCCCCAGCTTTTCCATCAAATATTCCCGGGCGTCCTCGGCATGGACAAGGCCGGAATCGCGCTGCTCCTTGCCGGTGCGTTCCACCCGCACCAGCAGGATCGGACGAATATAGCGACCGCTCTCATTCTGAAACAAGGCGGCTTCCTTTGCCAACTCCTCCAATTTGGCGTGGGCTACGGCAAGGGTGTGCTTCCAGCCCCCCTTATCTTCATTGATGACATTGATGGGCAGCTTGATCATTTCCTCGTCCTTGAGGTCCTTGCCCGGCACGTTCACCAAGACATTGGATTGATGTCTGCCATTGGTATTGGGTGTCGCGGACAATTCCAAGATGAACTGGGGATTGAAACCGCAGAGGGTATCTCTCGCCGTATCCGAATAGGCCTTATGCCCTTCATCAATCACCACGACGGGACGCACCAGCCGCAGCACGTTGCCCAGACTTTGTTTAATGGAAAGAGACCCCGGCACGATGCCGTCCTGCCAACCCATTTCCGCCAGATCGTTGATATCCAGATTACGAACGGCATCCAGCAACCGGTGATTGGCCCCGCTGTCGTCTTCGGTAGGGAAAAAGGATGGGAATCTGCCGCTATCGCGAAAGAGCCGCAATGTTTCTTTTGATTGCCGGGCGGCGGAAGGTAGCATCAGGAGCATCAAGCAAAGTTGTCCCTCGACGTCCCGTAATGCGAAGGCGTCGCCTTTCTCCAAGAGCTTGACCCGGCCCCCCGAGGCCCGTTCCAGCGTTTGCCGGTAGGGGTGTTCGCGGTTGGCAAGCTGCTTCCATGTTTGCCGGTAAATGGCATCCGACGGCACGACCCAGAGGACGAAACCGGTCTGGCGTTTCAGGTAATCGGTCTGAAGGCGTTCCAGTGTGCAAACCGCCAGCAGGGTCTTGCCGCCGCCGGTGGGGACTTTGAGGCAGATATTAGGAATGGAGCGATGCAGTCCGTCATGGCGGGCAAGCCAAGGGGCGATGACGGTTTTGCCGTCCTTGTCGCGCAGATAAGGGAGAACTCGCTCTTTGTTCAAATGGTCCCATGCCTTCCGGCAGGAATCGCCGATGTCGAGATCGAGCCCTTGTTCAGCGATGAGATACTTGGCCTTGGCAACTTTTTCCTCATAGGAGGCCAAGGTGGTTAAATAGTGATCGATCTTGCTCAGAACGCCCTGCTGGTATTCCTTCAGTTCCATCGCTCAGTCTCCCAGAATCCGATGGATCGCATAGGGCAACTGGCAGAATTCGATCCGCCGTTTCGTCAGTTCTTTTTGGCTCATGAATTTTGCCACGGCAAAGACGATGGATCGTTTGCCGGTATTGTTATTTTTAGTAATAATATCAACAATATCAGCGTTAAGAGCCGCCTCGTTGGAGCGGAGCCAGGCCGTGTCGGGCCGGTAGAAAAGATGGATACGGAAGAGGTCGGTTTCACCAATGAAGCCGTCGCCCGCCGGTTTGGCAACCGTTTCCAGCGACCGGCCGGTGGCGGTGTAGAACACGTAGCGGGCCAGGGTTTCATAAGCGGGCAGGCCTTTACCGGTGAGAAGGCTCTCGATCTCGATGGGCTCGCCCAAGGTGCAGAAGGTGAAGCTGCCCCCGAGGCCCGGCGCCTTTTCTTCAATCCGGCGCTCCCCCGTGACCGTGAGTACCCCATCGACAATCTCTTTTTTCACCTTGTCGTACCCGGCCCCTTCAAATCGCTCGATGCTCTCCACCCGGTTAAGAATCTTGTCGTGCCTCTTCTCGAAAGTGCTCCAGGTGATTTTCTCGCGGTACAACTCCGTGCGATGGTTGCCGGTGAAGGCATAGCCGTTGATAACGCGTCGCACCCGCTCGGCCGTCAGCGTATCGGCATAGTCTTCACATTCCACCAGGATGAAACGACGATTGCCGCCGTCCTTCCGGTTGGCCTCCAAGACGGCGTGTGCGGTGACGCCGGAACCAGCGAAGGAGTCGAGGACTATTGCTGCAGGATCAGATAATAATTCAAGGATTCTACTCAGTAATTTCCTTGGTTTTGGTGTTTCAAAAGTCTTTTCGCCTTCGAACAGTTCTTTTAACTCCGCACTTGCATTACGAGTGCTTCCAGCAAATTCATATGACCACCAAGTCTGGTGAACCACACCTTCTTTTGCTTCTTGTAGAAATTTCTTCTCCATTGGAAATTCGGCGTCACCTTTTACACCCCACCAAATTCGATTATCTCTTTGAAGCCATTTCATTTTATCGGGTGGGCGCCGCCAACTGCTTCCCTTTGGGGGAAATACTTGCTTGCCTGCAGGGTTTGTTAGCGGATAATAGTCACGTTCTCGGAACTCAGCTCTAGTTAATGGAGCGGGAAGCCAATCTTTACGAGGATCATTATCCGGATTCGAATAAGTCATGATTTGTCTGTCGCTTCTTTCCTTTAAAGAGAGTGCGAAGCCAGGACGCTTTGTGTACGTAACTACATAGTTATGAGTTTCTGCAACGCCCGAACTATTATTCCCTGGCGTATCTTTGGACTGCCACGCGAAAGTTGCAAGGTGGCATTCTTCTCCAAAAAGTTCATCAAGCAATAACCGCAACCTATGCACTTCAATATCATCTATGGTCGCAAAGATAATACCATCCTCATCAAGGAGTTCATGCAGCAGATTCAACCTTGGCCACATCATGCACAGCCATTTGTCGTGCCGCTCCAGATCTTCCTTATCTACCGGATTAGCCGACTTCTTCAGCCATTCCTTCATGAGCGGCGAGCGGACGTTGTCGTTGTAGCACCAGCCTTCATTTCCGGTATTGTAAGGCGGATCAATGAAGATGCAGTCGATCTTTCCGGCATGGGTAGGGAGCAGGGCCTTGAGGGCCTCCAGGTTGTCGCCGTGGATGATCAGGTTGTCATCCAGGGAGGGCTTACGGTCGAGGGCGGGCAGGGATTTCTCTATATCTACATTCAGTTCGCGAAACGGCACGCTCAAATGATGGGAATAGATGAACTGCTTCCCCTTGAATTCCAGTGTCGGCATGGTTACACGCTCCTTATCTATTCAAAACATATTTCGTTGAGGTTGTTCCTTGTCATGTTCTTGTGTGGGCTGGACTTCTGCTATGTAGAAGCATTTCATTAAAGTCTATTCTCCCGATCTCAGGGCAGCGCCCCTAAAAACCTGGCGGCGGGCATGATTCTGATGCGGCCATCCAGGACGTCATCAGTACCTGTCAGGCTGAGCTGATAGAGAAACGGGATCTGCATCCGCTCGCCAAAATAGCGGAGGGCCGGCTGTACAGCGCGATCCGACATTTTGCACTCTACGGCAAACCAGGGTTTGTCATCGTTCGTCACCAGGAAATCTACTTCCCTTCCCGACACATCCCGCAGGTAATGCAGTCCGATCTTATAGCCTTCCTGATCCTCGATGGCGTGCTTCATTTTCAGCAGGTGACAGGCAACAAGGTTCTCGAAACGTGCACCCTCGTTCGCTGCCATTGTCCAGTCCCACAAATACATTTTGGGCATTTTTTTTAGGGAACGGACAGTGTTATGGGTGAAGGGAGTAATGAGGAAGCAGAAGTAAAGACGCTCCAGGATATCTATCCAGTGCGTGACGGCGCGATGGCTGACCTCCAGGTCCTCTCGCAGGGACTGGAGAGAAAGGGGATTGCCGACCCGATCCTCAAGCATTGTCGCTAACAATTCCATAGCGGAAAGATCACGGACGTTCTCCAGTTCCCGGATATCCTCACGGAAGAAGCGATCCATCCGCTCGCGGTGCCATCTGCGCAAATGCCGCTGATTCTGCTTCAGAAATGGTTCGGGGAAAGGACCGTAATTGTAAAGCGACGCAATCAGCTCCTGGTTGAGAGGCTCCGGAAATATCAACTCCCGTCCTGGTGTCGGCGTCATGGTTGTCTTCTGTAATTCGCCGACGGAAAAACCGTGGAGACGGTGGGCATGATAGCGACCCTGTAGGGAATCGCCGCCTTTTCGATAAATATCCATCCTGGCGCTGCCCGTAATGAGAAAGCGAATCCGCTCGCCGTGGGCGTCGTATTCGCCCTTTATCCATCCTTTCCAGCTTCGGTATTTATGAAGCTCGTCAAAGACAATCGTGGCGGGGGAAGACGGCCAGCGGGCGGATAGCAGTTCTTTACGATCGTCACGGTTATCCCAGTTGAAATAACGATCGTCCTTACCGCTCAGGAATGTTTTTGCCAGGGTCGTCTTGCCGACCTGCCGGGGCCCGGAAAGAAAAACCATCTTCTCGTCAAGATCACGGGCAACAGGTTCTTTTAAATATCGCGTTATCATCGTGGTGACTATTTTGCCATAAAGCAAAAATAAACGCAACTAATTTTGCTTTATGGCAATAATAGTTCGTTATTTAACGGTCTGGGAGCGATGCCTTTGATTTCCCTTGAGATGGTTTGGCATTCTCATTTTTTCTGCTTCGTTTCTGTCTACGATTGATTACGAATGCGTACAATGGACTGATTCATTCTTCGATATCTTGCCACGCCAATTATGCCGGTGATGATTCCGGTTGGAATGCATACAAGCCCCAGCACCCGGAACCACCCTTCATTCGAAAAGTGAATAATAGAAACGCCCGCAATTAACAGCGCTACTGCAAAGCGCAAATATGACAAGAGGGTTCTTTCGTTCGCCAGAAGAGTCCGATCAATAGCAAGGTCATCCCGTAAAATAAGATTGTCGGCGCAATATTTTGAATAAGGTGCGTCTTTCATTTCATTGTCTTTCTGCCGGACATTGTCAATCTGAAGCCCGTATAATGTTAAAAATACCGCTCCATATCGATTCATGCTGAATTTTTCAACTTAGCCTTTTTCTGAAGGTACATCAGTTCATCGGCTTCCGACATCAGTTGGTCTAGAGACTTGGGGTAATCGGGGTCGTATAGGGCGGCCCCCCAGCTCATGGACAGTCGGTAGGGACGAGTCGCCTTTGTATTGTGAGCAGCAATTATTTGATTGAGCCTGTCTGATAAAATCTCGGGATTCATATCAGTAACATCGATAGCGAGGACGGCAAATTCATCCCCCCCCATCCGGGCGATGATGTCCGATTCCCTGAAAGTCTGGCGGAGGACATTTGCCGTATCGAGGAGCGCCCTATCCCCTTCCTTGTGACCCAGGGCGTCATTGATCCATTTCATGCCGTCTATGTCGATAAAGGCAAGCATCATTTGCCTTTTTGCCCTGTTTGCGGTTCTCATCTGCTGTTCGGCAAGCGCGATAAAGCCCCTCCGGTTGTAAAGGACGGTTAACTGATCGGTAATCGATAATTTGCGGATCTCTTCTTCCTGTCTTTTCCGCTCCGTAATATCGCGGACAATGCCGCGGAATCCTTCCGGACGGCATTCCGCGTTCCTGATCAAAGAAACGGATACCTCTACGGTCCTTCTTTCTCCGTCCTTTCTGATGACATCCCAATCAAATCCATGAACGGGCGTCCCCGTTTTATAGATTTCGCTATATGCTTCCCGGACTTTTTTGGTGTTATCCCGGTCTGCGGCATACTGCTTATAATTCATGCCCAGCAATTCCTCCCGGGAATAGCCCATGATCTTTCGAAAAGACTCATTGAAGAAGGTAAAGCTGCCGGCCAGATCCACTTCATGATAGCCGTCCTCGATGTCTCTCAGGATGGTGCGGTATCGTTCCTCGCTCAGGCGCAATTTATCTTCGGCCCGCTTCCGTTCGGTAATGTCCTTGAAAACGACGACGGCGCCGTTTGACCGGTTATTTTCTATCATCGGGGTAACGACATATTCAACCGGAAAACTTGTTCCGCCCTTTTTCCAGAATACCTCGTCGCTGATATGGCGGATTTTCCCGTCCTGCAAGGTTCGGTGAATTTGGCATTCTTCAACCGGATAAGGAAACCCGTCGGCCTTGGTATGATGTAAAACGGCATGTTGATCAACCCCGTCGAGATCGCCGACCTCATAACCCGTGATGCGGAGCGCGGAAGAATTCGCAAAGGTCGTCCTGCCGTTGAGATCCACGCCGTAAATCCCATCTCCCACGGATTCCAGAATCAGCTCTATTTGTTTCCGGTAATGGTCAATCGCTTCCTCATTCTGCTTGCGAGTGGTGACGTCCGTGGCAATTTCCATCCGGACGATGCGGCCGTCCGGCCAATAAATTGCCCGGTCCCGGCACTCATACCAGTGGCCGTTTACCGTGTTCTGAAAATCCCAGACGACGCCTTCCGTCGGTTTTCCATCCGGCCCGACCAGGCGGTCGTTTGTGCAGAACTCACAAGGGCCGGTCTGTCCTGCCTGGATCGTCTGCCAGCAGATCTTGCCCTCAATGTCCCCCCAGATATCGCGACCGTATTTGTTGATGAAAAGTAACTCGTAGGTCTGCATATCCGTTACATAGACCAGGGCGTCAAGGCTGTTCAATACGCCAAAAAATCTCTGATTGTGAATTCTCAGCGCTTCTTCGCTCTCCTTGCGGTCGGTGATATCCACGACATTTCCCAAAACGGCACTGTCGCCCTGATACTCGACGGGGGTGACCGTTTCCATAAGGTAACGGATTCCCCCATCATTATCAATAATTCTGTACTCATAGGGGGTTGAGAGCTTTCCTTTCAACATGCTGAAGGCGTTTTCTTCAACTCGTTTCCGGTCATCGGGATGAATCACTGTCAAGGGGTCCATCCTCATCATGTCCTCCGCTGCATATCCCGTATGCCGGGCGGCATTCCGATTCAAATACCGGAATTTACCATTCTGGATGATATAAATTCCCGTTTGGGAGTTGTCGGCTACGGTCCGGTATAAGCTGTTGGCCTGCTCCACCTGCTCGCTCAACAGCGCCACGACCGCCGCCGCCGCCACGAACATCAGCGCACGGAAAATATCATGGATAAGCAGGTAATTTGAAACGAAGGCATGGCTGATAAGCAGTATCGCCCCTAAAAACAGGGCAACGACGATTCCCCGTCGTTGCCACCAGATACAGGCCAAGGCAATGGGGATGTAGAACAGGTGCGTAAAAATAATGTCTGTTCCCAGGACAACATGATAATAGTACGTTAGACAGGATGCCCCGATCAAGAGCGCCAACATGATGAATATTTTATGACTTTCCTTGAGGGCAGGCATTGTCATGTCGACATATCCTCCATCCCATAGATCTTCATTTGCATAAAACGGCACATGGGCGCGAGCCTGTGGATTCCCGTTCCTACTCCATCAAATTACCTATTCCCTCCGAACCTCCCCCCTTTGAAGGGGGAGGAATGATCATATTTCCCTTGATTTATCTTGTCATCTATTTCTGGTTACTTGCCCACAAAGATATTGCCAAGGGGCTTTTGATTTTTAACGATTTAGCCTTTTCCTCAATCTCATTTCTGAGCAGCTCGTCATATTTCAGCACTATTACGTAAGTCGCGTAATCGAACATCAGAATCGTCCGGTTGAGGCTTTCTGCGGCATGGTGGTGTTCGACTGCGCTTGTGAATGTGCTCTGATATTCGGCAAACAACCACATGTGGCGTCTCATGAGGGTGATGGCGTAAATAGCCTGGGGTAGCGGTATGTGCGCCATGTAGCTTTCTTCTGCATATTTGGCAAAAAGCGTATGCGCCTCCTCGAAGGGTGTATCGGAGAGGAAGAGTTTCCCGAACTTGTTATAAAAATTCAGGGCCTGCTGTTTTGCCTTGCTTTCCGGCATTTTATGATAAAAGGGTGTTTTGGGATTGTTTTTTATATTGTTATACCATTGCTGGGCAATAGCTTCCCCATGTTTTTCCGTTAACTCTACCAATTTTGTGGATGACTTCATGGCCTAACCTCCTAAAATATCCGCTAAATAATTTGGCTCCTGGTCAACAGATCCGCTTCATTGATGCACACGTGGTTATGCCGGAAGCTAACCTTTCTTCGGCGCACTTGTTTTAATAGCCGCCTCCGCCAGTTTTTGCTCGGTAATGTCTTCCAGGGTCTCAACGGCGCCAACGAGTTCCCCGTGGCTATCCCGGATTATGGCAGCCGTAAACCGCAGCCAGCGTCCCTTTTTTCCCAACTCTGGAAAGAAATCCGTTGCTTCGAACGCCTCTTCATCTACATCGAATTTTCGATATTTTCCCGTATACCACTTGGAGATATTTTTCACCGCACTGTCCACAAGCAAATCGGCCATACAAGGCCTTTCTTCTCTATAGAAGGCTCTCCACTGCTGATCGGTCCCGATCATCTCTTCGGCCGATATTTTTGTTAAATTTTCCAACGCCCGGTTCCAAAGAATGACCTTGTGGTCCTTCCCGATCACAAAAGCCGGGATGGAAAAACCCTGGAAAATGCTGTTCAGTCTTTTTTCGCTCTCGACAAGTCTTCGTTCCGTAGATTTACGTTCCGTAAAGTCTTCCAGGGTTTCGATAGCGCCAACTAAAACACCCTGAGAAGTACGGATTGAGGCTGCAGTAAACCGGAGCCAGCGCCCGTTAATACCCAAATCAGGGAAAAATCCCTCTGCTTCAAAAGTCTCATCGAGAAGCTTTGATTTAGATACTCCCTTGTACCATTCCGGTATTGTCTCAGGGGATTGATTTACCAGCAGATCAGCCATGCAAGGTCTTTCTTTAGCGTAAAAGGCACGCCAGTGATCACTGGTCCCGATCACATCTTCCGACGGAATTTTGCTTAATTGTTCAAGGGCCCGATTCCAGTAAATCACTTTGTGATCGAGTCCGATGACAAAAGCCGCAACGGGCGATCCCTCGATTACACTGAATAGCTGTTGCTCACTCTCCCGTCTCGACCTCTCGGCTGACATGCGCTCCGTAATATCCTCCAGCGTCTCAACTGCTCCCACGAGCCGGTCCTTGGAATCCTTGATCGCTGCCGCTGTAAACCGAAGCCAGCGGCCCCTCTCGCCAAGATCAGGGAAGAAATCGGTTGCTTCATAGGCTTCTTCCAACAGATCGGATTTGGAGTATTTTCCTTCGTACCACTTTGGAATCCGCTCCGAGATCCCATCTACAAGCAGGTCCGCCATGCAGGGTCTTGCCTCGGCATAAAAAGCCCGCCATTGCTCATTGGTGCCGACAATCTCACTCATCGGAATTTTGCTCAGTTGCTCAAGGGCCTTATTCCAGTGAATAACCTTGTGGTCTTTTCCAATTACAAAAGCGGGAATGGAGAAACCATGGATTATGCTTTGCAACAGATGTTCTGATTCGTTAGGACTTTCAGATGGTTCCTTTTTTTTCTTCAGGTCTTTGCCGCTCGTACCGGGATCCGTTTTTTTACTTAATTTTGCGTTCATAAATCACTCCTCCTTTTAAAGCCATGGCATCATAATGAGTGGATCCTAATCTTGCTCATGTCCCGATTGGTATTAATCATCACCTCCCATGCATCGAAAAAAAGAAAATTGTTATGAAGCTCCGATTTCTGTCGGTTTATGGACACCGGATACAGTGACAATTCCGGTTATGAGTTCCGGCGTGGTGACGTCGAAGGCCGGATAGTATGCCTTTACCCGGTCGCCGGTGATTGGCGTTCCCTGGAATTCGAGCACCTCCCGGGGATCACGCTCCTCGATGGGGATTTCATGTCCCCGCAGGGTGCGACGGTCGGGACCGCCATAGCCGAGGATATAAAAGGGAATGCCCAGATGGCGTGCGCAGATAGCCAACTGCAGGGTTCCCACCTTGTTGGCCACGGCGCCGTCCATAGCGATCCGGTCCGCTGCGGCAAAAACCTTCTGAATAATCCCTTTGGACATGCAATAGGCCGCCATGTTGTCGGTGATGAGGGTCGTGTCGATTCCCATTTCGCTCAGGGACCAGGCCGTCAGCCTGGCCCCCTGGAGATAGGGCCGCGTCTCCGTACACATCGCTTTTATCTCCTTGCCGTTTTCTTTTGCATACTTGAACATGTAAAGCAGGCCGGCCCCGGCAAAACAATGGGTTAGCACCGTATCTCCGGAGGCAAGCAGGGTTTCCGCCTGTCTGCCCGTTGCTTGGGAGATTTCCCGCTGCCGGGACAGGCTTTTTTTCAGAACCTCTGAAATTACCTCCGAGGCCTTTCTGTCCGGATGCTTTCGGACCCGCTCCAGCAGCTTTCCCATCAATACAGCGAGATGAAACCCTGTCGGCCGGGTAGCGCAAAGGCGATCGGCCGCCTGCTTGATCCCTGCCATATCTCGATTACCGCTTTGCCTTTCTAACTCTCGTGCTGCAAGATACAGGCCGTACCCGGCCGTAATAGCAATATCTCCCGCCCCTTGGACCATCATCTGTTCGATGGCCCGGGCCACTTCCACATGGTCGGTGCAATACACTTCCGCTTCGGAGCGGGGCAACTTCCGCCGATCAATAATAATCAGGGCGTCTTCCCCCTCCAGATAAACATTGTTCTCCAGGTGCATCAACAAGGGCTCAGTCAAGATGGTTGTTTCCCTCCTTTTGTCAATTATATTGATCAACTCCAAGTGATGTAGAGTAGCATAGTCTTTCCGGCCTTGCAAATAGGGATTCGTCTCATATCCCTGTTTTGCGAGGGAACATGACTTCCAGGTCACATGGGGGCGACATTTTGGTCGTAGTGCGCAAGCACTTAACATGTAACATGTAATTGCTTTTTGTGGACGTATGTTTTTTCTTGGCCCCAAAAATGGCGATCTTTTGTTCATCAACCCAATGAACCATATTGAAAACTCATGAAAATATTTTGTTGTTAAATCTCTCCGGGCGATATTTTTGGAAGCTTGCTGCGTCCCTTTCGCTATTAGATAACCTGCCGCTTGCTGCGGGGCGATACGTTCAGGCATGTATGAATTGTTGCCAAAGAAATCCTTGTTGGTACAACCTTTGCTCATATAAAAAATCGAAAGCGGGTAAAGCCAACCCATAGAGAAAGGAGTGATCACGAATGGTAGCCTCGATGAAACTTATTGATCTGGTTGAAAATCACGCGGAAAAGATTGCCGGGCAGTGGTCGAAAATTGTGGTGAAGAATCCCTTTACTCCTTTTTACCACGACAAACCGGCGGAAAAGCTGATTCCCCAAGGGGTCAGATTTTACAAGAATTTCCGTAAGATGTTCCAGGAACCGAAACCGGTGGAAGCCTCCGACGGATATTTTACCAGGTACGCCGAGAAACGATACAAAGAGGGCGTCCCTCTGCAAGAGGCGATTTATGCCCTCATCCTGATGAGGCGGCAGATCTGGCTGTATGCAGAATTTCAGGCCACTTTTTCTACGGCAGTAGAAAAACAGCAGGCCATAGAAAGTGTCACCAGGACCATGCTCATGTTCGACTATGCCATGTACTTCATCACCAAGAAATATCGCGAACTGATGAAGCTGGAATGGTTTGAAGCGCCCAACACCTGATCAAAACCGTTGAACAAGCCTTCCCCTGAGGGGGTAGCGAAGAAAGGAGGGCAAAGATCATGTCCGGTTCTCTGAAACTCGTTAATCTTATTGAAACCCACGCCGAGCCCATTGCCAGTCAATGGGCCAGGGACGTGAGAAAAAATCCCCGGACCCCCTCCTATCATAACATCCCGGAGGACAAACTTGTTCCCGTCGGCGTGAAATTCTACGACAACTTCAAACAGATGTTCTTTACCGACAAACCAGCGGATACGTCTCAGCAATACTTTGCCCGGTATGCGGAAGAACAGCACCAAAGGAATATACCCCTCAACGAGGCCCTCTATGCCCTGATCATGATGCGGCGCCACATCTGGCTCTACGCCGAGTTCCAGACGATCTTCATATCCGCCGTAGAGCAGAAACAGGCAGTGGACAGCCTCGTCCGGACCATCCTCATGTTCGACTACGCCATCTTCTTCATCAGTCAGCGTTACCAGGAATTGATCAGGAAAAGTATCGAGGAAAAGCTTGGCGTCGTGAATGTCCTGCGCATGGAGAGTCCGCCGGGGGCAAAGCAGGGACAATACAAGACCGCCATCATGGTCGCCCTGGTCCTCGGCGCCTTTGGTCTGACATATTATTATCATGCCATCTTAGGACAGAATATCATTTTCACCCACCTGCTCTATATTCCCATTGTTTTGGCAGGTATCTGGTGGCAGAAAAAAGGCATCCTTGTCGCCGTGGGTCTGGGGGGCTATGTGCTCTTGAGCCACCTGCTCTTCCTCAAGGGCATGCCCCTTAGTGATGATGTTATCCGGGCAGCAATGTTTCTTGTTATCGGAACCGTAGTGGCCTTCCTGAGTGAAGGGATTACCAGGGCCGAGGAGCTCTATAAACCCGCCAATTAATGACGGAGGATAAAGAATAAATGGATACAGCAGCGCAAGTGAATCAGGGAACGGTCGTCTCCATCCGGGGGAGTGTCATCGATGCCCGCTTCGCCTCGGGATCTCTTCCGGACATCGGAAACGTCCTTCTGGCCGGAGACGACAGCCGGACACGCATCGAGGTCATGGTCCAGCTTAACGGGGAAACGGTCCGGGGGATCTCCCTGATGCCGACCCAGGGACTGGCCCGGGGATCTACCATCACGGATACGGGGCAGCCCTTTATGATTCCCGTCGGGAAAGGGCTATTGGGTCGGGTTTTCAACGTTTTCGGCGAACCAATTGACAACATAGTAGCGCCGCAAACCACTGAAACCAGATCTATCCGCGGGGTACATGTCCCCATTACCCAACAGTCAACGGAGTCCGAGATATTCGATACAGGCATCAAGGCTGTGGATATTCTCTGTCCTCTGGAGCGGGGCGGCAAGGCCGGACTTTTCGGCGGGGCCGGCGTCGGCAAGACGGTCCTCCTCACAGAGATGATCCACAATATGGTGGGACACCATCACGGCATCAGTATCTTCTGCGGCGTCGGGGAACGGTGCCGCGAGGGTGAGGAACTCTACCGCGAGATGAAGGAGGCCGGCGTTCTGCCCAATACCGTCATGGTCTTTGGACAGATGAACGAACCGCCCGGAGCGCGATTCCGCGTCGGTCACACGGGCCTCACTATGGCCGAATATTTTCGCGACGATGAACGGCAGGACGTTCTTCTTCTCATTGACAATATCTTCCGTTTCATCCAGGCCGGCCAGGAAGTCTCGGGACTCATGGGCCTTCTTCCCTCGCGCCTTGGCTATCAGCCCACCCTGGCCTCCGATCTGGCGGCGCTGGAAGAACGGATTTGCAATACCACCACCGGCGCCATTACCTCCATCCAGGCCGTTTACGTTCCCGCCGACGACTTTACAGATCCCTCGGCGTCTCACACCTTCAGCCATCTGACAGCTTCCATCGTTTTATCACGAAAGCGGGCCAGCGAAGGATTTTATCCGGCCATTGACCTTCTGCAGTCGGGCTCCAAGATGCTCATGCCGAATATAGCGGGAGAGCGCCACTACCGGATCGCCCAGGAAATCCGCAAAAATCTCACCGTCTACGAGGAATTGAAGGACATTATTGCCATGCTCGGCATCAATGAGCTGTCCCGGGAGGACCAGCGGACGGTGTATCGGGCCCGCCGTCTGGAACGTTTCTTTACTCAACCTTTCTACGTCACCCAACAGTTCATCGGCAAGGAAGGAAAGGTGGTGGCCCTCCAGGACGCCCTGGACGGATGCGAAAGGATACTCAACGATGAATTCGCCGACTATCCCGAGAGCTCCCTCTACATGATCGGAACGGTTGACGAGGCGGTCAAGGGAAGTTAACCCGTGAAATGAGGACAAAAACACATGAACATGAAAGTCCTGCTCCCCGCTGAGATTTTTCTTACCGAAGAGGTGACCAAAGTAGTCGCCGAAGCCGAAAACGGCTTCTTCTGTCTGATGCCTCAGCATGTTGATTTCACGGCGGCCCTCGTCCCCGGGGTATTCTCCTATACCACCCAGGCAGGGGAGGATAACTACCTGGCCGTTGATGTCGGCACCATTATCAAGAGAGGGGCCGATATCCTGGTGTCGACCCGCAACGCCTTCCGTGGATCCGAACTCGGTCATTTGAAAGAGGTCGTCGTCCAGCAGTTCCGGGAGATAGACGAGCGGGAAAAGAAGGCCCGTACTGCCGCATCCAGACTGGAAGTGGACCTCCTGCGCCGCTTCATGGAGTTGAGACATGAGTGAAGAACATCTTACCCCGAGAGAAAGACTCCGCAAGCAGGCCGAAGATTTCACGAAAAAGGTCGGCGTCAAGGAGGCAAGGAAAATCAAGGGAAAATCCCAGAAGGACGAGGGCATCTGGTTCGGTCTGGGTGTCTTCGGCATCGTGGGCTGGTCCGTCGTCATCCCCACCCTGATCGGAACGGCCATCGGGATCTGGATCGACGGGGCCTGGCCAAGCCGGTTTTCCTGGGCGCTGATGATGATGATCCTGGGGGTGGTTTTGGGATGCATCAACGCCTGGTACTGGGTGAAAAAAGCCAGGGAAAACATCATCAACGACTGAGATAACGATTACAACAGGGGCATTCGCCGGCAAATATTTTCCGACGAAACAACTGAATGAAAGGATCAACCCATGGTTTCCGCCACAACACTTCTCGTTCCATTTATCCTCGGGAGCCTGATCGGTCTGCTCTACTTCTCGGGACTCTGGCAGACGGTGCAGCGGCTTCCCGACGCGCGAAACCCCATTCGGATCCTTTTGTACAGTTATATGGGGCGGATGACCCTGACATTAGGAGGATTTTACGTCATCATGGACGGCGCCTGGGAACGGCTGGCGGCAGCCATGTTGGGATTTTTGATCCTCCGGGCCTTATTGGTCCGGCGTTTCGGGCGGATTCCCGGCCCTTCTCCTAAAGGAGCGGTATTATGGAAGTCGTAGCAATCAACCAGATCAGTCCCGACCAGGTCATCCTCTTCTCATGGTGGTTCGTCACCATCAGCGCCACCCTGGTTTATACCTGGTTGGTCATGGGGGTATTGGTCATCGGATCCATGCTTATTACGGGAAATCTTTCATCTGACCCGATCATGACCCGGTGGCAGAGTGTGCTGGAAGTTCTCGTCGAAACGATCCGCTCGGAGATCCGGGATGTCGTCAAAGAGGGTGTGGATACCTATTTCCCCTTTATCGGCACCCTCTTTCTGTTCATTCTGTTCTCCAACCTTTTCACCTTCATCCCCGGATATGTCGCCCCGACATCGTCCCTCACGACCACAACGGCCCTGGCAATCATGGTCTTTTTTGCCGTCCCGATCTATGGGATCTCCAAACAGGGAATCCTTGAATATCTAAAGGAATATTTTCGCCCAACCTTCATTTTCTTTCCCTTTCACGTCATGGGCGAATTTTCCCGGACCCTGGCCCTGGCGGTCCGGCTTTTTGGTAATCTCATGAGCCACGAGAAGGTTATTGCCATCCTGCTTGCCGTCACACCCCTGCTCTTCCCGGTGGTCATGCAGGTCCTCGGCCTCCTCATCGGCATCATCCAGGCCTATATTTTTGCGGTACTGACCATAGTTTACATTGCGTCTGCCACGCAGTCGCATGAAGAAGCGGAA
>Ga0247842_10000987_pt1 | contig 52184 bp, 40 predicted proteins | sample LaCruzMarch2015__3_FD_192411 | JGI IMG/M metagenome (GOLD analysis project Ga0247842, IMG submission 192411) | Freshwater microbial communities from meromictic Lake La Cruz, Castile-La Mancha, Spain - LaCruzMarch2015_19m | ecosystem: Environmental > Aquatic > Freshwater > Lake | place: Spain... | reverse complement strand
TCCTTATGAAAGTGATGCGCATCAAACAAATTGAGGACAACAAAGGCAAAACCTTCGTTTCCGAAGGGGTTGACGCCAACTATTACGATATGATCAACTACGCCATCTTTGCATTGATAAAATTGGAATATGAAAATAGTTAGAAACATCTTCCGGGTTTTTATCGGTTTGGTTTTCATCTTTTCCGGTTTCGTTAAGGGGATCGACCCCATGGGCACCGTTTACCGGATGAACGATTATTTTATTGTTTTTGGTTTTCCCTGGGCCATGCAGTTCAGCCTGTACCTGTCTCTCTTCCTTTGCGTCCTTGAATCCATGCTGGGGATCAGCCTGCTGTTCAACCTGTGGCTCAGGAAAACCTTATGGGTCCTCTTGCCCATGATGTTTTTCTTTACCGTACTTACTTTTTTTGACGCTGTTTATAACCTGGTCCCCGATTGTGGCTGTTTCGGCGATGCCGTAAAACTGACCAATGTTCAGACTTTCATAAAAAATCTGGTTCTGATGGCGTTGGTTGTCCCTGTCTTTTCGTGGAGGAACAGGTTCAAGGGGGTTTTTTCCGTGAAGGGGGATGTTATCGTTTTATCGCTGTTTGGCGGTTTCTTTTTATTGCTGTCGCTTTATTGTGTTGCCCACCTCCCTTTGATTGATTTTATGGGATGGAAAGTTGGCAACCGGGTCAATAAAACGGAAATGGTGCCCGTTCAGTTTTATGTAACCTATAAGAACCGGCACACCGGTGAAGAAAAAGAGTTTAAAGCCCCCAACTATCCCTGGAACGATTCGGTATGGCTTTCAACCTGGATTTTTCAACGCCAACGGATCGTTGATCCCAACATGGACCAGGGATTGTCCCTCCGGGTAGAAGACCAGGACGGCAACGATTTGTCTTCCACCATATTGGACAATCCCGATTACCAGTTTATCTTAGTCGCCTACGACCTCGGGGAAACCAGTATCCCCGGTTTTCGCCGGATATTGCCCTTGTATAAACAGGCCGCACAGGATGGCTATTCCTTTGTTTGTCTCACCAGCACGCCGCCCGATGCCATCCGCCAATTTAAAATGGCAAACGGAACCGCTTTTGATTTCTTCAATTCCGACGATATTGTCCTGAAAACCATGGTTCGTTCCAACCCCGGACTGGTATTGCTGAAAGATGGCGTGGTCATGGCAAAATGGGCCTGGCGCGATTTCCCGGATTACAATGAGGTTAAAATCAAATATATGACCTCGCAAGAGTGATTCAAACATCGTTTGTTTCGCGTTGTTAGGCCCTGGTACAGATTATTAAACCCCACAACCGCCCCACATGCTCAGCTATCTTCTAAACCGCATGGCTTACGGAATTTTAGTCCTTTTTGGCGTTGTGGTCGTGGTTTTCTTCCTTTTTAATGTTCTGCCCGGCGACCCTGCCCGGATGATGCTGGGACAAAGGGCCGATATGGCTTCGGTAGAAGCGATCAATAAAGACCTGGGAAGGGACAAACCTTTGTACCTTCAGTTTTTAAATTATCTGAACGATCTATCCCCCATCTCTTTCCATGCTACCAAAGATGTTCATAGTTATTGGTATCTCGATCCGGCAAAATTTGGAAAAACCGTTGAACTGGTCCCGCTGGGAAAAGGCCATGCACTGGTTTTAAAAGCTCCCTACCTGCGCCGCTCCTATCAATCCAAACGCAATGTTTCGGAAATCCTGATCGAGGGTTTTTCCCATACTGCCGTGCTTGCCTTGGTGGCCATGACCTTTGCCGTTCTGGTTGGAATTGCCTTAGGCATTGCCTGCGCTTTGTATAAAAATAGCTTTTTCGACCGCCTTTCCCTTGTTTTTTCTGTCCTTGGAATGTCGCTTCCTTCCTTCTTTGTAGCCATCTTGAATGCATGGATATTTGCTTTTGTCCTGGTGAAATATACCGGGCTGAACATGACCGGAAGCCTTTTTTCTGTCGATGATTTTGGTCGGGGCGAATACCTTGATCTGAAAAACCTGATCCTGCCGGCATTAACCCTTGGAATCCGCCCCCTGGCCATCATTGTGGAGTTGACCCGTAATTCACTTCTCGAGGAGATGGCCCAGGATTATATCCGGACGGCCAGGGCCAAAGGCCTCGGGAAATTCAGGGTCCTTTTTCATCATGCCATGAAAAATGCGTTAAACCCCGTAGTGACCGCGATTTCAGGATGGCTGGCCTCCCTGCTCGCCGGAGCCGTTTTTGTGGAATTCATCTTCGACTGGAAAGGGATAGGAGTGGTCATTGTCAATGCCCTCGACAAATATGATTTCCCCGTGGTGATGGGGGCAGTCCTTTTTATATCCATAATTCTGATTATTATTAATTTCTTTGTCGATATCATATACGGAATACTCGATCCCCGCGTTAGGATACAGTGATGGTTGTCCCGGTTGGGATTTCCGCTTTGTCTGAAAATAATCAAACCTTAATAAACACGTTGAGAAATGAGAAAAAAAATGGTTGCCGGTAACTGGAAAATGAACAAGACTTTCGAGGAAGCAGAAACATTGATGACTGAAATTGCCGATGCCCTGGATGATTATGAGCTTGACAATAAGGAAGTTGTCCTTTGTCCACCCTCCCTTTACATAGAAATGGCCTCCGATGTTGCTGAAGAAGCGAATTTTAGTGTTGGTGCCCAGAATTGTTATCCCGCCGATAGCGGCGCGTTTACCGGAGAGATCAGTCCGTTGATGCTTCAATCGTTGCAGGTGGATTACTGCATCATCGGACACTCGGAACGTCGCAAATATTTTAACGAAAGCCACGAATTCCTGCTTCGCAAAGTGGACGCTCTGATCAAACATCACATTCAGCCTATTTTTTGTTGCGGGGAGGTTTTGCCGGAACGGGAGGCCAATAACCATTTTGACGTTGTGAAGAGGCAATTGGAGGAGTCGTTGTTTCATCTTTCCGTGGATGCGTTTAAACAGGTTGTCATCGCTTATGAACCGGTGTGGGCCATCGGGACAGGGGTAAATGCAACACCGGAACAGGCCCAGGAAATGCATGCCTATATCCGGCAACAGATCCTCGAAAAATACGATCGGGAAACGGCCAACAATACCACCATCCTTTATGGAGGGAGTTGCAATGCGAAAAATGCCGCTGAACTTTTTTCCCAAAACGATGTGGATGGCGGTCTCATTGGTGGCGCTTCATTGAAAGCAGAGGAGTTTTTGCAGATTGTTTTAGCGCTCTGATCTATGGATTATATCGAATTTTCCCTTCATTTGCTACCAGGCCATCAACCCGATATCCTGATGGCACAGCTTGCAGATTTGGGCTTTGAAAGCTTCCTGGAACCGGAAGAGGGCATTTTGGGATATGTACGCCAGGATCTTTTCGATCCGGATGTCTTTCTTCCAACCCTAAACGAAATGGTGACAAAGGGCATTCTTTTATACAGATATACAACCATTCCCGGTCAAAACTGGAATGCTGTTTGGGAAAGCAATTATGATCCGGTGGTCATTGATAACAAATGTATGGTCAGGGCGCCGTTTCATGAGCCAGTCAATGGAATGCCCATCGATATTGTGATTAGCCCGAAAATGTCGTTTGGAACGGCCCACCATGAAACCACTACGCTTATGGCCCGTGCATTGATGGAAGAAAACCCGGCCGGACAAAGGGTCCTTGATATGGGATGCGGCACCGGTATCCTCGCCATACTTGCCTGTAAACTGGGGGCACACGAAGTGGTTGCTATCGATAACGACGAATGGGCCTTTGCCAATGCAATTGAAAATATAGAAATAAACAATACATCCTGTATCTCTGTCCTCCGGGGCGAAGCTGCCGATATCCCGTTGCTCCCTTTCAACCTGGTTATGGCCAATATCAACCGCAATATCTTGTTGTGCGATATGGCCATTTACACAAAGGCTTTGGTCCCATCCGGGACGTTGCTGATCAGCGGGTTTTACGAAGAGGACCTGGAGCCAATACAAATTGAAGCATCCCGGGCAGGCCTGCGTTTTGTTTCTATCAGGGCCGAAAACAAGTGGGTGGCCGCAAAATTTGTGAAATGAAACACATCGGTACCTTTTTTGCCTTCCGGTTTCTGCCGTTTTTTTTACTGCTTTTCATAACCCTGCCCCTGGCTGGGCAAAAAACATCCCGTTTCTCAGCCGATTCGACCCTATGGGCCGATGAATTGAAATTGTTCTTTTCCAATATCGCTGACCAGGAAAAAAAAAGCATTGCCCCCGGAGTGGAAGATTTTCTTCAGAAATGGGATGCCGAACGGTTTAGCCGCGACCAAAAAGAGACCATCGTTTTTATTTTTAATGAGATGGTTAAAAAGAAAATCCGTCCTTATCCCGACTTTTATAATTATATCCATGCCCTTACTGTTTTTTTTAATACCGGCCAGCCCGAATCTGCTTTTGTCCCCTGGTCGGATATCCTTAAAAAATTAATTGCCGGAAAATACAGCAGGAAATTTCTGGCTTTTCTCGACGCATCAACGAACCTTTTTGAATATCAGTTGATCTATAAATCGGCCTCCACACAATGGAAGATAGCCAATACGGTATATCGGTTTTCGTATGATTCGGTCCCAACGATTGAATTTGAACCCTCCGATCTGGTTTGTTACGCCAATAACGACAGTCTGAACATATATCATACCCGGGGCGCCTATTATCCGTTATCCAATATCTGGAAAGGCCGGGGGGGAAGGGTCAATTGGATGCGCGCCGGAAAAGACCCCTCTGTCATTTATGCCGATCTCGGACAATATGAAATTCAGATGCGATACTCAAAATATACCGCCGATTCGGTGCAGTTTCGCCATTCAAACTATTTTCCTACAGCCATTACCGGTCAACTGGTTGATAAAGTGCTTGCCGATGTTACCAAGGAAAATGCCTCGTATCCCCGATTCTATTCCTATGATAAAATGATCGGGATCAAAAACCTTTTTCCAAACATTGATTATATCGGGGGATTTGCCCTCGAAGGCTCCCGTGTCATCGGGTCGGGCAACCCTGCCCGGGATGCACGGCTCTTTTTTAAAAAAAACGGGCAGGATTTTGTTACCGCCCATGCGCAAACCTTTATCATCCATCCGGAACGGATCAATTCAAACAATGCTTCCATAACCATCTATCATGGAGCCGATTCCATTTACCATCCCGGTTTGCTGTTGAAATATGTTAACGATAAAAAAATTCTTTCCCTTACCCGCGACGAACGGGTCCCAGATATCAGCCCCTGGTATGATTCATATCACAAAATCGAAATTTTCAGCGATGCACTTCATTATAAAGTAGGCGACCCCATCATCAATTTTGAAGTCATGTCGAGCCAGGGAAAAGAGAGAAAGGCAATTTTTGAATCGAGCAATTGCTATTCCCAGTACCGGTATGAAAAACTACAGGGCATCGATGAAGCCAATCCCCTGGTAATCATCAAACAATACGCAAACAAAACCAAATCGACCGAAATTACCCTCGAGGGTTTGACCCGGTTTTACGAAAAACCTGCTGAACAGGTGGAATGGATCTTGCTTAACCTGGCAAACCATGGTTTTCTGGTTTATGATTTTGATGCCAAAGTTGCCCGGATCAAAAATAAACTGTTCAGCTATGTCGATGCCCGGAACGCAAAAGCCGATTATGACGTGATCTCCATCAATTCAACGGTTATTGACCGGCCCAGCGGCGTTTTAAACTTAGAAACCTTTGACCTGAAAATCCAGGGCGTTAAAATGGTGGCCCTGAGCGATTCTCAGGCAGTGTATATCTATCCTAAGGAGGAAGAGGTGGTTTTGAAAAAAGAGCTGAATTTTAAATTTACCGGTAAAATTGAAGCAGGATTGTTTACTTTTTTTGTCCATGATGGCTCCTTTGAATACAACAAATTCAGGATCAACCTTCCCTTTATCGATTCAATGACCTTTGCTGTTCGTGAGAAAAAATGGGATCCCGAAACCGGAACCTACCCCCTGGTGAAAGTCAGAAATGCCATTACCCAGCTTGGAGGGGAGTTGCAGATCGATGATTCAACCAATAAGTCGGGGTTAAAAGCGTTGGCTGAATATCCGGTATTTACAAACCGAAACAACTCCTTCGTATATTGGGATAAACTTTCTATACAGAATGGCGCTTATAAACGAGGGACATTCTTCTTTGAATTGCAACCGTTTACATTGAAAAGCCTCGACGTGGTAACTACCGACAGCCTTAATTTTTCGGGTGTTTTGACTTCGGCAGGTATATTTCCTAAAATCGAAGAGCCGCTTAAGGTTCGTCCCGACTATTCGTTGGGGTTTGAAAAGGTTACCGACAGCAGTGGGTTGCCCGTTTATGGGGGAAAAGGGATTTTTTATTCCCGGATTGATTTGAGCGACCGGGGATTGAGGGGCGACGGAACCCTGGGGTTCCTTCATTCGAAAACTTCATCGGACGATTTCCTTTTTCTGCCCGAATCTATGAAAACCATGGCCATGCGGTTTACCTTAGACGAAAAAGGGGCACCGGTCGGGTATCCCTCTGTTGTGGCCGATTCGGTAAAACAATTATGGCTTCCCTATAAAGATTCGCTCCTTATTACGACCGTTCACAACCAGATCGCCATGTTCCGCAACGAAGTCCGCTTTACAGGAACACTGGCGTTAACCCCTCGGGCGCTTCTTGGGACAGGCCAGGCCAGGATCAGGGACGCAATCATGGATTCCAAAGCTTTCCAGTTTGGATCGCGTACGTTTGATGCCTTAATATCCGGATTCAGGATTCAACCTGCCGGCCAGGCCAACCTCACCATTGCTACAAAAAATTATCAATCCCATTTCGACCTCGATGCGCGCAAGGGGGCGTTTCAATCAATGTCGGGCCAGTCAAAAGTGGACTTTCCGTTTAATCAGTACATTTGTTCCGTTGACCGGTTTGATTGGCTGATCGATCAGGGTAAAATCCTTCTGACGAACGACATCAACCCTGGAAGTTTGGCGGATTCCGTTACCTTTTCCAGTTTGATTGACCAGGCCTATACCGGTTCGGAATTTATTTCTGTACACCCCAAGCAGGATTCCCTCCGTTTTTTTGCCACAACGGCAACCTACAACCTGTACGACCAGATTATCCATGCACAGAATGTGAAGATCATCAAAGTTGCCGATGCAGCCATCTTCCCCGATTCGGGCAATGTGACCATACGAAAGGATGCCCGGATGCAGGTATTGGAAAATGCGGTTGTCATTGCAAATACCCAATCGCAGATGCATTTGTTTGACCATGCCCGCGTTTCGGTAAATTCAAGGAAACATTACTCCGGTTCGGGGAATTATACCTATAAAGACCGAACTGGGGATCAAACAACCATTTATTTTGACCCGATTGAATCCGACACTTCCGGAAGGACCATTGCCCATGGCGTTATCCCCGATTCGGTCCTTTTTTACATTGCCCCCGAATTCGCATTTAATGGGAAAGTTGGATTGTTTTCCGATGAAAAAAACCTGTTTTTTGATGGTGGCTTTCAGGCAATTACTACCTGTCTCCCATACAAACCCGAATGGACCCGGTTCAGTGGCTTCGTTGATCCGCTCCATGTTCAAATTCCCGTATCCTATCCCCTGAAAAATACCAACAACGAAACTGTAAACCTGGGTTTGATGTTTTACAATGCCGAAAGCAGGATCGCCCCGGCTTTCTTCAGGCGAAAACATTCTTTCAGCGATTCAACCATGGTTGCTTCTATGGGATGGATTGAATATGATCAGGGCGCTCAGGAATTTCGGATTGCCGATACCGTTAAGTTAAAAGATCCTGCGAAAAAAGGCCCTTTCGTTTCATTGAACACCCATCGTTGTGTGCTCAGGGGCGAGGGCAGACTGAAAACCGGACTTAACCCTTCACCGGTAAAAATGGAGACCTTTGGCGCCATCGATTATTTTATTATTCCCGATTCAACCCGGATGTCAATGGCTTTTTCCATGGATTTTCCCTTTTCAGACCTTGCCTTACAGCGGTTTATTGCCCTCCTCGAATCGGTCAACCTGCCAGGACTGAACATCATGAAAACCCCTTACGCCATGGCTATGGAGGAACTGCTCAGCAAGGAGGAATTTGACCGCGTTCGCTCGGAAATAAACCTCATTGGAAAGTTCAGGAAGTTTCCCGATGGATTGGCACGAACCCTCTTTATTGCGGATGTCACCATGAAATGGGATACCACAAACCATTCTTTTGTTTCACATGGGCCCATCGGAATCGGATCTGTCGGGAAGACTTCGGTTAACCGCTATGTCAATGGGATCATTGAATTTACAAAAAAACGGAAAGACGACGATTTTACGCTTTACTTTCAACTCACTCCCGACGAATGGTTTTTCTTTAATTACCGGGGCAAGCTGATGCAGGCCATTTCGTCCGATCTGGATTTTAATGATATGATTACAACGGCAGCCAAATCAAGGGCCGAAATGAACCGGGTTGACGACGAAGCAAAAGGGTACCGGTATTCCATTTCGACCGGCATTAAAAAAAAGGTATTTTTGAGAAAATTTGAAACAGAAGAAGGGTTATGATCCGTGAAAAATAAGTACATGAAGATTTCCGGGCCACTCCTTTTATACTGCATTTTACAAAAAATGCAAAGCATTTTTCTGCTATAAATAATTTTTTTAAAAAAATATTTTGCCGCAAACATTTTATACTTTTGACGAAAGAAACCAACAACAGTCGCCATGGATTCAAAATGGTTTTATAACTGGGAAGGGAAAACCATTTTGGTGGTGGAAGACGACCAGATTAGTTTTAATTACCTGGATGCTTTGCTTAAACCAACCCAGGCAAAAGTGTATCATGCTGAAAAAGGGGAAGATGCCATCGAACTTTACCGGAAAATTTCTTTTTTTCATGTTGTGTTAATGGATATCCGCCTCCCGGGAATCACAGGACTGGAAACAACCCGGCAATTGATTGCAATGAATAAAAACCTTGTTGTCATTGCTCAAACCGCATACGTGGGGGAAAGGGACCGTCAAGCTGCATTCGAGGCAGGATGTTGCGAGTTTATTGCCAAACCGATTCGTGCCAATGAGATGTTTGACCTGATAAAAAAGTACCTGAATGATTAGTTTCAGCAGTCAACAGTGGGTCACACTTTTTCAGGAGCAGTTTCATTCATTTGTAAATCGTACTGCTCCATGATCCCTGTTTGTGTTCCCGTTGAGATTGTTTTGGCCTATCTGATTGGTTCTGTCCCATCGGCGGTATGGTTTGGGAAACTGATTTATGGAGTCGATGTCCGGCAGCACGGTAGCGGTAATGCCGGTGCCACCAATGTAATCAGGGTACTTGGTTACAAGGCGGGCATTCCGGTTTTGTTGTTTGATGTCTTCAAAGGATGGCTTGCGGTACAACTTGTTTCCTGGTTCCCTCCGGAAGGCCTTGCCCCGGATTTAATTGTGTACGTAAGCATCGGGGCAGCCCTGGCAGCGGTTCTTGGCCATGTGTTTCCGGTATTCGCCGGATTTCGTGGGGGAAAAGGGGTGGGTACCTTAGCGGGAGTGGGCATCGCCTTTTACCCGTTGGCGCTCCTCGTTGTGGTGACGGTTTTTATCCTTGTTCTGGCGCTTACACGCTATGTTTCCCTGGCATCCATGGTTGGGGCGCTTCTGTTTCCATTGGCCGTTTTTTTTGTTTCGGGCGAACGAAACCTGGGATTGCTGGTGTTGTCTTTGATAGTAGCTGTTTTTGTTCCCCTTACCCACAGAAAGAACATCCAAAGGCTTGTTAGGGGTGAGGAACGAAAATTTGATTTCCGGAAAAAATCTGGAAAACCACAATCCTGAAATATTTAATTAAGGATTGTATATGGAAATAATATATTGTATCTTTGAATCAGTTTTCACAAAATGCTTCTGCCATGAAATTTATCATTTCCAGTAATGTTTTACTAAAAAACCTGCAATCCATCCAGGGGGTTATCAATTCGAACAATACCCTCCCCATCCTTGATGATTTTCTTTTTGAACTGACTGAGACTTCCCTCACCATTACTTCCTCCGATCTGGAAACGACCATGCGCGTTACGGTCCAACCCGACAAAGCGGAAGATGCCGGAAGCATTGCCATACCTGCCAGAATCCTCGTGGATACGCTCAAAACTTTTCCCGACATACCGGTCTCTTTTCTTATTGACCTCGATTCCCTGATGGTTGAACTTACTGCGGGCGAAGGGAAATATAAACTTTCCGGCCACAAAGCCGATGAGTACCCGCATATTCCATCACTCGTTGAAACAACGGCCATTACCATCGGATCGGACCTTATGGCGCAGGCAATCAATAAAACCATCTTTGCTACGGGCAACGATGAACTGAGGCTTGTGCTTTCCGGAATTTTTTGTGAACTCTCGCCCGATGACGTGGTTTTCGTGGCCACCGATGCCCACAAACTGGTGCGTTACCGGCGTACCGATCTGAAATCGGCCAATTCGGTTGCTTTTATCCTTCCGAAAAAACCGATGAACCTGCTGAAAAATATTTTAACCGGAATGGATCTCCCCGTTGTGATTGAATACAATAAAACCAATGCCTTCTTCTCCTTCTCCAATACCCATCTGGTGTGTCGCCTGATTGATGGAAAATATCCAAACTACGATGCCGTCATTCCCAAGGACAACCCCAATAAACTTGTTATCGACCGCCACGCCCTGTTGACCACCATCCGCCGTGTTGCCATTTTTGCCAATCAATCGACCCATCAGGTACGCTGTAAAGTTACCGGCCAGGAACTGTTGCTGAGCGCAGAAGATGTTGACTTCTCGAACGAAGCAAAAGAACGGCTCAGTTGTTCCTATACCGGAGAGGACATGGAGATCGGTTTTAATTCAAAATTTCTTCTCGAAATGCTCAGCAATATCGATACCAATGAAATCATGCTGGAAATGTCATCCCCGAGCAGGGCAGGGATCCTTACACCGGTGAACAACGACAATAAAGAAGAAGACATCCTGATGCTTGTCATGCCGGTGATGCTTAACAAATAAATGATAAAGATTGCAAAACAGATATATTTTTTAATTCCATATTCACCAAATTTAAATAGCCATGAAAACAAAAATTATTTTAACACTCTTTATTCTTTTATTAATCCCGGCGCTCTTTATTTCCTGTGAACAGATGAATGGCCTGACTACGGTCACGGTCACTTATGATGTTCCCCGGATTCCCTTTAACTACACTCCTGCGAAATCAAAATCCGGAGAACAAATTCTTTGTACCGAACAGGTTAACCTTAACATCGACAGCCTTCTGAATGTTTATCTCCCGGGAGGGGAACTGGGCGTGACTACCTTTTCGAAATTTTCAATCACCATCGAAGCTCCCGATACCGCTGATTTTAGCTGGCTTCAATCGGCAAGGGCTGTTGTGTCGCAGGATTCTGCTTTTACTTCGCCCCAGGAGGTTGGAAAGGTCGATAGTATTGCCCCCGATGCAAAAACCATTGTCCTGACCATGAACAACGACAACATCCGCCCCTTATTGGGGACCCAGGGGTTTTATTTCAGGGTTTATGGGGTACTTACCGGCCCTGTTCCCTATGAATGGCTCCAAATGTACATCGATTCCCAGTTACAGCTTACGATAGAACCCTTGTAAAAAGGAACTGTTTTTTTTGCCTTTCTTATTGTACAAAAAAAGAGGGGGCCTCAATAAAACCAGGCCCCCCTCTTTGTGTTTTCACCCGAAGGACCGGATTTTAATCTTTTCTCACATTAATGGCTTTCTTGCCCCGCTTGTCGTCCGTGATGTCAAAAGTCACCGGATCGTTTTCCCTGATCTTGTCCAGGACACCGCTTACATGTACGAAAATTTCTTTTTGGTCTTCGTCGTCTATTATGAAACCAAAACCTTTTCTTTCGTTAAAAAATTTTACTTTACCTGTTGACATAGCAATAAAAATTATGGATGAATAATCATTGCGAATTTACAAGTTTCCTTGTAAAGAAAAAAATTCACTATTTTATTATACCCTTCTCTTTTCAAGTATAAAGATTATTCCCTAATTTTACCAAAAAACCTAAACCATGAAAGATATTTCATTATCACTGAAAGACCTTGACGAAGCTTTCCCTTCAACGTTTTCACAGGAACAGCTTGCAAAGGCAAAAACCCTTTTCCTGAAAAAACTGGCCGAAGATGCCCACCTGTTGTATCAGGGAAAAATTCAAACCGTTCCCAAAGCCCCTGTTGTCGGTTTTAACTGGTTTAACGTTTGGTACACCCCGGGCGTTTCAAAGGTATCGACCAATATCCGCGACGATAACGATGCCTCTTTTAACCTGACAAACCGTGGGAACCTGGTAGCAGTCGTAAGCGATTCGACCCGTGTTTTGGGCGACGGCGATTGTACCCCTTCAGGAGGCCTGGGCGTTATGGAAGGAAAAGCGTTTTTGATGAAATACCTCGGTGGCGTGGATGGAGTGGCCCTGTGTGTTGATAGTAAAGGAAAGGATGGGAAAAATGACCCTGAAAAAATCATAGAATTTGTCAAGATGGTCCAACCCAGTTTTGGGGCCATCAACCTGGAAGACATTTCACAACCCAACTGCTTCCGGGTTTTGGACGTGTTGCGAGAAGAATGCGATATCCCGGTGTGGCACGACGATGCCCAGGGAACCGCTTGTGTTACGCTGGCAGGATTGATCAATGCACTCAAACTCGCCGATAAAAAAATAGAGGATGTGAAAATTGTCCTTCACGGTGCCGGTGCCTCCAATACCACCATCGCCCGTTTGCTGATCACCGACGGGGCAGATCCTTCGAAGATCGCCATGTTTGACACCAAGGGAGGTTTACATAGAGAACGACATGATATTGAGGCAGATAAAAGATTTTACCGCAAATGGGAATTGTGCGAAACAACCAACCCTGGTAAATTGAACACCATGGAAGAGGCAATGAAAGGGGCCGATGTCCTCATATCGTTGTCAACGCCTGGCCCCCATGTCATTAAACCGGAATGGATCCGCAGTATGGCCCAAAAAGCAATCGTTTTTGCCTGTGCAAACCCGGTTCCTGAAATATATCCTTATGCGGCCAAAGAAGCAGGTGCCTTTATCGTTGCCACCGGCCGGGGCGATTTTCCCAACCAGGTGAACAACTCCATCGGCTTTCCGGGCATACTGAAAGGGGCGCTCATGGTCCGCGCGCGTAAAATTACCGACAACATGGCCATTGCAGCAGCCCATTCACTCGCAAATTATGCCGAAAAACGGGGGATCAACCCCAATGATATTGTCCCCAATATGGAAGAAGCCGGCGTTTTTCCCCATGAGGCAGCCGATGTCGCCATGCAGGCCATCCAGGATGGGGTAGCCAGGATCCGGATGACCCGGGAAGAGGCATTTCAAAAAGCAAAAAAAGACATTGAACACGCCCGGGGCCTTACCCGGTCGTTGATGGACAATGGTTTCATAGAGACGCCCCCGGTGGAGATGATCCAAAAGGCACTCGCCTACGCCATCGACCAGGTAAAATAAACTGCCGTTCGGAACCCTGCACGAAAAAAATGTGCTGTCGGGATATCTGTCTCAAATTGACAATGGCTTCAACTTTTGACCATGTAATTACTGAAAACCCTCATGTTCATTGAAAATAAGTCCCGCCAGATTGCCCTGATCATCAGCGCTTCCATTGCCGGCTTTATGTCGTTGCTCGATGGCAATATTGTCAATATCTCACTACCCTACATTGCCAGCTATTTTCAGGCAGGGACAAGTTCGGTGGTTCAGGTTATCTTAGTTTATATGGTGGTCATGGCCGGGACCATGATCATGTTTGGTAAACTGGCCGATCAGTTCGGGGTGAAAAAGGTCTTTATCACCGGGTTTATTGTTTTTACCATCAGTTCGCTTTTATGCGGGTTCGCCCAATCGCTGCTTTTCCTTATTCTGGTGAGGGCCCTTCAGGCAACGGGTGCATCCATGCTGTATGCAACCGGAATCTCGCTGATTTCCGAATTTATCCCGCCCAACCGCAGGGGTTGGGCTTTTGGGATATTTTCACCGCTGGTTTCGCTGGGGATGCTCGTGGGAAACCCGCTTGGGGGGCTTATTACCGGACTGCTTGACTGGCATTGGATCTTTTTGATCAATGTGCCGGTGGGCGTGTTTGCTGTGGCCCTTGCCTGGAAGGTGATTCCGGGGAGGCCAAAACCACGGGAAAAAGTAAAAACCGGCCCGTTTGATTTTCCGGGGTCGCTGCTTAGCTTCATTGGATTGGCGTTGCTTGTTTTTTGCCTGAACCAGGCAAAAAAGCTCGGATGGGCCAGCCCCGTGATCCTTCTAGGGCTGCCCCTCTCTATACTCCTTTTAACACTCTTTTTTTTATGGGAAAAAAGAGCGGCCAATCCCTTGTTGGACCTCGCAATCCTGCGCCAACGAAACTTTTCTGTCGGACTGGTTGTTTCCATGGCAGGGTTCGGCCTGATGGCTGGAAGCGGGGTTTTAATGCCCTTTATGCTGGCCGGGCTTCTGCACATCGATATTGAGCATTCCGGTTTTATCCTGATGACTTTTCCTGTACTCTTCAGCATTATGGGGCCGGTAGCCGGGAATCTCTCCGATCATATTTCCAAAACGAAGCTCATGGCTTATGGCATGATGATATCGCTCCTGACTACCGTTGTTTTTATCTTTTTCATGGGACAGGTACATCTGTGGATGATATTTGTTTTTCTGGTGTTTCAGGGGATTTCATACGCTTTTTTCATAACGCCAAACAACAATTATATCATGTCGGTTGCCACTCCGGGCAAACATTCAATCTGTTCGGGTGTTTTTAAACTGTCAACCAACCTTGGCCAGATGTCCGGAATATTGCTGATGGAGATACTCTTTGCTTTTTCAATGCCTGCCGGCTTTACCCCCAATGCTCCCCATTCCCTTCCTCTTTCTGCCGAAATGGTGACCAAAGGTTTCCAATGGGCTTATGCCGGCGGAGCCGCAATGTGCCTGATTGCGTTGGTATTGGTGTTGACACTGAAAGACAGTAAAATAGGGGAACCCATCGGGGAGGAATCCCACACATCACCTACATCCTGGTAGAGATCATCCAAAAGCGTGATGAACAAAAGGATGTAAAATATTTACCTGCTAACTTCGGGATCATTGTATGGTGTAGTATTTGTAGGCAGGAGAACCCTGAAAACCGAACCTTTTTTAACTTCACTTTCAATCTTTAGGATTCCCTGGTGTTTCTCGACAAAATCCTTGCAGATGATCAATCCCAGACCGGTGCTCAGCTCCCCTTCGGTGCCTTTACGGCCGGTTTTTTCATTTGGAATGAACAACTTTTCTATAAACTCCGGGTTCATCCCGATACCGGTATCGCTAACCGATATTTCAATAAAATGGCCGTCGGCCTGTTTTGCCGATATCGTTATCTTTCCTCTCCTGGGGGTAAATTTTACTGCATTTGAAACCAGGTTCCGGATGACCGTTTCAACCATATGGGCATCGGCATTGATGATTAAATTATCGGGAATTTCACAATGGATGTCAATCTCTTTTTTGTGGGCCGATACAAAACTGAATTCAATGGTTTCTTTAATTTTTTTCGCCAATGGCATCGGTTCCGGGTTGAAAACAGTCATTCCGCGTTGCATCATGGACCATTCCAATAAATTTTCGAGCAGCCTGTAAAGGTTTGTTGCCGATTTACGCATGCTGACAACGATTTCCTTGATTTGTTCATGGGTCATTTTATCCAGCTCTTCCACCATCAAACGGGTAAAGCCCAAAAACGACGAAAACGGACTTCGCAGGTCATGGGCAATAATGGAGAAAAATTTATCTTTTTCGGCTATGGATTTTACGAGTGCTTCATTTTTAAGTTTTAATGCCGCTTCGGCCTGTTTTCGGATGGTAATATTATGCCCCTGGGCGATGGTGGCCATGGGCGTTGTCCCGTCGGGTTTAAAGATGGTAGCCGAATTCCATAAAACAGTCCCGACCGATCCGTTAACATGCTGAATTTTTATTTCCTCTGTTTTCCAGTGTTCGCCCGAAGCTGTTTTTTTGATAAGCGCCATTGAATTCTCCACCGACCCGGGCGGGAAAAGTATCTTCAGGGGTTTTCCGATAACCTCCTCTTCTTTTCTTCCTGTCAGGGATTCAAAAGCATGGTTAAAGCGGGTGATCCTGAATTTTGTGTCCCATACTATGATGGGGGCATTGGCATAGTTGATCAGGTTTTCGAGATAGGCATTGGTTTCAATCAATGTATCTTCAACCTGTTTGCGTTTTGAAATATCATGATAGGTGATAATCACTCCCAATCCTTCCAATGGGACAGGCGTTGCCGAAACATTGAGCCAGGTTGTCTGGTCCTGCCCTTTGACAATCCCCATTTCAATGTTATCGACCAGGCGGTCCTCCCTGAGCGCCCGAACACTGGCAAATTCCGAAGGTGGCATGGGGGAGCCGTCGGGCCGTATGATTTGCCACTCCTCCCCGCCGATGCTCCTCTTTTCCTGTTCTTCCCGGGACAGGCCCAACAGATTTTCGGCCATTTGGTTTGATTCGACAATATTTCCTGTAGCATCAGAAATGGTGATCCCTAATGGGAAAGAATCAAAAAGTACCTGATATTTTGTCAGGCTGATACGCAAGGATTCCTCTGTTTTTTTCTGTTCCGTGATATCGTGAAAAACCGTAATGAATTGCTTTTCTTTAAGAAAACTTACCGATATTTTAAAATGTTTGTCTGAAAATTGAATATAGGTATTAAAAGCGGAAGGCTTTCCCGTATCGATGGTTTGTGCAAAAACTTGAAGAAAGGGGGGAGGTTTCTGGTAAACCTCGGAGGCCAGTTTCCCGGTAACCATTTCAGCGGTCAATCCCGTGTTGGCTTCAAACGCATGGTTTACGGCAAGGATATGGTAATCTGAAGGTTCATTATTGGAATCGTAAATAAGTTCGTAAAGGGCAATGCCTTCGGCCATATTGCTAAAAAAGGCATGAAAATGGGTTTCCGCATCGTTCAACATAACTGAATGATTTTCAATCTATTCCTTCATTCGGAGATATAATCTGCGCCCCCTTCCTGAAAAACAAATGTAAGATAAGTTTTTAACATACTGGTGAAAAAAAAGAGGCCAGTCAGCAATGACTGGCCTCCGGTGAATCAGGTTGGCAATAATGCTATTTCTTTTTGCCTTTCTTTTTGCCTGTTTTCGCTTTGGCCTGTTTGATTACAGCCTGGGCTGCGGCCAAACGGGCGATAGGGACCCGGAACGGGGAGCAACTGACATAATTAAACCCGAGCGAATGGCAGAATTCGACCGAAGCGGGTTCTCCGCCATGTTCTCCGCAAATCCCGATCTTGAGGTCTTTGCGGGTTGAACGTCCTTTTTCAACGGCCATTGCCATAAGCTGGCCTACGCCTTCAAAATCGATCACCTGGAACGGATCGACCGGAAGGATTTTCTGTTCAATGTATTCCGGAACAAATCCGCCAATGTCGTCGCGCGAGAAACCAAAGGTCATCTGGGTAAGGTCGTTGGTCCCAAAGGAGAAGAATTGAGCGGTTTCGGCAATTTTATCGGCAGTCAGGGCAGCCCTCGGAATTTCGATCATCGTCCCGACGAGGTGTGGAATCTCTTTCATCTTGAATTTCTTACAAACTTCTGCATAGATTCCATCAATGATCAGGTACTGGTGTTTTAACTCCTTTTCGGTGCAGGTAACCGGGATCATGATTTCGGGGAAAACATTTTTCTTTTCTTTAATCAGTTCAGCGGCAGCTTCAAAGATAGCGCGGACCTGCATCTCGGTGATTTCGGGATAGGTTATGCCCAAACGGACGCCCCGGTGTCCCATCATCGGGTTGGTTTCATGGAGCGCTTCGGCGCGACGGTTGAATTCTTCCATCGGGATGTTCAGGCTGTCGGCAATTTTCTTGCGGCCTTCTTCATTTTGGGGGATGAATTCATGTAAGGGTGGGTCGAGGGTACGGATGGTAACCGGATAGCCGTCCATGGCAGCCAGGGTTTTTTTGATATCTTCTTTAACATACGGGAAGAGTTCCTGGAGGGCTTGGCGGCGTTCCTCTTCATTTTTGGAGGCAATCATTTTCCGGAGGAGGAAGAGGGGCGTTTCGGCATTTTTACCGTAAAACATGTGTTCGGTACGGAAAAGTCCGATGCCTTCGGCACCGAAAGCGCGGGCTTTGGCCGCATCCTCCGGCGTATCGGCATTGGTCCTGATTTTCATGGTGCGCACCGCATCGCAAAGTTTCATAAAAGACTGGAAATCGGGGTTTTCTTCAGCCGCTTTGATCATCGGGACCTGTCCGTTATAAATGTACCCTTTGCTTCCGTTCAGGGAAATATAATCACCCTCTTTCAGCACCAGGTCGCCAACGGTCATCGTCTTTTTTGAAGCTTCAATTTTAAGTCCGCCGGCGCCGACAATACAACATTTTCCCCAACCGCGCGCAACCAGGGCTGCATGCGATGTCATCCCGCCACGGGCGGTAAGGATGGCCTGGGCCGAACGCATCCCTTCAATATCTTCGGGATTGGTTTCTTCCCGGACCAGGATCACTGTTTTTCCTTGCTTTGTCCAGGCAACCGCTTCTTCTGAAGTGAAAACAATTTGTCCGGTAGCGCCGCCCGGGCCGGCAGGCAACCCTTTTGCTACCGGTTTGATCGATTTTTCGGCCGCGGGATCAAGAATTGGATGAAGCAGTTCATCAAGCTGAGAAGGTTCAACGCGGGAAACCGCTTCTTCTTTGGTGATCAGCTTTTCATTGTACATATCAACAGCCATCTTAACAGCGGCAGGGCCATTGCGTTTCCCGACACGGCACTGCAACATGTAAAGTTTACCATCCTGAATGGTAAACTCAATGTCGAGCATGTTGTGATAGTGTTTTTCGAGCGAGCGTTCAATTTTATGAAGGTTCTTGTAAACTTTTGGCATGGAGGTTTCGAGCGAAACAAGATGGCTCGTGTGTTCATTTTTTCCGATCTCGTTGATGGGGTTCGGGGTACGGATACCGGCCACTACATCTTCGCCCTGGGCGTTGGCCAGCCATTCGCCATAAAAATAATTTTCGCCGGTGGCCGGGTTACGGGTAAAGGCAACGCCGGTAGCCGAAGTGTCGCCCATGTTGCCGAATACCATCGACTGAACGTTCACGGCAGTTCCCCATTCATCGGGGATGCCTTCAAAACGCCGGTATGAAATGGCACGTTTCCCGTTCCAGCTTTGGAACACGGCGCCAATTGCCCCCCAGAGTTGTTCCATTGGGTCTTCCGGAAAAGGTTTTCCCAGTACTTTCTTTACGATTTTTTTATAATTGTCAATAAGGGCTTTTAAATCGTCCGTCGTTAACTGGGTATCACTGAGATACCCTTTGGAATCTTTCATTTTGTGAAGTTCCTGTTCAAGTTGCATTCGGACGCCCATTCCCTCTTTGGGCTCAATACCGGCTGCTTTCTCCATGACCACGTCGGCGTACATCTGGATAAGGCGTCGTTGTGAATCGTAAACAAACCGGGGGTTTTTTGTTTTCCGGATCAACCCTTCCCGGGTAAGGTCGTTCAACCCAACATTAAGAACGGTTTCCATCATCCCTGGCATAGATGCGCGTGCGCCCGACCGTACCGAAACGAGCAACGGGTTGTTTTTATCGCCAAAAATAGCGCCCATCTCTTTTTCCGTTGCCTTGAGGCTGTCGGCAACCTGTTTTTTTAACTCTTTGGGATAGCTCCTGTCGTTTTGCTGGTAATGGGTACAAACTTCTGTTGTTATTGTGAAGCCTGCCGGCACGGGAAGCCCGATGTTTACCATCTCAGCCAGGTTGGCCCCTTTGCCGCCCAGCAGGTTCTTCATATCGGCTTTTCCTTCGGCTTTTTTACCGCCAAAAAAATAGACAAATTTTTTCTCTTTAGCTTTATTTGACATGGTTTTTCAGTGTTTTAGTTATCATAAAATTGAAGCTTGCAAAATTACAAGAATATTTGCCTTCCACAACAAAACGAACGAAAATTATCCGGTTTGGTTTCAGGCGCAATTAATAACAATGGATAAAAACGGTTGTTGCCTTAAATATCGAAAGATATTTTACGATTTTGTAATCTTATTCTTATTCTTTTTTATTTTTGTAAAACATAACGATTGATATTCAGATAAATGTGTGTATTGGCATGTAAATTGACAAATTAAATCACTTTTTTACAATACTGAAGAGTCGCAATGCATGGTCTTTCTTCCATATTTAAGACGCTGCCTGATTTTAAATTCAGGTTTGAGAAGGATACTGAAAAAATGTTTCTTGCCCATTACATCAATAATTCGTTGGTAGTCATAAGGGCCGGTTATTTTCTTGGCATTTTTTTATTTGCCATATTCGGAATTCTCGACGTCTGGATGGTTCCCGAAACCTTAAACATTGCCTGGCTCATCCGTTTTGCTGTTGTAATCCCGGTCATGCTTTTTACCATCCTAATCTCATTTACTGATTTCTTTAAACGATATAACCAAATTATCCTGATAATAACCTCGGCCATGGTAGGGTTGGGCATCGTGGTAATGATTGCCTTTTCCAAACCAACCGAGCTGGGTTATATTTACTATTACAGCGGACTGACACTGGTGATTTTCATCATTGGCCTGTTGGCTTCGTACCACATTGAAAAAATGCAACGGTCAAATTTTCTTCAAAACCGGACCATCATCAATGAAAATGTCAGGGTTCAACGCATCAGTGAAATGCTCATGAAAAAGAATGAGGAAATTTCTGTTCAGTCCCTCGAGATAGAAGAGCAAAGTAAAAGGCTGTCCAACCAAAATCATTTATTGGAGGCGCAGAGTCAATCCATCGGGATTGTAAACAAAGAATTGTTGGTCTTAAACGAAAAATTCAGGGAACAGTCGAAGGAACTTGAATACACAAACATCAAACTCGAAGAAAAAGTTCGCGAACGCACGGAGGAACTCCAGAGGTCCAACGATGAGCTTATCATTGCAAGAGACAAGGCACAGGCGAGCGACCGGCTTAAAACTGCCTTTATGCAGAATATATCCCATGAGGTTCGTACCCCGCTTAATGGGATATTGGGATTCAGCTCGATCATGGCCGATCCTGAATTCGACGGCAAAGACAAAACAGCATTTCTTGCAATGCTTAAGAATTCCAGTGACCGTTTGGTAACCACCATTACCGACTACATGGATATCTCCCTGATCGTTTCTGGAAATATGGAGGTCAGAAAAAAATGTGTTCCGGTGAATGAACAATTATCCAGCCTTGTGGGCAAATATGATGAAGTGTGTGCGCAAAAAGGCATTGCATTCAACTTTGTAATGAATCAGGACTGTGATGGGCTGAGTGTTCAAACCGATCCGGAACTGTTCAGGAAGATCATTGATCATCTGCTTGACAATGCAGTCAAATTCACCAGTGTGGGTTCAGTGACGTTGAGTTGTTCACTGAACGAAAATAACCTGGAATTTCATGTTTGTGACACCGGGGTGGGCATTTCGAAGGAGTCACACGAAAGGATATTTGAAAGTTTCATTCAGGAAGAAGTAGCTGTTACACGTGTCCATGAAGGAAGTGGTTTGGGTTTATCCGTTGTAAAGGGTTTGTTGAAATTGCTGGGTGGTTCTATCCGGCTGGAATCTGTAAAAGGAGAAGGATCGTCGTTCTTTGTCGCGATTCCATGTGAAATGCCTGTACAGACAATTCAGGCGGATGAGGTAGAAAAAACGGTAACGCACCGCCAGGAATCACCAGTGATACTCATTGTTGAAGACGATGATATGAACAGGAGGTTACTGGAGATAATATTGGCAAGACATGTGAAGCGGTTGCTCCTGGCCATAAATGGGAAGGAGGCCGTTGAAATATGCCGCGTTCATCCGGAGGTGTCGTTGGTGTTGATGGATCTCAAAATGCCCGTCATGAATGGTTATGAAGCAACCCGTGCAATAAAATCGTTCCGCAGGAGCCTTCCTGTCATTGCAATTACTGCCTTTGCCATGAACAGCGATGAACAGTTGGCGCGCGATGCTGGATGTGATGACTATTTGACCAAACCTGTTTCGATGAGCAGTCTTAAAAAAATATTTAACAAGTTTGGCATTGAAATGTAGTGTTCATCACCCAGGGCAAACGGTTATTGCCAACTCGGTCATCCAAACGAATATTCTTCAGAGAGCTCTTCCAGGCTTCTGCCCCTTTTGTGATGGAAGATGTCGTTGTGGTAAAAATCAAGTTTTTTCAACAAATAATAGAGGGTCTTGATCTCGGGCGAAGAGAGGTCCCCGAGGACGATTTTTGCGACCATGTTCATCCCAGGGAAGGTAGTGCTTAACGCCTGCCTCCCTTTTCCGGTAATGGCCACGCGCACGCTGCGCTTGTCATCCGGATCGGCGAATTCCCGGACCAACCCCTGCTTCAGCAAACGCTTGATGATCTCGGTCCCGCTCGTCTTCTCCATCACCTGGTTGCATATCAACTCCGTTTTGGTCATGCTTTCGTAAGTCATCAGGGTGATGAGAAAGGAGAATTCATCGGCGGTCTGGATCGGGCCCTCCTTCAATGCCTTTTTAATGTATATGCGTACGTAACGGTACATCAATACCAACAGGATAGAGATGTTGTTGGGGGCTGTCCGCTTCTCCTTTTGCGAACCAGTCTCCTTGTCCCCTTCGATTTTCCTCATTGGCGACGGGCCTTCGCCCCCCAGTGAGTTCAGGTAACCGGTGAAATCGTTAAGGGAGGTTGAATGATCGTTGGATTGCTTCGATTCATAAGCATCCAGGTGTTGGATCAATTCAATTAACAGTGCTGTGTTTTTCATTTTTAGTACAAAAACATTGCAAAATTAAAAATAATTTAACGATAACGTAAAATAAATTTGGATTATATTACATTTTCGTATTATATTTGCAAAATGTTTTACGATACCATACCATTATGTCCATTGTAGCTCAAATAAAAAATGCCAGCAAGGAATATGTTGCAGGTGATACCGTCATCACGGCCCTTCACCCGGCCTCCTTTGAGTTCCGCCCGGATGAGCTGACCCTCATCATCGGCCCTTCGGGATCGGGGAAAACTACCCTCCTCTCCTTGCTGGGATGCGTGATATTCCCGACCCAGGGGGATGTTTATGTTTCGGGAACGAAAGTAACGGGATTGGCGCCCAGGCAATTGGCGGATGTACGGTTGAAGAACATCGGTTTTGTTTTCCAGAGCTTCAACCTCCTCTCCCCGCTCTCGGCTCTCGAAAACGTCATGATGCCCCTGGTTCTGATGGGATTGAAGCGCCAGGAGGCAAAAAGCCGTGCGTTCGACGCCCTGAAAAAGGTCAATATGGAAGACCGCACGAAAAGCCTTCCCAAAATGCTCAGCGGGGGACAGCAGCAACGGGTTGCCATTGCCCGCGCACTGGTCAACAACCCCATGCTCATGCTGTGCGATGAGCCCACGGCGGCCCTTGATTTCAAAAGCGTGGGCATCGTCATGGACGAATTGAAGATGCTCTCGGGAACAGGAAAGTCGGTCATCGTGGTGACCCATGACCTGCGTCTGAAGCAATTTGCAGATCGCATCATTTATGTCAACAACGGTGTGGCATCCGAAACACCGCCGGAGGAGGAGTTGTTCCATTAACGGGGAAACAGGAGAGTGGGGAAACAGGAGAATTGTCAAGCTGAACCTTGAAACCTGAATCCTGAGAAGGGAAAAGTAATTATCATAAACATGACAAACAGAATGAAAAATATGAAAAGAGCAGCCATGATCATGCTCCTGGCGGGGTTTCTCGCTGGATGCGGAAACAACAACGATAAAGCGCCGGTGGCCCAGGCTATGGTCAGTGCCAGGGATGTGAAGGTTGTCCAGGTGATCGGCATTGGAAAAGTGGAGCCTGAGAAAGCCATTGTCGGCCTGGCCACTTCAACGGGCGGCATTGTTTCTGAAGTATTGAAAAAAGAGGGGGACCGGGTTCATGCCGGCGAGATTCTGGTAAAGCTGGACAACGATAAAGAAGCGCTCAAGGTTGAACAGGCCAAAGCACAGGTCCGCACCCAGGAATCGCAGGTTGCCGTGGAGAGGAGCAACCTCCAGGAGGCCGGGGACAAATTGAAGAACAAGCAGAAGCAATTGGCCATTTCTGCGAACCTGCTCAGTAAAGGCGCTGAAACGAGCCAGTCGTACGATGACCTGGCAACCGACGTGGCAGCTTTGGAAGCGGGCCTTGCCAGGGCTTTAGCCAACGTTGCACTGGCGCAGGGCAGGCTTGAAGAACTGAAAGTTCAACTCCGGCAATCGGAAGAGGAGGCGGGGAACAAAAACCTTTGTGCCCCATGCGACGGGGTAGTGCTCGATATGAAGATAAAGCCGGGGGAAGCCATCAGCCAGCTCGCCGAATACGCGGAGTTTGCCCCGGATGGCAAAAAGATCGTCAGGGCCGAAGTGGATGAATCGTTCGCCTCTAAGCTTTCGTCTGGCCAGGCGGTTGACATCCGTTTTACCGGGACCGACAAGGTGGTGGCAAAAGGGAAGATCGTCAATCTTTCTCCCTATCTCAGCAAGAAATCTCTCTTTTCGGTCAAGGCAAGCGACCAGGAGGACAGGATGGTGAGGGAGGTGAAGGTTGCCCTCGAAGGCGACACCGACCTGATCATCAACGAAAAGGTAGAATGCATTATTTATGTTAAATAGGGAAGCCTCATGTTCAGGACAGCGTTAAGATTTATATTGTACGACAAGGCGAAGAGCATTGGCGTGGTGGTCGGCATCGTCATCAGCATCTTCCTCATCGGGCAGCAGGTGGGAACGCTCACCTTCCTTATGCGGTTGATGGGCGGGCTGGTCGATAACTCCAACAAGGAGTTGGGGCACATCTGGGTGGTTGACAACATTACCAACAATGCCAATGAACTCACCAAACTGGATGAGGGCCTCGTGCGCGAGATCCGTTCCATCCGTGGCGTTGAGAACACCTACCCCGTGGTGGTGGCCAGTGCCATGGTCAAGTTCCCGAACGGCAAATCCTCGCCTGTTGTTTTAGTTGGAAGCGAAGCCCCGACTTTCATTGCTGGTCCGAAGAAAGAGAAGATCCTTTCGGGGAACCTGATGGACCTGGCCGGTGAGGCTGCCGTTTCGGGCGATTATTTTGACCAGGGCACCTTCGACAACAGCCTGGATATTGGGAAACGGTTGGAGATCAACGGGAAAGAGGCTTTCATAGGGCTTCAGACCCGGGATGCCCGCGGGTTTGCCGGGTCGTTTTTCTACACCACCCTCAGCAAGGCGCGGTTTTATGGCAATTTCCCCGATACCAAGGTGAGCGCCGTTGCCGTTCAGGTTAAACCGGGCCAGTCGATCTCGGCCGTGGCGAAGGAGATCAACCAGACCTTTTACGGCGTGAAAGCCTGGAAGACGCAGGATCTGCAGAACGAGACCATCCGGTTCATCACCATCTCCTCCAACATCGGTACGAGCGTGGGATCACTGGTGCTTTTCGCGATCATCAGCGGCTTCTTCATTATCAGCCTGACCCTCTTTTCGTCAACGCTTGACCATCTCCGCGATTACGGGACGCTGAAAGCCATCGGGGCGACCAACGCTTACGTGCGCAACCTGATCCTGATGCAGTCGTTCATCTTTGCCATTGCCGGCTACGTGATCGCGCTGGCGCTCATCTTTCTCTTCAAGGCTGCCGTGACCGGTGCCGGTCTCATCATCCAGTATTCGGTTATGGAACTGGTCATCCTCTTCCTGATCACCGTTTTTATTTCGGTGGGAGGGTCGCTGGTCTTTTCGATCCGCAAGATCAACAACGTAGAACCTGCCTCTGTCTTTCGATAAAAATTAACAACCAATGAATAAAGTCAATATCATCAGTTTAATTCTCATCGGTTTAAGCATGCCTGTTTGGGCACAGGAGAAGCCGATCACCCTGAAACAGTGTATAAATTCGGCCATCGGGCATAAGGCCAGCCTGCAGGGGGCCCGGTCGGAGGCCATACTGGCCGAATTCGAGAAAAATGAAGCGATGGGAAAATACCTCCCGCAGCTGACCCTCAACTACGAATACAAGTACAACCCGATCATCGCCACGCAGGTCATACCCACCGGACAGCTCCTGCCCGATCCGACCGAGGAATACCGGGCCATCAAATTTGGTATGACCTGGCAGCAGAACGCGGGTCTTACCCTCTATCAGCCCATGCTCGATTTCACCATACAGGGAAAACTGAACGAAAGCAGGATCAATGAGCAGGTGAAGCGGGCCGGCTACGAAGTTTCGGAAGAGGACCTGAAGTTCGATGTAGTGCGTTCCTTTGCGAAGATTTACCTATACAAGCAACAGGTGGAGGAAGCTGCGGCCGATTCGGCCAGGACCTTCAGTTCGCTTACGACCATCAAGTATAAATTTGACGAAGGAAAGATACTGAAACCCGATCTCAACAAAGCGATCCTCAATCACAACAATGCGAAGACGGCCTTCAGGAAGGCACTATCGGAAATGCTGAAGGAGAAAATCTTCCTGAGCTACCTCACCGGCATCTCCTTGATGGAACTCTTTGAAGGGAGCTTCGATTTTTCACCCCTGGCCAGTTCCAACCTCGATCGTTACATAACCAGCCGGGCGATGGATTCGGTAGCCAGGATCCGTGAGCTGACCTTAAGGGAGAATCTCCTGAACCAGCAGATCCGGTCGGAACGGAACAAATATGTTCCCCAGGTTGGTTTCGAGGGGTTCCTGGGCGGAAATCAATATTCGCAGACCTTTGACCCCTTTCTGGCCAATTCGTGGTACGGGAACAGCTACCTGGGAATTTCCCTGAAAATGCCATTGGTTCCCGGCGAGAGCACCTCCAGCAAAGTAAAGCAACTGAAGGAGCAGACAAAAATCACCCGTTCCGACAAGGAGGACCTGATAAGCGAGTTGAGGAAAGATTATCTGGTGGCGGGCGCCGACATCGCCCAGGCGAAGGATGAGATTTTAACGGCCAGGGCAAACGTGGAGCTGATGACGGAAAATTTCGCCATTTACAAGGAACGCTTCGAAGCCGGTAAAATCGACGCCGGCGACCTGAACCTGCAGGAGCTGGACCTTCAGAAAGAGACGGCGAATTTGTCGAAACTGAAGGCCACCCTGATGACCCGGCAGGTAGAGCTGATGAACGCCGCCGGCAACCTGAACCCGTTCGTGGATTCGTTGGAGTAGGAATCCCGAGATTTGCCTATTCATCCCTTTCACAACCCCTCCCGGTCAAATTGTAAAAAGTTTCAACAGCTTGGGAAGGCAAAGTAAAGAACGTGACATGATCTCGCCATTCTTTATGAAGTACAAACAAAAAGGCTAAAAGAACAAGTCTGAAGCACAGCAACGCATTCAGCAGCAACACCAAGGAGAAGGATCGGATTCAGGCCCGATGAAATATGACTGGTACTGAAAACCATCGTTACCTTACAGGGTAATGATAAACCGCGTCACCTCTCCGGACGATTCGGCATGAATGGATCCCCTGTGCAACCGGAGGATCTGGCGCGAAAGGCTCAATCCGATGCCGGATCCGTTTTCTTTGGTCGTAAAAAAGGGGATGAAGATTTTGTCAATGGCCTCTGCCGGAATCATCGGGCCATTGTTGGAAATGAGAATTTTAGTTTGATTTTGCCTCGAATGGTCAACCGTGATCCTGATCTTCCGGTTCCCGGGGGTTTCCATGAGCGCTTCCATGGCATTGTTGATGATGTTGATCAGTACCTGGGTCAGCAACTTTTTGTCGCCGGTGATCTCCCTAGCCTTTTCGTCGTTCTTTATTTCCAGGCTTATTTGCTGTTGTTCTAAGCGTTCATGCAGCAGCAACACAATATGATCGAGCCACTCGTGTACCCTGAACGATTGAAATCCGGGTTTCGGGATACGGGTCAGTTCCCGGTAACTGTTCACAAAGTTGACAAGCCCGTTGCCGCGTTCACCAATGGTATCCAATCCCTGGATTACATTGTCAATAATCTCTTTATCGACCTTGCCGGGATGGACCGGGTTGCCGTTCTCCAGGAAAAACTTCTGCAATGTGCCTGTTAATGAAACGATGGGGGCGATGCTGTTCATGATCTCATGGGTGAGCACCCGGATTAGTTTCTGCCAGGAATCCAGCTCCTTCTCGTCGAGCTCATGCCGGATATCCTGTAATGAAATCAACCTGGATACCTTACCGCCATAACGGATTTCCTTGGTTCGGACCAGCAGGTTGACTTGCGAATCGCCCGTGAACCGTTTATAGGTATTCGGTTCCCCTGGCCTGAAGGTGGCCAGGAAGTTTAACAGATCCGGATTTCTGAGCGGGATCAAGTGAAGCGGCGTATAGGATGGAATGCCGGCATACTCGAAAGCCTTGTCGTTCATGATCTCCACTTCGTTGTCCTGGTTGATGGCCATCAGCCCGGTACCGGCATGCTGTATAAATGACCGGTAGTATTTCTCGAGGTATTCATTCTTAAGCTTGATCTCGTTGATCCGTTCATTCAGGTCATTCAGGCTCTGATATAAATGGCGGAGTGACTTCTGCCTGATGGAAGTAGGGAACTTCAACGAGGCGTCCTCATTTCTGATGGCCTCAAAAAAGAAGGCGATCTGCCTGTTCGACTGGTTGAAATTATGCATGACTGAAACGGTTGCCAGCGGGACCGGGACCAGAAACAGCAAATACCATGGGTCCATATGGAATGCGGTCAGATAGCCCGCGGCCAGCGCAGAAAGGGCGATGATCACAATGCTGACGATGGTGCTCATCGTTATTCGTTTATAACCCATATTTTTTCATTTTTTTATACAACGTGGTCCGTGAGATTCCAAGGTTGCGGGCAACAAAGCTCAGGCTCTGGCTTTGCTTCTTCAGCTCCTTAAGGATCAACTGTTTTTCCATCTCTTCCAGGGTCAGGGTTTCATCGGTGTGAACATGATGCGACTGGTTCAGGGACAGGTCTCCCGGCGACAGGCAATCGCCATCGCAAAGGATCACCGCCTTTTCAATGGTGTGCTGCAACTCCCTGATGTTCCCGGGCCACTGGTATTTTTGCAACAGCTCAATCGTCCTGGCCTGGAGCTTCGCACAGTTCTTCTTGTATTTGACACTGTATTTACCGGCAAAAAAATTGGCCAGGATTTCAATGTCTTCCATGCGCTGCCGTAAAGGCGGAAGTTCAATCTGAATGGTGTTGATCCGGTAAAGCAGGTCCTGCCTGAAGGTTTGCTCGCGGATCATCTGCAGCAGGTTTTTATTGGTGGTACTGATCAGCCTGATATCTACCGGTTGTTCTTTGTTTGATCCGACCGGAATTACAACCCGGTTCTGTAATACATTCAGCAATTTCGACTGAAGCTGCAACGGCAGGTTCCCGATTTCATCCAGGAGCAGGGTTCCCTTGTGGGCCAGCATGATCTTGCCGGTACGGTCTTCATGGGCATCGGTAAACGAGCCCCGGGTATGTCCGAACATCTCACTTTCAAACAGAGACTCCGACATTGATCCCAGATCGACCGCAACCAGCAGTTCATTGCTCCGCTCCGACAACCGGTGAATCTCTTTGGCAATCAACTCCTTCCCGGTTCCGTTTTCACCGGTGATCATAATGTTGGCATCGGTTGCGGCAACTTTTTTAACAAGATCCAGGATTTTTTGCATCACTGGCGAAACACCAATTATCATCCGGTCATCCCTGTTCATCTCTGTCTTAAGATCCTGTTCCCGTCTGATCAGGTTTCCCACTTTAAGGTTTGACTTTCTAAGGTTCAGCGCAGCCTTAAGGGTTGCCAGCAATTTTGCATTTTCCCAGGGTTTGAGAATGAAATCGGCAGCCCCTTCATGGGTGGCCTTTACCGCAATTTCAATGTCGCCATAAGCGGTAAACATGACCACTTCGATCTCTTTTCTGATTTTTTTAATTTCACGCAACCAGTACATGCCCTCGTTACCGGAACTTTCGCCTGCCCTGAAATTCATGTCCAGCAACACAACATCAATATCGCGGGTTGTTATTTCATGAATCAGCGTATTGGGACTGGAAAGCGTGATCACCTCAAGAAATTCGAATTTCAGGAACATCCGCAGTGCGTTCAGCACGCTTTTGTTGTCATCCACGATGAGCAGTCGGCCCTCTTTTGATTTTGCGTCCATAATGCCAGGTTAAAATGGAATGACCTCTCCCCATGCCCCCTCCCCGTAAAGGGGAGGGGGTGCAGGGGGTGGGGATGTTTAAACTCATACAAATGTACAGAATGTTAACATATACCTGTTCAATAAGTTTACAATATTTCTTGCCACTATTTTCTAACATATTGTTATTCAGTTACATAATGTGAATGGCACGATAATTGAAAAAGATAGACATAAATCAAAAACACCAACGATGATCAAAACAGTAAATCTCACGAAACGGTTTAAGACCGACGAAATTGAGACCACCGCGCTGAACAATGTGAGCATGGAGGTAAAAAAAGGCGAATTCATTGCCATCATGGGCCCTTCGGGATGCGGGAAATCGACCTTGCTTAATATCCTGGGAATGCTGGATAATCCTAGCGACGGGGCTTACCTTTTCAATGGCGTTGATGTTTCGAAATACAAGGAAGGCAAACGAACGCAATACCGGAAAGGCAATATCCAGTTTGTGTTTCAGAGCTTCAATCTGATTGATGAACTCAATGTATTTGAAAATGTGGAGCTCCCTTTGCTCTATTTAAAAAAATCGGGCGCCGAACGGAAACAAATGGTTGCCGAAATCCTTGAACGGATGAAGATCGGTCACCGCAGAAAACACTTTCCGCAACAGTTATCGGGCGGACAGCAACAGCGGGTGGCAATTGCCCGTGCGGTTGTGCCTCAACCACAACTGATCCTGGCCGATGAGCCTACCGGTAACCTGGATTCTAAAAACGGGATCGAGGTCATGAACCTCCTTTCGGATCTGAACAAGCAGGGAACGACCATTGTGATGGTGACCCACTCGCAGCGCGATGCCGCCTTTGCCCATCGGATCGTCAACTTATTCGATGGACAAATTGTGACAGAAGAAGTCGCCCAACATCAGCAAACCCTTTAATTATGAAATGGTTACGGATCATCGTGCTGTTCTTGACCTTGGTTTTCAATAACACGCAGACCATGGTTGCACAAAATCCCTGGGCCCTCGACCAATGCATCCATTATGCCTGGAACAACAACTTTTCTGTCCACGCCCAGGAACTGGACGTCAGGATCAACCAAACAGATTTAAGGCAGGCAAAAAATGATCTTTTGCCATCGCTCACGATGCAATCGTCTTTCAACCAGAACTTTGGAAGGAGCATCGACCCGACAACCAACGCTTATGTCGATGTACAGTTCTTTAACAACGGTTATGGTGTCGGATCGTCCGTTGACCTTTTCAATGGCTTCGTGAAACTCAACACCATTGAAATGCAACGGTTGAATTTTGAAGCGGAAAAGAACAGGTTACAGCAGGTGCGGAATGAGGTGGCATTTACCGTAATCAACAGTTATTTTGATGTGCTGTTGCAGCAGGGATTGTCATCCATTGCATGGGAGAATTACCAACTGTCGCGCAACCAGCTCGATTATACGACAAAATTTGTGGAACTTGGCCGGAAACCGGGTACCGACCTGCTTGAAACCGAGGCGAACCTGGCAGCCGATAGCTTTTTGCTTGTTCAATCCCATCATTTGCTGGAACAGGCTACCCTTGGCCTGAAATACCAGATGAACTATCCCGTGGCCGACAGTCTGGTCGTTGACACACTGGTACTGTCAATTTTTTCCGGAACCATGGATACGCTGTCAATGGATGAACTTTTTCGTGCAGCCGCTGTTGTCCTCCCCGATCTGACCTACGCGAGGAACCAACTGAAGGCTGCAAAAAAGGCTGTTCAGGTCAGCAAAGGCGCCTTCTCTCCCAGTCTGGGGTTCTATGCCGGTTGGAGTTCATTGTACACCGAAACCGACCGCGACAACAGCAACCAGATCATTCCGTTCGCCGACCAGATGTCAAATAATTCCAATGAATACCTTAGTCTGGGAATCGAGATACCCCTGTTCTCGAAATTTTCAAAATACACCACCTTAAGCAAATCGAAGCTAAAATACCAGCAGGCTAAAATCCAGTATGAGGATGTTTCCTACAAACTACAGATGGGCGTGGAAAAATCGCTCACCGATTGGCGGTCGGCACGGGCCGAATATGAATCCTCCCTGAGCCAGTTGGCCAAAAGCAAAAAAGCCTATGATGCCGCTGAAAAAAAACTGGACAAAGGACTTATCAACATCATTGAATTCTATATCCAGAAAAACAAGTGGGTCAGGGCAAAAACAGAAGTGCTGCGCACCGGACTGCAGGTGCTGCTGAAGGAACGGTATATCAGGTTTTTAATGACCGGGTCACTGCTTGGAAGCAATTGACAGTTGAAAACGGAAAAGGATTTGAAGATTTGAAAATTTGAAGATTTGAAGATTTGAAAATTTGAAGATTTGAAAATTTGAAAATTTGAAAATGTCAAAAAATGTTGCTTAACAGATTACTTAAAAACTGAAACCTGCAACCTGAAACTTGAAACCTGCAACCTGAAACTTGAAACCTGCAACCTGAAACTTGAAACTTGAAACCTGAAACCTGAAACTTGAAACTTGAAACCTGAAACCTGAAACTTGAAACCTGAAACCTGCAACTGTCAATGCCTATTGCCTGATTTTGATTTTTGACTTAAATCTCCCTCATAATATGGAAAACGAATCACCTTCCGGCATGGACCGGGTCATCACAGAGAACCGGTGGATTAAAAAGAAGTACTGGAAATACATCGCGGGAGGCATTATTCTCATCGCGGTGATCCTGTTTTTTATTTTCAGGGACTGGACAAGTACCGTCAGGGTTGAAAAGGAGCGGATCACGGTTGCTACTGTTCTTCAGGGTGTTTTTAACGATTATATTACCAACGACGGTACGGCTGCTCCCATCTCGACGGTCTTTTTAGATGCCTATGAAGGGGGAAAAGTGGAAGAGATCATTCTCGAGGAGGGAAGCATGCTGAAGAAGGGGGATGTTATTATCAAACTCAGCAACAACGATTTAAGTCTTAATATTCTCAACAGCGAGGCGCAATTGGCCGAGAAGTCAAACTTTCTTCGGGAGGTCAGGATCAGAATGGAACAGGAAAAACATTCGCTCGAGCGGGAGGTGCTTAATTCAAAATTTGACCTGGTTGCAAAAAAGCGGACCTGGGAGCAAAACAAGGAGTTGTATAAAGACGAACTGATTTCGCGCGATGAATTCATCCGTTCGGAAGAGGCCTATCTGTTAGCCGATAAAACCCTTGAGCTCGTCATGCTGCGTCAGAAACAGGACAATGAATTCAGAAACCTTCAGATTGAACAGATCACCGGGAACCTGAAAAACATGCAGATGAACCTCGCGCTGGTGAAACAGCAGCAGGATTACCTAAATGTAAAATCGCCCGTAGATGGTCAGCTTGGCAGTCTTTTGGTGGAGATCGGGCAGTCGATCGGCCGAGGCTACCGGATCGGGCAGATCAACATTCTGACATCATACAAGATTGAAGCCGACGTTGACGAACACTACATCGACCGGATCAGACCAGGACTGACTGGTTATATAGAGCGCCCGAACGACACCCTGTTGCTGGAGATCAAAAAAGTTTATCCCGAGGTGCGAAACGGGCGGTTCAGAATTGACCTGGTGTTCACTGGTAAACTCCCGGAAAACATCCGCATTGGCCAGTCTTACTTTATCAAACTACAGTTGGGCCAGCCCACCGAAGCCATCCAGATCCCGCAAGGGAGTTTTTACCAGACCACCGGCGGACAATGGATATTTGTTTTTGACAGAAGCAGCCAGTTTGCCATCAAGAGAAACATTAAAATCGGCCGGAAAAATCCCCAGTTCTACGAAATCCTCGAAGGACTGCAGCCAGGCGAGCAGGTTATTGTTTCCGATTATACCATGTTCGGTGATAATGATAAGGTGGAAATGAAATAAATTGATTAGGCATGATAATGCTCAATTAAACAAAATTAATATCCATTAATCGTTTGCAACCATGATTAAAAATATCTTCCGCATCATTTTTCGCAACATTTCGCGGCAAAAGGGATTTACCATCCTCAACGTTACCGGGCTGGCCGTCGGCATGGCAGCCTCCCTGCTCATCCTCATGTGGGTGATGGATGAACTGAGTTATGAGAATTTCAACGAACATGCCGGTCAGATTTACATGGTGAACCAGGATCAGTTTTACACCGGCGATCGTTTTCGGGTACAGGTTACGCCCCATCCCTGTGCGCCGGTATGGAAGGAGCGGATTCCTGAGATCAGGGAAACCGCCCGGTTGGTGTTTCTACCCAAAATATTATTCCGGATTGGTGATAAAGCTTTCTATGAAACGCAGGTTAAGGCAGTCGATTCAGGCATGTTCAAGGTTTTCACGCTTCCGTTGATTTCCGGGGATCCGAAGACCGCCCTGCGCGACCCTCATTCGATCATCCTGTCGGAGAAGCTGGCAAAGAAATATTTCGGCGATCAGGACCCGGTCGGGAAGGTCATCACCCTCGAAAATAATTATCCCTTCACCGTAAGCGCTGTGATGAAAGACATCCCGAAGAATTCAGTTTTCAGCGCTTCCGGTGCATCGCGAATCGGGATGGATGCGTTTTTCCCATATGCGTTTCTGAAAGAGATTGGCGAATCGAACGATTCGTGGGGCAGCAACAGCATATTCACTTTTTTGCTGCTTGAACGCGGCGCCGACATCAAGGCCGTCAACAAAAAATTGACCGACATTGTGGTGGAACACAATCCGGAGACCAATGCAAAGTTTTTCCTTACGCCCTGGCTGGATTACCGTCTGCACACCCAGTACGGATTTCAGGAAGGCAAAGGGGCTGTTGTAAATATCTACATATTTGCCGCCATCGCTATTTTTATTCTCCTCATCGCGTGCATCAACTTCATCAATCTTGCTATTGCCAAAGCCGCATCCAGGGGAAAGGAGATTGGGATCAGGAAGGTGGCCGGGGCGAACCGGCTGACCATGATATTTCAGTTTATGATTGAATCGATGGCGCTGGTGATGATTGCGTTGGTTGTTGCACTCCTTCTCGTTGGACTGTTGCTGGGCGTTTTTAATTCGATCGCGGGTAAAAGTTTCACGGTGGATGACATTTTTCAGGCAAAATTCGTTGCGGGTTTTATTATCACCGGGCTGGTGACCGGCATTCTGGCAGGAATTTATCCGGCATTCTATTTATCATCTCTGAAACCGGTACTGGTGCTCAAAGGCGAAACGGTTTCGGGAAAAAGGAACAGCCGGTTAAGGCAGGTCCTGGTTGTGGTTCAATTCTCACTTTCGATTTTCATCGCGCTGGGCGCCATTTTCATGTACCTCCAGTTAAAATTCATGCAGGAAAAAGAGCTGGGTTTTGATAAAGAGAATCTCATCTGCATTCCCATGACCCATCATGTAAAGGATAAGTATTATTCGCTGAAGAAAGAGTTGCTAAAGGAGCCGGTGATCCTTGGGGTTTCTGCCTCAGGTCACAATCCCACCATGATCGGCAGCAACGGAGGCGGGGCTACCTGGAAGGGAAAGGATCCCAAACAGGAGGTTCTGATCGGGCAAAACGTCATCGATTACGACTACCTGAGCACGATGCATATGACCCTCGTGGCAGGACGGGACTTTTCGCGCGATCACCCGGGCGATATGGGTGATACCCTGGGTAATTTCCTGGTGAACGAGGAGGTGGCGAAACTGATGGGTGGTGGCGACGTCGTGGGGAAAAGCTTCAGTTATATGGGTCAGCAGGGGATTATCGTGGGGGTGATGAAAAACTTTCATTACATGGGGGCTCAGGAGCCCATTGAACCCATGGTTTTTGCAGTCAGCGACAGCAGGAGTTTCTCTAACATCCTTGTTAGACTGGCTCCCGGCGATTTGCCGGCCACCCTGAAAACCGTGGAGAAGGTATGGAAAAGGGTTGTACCCGAATATCCGCCCGAATACACTTTCATCGACCAGGATTACGACGACCTATACAGGGCGGAGATCCGGATGGGCCTTTTGCTGAAGTATTTTACGATGGTTGCGCTGATCATTGCCTGTTTGGGATTGTATGGTCTTTCGACGCATGCCGCGAGCCGCAGGACCCGTGAGATCGGTGTGCGAAAAGTAATGGGGGCCGGCACCGTTTCGGTGATTTACGACTTGTCGAAGGAATTTCTGGTCCTGGTGATCATCGCCATCGCCATTGCGTTTCCTTTCGGCTGGTATGCCGTGGATAAAATGCTGCTGGAATTTGCTTTCAGGATCAACATGAGCTGGCTGGTCTTTGGCGCCATCGGATTGGGCGCGTTGATTGTTGCCCTTGCCACGGTAAGTTTCCAGGCATACAGGGCTTCCTGTGTAAATCCGGCGGTTGCACTCAAAGCGGAGTGAGATACAAATACCCAACATGTCATGACACGAACTATTTTCAATGCCATCTATCGCAATCTCAGGAAAAACGCCGTTTTTTCATCCATCAATATTTTCGGGCTAACCCTCGGAATTGCCAGCTTCATCCTGATGTTCCTGTTTGTGGTGAGCGAACTCAGCTACGACCGCTACCATGAAAAATCCGACAGGATTCACCGCTTATGCATCCGGGCCATGGTGGGGAATACAAAAATCAACCAAACCTGGTCCTCGGCCCGGATGTTCAGGGAAATGCGCGAGCGGTATCCCGAGATTGAATCGGGAGTGAAGTTTGCCGGTTGGAATGATGTGCCGGTCAGGATCGGTGAAAAAACATTCACTGCCCCTGTTGCCATGTTCGCTGACTCAACGATATTCGATGTGTTTACACTTCCCCTTGTTTCAGGAAACCCTGCAACTGCACTAAGCCGCCCAAATACAGTCATGATCAGTGAAACAGAAGCACGGAAATATTTTGGGGAGGTGAATCCGATCGGGAAAAGTATCGAGATCGATACCTCTGGTTTCGGCCGGTTCGAAGTGACCGGGGTATTTAAAGACATACCGGCGAATTCGCACTTCCATTTCGGTTTGCTGGCCTCGCTGGCAACCTTCCCTGGATATCTCAACGAACAGGAGTGGACCGCGAACAATTTCATCACCTATTTCCTGCTCCGAAAAGGAGCATCAGCAAAGGAGCTCGAGAATAAATTGAAATTTTACGTGCTGGAGGTCGCGGGAGTGGAACGATATAAAGCGGCACTTGCCCAGGGAAATTATTGGGAGTTTTACCTTCAACCGTTGACCTCCATCCATTTACACTCCGACCTTAATGGTGAATTCGAACCAAACGGGAACATTAAATATATCTACATTTTCATGGTCATCGCCTTTTTTGTGCTGATCATCGCCTGCATCAATTTCATGAACCTTTCCACAGCGAAGTCAACCTTGCGTGCCAGGGAAGTCGGCATCAGGAAGGCCTCCGGATCGACGCGCGCCGTGCTGATCAGGCAATTCCTGTTTGAGTCAGTTGTTTTAACTCTCATGTCAACGGTCCTGGCCATTGTCGTCGTCAAACTTCTGTTGCCACTTTATGGTGACTGGGTTGGCCGCGAAATGTCACTTAATTTGTTCTCTGTCACATGGGTCATCCCAAGCCTTCTTGCATTTGTTGTTATTGTCGGATTTGTTGCCGGTATTTATCCTGCCTTCGTCCTGTCATCCTTCAACCCTGTCAGGGTGTTGAAAGCACAGGCCCTTTCAGAAACAAAAGGAATCGGGCTGCGCAATCTGCTGGTCATCGTGCAATTCTCCGCTTCGATCTTTTTAATCATCGGGACCATGGTCATCAGCAAACAGATGAACTTTATTCAGAACAAAGATGTTGGTTTTGTAAAGGAGAACCTGCTTATCCTGCGAACCCCGGCCAATTTTGCCACGGTGAGAAATGCATTCCATGATGAAATCAAACAGCAACCGGGTATCCTTGGAATGGCCGCATCATCTTCACTCCCAGGATTTTCATTTAACAACCTGGGCTTTGGGGCCGAAGGCGTTGATAAAAATTTCACCTTGAATGTGATCAGATGTGATACCGGGTTTGCAAAAACCATGGGGTTCACGATGGCCGAAGGACGGTTTTTTTCGCCTGGGTTCCCGACCGATTCAACGGGTATCGTTCTGAATGAGACTGCTGTCAGACTCCTGGGTTTAAAAAATCCGATCGGTGCCAGGATGTTTGACTTTGCCAGGCCTCCACACGAATATCATGTGATCGGGGTTGTCAAAGATTTCAATTACGAATCGGTACATGCCACGATCCGGCCGATGGCAATGGTTAACCTGAACGGGTCGCCGGGCAGCTACATGACCATCAGGTACCAACCCGGAAAATCCTCCGAAATAACTGCTTCCATAAAACGCACCTGGGAGCGCTTGCTGCCGGGCACCCCATTCTCGGTGAGCTATATGGAAGAGGATTATAAAAACCTATATCGCAATGAGATCCAGATGAAGCAGTTATTCACCATGGGTGCCGGGCTCTCCATCATCGTGGCCATCCTGGGACTCCTGGGTCTGGCCTCTTTTATGGCGCAACGGAGAACCCGCGAGATTGCCGTGCGTAAAGTGTCCGGGGCCGGTGTCACCAAGATCATCAGGCTTTTAACTGGAAAATTCGTCAACTGGGTGATCATTTCCTTTGTGCTGACTTGTCCGGTGGCATGGTGGGTGATGAACAACTGGCTTCAGAACTTTGCCTACAGGGTTTCGATGAATGCCTGGATATTTCTTTTTTCAGGAGCAGTTGCATTGGCACTGGTAATCATAACGGTGGGCCTGGTCACTTTGCGGGCTGCATCTGTTAATCCCGCCGAAAGTATGAAGTATGAATAAAGACCTCAGGTTTATTTTCAGGATACTGACACGGAACCCGCTCACTTTTTTTGTCAATGTGACCGGGCTGGGAGTTGCGTTAGCCACGGTGATTTTCACCCTCACCTACATCCGGTATGAGTTGAGCTACGACCGTCATTTCAAAACCAAAGACCGTGTGGTACGGCTTTACAGCCGGGTAACCGATAATTCCGGCACCAGGGTTTATGGTATCTCCCTGCGTAAGGCTTATACCGAGCTTCCCGAAATGGTACCCGAAGTGGAAGCTGCAGTTCAGTTATATGGCGGTTGGGCGTCGTCGGTTCAAACCAAAGAAACCAGGGTGGAGAAGGTCGGGATTTATTATGCTGACCCTGAGTTTTTCAAAGTCTTCGGCCTTGCACTCCGCCTTGGGGATGAAAACAGGGCGCTGGCCGGAAAAAAAAATGCTGTAATCACCTCAGCCGTTGCCGAAAAACTCTTCCATTCCACCAATTGCATCGGAAAAACGGTGGAATCGGATCGGGAACAATTGACCATCACTGGGGTGATGGATGAGATCCCAAAAAACTCACACCTGAATTTCGGGATCCTGATCTCTTTGTCAACACTCGATATGAGATGGTTGTCATCAAGCCTCGAATTTCAAAGCTATTACCTGCTTAAACCCAATACGGACCCGAATGCAGCCGGCAATAAAATTGCAACTGCAAATAACCGGCTCATGAAAGACTGGGCAACGGCCTGGAACGCAAAAATCCAGTCGGGGGTGGAACCGGTTACCACCCTGTACCTGCATTCAGAAGCAAGTGAATTCATCCCGGTCAAAGGCAGTATGAAACTGATCCTGATCGTGGGTTTTATCGCCCTGTTTGTCCTGATCACGGCACTGGTCAGCTACATCAACCTGTTCATCATCCAGGGCGAAAAACGTATCCTTGAAATCTCAACCCGAACCATGTTTGGCGCCTCCAAAGTGAGCATTGCAAAACTCTTTTTCCTGGAAACACTGGTTGTCTTCCTTTTTTCTGCCATGCTGGCCCTGATGGTCATTTACAAATCAATGCCATTCCTGTCAACCCTGCTGCAATCGAAAGTCGATCTCTCTGACCTTCTCTCCGGAGGCGGAATGATTTCGTTGTTGATCTTGCTTATTGTGCTTCTTTTGATTTCATCGGGTTATCCTATCCTCTACCTCTCGAGATTGAAATACGCATTGGGATTACGGGGAAAAATCTCAGGTGCCGGGAATAAAAACCGGCTTTCAAACGCAACGGTATTCGTGCAGTTCACCGTATCCTCCTTCTTCATCAGTTGTGTGGTCATCATCATTGCCCAATTGAATTACATGCACAATGTGCCGATGGGATTCGACAAGAACAATGTCATTACGATCAGCAATTGCAGCAGTGCCATCTACAAAAAGTATGAAAGCGTAAAAACCGAATTGTTGAATCTGCCTTTCATTACTGCCGTTTGCGGAGGCGAACATTTTATGGGCGGGGGATGCAGCGGTCAGTCCATCAGGAATGTAACCGATGGTGAAAACAGCGACAAGGCGATCAACGAGTACCGCGAAAAGCCCGGATTCGGAGAACTCATGAAATTTACCTTGACCGACGGTCGGTTTTTTCGGCAATCCATGGCCGACAGCCAGGCAATAGTAGTAAACGCATCAACGATCAGATTGCTCGGTTTAAAACCAAAATCCGGACAAACAGTCGTTTACAGGGACGAAAGGGTTGAAATTATTGGTATTGTGAAGGATTTTTATTATGAGTCCAACCCTGGCGAACCCATTGAACCATTAGTCATTGCGAATTGTTACTGGGGAACTCCGAATATTTATATACGAAGCGACAAACCGTTGACAGGCAGTCAATTGATGCAGATAAAGGCCATATTCCAGCGTTTCGATAAGAATTACATTTTTAACCACGGTACCCTGGCGGATATTTTTGATGGAATGTACCGAAAAGAAAACCGGCTTGCCCGGATGGTTTTCATCGGGGGAGCCGAAGTGATCGTGATCAGCCTGATCAGTTTACTCGCACTGACGATTTTTAAAATCTCACGCCGGACCAAGGAGATCGGGATCAGGAAGGTGAATGGCAGCACGGTTTGGGAAATTATAACCGGGTTGCTTAAGGAGACCATGATCATGGTGGCCTGCGCCATCATCATCGCATCATTGGCTGCCTATTTTGTGATGGACAGGTGGCTGTCGGATTATGCCGAACGCATTCACCTCACGCCGGGATATTTCCTGTTAAGCGCGTTGTTAGTATTCGTCATCGCCATTGTTGCGACGATCTGGCAGGCATGGCGGGCAGCTACCGGTAATCCGGTGGAGGCGCTGAAATATGAATAGAGCAACCTCGCCTGATGTTCCGCTTTTCACCTCGACCGGACATATTTTGTTGTTCCTCCATATTTCGTAATCCTTTTCTAATATTACCGGTTAAAACCTTCAACGTGTGTGCGAAGGCAATCTACGCTACTTGTTCTTTCAATTGTTCATTGAGTTTGTTTAAAAACCGGTACACAGAATCAAGGTCCGGGGCGGCTCCTTGAAAACGATATAAATATTCGATGGTTTTCAACTTACTCAAAGGAAATGCCAACCGGGCAATGACCTGTCTTTGCCGTGATCGGTGACTGGCTGATTCTTCATGAACAACTGAACCAGCGGATGATCGTTGGCTGCCTTTTAATGTTGACGGGGATGGTGGTGGTTCAGATAAGGTGGGAAAAGTGAAAAAAGTGTAAACCCTCAGTTTTCATAAAGGGTTTGGCTGGAGGTACTGTCGAAGAAAATTCGGACAGAAATCAAATCCATTCGGCCAGGAAATGCCCCCAAATTCATCCACATGAACCTGGTTAAATAGAGCGGGGTCATTGAGTTTTTCTGAAATTCCCCCTTTAATAAACGGTTTAACATTCAACTTAGCCGTAAATCCATCAGCAAACTGAACGGTGATTACCTGATCATTTAATGGTTTGACTTCAATTATGGCATTCATTATTCCAAAGGTTTTATTTTTTTTAGCTCATGCATTTTTCTTTGTTCAGGCAGATTCCACCTGAATTTTACCAGAAATAAAATCAAGGATGACCTTTTTCTTTCTAAGGAAATCAAGGCCAAGCAACCCGTCAACAAAGGTTGTGGGCGGAAGTTGAAAGGCAAGAACTTTGAATTTGGCCCGTGTTTGTCCCAAAGCAACAATTTTCTTTACCGGAAGAATGGCGGTTTTCTCTTTTCCGCTACCAGTTGTAATATAGATGGAATTGCTGAAATCTTTCCCGGTATATCCGATCCGCTGCAGCAAAGATCGGTTGATAACGGTTGTTGATGCCCCTGTGTCCAAAGCAAACCATGCATCTTCAGTTCGTTTAAAACCGGTAATTGTTACTTTGACCAGAATCAATCCTTTTTTTGCATCAAAATGTTCCATTAGAGCACGAATATTTGATCTTTCGGAAGTTCGCCGGTATATATGATCGTATAATGATGCAACAAATCTGATCTCTCTTTTAGTACAAATTGATGCACCTTTTCCTTTTCTTTATGAAAAAACAGCAGTTGACCCGATTTCAGTTTTCCATCCTTTTCTGAGTAAACCGGATCAGCAATCAGCGCCCACGCATCCGCGGCCGCTTTTTCTATTTCATGCAATGTCATTGACTTTGCCTCGATAATCATAATTCAGGATTTTATCTTGATTTCCATACGCAAAAATACCACAAAATATTAAATTTTGCCAAGTGACAATTCGCCATTTAATTTATGTATGTTCCCGGATCCAGCAGCAGTTTCCATATAGTTATGGTTTTACAATAATCACTAATGGTGGTCGGGGCATTATTGTTGTAAATGAAGGTGGCTGTTCCGCCGGTGCATGGGTCTGTCATGCACCAAATTCCTTCACACAATTCTGCACCTATAACAAAATTATTTGCACTCGGAGGGTATGTTGAAGTGAGATGGTCTTAAAAAACTGGACAGAAATTTCGTAATTTGTAACTTAAAATTTCTGTCGTATGAAAAGATCAGGAAGAACATTTACCGCTGAATTCAAGGCAAAAATTGCCATTGAAACAATTAAGGAAGAAAAAACAGTTTCGGAACTGGCTCAGATACATCAAGTTCATCCTAATCTGATCGGTTAATGGAAAAAAAACGGAGTTAACCCGCGATGGACATGGCTGTTTTTGGGCGTATCAACGCGCGGGCGGATGGGTTTTCCGGGTAAAAAGGTTTTACAGCTGAATGGGGAGGATTATGATATTGTTCCCATGCTCTCTTCGAGGAAACAATCCGTATTGCGAAATCTGGTGGCAGGATACAACATCGTAATGATTGATGAAGCGCAAGGCATTCGGTCGTTCCAGATTTTTTCAGCTCTATCCTCTTTCCCTGCAGGAAATTGCTTCTGACTTTCTGTCGGTTCAGCAATTGCTGCCAACCTTGTTGGTCTTTGGATCCTATCCTCAGGTATTCTTTTCTGAGGCAGAGCAGGAAAAACGCCTTCTGCTCGAACATATCCGCAATGCGATTATTTCCAGGTTTGAACCTTTGCAATTGCGGGATGACCAAGGACGGTTATGGGAGAATTTTTGTATCTCAGAACGAATGAAAAAGCTAAGTTGTTCAAATACATTTTCCTCGTTTTATTTCTGGAGAACCTACGATCAACAGGAAATTGACCTTATCGAAGAAAACAGTTCAAGGCTGGATGCCTTCGAATTTAAATGGGGTTCAAAACCTGTCATGGCTCCAAAGGGCTTTGCCAGGCATTATCCCGATGCAAAATTCCAGACCATTATGCCCGAGAATGTTTACGACTTTCTGATGACCTGAATCGGCGAAGGGACTTTGGTTGTCGCCCAACACTGCCGCCACCAACTCCTCCCGATTTAATGGGTTTCCGGGAGGTTTCAGGGGAGGCTTTTCGTTTGGCGAAATCAATATGAGAGGACATTGGTGGACCTCCCTGGAAAATGGCGCTTCTACCGCATGGGGTTATGATTTGCAACACGACAGCACAGCGGTTTTCAGACAGTATAACCTTAAAACCGAAGGCCGGAGCGTCCGTTGTGAAAAAAACGGACACCCCTGGTGCTCCTTGGGATTGAAAAAACAATTGAGCTATTTGTCCAGGTCCACAGTCCCGATGTTCCCCATGTTCCACAGGATCCAATCCTTTCGTTCACGGAGATAAGGCGTGGGGTTAGCGGGATTCCACTTCAATGGGTTGGGCAGGATTGCCGCAAGGAGCGCCGATTCGCTGCGGGTTAGCCGGGATGCCGGTTTCCCAAAGTACTGCTGTGCCGCCATCTCAACGCCATAGATCCCCTTACCGGTTTCAGCCACATTCAGGTAAACTTCCATAATCCTCTTTTTCCCCCAGACAAATTCGATGAGCACGGTGAAATAGACTTCAAGCCCTTTACGTATCCATGAACGCTGTGGCCACAAAAAGACATTCTTGGCCGTTTGTTGTGAAATGGTGCTGGCCCCGCGAACCTTCTTTCCCTTCTTTTTTTGATTGTAATCCAACGCTTTTTCAATCGCCTCCAGATCAAAACCATGGTGCTCCAGAAACCGGTTGTCTTCTGAAGCAACTACCGCCAATGTCATCGAAGGCGATATCTTGTCAAGCGGCCGCCAGCTTTTTCGGAGTTTCAACGGTTTATTGTCCAACGCTTGTTCCACTACCCGTATCACCATCAACGGAGTGACAGGCGGGTTTACAAAACGGTATAAAATCCCAAAAAACAAGGTCGATCCGAAATAAAACAGAACTACCCATAGGCATATCTTCAGGGCTTTGTTTATAATTTTTTTCATCCGTCAGGCCAGAAAGATAAAAAGACAACTGAAAATTGAACGGCCAAAGATAGTAAATCTTCCGATCCTTGGCATTCTCCAAAGGTTTTCCTACTTTTGCTGTTCCAAAAAATACAAATCCATGAGCAATTTTATCGGTATCCGCCATGAGGATAAATACAGTCTGGAACGCAGGGCCCCGTTGACACCACGGCATGTTTCCAGATTGGTGAAACAAAAAAAACTCGATATTGTTGTTCAGTCTTCGGATAAGCGCATCTTTACCGATGAGGAATACATCCATGCCGGCGCCAAAGTTGCCAAAGACCTGAAAAAGTGTTCGGTTATCTTTGGCGTTAAAGAGATGCCGGAATCGTTTTTTGAACCGGGAAAAACCTATGTATTTTTTGCCCATGTCGTCAAAGGCCAGGCTTATAATATGAACATGTTGCGGCGTATGATGGAGTTGAAATGCAACCTGATTGATTATGAAAAAGTTGTTGATGATCAGGGAAAACGCCTGATTTTTTTCGGAAGGTATGCCGGGATGGCCGGGATGATCAACTCCTTGTGGGCATTGGGCCTGCGCCTGAAAGAATATGGATACAATTCAAACCTTGTCCGCTTAAAACAAGCCCGGCATTATCGTTCATTGACCGAAGCAAAAGATGAAATATCTGCCATCGGGCAAATCATTGCCGAAAATGGAATACCTCACGAATTACGCCCCTTCGTGGTCGGGTTTACCGGCTATGGCAATGTTTCTCAAGGAGCCCAGGAAATCATCGGGTTGCTGCCGGTCAAAGAGATATCCCCAGCCAAACTGCTCGATTTGCACCGGCGAAAAAAACTTCCCGATAACCTTATCTATAAAGTGATTTTTAAAGAAGAAGACCTGGTCGAAAATATAACCGGCGAACCTTTCGACCTTCACGATTATTATGCAAACCCCCAGAATTATAAAAGTAAATTTGAACAATATATCCCCTATCTTTCCCTTCTGATCAATTGTATTTACTGGGATAAAAGGTACCCGCGATTGGTGACCAAACAATATCTGAAACAGTTGTTTGGGAAAGGCATTCCACGGTTGAAGGTAATCGGGGACATCAGTTGCGATGTGAATGGTTCCATCGAATGTACCCTGAAATCAACCGAAATCGACGATCCGGTTTATGTTTATGATCCGGTTACAGAACAGATATCCATGGGCCATCATGGCCACGGGATGCTTATGATGGCCGTTGATATCCTTCCGGCTGAAATTCCCCGCGATTCGTCCGATGGTTTCGCCGATGTTCTGGTGAATTTTGTAAAACCCATTGCCGATGCCGATTTTACCGAACATTTTGACGACCTTGACCTTCCAAAACCTGTCAAAAAGGCCCTGATCCTCCACAATGGGGAATTAACGCCGGATTATAAGTACCTTGAGGAGTTTTTGGTTTAAGCCTGGCAGGAAGGCCAGGGTGCTTTGTTTTCTGAATCTATTTTCCGATAAATATTGAATTATTTCCAATGAAAAAAATTCTGATTCTTGGTTCTGGTCTGGTGGCACAGCCCATCATCCGGTACCTGCTTTCTGAAAATTACCTGGTAACGGTTGCTTCAAATACCCCCGACCGTTCGGATGTTATGATTGCGGGGAGAGAAAACGGTCAATCGGTTTTCTGGGAGGCACAGGATGAAAAAGCCCTGGACCGGTACATTGCCGAACACGATATCACGGTGAGCTTGTTGCCTTACGCTTTTCATGTAATGGTGGCTACCCATTGTGTGGCCCACAAAAAGAACATGGTTACCACATCGTATGTAAAACCTGAAATGCATGCCCTCGATGCTGCCGCCAAACAAGCCGGTATTGTTATTTTGAACGAAATGGGACTTGATCCGGGCATCGACCATATGTCGGCCATGCGCATCATCGATACCATCCATTCGAATGGGGGAGGGGTACTCGAATTTTATTCGATATGTGGGGCATTGCCTGCCCCTGAAGCAGCGGGAAACCCTTTTCGTTATAAGTTCTCCTGGAGCCCGAAAGGGGTTGTCTTGGCTGGAAACAACGATGCGGTATATTTAAAACAGGGCGAAATAGTAGCATTGCCTACCCGCGACCTGTTTAAAAATCCTTTCCGGATCGATTTTCCTGGACTGGGGCCACTGGAGGTCTATCCCAACCGCGATTCGCTGGCCTATAAGGGCATTTATGGAATCCCCGAAGCCAGGACCATGTTTCGGGGAACCTTCCGCTATCCGGGATGGTGCGAAACCCTCGATATGTTAAAACAACTTGACCTGATTTCGCCCGAAAAATCCGATATGACCGGGATGACGTATGCCGACCTGATGGCGCGACAAATGCAGGTTACCGGCTTTACACCGTCCAATGAAAGTACCAAAGGAACAGGCTCGCCCGGGGAAAGGGTGCAGAATCGAATGGGAGCCCCGGATTATTCTTATGCGCTCGATGCCTTAAAGTGGTTGGGCCTTTTTGAGGATAAACCCATGAACCGGACGGTGGATTCTACCTTTGAGGTTACTTCCGATCTGATGATAGAAAAGATGGGCCTGGGGAAGGACGAACGGGACATGGTGGTTTTACAACATACTTTTCTGGCCGCTTATTCCGATGGCAGGAAAGAGGTCATCCGTTCCCGTATGCTCGATTTTGGCAATATGGCCACCGATACTTCCATTGCCCGGACGGTTGCGCTGCCTGCTGCCATTGGCGTAGAAATGGTGTTGAATGAAAAAATTGCCGTTAAAGGGGTTCATATCCCGGTAATCCCTGAAATTTATAACCCTGTATTGGACCGCCTTGAGGAGCTTGGAATAAAAATGGTAGAAGAATATGGACTTCCATTGTCAGAAATGATTTATACCGGTTCGGAACAGGTTTGCAAGTATTGAGCTTTTGTTCCTCCCGGTATAACTGCATCTAACAGAAAAATGCTTTGCATTTTTTATAAGATGCAGTATAACGGGTTGGACATAGACAATTCAAAAATATTTTGATTATGGGCATTGGAGAAATTTTAATCATCGTCATTCTTGCGATTGTTGTGTATGCAGTTATCAGTATGCGTAAAAAACCATCGGGACCGGAAAATTCACAAAACCCGGGGGCCAATGGCAATGGTACTTCCGGGGCCGGTAGTTCTGAAAAGTCGCAAAACAAGCCCTATCAGGGACCCCGGAAAAAATCGGGGTATGCCAAATGGGTTGGGGGAGGATTGGGCTGGGTATTTGGCGGCCCGATCGGGGCCATCCTGGGGGTTGCGCTCGGATCGATGTTTGACGGGATGAATACCGGGGCCACATCCTATCGGGGAACCCCGCGTGGCGATTTTGCCATGAGTTTGCTGGTCCTTTCTGCTGCCGTGATGAAAGCCGATCAGAAAATTGTGAAATCAGAACTCGATTATGTCCGCAATTTCTTTGTTCAACAGTTTGGCGAAGAGGAAGGAACAAGGATGATTTTGATGCTGAGGGAAATACTGAAACAGGACATCAATATTCAGGATGTTTCCATACAGGTAGGCCAATATACCGATTACCCGGTAAAATTGCAGCTCTTGCATTATCTTTTTGGTATTGCTGCCGCCGATGCCACCTATCATCCCGATGAAGTTGAGGTGATCCGGGCCATTGCCGGTTTTATGGGCATCTCCTCTGCCGACTATACTTCGGTAAAGGCCATGTTTGTGAAAAGTACCGGCTGGGCTTATGATGTACTCGAAATCACCTCTTCGGCCACCAATGATGAACTGAAAAAAGCCTACCGGGAGATGGCGAAAAAACATCATCCGGATAAAGTAGCCAATCTGGGCGAGGATGTCCGGAAAGCAGCTACCGAAAAATTCCAGAAAATCAATGCGGCCTACGAAGAAATTAAAAAGCAGCGGGGAATAAGTTAAATGGAAGGTTTGCTGTTTTCACCTGCCCGTCTTGGCCATCTTGTTTTGCGCAACCGTTCTATCCGTTCGGCAGCTTTCGAAGGGATGTGCCCAGGAAACCTTGTTTCCGACGATCTGATCCACTATCATCAATCGGTTGCTGCCGGAGGGGTAGCCATGACAACGGTTGCCTATGCGGCCGTATCGAAAAGCGGGCTCTCTTTCCCACATCAGCTTTGGTTGCGGGATGAAGCGCTGCCCGGTTTGCGTCGGCTTACCGATGCCGTTCATCGGGAAGGGGCTGCAGCGGCCATTCAGATTGGCCATTGTGGACTGATGGCAAAGAAATCAGTATCGGGTGGCGTTTGTTTTGCCCCTTCCGGGGGGATTAATTTGTATGGGCCAACCTTTCCCAGGACCATGACCATCGATGAAATCCGGGGTGTTGCCCACGATTTTACAATGGCAACCCGACTTGCAAAGGAGTCGGGATTTGATGCCGTGGAAATCCATGCCGGACATGGTTATCTATTAAGCCAGTTTCTTTCATCGTACACCAATCGGCGCAAAGATCGATATGGTGGGGTTTTTGAGAACAGGGCCCGGTTTTTGCGGGAAGTAGTCGGGGAGGTGGTCTCTTCTTTTGGATCGTCGATGACCATCGTTGTGAAAATGAACCTGCGGGATGGGTTTCCCGGTGGAAACGGATTGGATGAAGCCCGGAAAGTAGCTACAATGTTAGAGGAGGAAGGCGTACACGGGCTTGTCCTTTCGGGAGGGTTCGTTTCCAGGGCGCCCATGTATGTAATGAGAGGATCGATGCCCATTGCCGAGATGGCCCGTCATATCAAAAATCCGTGGATGCGTATCGGAACCCGGCTGTTTGGAAGGGCCCTCATTAAACCAGAACCTTTTAAAGAGGCCTATTTTTTGGAGGATGCACTGCAAATCAGGCCATGGGTTAAGATTCCGTTGATTTTTGTCGGGGGGATGACTTCACTCGAAGGGATAGAAAATGTTCTGGAAAACGGGTTTGAATTTGTACAATTTGCACGTGTGTTGGTCCATGACCCGGAATATATCAATAAACTGAAACGGGGCGAGATCACGGTTTCAGGTTGTCAGCACAGCAATTACTGCATAGCCCGGATGTATTCAGGAAAAATGGTTTGTTTTCAAAATGAATAGGATTTTCTAAATTTTTCAATCGTGGAACCGCCAGGCCACCCCGAATTTAAAGGCTCCGTCCTGCATTGGATAATCGGGCGTTGTATAGTATTGATAGCCCATGAAGCTTGCGTTGAAATGGGAGTACATGGCAAAAAGGCGGGCCCGTTGGATTTTCAGGTTAATAAAAACATCCATATAGATGTAATTTCCGATTTCTCTTTGGTCTTGTATTGCAAACGACCGAAGGGCCGGGTTATAACGATCGGCATAATAGGAGGTATTATAAAAAAAGTTAAGCCCGGGTTGTAACAGGGCTGCCCCACGAAAGAGTGGTTGGGAGTAATAAATGGCAAGGTTCCCCATAAAGGAGGGTACCCGCACAAGGGTAGTGCCCTGGATGGACTGATATACCAGTTGGGGTTGAAAATTAAACCTCCAAACATTGATATTGCCATTCAGATAAAGATAAAAATGTCCGAATTGATCCCTGTTTTGACGGGGAAGGGAGAGCGAGTCGAGATAAACATAATTCTGGATACGGTTGATGATCAAGCCTGTCTCGAAAAATTTCCATGCATAGCTAAACCCTCCGGAGACGATGTTTTGTTTTTTCCAGGTAGTGTCCCACTGGTAATTGTTTCCCGAATAATGTTCATAAAACCAGCCGGCTTGTTGTGATATAAATTTTCCTGTCAGGGAGATGGTCCCAAAGTTTTTATCGCTCCGTCCGAGGGTGGAATTCAGTTTGACGTTCAGGGCAAGGTCCCCCTCGTTGAAATCGCCCAGGACATAATCGCCACTGGCAAGAAGCCGGATGGAAGGGATAGGGACAAAGTTAATTTCGGCATGGGGGATAAGCTGGATAAAGTAGTTTTTTTTGCCCCGCATTTCCGTTTCGATGTATTGTTGCCGGATACCAGCTTCGATGCGGAATACCCGAAATTTTTTATCCGGGTCAAAGCTCGGGTTCGACCAGGTCACATCATTCATGAATTTTACGATGGTCACCGAATCGATGGTTTGGATTGAATCGTACAGGGGTTTTGGATAGAAGCCGCTATCGGGTTGGTTATCGATATAATTCAGGATTTTCCGGTTATATTGAAAGGCATAGGTAATCCGTCCCAGCTCAAACCGTTTGTTCCGTTCGGGAATAGAATCATTGGTATATTTCGAATGGCGGGTAAGGTCGAAATAGTGTTTCATATAAAAGCCGGTTTCCCGGACGCGGTTCTGGGCTTGTGCCAGGTTTACGGGTATAACGGCACGGTTGGTATAGATGTTTTGTTCAAAAAGGCTATCGTATTTTAACCCGCCGTTTTCATAATTGCGCAGGCGGTTAATGGTAAAGTTTGCGATGACGCCATAGCGTTTGTTTTTTGTAAAGAACTGGGTGGTAAGTACAAAATTGACGTGGTTGGTTTTTTGGCGGGTGTAGGCCCCGGGTGCGCTCATCACATTAAAGTCGAACCCCAGGTTAAGGCTCCGGTAAATATTCCGGCTGAAGATGGCATGAAAACTTTGTTCTTTTTTTGCGCCCTGGTCATACGTTAATTCGGTGTAGGTTTTATAAACTTTAAAATAGTGGATGCTGTCGTTTTCATAAAGGTATGGGTCGGCGGTATGGACACCATAGTCGAACCCGCTTTGCCTGATCTGGACAAAAGGGACGAGGTATTTGCTATTTTGGCCGATATTGCCAAGGGTAGCGTAGAATCGGTTGTTTTTATAAAGTTTGTCATAATTCTGGAAACCGGCGGTGGCAGTATCGTTGGCGTGAAGGTTAAGGATCCCGAGTTTTTCGAAGTCGTTGTAGAAGAAAAGAACCCGTGTCGAGTCTTGTTTTTCAGGGATAGAATCGTTTGAGGTATTGGCCGATGACAGTAGGTTTAGGGCCAAAAGGAGGGATAGGAAGGGGAGGGTAGGGATGAATCGGGACATTCCGCAGGGAGAGGTTTTTAAAATTTTGGCGTAAAGATAAAGAAAAAAGGGATGAAGGTTTCAGGCAAAAAAAATCCCGGTCATTTGGGGGACCGGGATTAGAAAAGATCGGCAACGACATACTCTACCACAAAAACTGCAGTACCATCTGCGCAAGTGGGCTTAACGACTCTGTTCGGAAAGGGAAGAGGTGAACACCACTGCTATAGTCACCGTAAGATCGCTGTTGGGAGCAACACGACGTGTTGCTTCAACTATCTCTTAAAGACATATAGAGAAAGAAAACACAATGGTTAATTAAAAGTTTGTCATTGAAGAAAGCTTACGGGTAATTAGTACTGCTCGGCTTTGACATTACTGCCTTTAGACCTGCAGCCTATCAACGTCATGATCTATGACGACCCTTAAAGGAAACCTCATCTTGGGCTGAGTT
>Ga0247842_10000984_pt1 | contig 52348 bp, 44 predicted proteins | sample LaCruzMarch2015__3_FD_192411 | JGI IMG/M metagenome (GOLD analysis project Ga0247842, IMG submission 192411) | Freshwater microbial communities from meromictic Lake La Cruz, Castile-La Mancha, Spain - LaCruzMarch2015_19m | ecosystem: Environmental > Aquatic > Freshwater > Lake | place: Spain... | reverse complement strand
CACCAGTTTTGAATTTTTGACACTCTTCGTTTTTACAATCCAGCATACGCAGCGGGTTTATGTCATATCGACGTTTACAATCTGGACAAACCTTGGATAATTTATCGGCGTAGTATTCTTTTAGCTTCTTTAAATATTTAGGTCGGCATTCTGGGCAGCCAATAGAATTGATGGCAATGTTCAATCCAGAAAACCCTAACTTCTTTAGAATTTCAACCGCTGACATAATTGCCAAATAATCTGATTCAGCAGAATTGTCACCAAAAATTTCGGCACCAATTTGTCTGTGCTCGCGATAGCGACCCTTTTGTGGTCGTTCACGGCGATACATTGGGCCAAAATAGTATAGCCGAACGGGTTGTGGTTGAGAGCTCATACCATTTTCAATATAAGCTCTAGCAGCGCCAGCTGTGCCTTCGGGTCGAAGTGCTAGCTGAGATTCATCATCATCCGAAACTGATTCAATTAAATAAATTTCTTTTTCGACTATGTCTGTTCCGGCGCCAACACCACGTTCAAAAATCCGCTTGTCCTCAAAAAGTGGGGTATCAATTTTACCGAAACTTAGGCCATTTAAAACTCGCTCTGCAGTTGCGCGAAAAAAATTCCAAGCAGCTTGATCTGCTGGTAGAATATCTTTTGTACCACGTGGCTTTTGCAGTTGTTTGTCAGTCATCTTAGTACAAATTTACCAAAGTACGAAGAAAAAAGCAATTATCTCCAACTGGCTTCTATGATTCGCTCTTTGTCGAATAGTTTTGCCCCATGACAATTTTTTTTATGCACTGTGATAATCTTTTGTAAGGTAATGTAGCCAATAATCTCGTCTTTATCTGTTGGTTTGCAGCAATTGGCCAGGCGATGCGTAAAACCGTCGCCAATTTCAAAGTGAACTGTTTTTTTTCCTAAGGCTCGTTTGACAGTTTTTGATTCGGCAAAATTTACATCTGGATAAATCACTTTAATGATTTCATTTTTGGAAATATCTTTTTTGCCTACGGAAACAAGAGCAGTTTCCAAATCATTAAATGGCAAACGAGAATCGGAGATTTTCCCAGACAAAGTTTTGAAGTTCTTTTCAGTAATAGTTGGTTTATTCAATTTATAAAGTTCGATGTTAACGATATCCAATCCCACAGCATAATTTTTTGGTCGATCTAAATCTGTAAAATATTCGTTTATTTTGCTTCTTGCAAAATTAGTTTTAACAAAAGATAGCCAATCACGCGATGGCTTAACTCGATCGCTTTTGATAATTTCAACCACGTCGCCGGTTTTTAGCCGAGACGAAATCGGGACCATTTTCCCATTTACTTTAGTACCAAAACAGGACAAGCCAATTTCGGTGTGAATAAAAAATGCAAAATCCAGAGGGGTGGCATTTTTTGGCAACTCAATAATTTTTCCTTGAGGTGAAAATACAAAAATTTTGTTAGCAAAAAATTGTTTTTTGGATGTTATTATATCGCCGGCTTCAATTTCGGCAATCCAACTAATGGCTTGTTTTGAGTTAGATTTTGAAAACATCTTTTCTTTGTAGTGCCAGTGAGCAGCAATACCGAACTCTGCAGTTCTATGCATTTCTGGTGTTCGAATTTGAATTTCAAAAATAATATTTTCAGGTCCAACGACTGTTGTATGAAGAGATTGATAAATTCCATTGCGAGGTTTGGCAATATAGTCAGCAATTTTGTCCTCAATTGGCTTAAATAATTCATTTACTTGACCAAAAATTTCGTAGCAATCAGCGGAGCTTTTAGCAATGATTCGAATGGCCACTAGATCATGAATATTCTCAATTGATTTCGCTGCTAATAGTTTATTAAATATTGAAAAATTATGCTTTGCTCGGCCAGAAACTTCGGTATTAGGAAATTTTTTTTCCAAAATCGCGATTATTCTTTTAATATATTTTTCCCTATCAGATTTGGCTAACGTAATACTTTTTATGAAGTTGTCATATTCATCTGAAAAAGCATATGGAAAGCAATTGTCTTCCAGCTCGGATTTAATAGCTGACATACCAATCCTTTCAGCTAAGGGGGCAAATATTTCAATAGTTTCCAATGCATAAAACTTCTGGCGATGTTTTGGTAACCATTCTAATGTTTGTGAATTGTGAAGTCTGTCATACAGCTTAATGATCAAAACTCGCGGATCACCAGCCATAGCGGTTAAGAGTTTCCGATATGAATCAATCTGTGTTGTAAAATGATTCTTGGAAAATTCTAGGCCAAGTGCCTTTTCTTTCATTTCAATAGAGGAAATTTTTGTTACTCCGTCGACTAAAGACGCAACTTCTGGCCCAAATTTTTCCGATAAATCTTTAATTGACACATCGCAATCTTCAGCAACATCATGTAAAAGCGCCGCGACTACAGTTTCTTTGTCTGGCGAATGTTTAACGATATCGATTGCAACAGACAAGGGGTGGTTAAAATATGGTTCGCCACTAATTCTTTTTTGGTCAGCGTGCATTTTTTTTGCAAAATCAAAAACGCTTTCAATAAACTGAATTTCTTTTTTGTCAAAGTCGGATAAATGTGGCAGCAAAGTTTGAGAAAAATTTCCGACCGACGAGTCGAATTTTCCTAGTTTCGAGTTCATCGGATCTATTTTTTTAATACAATATTTTGATTGACCAAATAAGCTGTAATTTTGTCGCCAGAAGTAAACTTTCCACCGATTATTGCTTCTGATATTGGGTCTTCGAGTTTTTCTGTAATTACCCTTCTAATTGGTCTAGCGCCAAATTCATCAGAATATCCAGCTTCAGATATAAAAGTTTTTATTTCCTTTGGGATCGAGAGCGTTATTCCCTGTTTCTTTAATCTTGCGATCAAATCTTTTAAATGAAGATCTACTATTTTAATAACTGCGGTTTTGTTTAACATATGGAAAACTAAAATTGAGTCTAGTCTGTTAACAAATTCAGGACGCATTTCTTTTTTGATTGTTTCCATGACCAAATTCTTCATTGCTTCATATTTAGACTCTGAATTATCGCTAGCTCGAAAACCTATTTCTTCTGCTCGCTCAAGGTCCGAGGTCCCCAAATTTGAGGTTAAAATAATTATTGTATTTCGAAAATTTACTTGTCTTCCACGTGCATCAGTTAAATAGCCATCTTCTAAAATTTGCAGCAATATATTAAATACCTCAGGGTGAGCTTTTTCAATTTCATCAAACAATACTATTGAATATGGTTTGCGGCGAACTGCTTCAGTTAGTTTCCCACCGTCATCATAACCAACATAACCAGCTGGGGCGCCAACCAGACGTGAAACATTATGTTTTTCCATAAATTCTGACATATCAATCTTAATGAGATTTTCCTCTGAGCCAAAAAGCAATTTTGCCAGCGTTTTAGACAAATGAGTTTTGCCTACTCCTGTAGGCCCGAGAAATAAGTACGAGCCAATCGGGCGGCTTGGATCAGAAATTCCAGCGCGATTGCGGCGGATTGATTTAGAAATTACGGATACTGCTTCATCTTGCCCGATTACATATTTTGTTAGTTTTTCTTCCAAATTCAAATAACGTTTTCGTTCATCAGTGGATAGATTTTCTGCTTGGATTCCTGTCCAGCGTGCAACTATTTTTGCAATATCGGCCTCATCGATGATTTTCTTTTTTTGAGCAGCGCTTACTTTTTCGAGCTGATGTATCTTGTCAGTTAAAACAATTTCTTCTTCGCGTAAATGAGTTGCAGATTCATAATTTTCTGCCATCACCGCCTCTTCCTTTTTGCTTAAGAGCTCTGACAATTTTGATTCGAGTTTTGCTAACCGGGTACTTTCGGATGTAACAATGTTAGTTGCAGCAGCTGCCTCGTCTATTAAATCAATTGCTTTGTCGGGTAGAAATCTATCGGTTATGTAACGTTCAGATAGTTCAGCAGCGGCAACTAGAGACTCTGGAGAAAACTTTATGGAGTGATGCTGCTCATATTTGGTTTTTAATCCGCGAAGAATTTTAATTGTGTCAGCAACAGTAGGCTCCGGAACTTGAACGACTTGAAAACGACGTTCGTAAGCCGGATCTTTTTCGATGTGTTTCTTAAATTCATCAAAAGTTGTGGCACCAATAACCTGGAACTCGCTCTTGGTCAAAATTGGTTTTAGCATATTAGCGGTATCGAGTGAGCCTTCAGCAGAACCGGTCCCCACAGTAGTGTGGATTTCATCGATAAATAAAATAATTTTACCCAAGGCTTTAATTTCCGCTAAGAGTTTTTTTACTCGTGCTTCGAATTGACCACGATACATTGTACCTGCTAGCAGAGAGCCTAAATCTAGAGAAAGAATGGTTTTGCCGATAAGTGTTTGTGGAACACTGCCATCAACAATTTTTCTAGCCAGTCCCTCAACAATCGCAGTTTTACCGACTCCCGATTCGCCTACAAGAAGAGGATTGTTTTTAGTCCGTCGCGAAAGAATCTGAGCTACTCGCTCAATCTCTGCACTTCTTCCGATCAAAGGATCAAGCTGGTTATTTTTAGCCAGAGTGGTTAGATTGGTAGTATATTGTTCGAGAAAAGTTTTTTCAAGTTCTGCAGTTTTTGTTTTTCCGCCGATATTGGAAAAATCAGAAGCGAAGTCATCGCTTGGTATATCTCCCATATTTGGTAAATCAAAACCTTGAGCCTGATCGGAGTTTAGCCCACCTGTAGCCTTGGAAATTTCATTAAAAATTGCCGAAATTTGTTCAATAATTCGTTCCGGTTTAACTCCAATTCTCTCGATAATACTATATGAGTTCAATTTTGAATCGGAAAGGAGTGATAAAAGTAAGTGCTCGGCGTCAACAACCATGTGATTATATCCAGCTGCGATTCTAACTGCTCCTTGCATGGCATTTTTTGCGTCGTTTGAAATCGCCGGTGTTTCTAGCTTCGATTTTTGATTACTTACAAGTTTAGCAATTATGGAAACCTTCTCAGGAATAATTTCCATCGAAGTTAAAATATCAGATGCGAGCGTGCCTTTAGTCAAAACTAACGCCAAAAGCATGTCCTCAGTATCTAGTGGCTTAGAGGAATCTTTAGCGATTTTCTCAGCTAAGACCAAGATTTTTCGCAAATTATCAGAGAATTTTCCGAATATATTTGGGTCCATAAAAAAGTCAGTTTAAAACTCAAATCTCAAAATTACATCTTAAAGCAAAAATTATTTAGAATCTGAATCAATTTTTTCTTCAATCTTGTCTGCATCATCATCGTTTGATTCTACCGATTCTTCTTTGATAATTTCTTCCTTCTCAACTGTTACGGCCTTCTCGTCGTTGGAGCTATCTTCGTCTTCTTTCTTGGCGGTCACAGGTCCATCAACTTTTTCTATATCTATTCCCCAACCAGTGAGTTTTGATGCTAGACGAACATTCTGTCCATTTTTGCCGATTGCCAATGACAGAGAATCCTCAGGAACATAAACAATAGCTTTATTATCTTTGGAGGATATAACAATTTTTTCGCACTTTGCTGGGGATAGAGCATTCATAATGAATCTCTCAACATCTTCGTCCCAAAGAATAATATCAATTTTTTCATCGCCTATTTCAGCTAAAACAGACTGAACCCTTGTGCCGCGCTGACCGACGCATGATCCAATCGGATCAATGTTTTCATCGTTGGCAATAACAGCCATTTTAGTTCTGGAACCCGCTTCACGGGCAAGGCTTTTGATTTCGACTGTAGCATTAGCAATTTCTGGCACTTCAAGTTCAAACAAACCCTTAATCAAACCCTCATCAGAGCGGGAGACTAGCACTTGTGGACCACGAGAAGTTTGAGCTACTTCTTTAATATAAACTTTTAATCTTTGACCAACGTAATATCGCTCGTCACGAATTTGGTCAGAAGGAAACATTATCGCATTGACCTTGCCGAGTGAAACGATGACATTTTTACCTTCTATCTGCTGAACTGATCCATTTCCAATAGTACCTTCTTTATCTTTGAATTCGCTGAATATCATGTCTCTTTCAGCTTCTCTAATACGTTGGATAATAACTTGTTTTGCTGTTTGAGCTGCAATCCGACCAAAATTCTCTTCTTTTGGAAGAGGTTCAATTATTTCATCTCCAATTTTATAGTCTTTCTTAATTTTCTTAGCATCTGTCAAAGAAATTTCTGCTTCAGGATTTTCAAATTCTTCGTCATCAACCACGGTTGTGACTTGAGACATTTCAGCTTCACCTGTTTTTGGATCCATCTTAGCTCGAATAGCCTGTCTTGGCTTACCATAGTCTTTTCTGTATGCAGCAGCTAAGGCGGCTTCAACAGTTGAAATTACAATTTCCTTATCCAAACCTTTTTCTTCGCACAGCTCCTCAATTGCTTGCATAAAGTTTACATTTTCCTCGGTCATCTTTCTCCTTTTCGCCCCGCCTAGGCGGGATAAATTGTTATTTAATTGTTTACCCTGTTAAATCCGCCAAGGCGGACGATCTAATCGCGGGGACGCGATGCGATCGTATTTAACAGGGTTAATCGCTATCGCTCTTAAAAAAAATGGTCACCGCAGGGTCACCACAATCCACATTTATATGATAGCAACAGCGTCGTTATTTGTCAATGGCGGCGATTTTATATTTAAAGATTTTTATAACTAATTTTGGTAGAGCTGCTTGGCGGCGGTAGCGACGTGGTTCCAAAATTAAGCGCCATAACCACTCGAGTCCAATCGCTCGAACAGATTTTGGGGCTCTTTTGCGTCGACCAGCCAGAAAATCAAAAGTACCGCCGACCCCAATACCAATTTTAGCGCCAGTTTTAACTAGATTTCTCTCAAGCCAAAGTTCTTCTGCTGGAACCCCATAAGCGATAAATAAAATGTCAGGTTTATCTTTTTTCATCAATTCTAAAATTTTTGTTTCATCTTGTGGTTTTGGCGATCCTTCGAATGTTCCAGCAACTTTTAGTCCGTAAATATCAGTTTGTAATTTCAGCGCAGCCTGCTCAGGAACTGTTGGCTCACCGCCGAGCAAAAATACACGTAAATCATTTTTAGCCGCGTAGTATGAAAGATCCCAAACGAAATCTGATCCAGAAATTCTCTCTGGGATTGGTTTTTTCAGGTATTTTGGATGCAAAACTATTGCCGCAAGTGACCAAAGAAGCTTAAAGAAGCCAACTATATGGCGCCAAAATTTATCTTTTGGTAATTTTAAAGATAAAAATTTTGCTGCCCATAAAACACCAACGCCATCAGCAAAATTTAGAGATGAATTTTTTAACATTTGAAAAACACTATCGTCGTTTAGTGCGCGAAAGAGAAATTCAACATTTACAGTAGTTATAAAAATTGGTTTTTTGGCAGAAATTTTCTGATCAATAAAACGTATTGATTCTTCCCTGCTAAATGAATCAATTGGAACGCCAAGTATATCAATTTTTTTTCTATTTAATTTCATTTTTGAAAGATTTATATTTAAATTCAACAAACTGTTTAAAATTTTTTATAAAAACTTCTTCTGAAAACTTCTGCGCTTGGTTTTTACAGTTCTCTGCCTTATATTTTGAATATTCACTTTCAAATTTTGTAACGCAATTATTTAACGAATCAATTTTAGTAAAGTCATTAAAAAATTCACCGGTCTTTCCTGCCACCACAGTCTCTGTTGCGCCACCGGCATTATATGCGATCACTGGCCGTCCTGCCGCCATAGCTTCAACTGGAGTTAAACCAAAATCATCTTCGCCAGGAAATAAAAATGCTCGGCAACCATAAATGTAATTATTACGATCAGAATCGTTTTGCCAACCCAGAAACTTGATAGTATCTCCTGCCATTGTTTTCAATCGCTTTTCGTCTGCGCCTTCACCAATTATGTAAAGTGGTAGTTTAAGGTTATTAAACACTTGAATCGCTAAATCAATATTTTTGTATTGAGTCAGACGGGAGACTATCAAATAATAATTACCAGGTTTTCTGTCATTTTTTAAAAGTTCATCAATATTTGTTGGCGGGTAAATAACCGAAGCATTTTGGCGATAGTATTTTTTAATTCGTTTGGCAACAGTCTTCGAAATTGCTACCCATTCATTTGTCCTGCTGCTGGCGTGGTAATCCCAAACACGAAGTTTAGAAATTAGACTTCTGATATAAAAACCAACCGGACCAAATCCAATTTTGTTTTCTTTTAGATACTGGCTTGACCAGTCCCAGAGGTAACGGGTTGGTGAATAACAGTAAGTAATATGTAGTTGACTTGGTTTTGTAATAACCCCATGCGCAAAGGAGTTGCTGGAGGAAATTACAATATCAAATCCCGACAAATCTAATTGCTCAACTGCTTTTGGAAATCTAGACAATAGAAAACGTGATCTCTTTCGAATAAATCCTGGTAATTTCTGTAATCTCGACGGACGGATTTTGTAACCCTTTGAAAATTGTTTTTTGGTGCCAGCCTCATCATACAATAATGTATAAATCGGCGCTTCGGGGTAAATACCGTGAATAACTTGCAAAACTTTTTCTGCTCCACCAAGCTTTGTTAAGTAATCGTGAACGATGGCAACTTTCATTTTCCCTCCAAAACACTTAGAGTTTCTTTGGCGCAAGTTTCCCAACTGTATTTTAATAATTCCTTCTGACCTGATCGAACAAGTTTTCTGGCCATTTCGGGTTTATTTAGGATCTGACTCATTGCCGCAGCAATCTCAAATGGTTTTTTGGGATTAATCAGAATTGCACCATTGCCTGCTACTTCAGGCATCGACGAAACATTTGATGTTACCACGGGGACGCTGGAGGAAAAAGCTTCTAAAATTGGAAAACCAAAACCTTCAAAAAGCGAAGGAAAAACAAAAATTGATGCGTTTTGGTAAAGATAATTTCGCTCAGCGTCTGATACAAAACCAGTTTCTATAATATCAGCCTTATATTTTGATTTATTTATTTCTTCAGAAATTTCATTATATCCAAATCCAGGCTTACCTGCTAAAACTAGCTTCTCTTTCACTTCTCTTTCACTTCTGAGCATATTGTAGGCCTGAATCAAATTAATAACATTCTTTTTAGATTCTAGGCGTCCTACGTAAAGGATATACTTTTCGGATATTTTCGAAGCCAGTTCATTGGATATTTTTGAATTGGATTTTTCTGGTTCAAAACCCATCGGCACAAACTTTATTAATTTTGCAGTTTTTGGATAGAACTTTTTCAAATCTGACTCAGTTGACCGCGAATATACTATTATGTGGGCTTTTTTAGCAATTACTCGACGTATTGAAAAGTCCTGGGTTTTTATTTCTTTTGGCGAATATACTTCAGGAAAATATTTCCAAGCCAAGTCGTGAATTGTAATCACAGATCTTTTGCCGGAGATTGTTGGAAGTATATGAGATGGCACAAAAAGTACGTCAAACTTGTTTTTAATCATTTCCAGGGACAATCCAATTTGTGTCCAATACTTTTTATTTGGAATGATTTTAATTGTAAAATTCTTTGGAAATTGGTCAAAACCTCCATCATAATCAGAACCAACAAACAATGTGTAGCTGTTGATTTTGTCTATTTTAGGTAAAGTAAATATCAAATTACGAGAATAATTTTCTGTGCCAGTGCGTTGTTTTTTTACTGCCCTTGAGGCGTCAATTCCTATAATCATTTGAAGTAGTTCTTAGGTTTTTGACCATTTAAAATATCATCTACCATATAAATTTCTTCACGAATTCCAGCTATCAAATTATATTTTTTGGCCTCATTGCGAGACACCCAGGCGTATTCAACACTTTCGTCACTAATTTGAACCTTTCCTTTTTTCCATGGGGCATAAAAACTAAAGGTTATAACAGGTATGTTATCAGGTCGAATTAATGTTAAATCAAGCAGATAATCAATTTTGCCTATCTCAAGATTTACTTCTTCACTTACCTCTCGTCTGAGCGATTTTTCAAGTGAAAAATACCAGACTTTATCTTTGTTTGGTTTCTCATTTACGTAATCATCGATCGCCATTCCACCGCCAGGGACTGTCCACATGCCAGGGAATACCTTCTTACTTAACGAACGCTTGGTAATCAAATACTTTCCATCTTTGTGGATAATGGCAGTAGAAACTATTCGATGCAATTCCCTATCTTTAATTTTTGCGTATTTCATTTTGCTCCCAAAAACTATTCTCTGGCCCAAAGGACAGATTTTTTATATGCGTCTAAATGTTCAACGGCAATTCCGGCGCCTTTGACCACACAGGTTTCTGGATCTTCGGCAACCTGACAAGGAACACCGGTAACTTTAGTGAGAAGTGTATCAATGTTGCGGAGTAACGCGCTGCCACCTGAGATAATAATTCCTTTGTCCATAACATCTGATGCAAGCTCTGGCGGTGTCTGTTGCAAAACACTTTTAACCGTAGCAATAATGTCGGCGAGCGGTGGTTTAATTGCTTTGACCATATCTTCCGAGGTAATGATAATGCTTTCAGGCAATCCGGTAATGGCATTTGACCCAGATACCTCCATTTTCATTTCTTTTTTCGGTTCAATTGCGCTACCGATTCTTTTTTTAATTTCCTCAGCTGTTTGCTCCCCGACTATCAAATTATGTTTTTTTCGAATATAGGCTGCAATTGAAGCATCAATTTTATTCCCACCAACTCTGGCGGACGAGGCGGCGACGACATCGCCCAAGGCAATAACTGCAACTTCAGTTGTCCCGCCACCTATGTCGATGATCATGTTTCCAGATGCGGTAGCGATCGGAATTCCAGCACCAAGTGCAGCGGCTATTGGCTGTTTAATTAAGTATGCTTGTTTAGCACCAGCCGCAAGGGTGGCATCAATTACAGCTCGACGTTCGGTTGAGGTTACTCCTACAGGTACTGCGATCATGACCTCAGGTTTGCCAAGGCGAATTCGGCCCGAAACCTGATTTATAAAATGGCGAAGCATTGTTTCAGAGATATTGTAATTAGCTATAACCCCATCTTTTAAAGGATGTGCAGCAACTATGCTTTCTGGGGTTCTACCAATCATTTTTTTGGCTTCAGTTCCAATTGCAACAATTTGATTGTTTTCAACCTGTAGAGCTACCACAGAAGGTTCATCAACAACAACGCCTTTTTTAGGAATAAAAACACGCACATTTGTAGTGCCTAAATCGATAGCAATTCTTTTGGCCATCAATCTATCCTTTCAATCTCCGCCCCAATAGATTTTAGCCGCTTGTCTAGCTCTTCATATCCACGGTCAATATATTCAACGTTATTAATAATCGTAGTACCTCTGGCACAAAGCGCGGCGATTACCAGTGCGGCGCCTCCACGGATGTCTGAAGACTCAATTTCTTGACCGCGCAGTATCACTGGACCGTTAATCTCGATTAGAAATGGATTTAGTATGTCGATTTTTGCACCCATTTCAACTAACCATTTTGTATAATCAAAGCGAGAGTTGAATAGGGTCTCGAAAATCTTTGTTTCACCACTTGCCTGGGTCGATAAAACGGCCAGAGGTGCTTGCAAATCGGTTGGAAGGCCAGGGTACTGTCTAACATCGAGTTTTGCAGAAACAGGAGCAACCAACTGGCTTCTTTGGTTAATAACCATGTCAGCATGCCCGTTTTTTGCGTTAATCATTTCATAATCGACTGACATTTCAGTAAATTTGGACAAAACCAATGCTAAATGGTCAGGAATGATGTCTTTAAGCTTAACTTTTCCGCCACAAACTGCAGCGGCGATAGCGATTGTCCCGGCTTCGATTCTGTCGGGAATAACTGTGTGTTCTGCTTCTTTGAGAGATTTTACACCTTCAACAATAATGGTATGGCTTCCAGCACCAGAAATTTTTGCTCCAGCACTATTTAAAAAGTCCGCCAGATCAACAATTTCCGGTTCGCAAGCAGCAATTTTGATTGTTGTTTTTCCCTGACGCAAAATTGCAGCCATCATGACGTTTTCTGTTGCAGTTACACTCATCTCTGAAAGCACAACTTCAATATCGCCATTTTTGAATCGACTACCTGCCTGAAGAAAAAACCTTTCACCCTTATTAGAAATTTCAACAGAAACATCCATAGTTTCAAAAGCCTTAAGGTGAGTGTCAATTGGTCTGGACCCAATTAAACAACCTCCTGGTTCAGAAAAATTTGCTTTTCCAAATCGAGCAAGAAGTGGCCCAATGATAACAACTGATCCACGGAGTTTCTTTATAGGTTTTTCGTCAGGAGAAAATGATTTGATTCCGCTCGCATCAATTACTAATGTGTGGTCGGTAAAGGTTGTTTTGGCTCCAAGGCTTTCTATTACGTCGATCATACGAAAAATATCAACAATTTTTGGAACGTTGCGGAGTGTGGTAATTCCGGGGACCATTACGGAAGCTGCTACCATTTTGAGAGCGGCGTTTTTAGCTCCTGAAACTTGAAATTCGCCATTTAATTTGTTGTGGCCTTCAATTTTAAATTTAGCCATTTTTTTATTATTTAGCTCCCCACAAGGTCACCTTCGGAAGACCCACAGGGTCGCTTCGTAGACCGAAACGAGTTCGGGACCACGCAAATTATTATTGGATAAAACCACAATTATTATATCGCCGTTTTACAAATTAATCAATACGAGCTAGAATATTCTTATGCATTCATATAATAACAGACCAAGAGATCAAAGGTTAAAAGAAATTATTATTGGCCAGAGTTTGGTGGCGCTTGTGATTATTTTGGTTTCTTCTTATTTAATTTTTTGGGGCCTTGGTTATAAAATAAATTGGCAAACAATGAAGATTTCTCATACAGGGATAATCTATCTATCATATTTGCCCAAAGATTCTCAAGTTTTCTTTTCCGGAAAAATTCAAAATGGCAGTTCCCCGCTTGATGCGCAACTTCTTCCTGGGAATTACGACATAGAAATTAGAAAAGTTGGCTATAGTAGTTGGCAACAGCGAGTTAAAATTGTTGCTGACAAAGTTTCTTGGTATAAAAATATAGTGCTTTTTAAGCAGAACCCCGATATTTCTGTCGTGACAGACCAAAATACAATATCCTCCATAGATTCTCCTTATGACACGTTAATTAAAAATCCTGATGGGGACCTATCGTTTAATGAACATGAGATTTGGGTCAGCGATACATTAATTACCCGGTTGTCGAATCAAATTTCTGGGGTAATTTGGTACCCAGGATCAGAATATATAGCATATCAACAAGGTGATGAAATACGGATTGTTGAACGCAATGGATCAAACGATATACTGCTAGTAAAATTGTCTAGTACTGATCACGCGAACTTTATTTTCAGCTGGGATGGATCTGCGCTTTTGTATAAAGACGGGGTTACATATAGACGCGCAGTAATAAAATAAAGCTATAGCAGCTTCAAGGCCAGAGTGTTTTTTAGGCTTAATATATCCGAATCTTTATTATTGATCTAGCGACCAATATCAGGCAATGATTGAGATGCTTGATTTTTTGGCTTAGGATTTTGAGAAATTGCTGGGATTATTTGATCTGCTTGTACAATCAGTCGTTTCAAATTTGTGCCAATAGGTGTGCAGGTCATTAGAGTTAGGGTTGCCTTAGATTCGTCTGACTTCATTACAGAAGTATCAGAAGGATCTACGACAAAGATTTTTTTCACGCGGTAAATGTAGCTTATGTTATGAAACTTAATTTGGATTAAGTCACCAACGACGACATTGCCCAGCAGAGCGAAGACTGAATTGTATTGACTATTTACCCAGGGATAATTTGATGAATGACCGGTAATAAATACATTTCCCATTTCGCCTGGTAAGCTGGTGCCTGAGAGTTGGATAGTTCCGTTTTTAAGATTTGAACTGACGGCCGGTTCGTTATTTTCAACACCAAATGTAATTGGTGCCTTTTTTCCTATACTCTCAATGTAAATTGAGTTATCGGCAATCTGAGGTAAATCTGTTGGCTTGCTAGATGATGAAGTAGATTGGTAGGTATTCACGGCGTCAATTAAACTGTGCTGAGGTTGTCCAAACTCATCCTGATACCACCAAGCAACTTTTTGATTGTAAGCATTATAATTTAATGAATAAATTAGGAGCAAAAAAAATAAAATAAAGAAACCTGCAAATGTTAACAGAACTAAAATAGGATTTCTTTTCTTAAATCTAGAAGCAATAAATATTTTTTCTAAGTCTTGTTCAGACAGTTGATGTTTCATGAATTGTGATTAATTGGTGGGCAAGGTGGGAATCGAACCCACAAGACCTTACGGCCATAGGTTTTTGAGACCTACGCGTATACCAGTTCCGCCACTTGCCCATTTTTTTGATAATACTACAATGATATTTTAGCACTTTGAAGCTATTTTCTCAAGACTGAAACATTATTTAAGTCAGAAATTTCGATAACTTCAGATGGTGGATTTTTTGGCAGCTTACCGACATTAATGATTAAATTCGGTTTTTCCGATTTGTTACCTATCTGGGTCATAAAATCATCAATATTCCAACAATTGTCCATGCCAGAAACATTAGCGCTTGTAGCAGCAATTGGTTGTCCAAGTTTTTTAACAATATCCAAAATAAATTTATAGTCCGGAATTCGAATCCCTATTTTTTCCAACTTTTGGTATTGTGGTGAAAATTTTTCCTTGTCAGTATCCGACCAAGGCAAGATAAAAGTATATGCGCCAGGGACTTTGTCACGAATAAAATCTTCTTGATCTTTCGACAAAGTAATATATTTCTTTAGCATTTCAACCGAAGAAAAAATTAAGGCAATTGGCTTATTAAAATCTCGGCCCTTGATTTTGTAAATTTCTCCTATCGCCTCACTGTCAAATGGGTTGGCAACAAGTCCATAAACCGTATCAAACGGCAAAACAACGGCCTGACCAGATAATATTTGTCCGCAGGCTAATTCAGTTGTTTCACTGTTAATTTTTTCTATTATCATAGAAGCATTCTATCATAAAATGATTTTAATTTGATCATGGTTAATGTATAATTAAATTAAACAAATCTTTAAGTGAGGGGCATGAGAAAAGTAGCTCTAATTATTTTGGATGGTTGGGGAATTGGTCCTGCTTGGGGTGGAAATGCCATTGTGGCAGCCAAAACTCGTAACATGGACATCTGGTGGCGGTCATATACTCACACTTCTCTTTTGGCATCCAGCGAAGCAGTAGGGCTACCAGCGAATACTGCTGGCAATTCTGAAACTGGACACTTAAATATTGGTGCTGGACGTGTTGTGCCTCAAGAACTTGTGTTTATTAACGGCTTAATTAATGACGGTACTTTTTTTAAAGATAAAAAAATCTTAGCTGCTTTCGATCATGTGAAAAAAAACAATTCAGCCTTGCATCTTATGGGTCTAGTTGGTACCGGCTATGTTCATTCTGATTTAAACCATCTATTTCAACTTTTGAAAATGGCTAAGGACAACAACGTGGAGCGTGTATATCTCGACTTGTTCACTGATGGTAGAGATTCTGACCCAGAATCGAGTTTAGGTATTTTAGAGAAAATAAATCAAAAAATTAATGAAATTGGTGTTGGACAGATTACTACTATATGTGGACGATATTTTGCTATGGATCGAGACAAAAACTGGGGCAGAACTTCTCGTGCCTATAACGCTTTAACTAAAGGTGAAGCAACAGTCTATTCTTCTACTCGTGATGCTGTTTCAAAATCGTATTTAAGAAATATCACAGATGAATTTATCGAGCCTAATTTAATAACTGGCAAATCTAACGAAAAAATATTAATAACTGACAATGATGCTTTAATATTCTTTAATTTCAGGCCAGACAGAGCCAGACAAATATCCTATGCGTTTACTAATCAGAGGATTCCTGCGCTCGATGATCGAAAAATTTTAAAAAATTTATATTTTTTGACTTTTGTTAACCGCGATCCGAATCCCGTTGCTCTTGTAGCTTTTGATGTTCCAGAAATAAAAAATACTTTAGCGGAGGTTATTAGCAGTCATGGACTTACTCAATTCCACATTGCTGAAACAGAAAAATATGCTCACGTTACATATTTTCTTGACGGTGGTCGTGAAAAACCTTTTCCATTGGAATACCAGATGGTTATTCCTTCGCCAAAAGTTGCAACTTATGATTTAACGCCTGTGATGAGTGCTGATAAAGTTACAAATACAATTATAAGTAATGCCGCAAAAAATTTTAGTTTTATAGCTTGCAATTTTGCAAATGCTGATATGGTTGGTCATGCAGGCAATTTTTATTCTACAACCCAGGCGATTGAATATATCGATCTTTGTCTTGAAAAGCTTGTAAATACTTTGCTACTCCATAATTATTCTATAGTAATTACATCGGATCATGGTAATGCCGAGGAAATGTTGAATCCAAGAACCAACCAGCCACAAACCGAGCACACTACAAATCCGGTCCCATTTGTTATAATTTCTAAGGAGATAGAAATTGCCAAGCGTCCTTTGTCCCAATCTGGCGCTTTATCAAATATAGCCCCGACAATTTTGGAGATTATGGGCATAGCCAAACCAGCTGAAATGTCTGCAACCAGCCTATTTATGAAAACAAATTATGGAACAAAATAATCAACATCTACCTATTGTTTTAGCAATCCTCGACGGTTGGGGTATGTCCGCTGCCTGGGGCGGGAATGCTATTTCAATGTCTAGCCCCAAGACCATGAACTCGTTATGGCGTGACTACCCTCACGCGATATTGCAGGCGTTTCGTCAAGTCGCCGGAAATTATAAAATGGTTGGTAATTCTGAGATCGGGCATTCATCAATCGGCGCTGGGAAGATAGTCTTTCAGGATTTAGAGAGAATTACCGATACCATCACAAACAAAACTTTTTTTCAAAATCAGGCATTGGTTAATGCATGTCGTAATGCCGTCTCATACAATTCATCACTTCATCTCGTTGGTCTGGTCTCAGATGGCGGAATACACTCCCATATTGATCATTTATATGCCCTCCTAAAATTAGCTAAGTTTTATAATCTTCCAAAGGTATATATCCATGTTATTACTGATGGATTGGATACCAGCAGCACCAGTAGTATTGATTTTATTGTTAATCTAGAAAAACAGATTGCTGAAATAGGTATTGGTGAAATTGCTACAGTGACTGGTCGTCATTGGGCGATGAATCGAGATAATCACTGGGAGAATATTTCAAAATCTCTACAGGCTATGATTTATGGTGTTGGGAATTATTCTACTTCTGCGACAGAAGCGGTCTCCAATGCTTATAAATCTGGTTATACCGATCAATTCATTCCGCCAACAGTAATAAAAACTGATCGCGGTCCTTTAACTAAAATTGTCGATAACGATAGCGTAATTTTTTTCAACTACCGCCCAGATCGTGCAAGACAATTAACGCTAGCCTTACTTGGAATGCATGATATGGGGCTAAAATATCCAGCGCCGCATAGTATTTTCTTTGTTTCTTTTACCACTTATTATTTACCCCCTTCGATAGAAGCAAAAATTCATATTGCTTTTCCTTCCGAAAAAATTGAAAACACATTGGGCGGAATTATTTCCAGGTCAGGATTAAATCAGTTCCGAATTGCTGAAAGTGAAAAGTACCCTCACATCAGTTATTTTTTCAACTGTGGGCAAGAAGAATTAATGCCTGGTGAAGAAAGAGTTGTTGTTGAATCGGCAGATGTCAAAAGTTTCGATTTGAAACCAGAGATGGAAGCTGCTGAAGTAGCTAAGAAATTAATTGAAGCTGTTAAGTCAAAAAAGTATCATTTTATACTAGTTAATTTTGCGAATGTTGATAGTGTAGGACATTCTGGCGATTTAATTGCAACTACAAAAGCGGTAGAGGTGGTTGATAACGCAATTAAAGAATTATCAGACGCTGTTTTGGCTATTGATGCAACACTAATAGTTACTGCTGATCATGGGAATGCTGAACAAATGATTCAGGTGACTGGTGGACACGATAGGGAGACATTTCATTCGCTTAGTCCGGTCCCTTTTATTCTTGTTCGAGGCGATTTGCATGGTAAAAACAAAGCCCTTTCATCTTCCGGGGACATACTTTCGTCCATGATATCATCAAAGAGATCTTTGGCTGATATTGCTCCAACTATTTTGGAACTGCTAAATATATCTAAGCCTAATTCGATGACTGGCCAAAGTCTGCTTGAAGAAATTATTGTTAATAAGCCTTAATATATACTTATGAAAAAAGATGTAGAAATCGAAGTATCTGCCAGACATATTCATCTGTCAAAAGAAGATTACTCACTGCTATTTGGCGCTGAAACTGCCTTTAACAATATTCACGAGCTTAGTCAAAAAAATCAGTTCGCCACCGACAAAGTTGTTAGGATTATTGGGCCAAACAATGATCTTCCGGCTAGGTTTTTATCTCCTTTTCGGGACAGAACACAAGTCGAGCTTTCGTTGACTGATTGTTTCGATATTGGCATATCAGCCCCTTATAAAATTTCAGTTGATGATGATGCAACTGAAATAAAGATTTCCGGTAGCGAAGGAGAAATTACAAGACGCGCTGCGATTATCACCAAGCGGCACTTACATATCGATCAACAATCTGCCACTGCTTTTGGAATTAAAGATGGTAGTAATATTGCACTAGATATTAAGACTGATCGTGGTAAATTATCCTATGACGATATTGAGGTAAAAGTTCGCTCTGATTTTCAACTTCGAGTTCATTTAGACACAGATGAAGGAAATGCAGCAGGCATAAAACAAAAAACTATTGGTGAATTAATTATTGCTGAAAATGATATTAGTAATTAACCCGGGGTCATCCTCCATAAAATACAAGCTTTTCGACGATCAGCTCGAAGAAATCAAATCGGAAAAATTTTCTTTTTCTGGTGACCGAATGGATAAAGTTATCGACAAGATAGTAAGCCAACTCTCGGGACACAATGATGACATTGTAAAGGCTGGTTATCGAATAGTTCACGGTGGTGATGAGGCTGAAGATATAATGCCAGTAACATTACCGACGATGAAAATTATTGAGAAGTTTGCACCGCTGGCACCTCACCACAATCCGCCAGCAATTGAGGCAATTCGTGGATTAATTGAAAAGTTACCATTAACTCAGCATTTTGCAGCTTTTGATACTGCGTTTTTTAAAAATTTGCCGGCAGTTTCTAAAACATATCCAATTGATCAGAAGATCGCCAGCGAGTATTCTATTCGGCGTTACGGTTTCCATGGTATCTCGCACGGCTGGATGCTGGAGAAGATAGATCCGGAACATCAGAAGAAAATTATTAGCATTCACTTGGGAGCCGGCTCAAGTATATCTGCTATTGATAATGGCAAGCCAATCGATACGTCCATGGGGTTTACTCCGATGGAGGGACTTCCAATGCAGTTTCGTTCCGGTGATATAGATCCAGAAATTGTATTATTTTTGTCGGAAAAAATCGGCGGAAAGAAAACCCGCGACATGATTGAAAATCACTCTGGACTTTCCGGTATATCTGGTACTTCTGGTGATATGCTGGAGCTCTTAGAGAGAAGCGACGAAATGTCAAAACTAGCGATTGAGGTTCTTTGTTATCGAACGAAAAAATATATTGGTGCTTACGCTGCCGCTCTTGGTGGCGTTGACTGTGTAGTTTTTTCAGGCGAAATTGGCTTTGGTTCCGCTCTGATTCGAAAGAAAATCACTTCAGGACTAGATTATCTTGATTTTGAGACGGCAATCATTAAGCCGGATGAGGAATTAGCAATTGCCAAGAAGATCGTTTCGCAGGTATAATACGCTTATAGTTTGTATTAGGAGGCTTTTGTCGGAAAATAAATTTATCACTGGAAACGAAGCTGTAGTTCTTGGTGCAATTGAGGGTGGCGCTGAGATGTTTTTTGGTTATCCAATCACGCCAGCCACCGAGATTCTAGAGGGTTGGATCAAAACTGCTACCGAAGACAAAAGTTTGCAATATTTACAAGCTGAAGACGAAATTGCCTCAGGTTTCGCAACAATCGGTGCAATTCTTGCTGGAAAAAAAGCTTTTACCGCCACTGCTGGCGTCGGGCATATATTAATGCAAGACCCGATTTCAATGGCTGAAAATGAAAGATTACCGTTTGTCGGGATAATTGCTCAACGTGGTGGTCCATCAACTGGTACTGTAATTTATTCTCAGCAGGAAGTGAATTTAGCAGCACTTGGAGGTAATGGCGACGGTTTACGAATAGTATATTCGGCATCAAATGTCGCTGAGTGTTTTGGTCTTTCATCAAAAATATTTTCTACAGCTTGGAAATACAACTTTCCGACTTTTATGTTGACCGATGGTTATTTGGGCAAACAAAAAATTTCAACTGAATTAAAAAAACCTTTGAAACCATATCCTTCGAGGAAAATTTTAAAAGAGGATTTTTCAAATCCGACGCACATTCGTAACTGTTATGGTTCAGAGCCGGAGTTTGCAAAAGTATTGCAGCGAAATATATCCGATTACAAGTACTTGATAGATAAAGTTGCTGAGTCCGAAAACTATAAAGTTTCTGGTGCCACTGATGTTATTTTGGCCCATGGCAGTGTTGCTTCGGCTGCCAAGTCGGCAGTTGATAATTTGCGAGCCGATGGACATAAAGTTGGTTTAATTCGTCCAATCACATTACGTCCACTAGACACGAAGTCAATTCGCAGCCAGATTAAGAATGCTAAAAGAATATTTATCATCGAGTCGGCTTTCGAACAATTTGCCAGGCTTTTAGTCTATGTTCTGCCAGAGGTTGCCAGTAAAATGATTAAGATTTTTAAGCCGGCTGTCGGATTTACAGCGGAAGAAATTTACAAAATCGTTAAAGAACAAAAATGAAAACTCAAAACGAACAATTCGGCATGCCAAACTGTCTGAATGTAATATCCAAGCCAAGTTTATTTTGTCCTGGATGCGGTGAGAGTATGATATTAAAGCATTTGGGTTGTGTGATCGACCATGAAAAACTTCAGTCTAAAATAACTTTGGCTATTGATATTGGTTGCACGCTCTTGTCTTGGAACTATTTTAATTTTGATATTATTCAGACACATCACGGTCGTTCAGTCCCTGTGTCAGTCGGTTACAAAATGGCTAACAATAAAAGGCTTGTCATTGCTTTAATGGGCGATGGTGGCGCATATGCCATAGGGTTGCAATCACTTTTACATGCATCGTTTCGAAATGATCCGATTCTAGCCATTGTCATTAACAACACAGAATATTCAATGACCGGCGGACAGATGGCGCCCACATCCTTGCCCGGAGAAATAACTTCGACATCACCCTTGGGGAAAAATGCAAGTATTTTTGGTCCAGCCTTTCATGGGCCGGAACTTGTAAAACAAGTTTCTGGTTCAAAATCTTTCATTGCCAGGGCCACTGTTTCTAATCCGACGATGATGGAAACAGTCATGACGAAAGCTATCAATACCCAACTTGGCGGTAACTTTTCAATGGTTGAAATACTTTCAATTTGCCCGACTAACTGGAAAACAGATGCTAAAGAAAGTTTTGATTTCTTATCAAAGTTAGAAAAAATCTATCCTGTTGGTGAAATTGTAAAAAAAGAAAAAAATGAAAAATGATATCACAAAAATTGTTTTAGCTGGAGAAGGTGGCCAGGGCATACAAACCATTGCTAAGATTTTGTCGTCCGCCTTGCTTTACGCTGGTTACAATGTTAGCTATATCCCTCAATTCGGTCCAGAACAGCGAGGCACACCTTCTGTATCGTTCATTCAATTTTCAAAGTCAAATATACCTTATCCCAAATTTGATACGGCTGATATCGTAATGATTTTACGGCGTAGGGCAATCAAGACTGTCGAAACTTATATCGGTACCAGAACTTCAGTTTTATTTGATTCTTCTACTATTGCTAGAAGTAAATTTTCAGTCAATAATTCTAGAATTTTTGCTATCCCAGCTACCAAATTAGCAGAGGAAGAATTTGGCAGTAAAAATCAAAATATTTTGGCATTGGGTGCTTTGGCAAAAAACTTTTTGGATTATCCAAAGAATGCTCTTTGGCAAGAGATTGCAATTAATTTGGCTAAAAAGTTCGATGGAAATAAGGAGCTAGCTGAAAAATCTAAGGCAGCATTTGACTTTGCATATGAATTCCAATTAGAAAACAGAAAATTTACTAAACCAGAGTATGACACAAGTGAAAACCTAATTTTAAAAAGAAATGCCGAGAGAATTGCAGTAATTGTGCCGAAGTATTGTAAGGGCTGCGGAATTTGCATCTTAAAATGTCCCGTCAAAGCATTATCATTTGGTAAGACTTTGGGAGTTTACGGAACCCCGACGCCAGATATCGATATTGATAAATGCATAGCATGTGGCAATTGTTTTAGATTCTGTCCTGACTGCGCGATAAAAGTTGAGAAAAAATAATTCTGGATATTTTTAGGAGGGCCCAATGGCGTGGTACTGGTGGCTAATAACTGCCATAATCATCGGAGTGCTCCTGTGGTGGGCATTCAACGAATCTAAGTAGCTAAAGTTGAACTTGAGCTCAATTTGTGCTAAGATTTTACTGTCAATCATTTGGGCCGTTAGCTCAGTTGGCTAGAGCACTTCGCTGGCAGCGAAGGGGTCGCTGGTTCAAATCCAGTACGGTCCACCATAACGAATTTAGTACATTTGTATCACTTATGCCAACTGCTCGCTCCGCTCGCTTAGAGAGTGCTGTAAAGGGTTTTTTCAAATCAATCAGCAATCTGCCATTCAAAATAGTGCGGTTCGAGCCGACGGTTTTCAAAAAATTTCTCATTTCGGGGAAATTTTTTGTTTTGGCGAGATTATCGGCTCTGTTGGCCTCAATTATCCAATCCTTTAGGAGTTCGAGCCGATGATTTCCTTTTCGTTCAAAATCGCTCAATTCTTCTTCGATAGTCTTTTTTAGCTCAACCAATTCGTTCTTTTTTATATGGTATTCATTAAGCTCAAAAGCTCCCTCAAGATAGCCGTTTGACAGTCGATCTATTTTAACAGCTATCTCTTTGAGTTTTTCTTGAAGATTTTGAACGAAAATTCCCGATGTGTCGTTTTCTTCTTGCTCCCACTCTGCCACCTTATCAAGAAACTTGTCTCTCCATTCATCGGGAATAGAAACTTTTTGACAGTAGCTATGTATTTGGTCAGCAAGCTCTTTTTCCGGTAAAAAAGGATTGACGCATTTTTTAACTTTGCTTTTTCTGGTGCAACGATAGTAATGGTATATAAGCCCACTCTTTTTTATATGTCTTTCTCCTGTAATCTTATATCCGCAATCTCCACAAACAGCAAAGTTTTTGAAAATCAATTCCTTTTTTAATTTTGTTTTTCGAGGCTTGCCGTTATCTATAATTGCCGATTGTATTCTGTCAAAAAGTTTCTTGGAAATCATCGGCTTGTGCGAGCCCTGTTGAAGCTCGCCTTTAAATCTGAACATTCCGTAGTAGAAAGGATTGGATAAAAAGCCTTGCACCGTTGAAAGATTAAACGGTGCTCCACTTCGGCCAACTAGGCCAGCGGAAAACATTTCGTCTCGGATTTTAGTTAAGGTGTGGTTGCCTTTGGCGAAAAGCTCCAATATCTTTTTCATCTTATTGAATGTCGCCTTGTCTGGTTCGATAGTGCGAATCCTTGGCTCATTGTAATATCCGAGCGGAGCTTTTGCCGGCATTTCACCACGCCTTAACTTTTGTCTTATTCCTCGCAAAATGTTTTCTCGCAAATTGTCGGTGAAATACTTTGCCTGTCCGAAGGCAACGCTTAGCATGAACTTTCCTTGCGGAGTGGTATCAAACCAAAAGGTCGGAAATTTCAGTGATTGAATTTTGCCCATATCAACCAGATAGATGACTTTACCTCCATCAATAGAGTTCCTTGCTAGCCTATCTGGATTCCAGGCCAAAATTCCCGTCGCCTTGCCTTCTTCCATCTCAGAAAGCATTTGATTGAATATCGGTCGCCCCGGCTCCTTGGCAGTACGCGATTCGCTGAACTCTTTAATTACAAAAAGATCGTTTTGTTTAGCGTAATCCCTTAGTTCTTGTAGCTGGGCTTCGATAGATAAAATCTGCCGTTCTTCTTCCTCGGACGACTTTCTGCAGTAGATGAAATATTTTAGCATAAACCCCTCCTCGTTATATTCACTATCGATTTTATCTGATTGGTGTCAAATGCTTTCCGTTTGGTAATACACCGACAATTTTAATCTCGCCAATAACCCTATCGGGACCAAAACCTTACGGCTCAAAGCATAATAATATATTGATGAAATATTATAATATATTCTTATACTTTCTGAACTATCGTTCAGGAACCGCACTATTTTGAATGGCAGATTGCTGATTGATTTGAAAAAACCCTTTACAGCACTCTCTAAGCGAGCGGAGCGAGCAGTTGGCATAAGTGATACAAATGTACTAAATTCGTTATGGTGGGCTTGAGCGACTTTCGTTTGAACACCTTTTAGCCTGGATCTACCAGTTTATGAGCGCGTTCAAGGAAAGTGACCAAGATGAAAACTAACTTATATCAAGCGATTTTATTTTTAATACTTTCATTATCGCTTGCAGCTTTTCGTATGAGGGGTTCACTTCACCTCGTTCGATTTGGGCATAATAGGTAACGTTAAGATTGGCAGTCTTGGCAACCTCTGATTGCTTCAGCCCTGCTTTTTCCCTTGCTTCTCTGATTGTATTGCCCAGATCAACGAAGATCTTTTCTTTTCTCATATTAAGCCCAATATACCAGATTCGACCCTGAAAATAAAGTATCGCGTCTAAAAGGACGTTAATATCCAAAATAATTAAGGAGGAATATAATTTCACGCGCTCAATCATTCAAGCAATTATTGAAAAGAAGAGACGATGCAATCAAAGCTGAGAAAATTTCGGAGTCACAGGCAATTGATCTGTATAATGAAAATACTTTTTATAAAGCACTGACTACTGACATGTTGGCTGCAAAAAAAGAGGTAATAATTTATAGTCCGTTTGTCTCGAAATTTAGAACAGATTTTCTCAAACCAACAATTGAGAAATTAATCGACCGGAATATCGACATCTTTATCTTTACTCGACCGATTGAAGAATACGATTCCACTATGCAACCCCAGATAGGGTGTGCCCTAAAACGCCTTGAAGAGCTGGGTGTCTGCATTTTTTATCCAGGACGATACATCCATCAAAAGGTAGCGATCGTCGACAGAGAAGTCCTATGGGAGGGCAGTTTGAATATCTTATCTCATCGAGCCAGCAATGAAATGATGAGAAGAACGGCTCATAAAGAATCTGCAACGCAGGTTATGAACTATATCGGCCTGAATGATCAAATTGCAGCGGCTTACAAGCTAAAATACGAAAAACTGTATAACGGATTGGTAAATAGCTCTAGGCAAAGCTTTAAATTAAAAATAAAGATATTTTTGCTGGGAATGGCAATCCCCATGATAGCTTGGCTCATCGTCAATATTGTCTCTATCAAGCCGTTGCAAATAACCGAATTAATAATTAGTTTAATCAGATTTCTGCAGGTTCGATCTTGAGAAATCTGCCAGGGATCAGCGTCTAAGTTCAGGAGCATTACTCACGAGACAATTTCATCTTTCAAATCCTCATAAATGTGTTTGACGCTATCCTGCCCCCGCAATCTACCAGATAGAATCCCGAGCTTATATCTAATCCCCTCACTCATCAAGTGCCAATTGGTATTCTCGAACATATCAGACAGCAGCTTTTTCAATGTACGAGTACTATCATGTTCAGCACGATCAGCTTTTATGTCCTGAACTGTGAAGCCGACAACTAAATCACGTCCGATCTCTGGGTTGGATACCGCAAGATTGCTATAGCCTGCCTTTGCAAGTTTTTTACTTAATAGTTGAGATAGTTCAGCTATTGATAATATCTTCGTTTTTTTAGCTTTTTCAAGCTCTATTTTATGCTTCTCCTCATCTTCGGAAATTTCCATCCACCTCTTAAAATTATTTCTGTTGGTTATATATTTCATCCCCTTTTCAGCACTCAAACAATATTCCTTTCTGTCTGCCTCGAAATTTGGATCGATCTTTTTTTCTCCAGATTTGATATTCAAATCTAATGTAAATGTTTCAATGTTCCCACATTTTATACACTCGGAAGTGGTCGTAATCTTGCCTTTCGTTTTCTTGTGTATTGACTCCCATTCCGAATTACATTTAGGGCATAAGTCTGCCTTGAAGATGTATGGCGATCCGTCACTATATATTCCTCGTTTTTCTTTGCATGGATCGCACTTATATAGATACATTACTTTTGAGTCGTCTGAGTTTACTCCGTAGTCTATTTCCTTGATCACAAGCTTCATTCGCTCTAGGCACCCAAGGCAATAAACCAGCGGCTCTTTTTGGGCTAGCAGCTGGTCCTTTCTACGATCTTCATTCATCCACTCGGCTATCGTTTCTTCCTTTTGCTCATATCTTTCACCTGAATAACAATAAATTCCGAACCTGGCTAGCGATAATTCCTTTTTATTTTTGATTTTGTTCCCACTCTCATCAAAAAAAATATTTTCGGCAGCCCTCAACCGTAAATTTATCATATAGATCGATATAATATTGTTTATCTTCAAGGTGAATCATCGTTTTAAAGCTCTTCTTCTTTCAATTTCTCAAATCTCATTTTAGAAAAATATTTCTGGCAATCTTTGTTGTTGCACCTGGCGAAACAGCTTTTCTCGTCAGAAATCAAAATAGACGAGATAATTCCCGTTCGTGCAACTACTTCACCACATTTATCACAAACTTTATACTTCATTCAATTTTTCTTGTTCGGCCACGTACATCTTCACGAAGCCATAATCCATATCAGAATTTTGTTTTTCTTTGTAGTAGATCTCGAGATATGTTATTTCCATCAACTCAGGGCAAAACGCATAAATTATCCTGATTCCGCTTCTGACCCCCTTGCCTTTGAGAGATTTACAAGCAAATTTCTTTATCTTGAAAACTTGGATTTTTTCTTTATTGAATCCCGGGATCAATTCGGTCGAATTATTGTCAATATGATTCAAATGAAAAAGCTCAATCGCAGCTTTCTCGGCAATTTTTAAATCCTCTTCGAGAGTTCTATATTTCTTGAGAAGCTTTCCGAACTGCTTTTCGAATCTTTCGTGTCTGCTATACCTCAACATCGTAGTTCCTAACAGAAGTTTCCGGAGTACGGTAAAAAACAGTCTCATATGGGATTTCCTTGCCTTCTGGTGTAACAATCCACGGCACGTCCTTATGGGAGAATTCGGATAGTTCCTTGGCTGTCTTGCCACTCAGTCTTTCGATTTCCTCATCAATATGGTTGAGCTCCTGACCGGTTAAGACAGAAAAATCAGGGCTTGTGACTGGAATATATTTTGTTTGTTCTTTATTGAAAAACTTTGTTTTAATTTCTTCTATCTGTCCGTCATTGACCATCTCTTTCACAACCGCGGCAAATTCAACTGGCGTTGGCCCATAGTGGTTCCTTATGTACCTGGCGCCTATTAGCTGTTCTTCAAATTTTTCATAATAGTCAAAATCACAAAAGTATAAAATTTTGTATAAAACTGTTTGCCCGATATTGGGTAGCGCGCCAATTTTTTGAGTGATGTATAACAAAACATTCTTAAATTTTTCAACATTCTCAGCCGGTATACTAATCCTTTCCATGTCTTGTGTCTGTTCGTCAGAACATTTTTCAAGAACAATTTCTCTTGGTATTTGTTCACCCAAAACCTCTTCAATACTGACTCCGAGAACTTCTGCCAATCGTCGGACTTCAGATATTGTCATTTCTTTTTCGCCGGCAATAATTTTTGCAGCAGTTGGACGAGATATGCAAAAAATATCCGCTAATTTTTCCTGCGTAATGTTTTTATCTGACAATAACTTTTTGAAACTGTTAGTCATTTTTTTGTCCCCTAATTTTTTACTACTTATATCAAATTTATTTTACTTTATGTAATAAATACTGTCAATATGTATGTAAAGTATATTTACAACAGTTTTGTGTCATTGCGAGCCAGCAGGCGCGGCAATCTGATTCAGCAGAGTCATCCGGAGTGAAGCGAGAGGATCTATCGGATTGCTTCGTTCCTCGCAATGACACTTACCACCTTTATTTGTCATTCTGAGGCACTCCGAAGGATTTCTCGCGAATACGAGACCCCATATTTATGGAAGATTCCTCGACAAGCTCGAAATGACACTATCAGAAGATTGCTTCGTCGTCCCTTCTCGCAATGACACAAGCGGCTGTTCTTGCGGGAAGGAGAGGGAGTTTTGAAGGTTGCGGGTGTTGGCCCACATAAAGTGGGCGCGATATGAATTAACGATTTCTTGATGCTTTTCGGAGTCAGATTTGACCAAACTGAGTTTGAATTTGCAGTCGGCAACAATTCTTTTTCTAACCAAAACATACTCGGGTCGGACAATGTAACCGACAAAATCAACACCGCAGGAAATAGCCTTAATAAACTGTTTGTCAGGGTGGACTTTTAGCTTTAATTTTTGCATTGCAAAATCGGTTAGTTGATCGCGGCAATGTTCGAGATAATCTCTATCTGAGGACAAGATTAGAAAATCGTCGACATAGCGTAAATAATATTTAGCTTTGAGCTGGTGCTTCGCAAAGTTATCGAGTTCATTCATATAAACATTGGCAAAGAATTGACTGGTCAAATTACCAATTGGCAGGCCTTTGCCTTTTGCAACCGTAAACAATGATTTATCTTTAGGCAATTTATCAAACAAGCTTGGCTGGCTTTGGATCTTCGGCGGTATGTCGTGAGCGCAATCGTGGAAAATTATCGTTTTTGCCAACCAGAGAATTTCTTCATTTTTTACCTTTTTGCAGACTAAATTGTAGAGTATTTGCTGATCAATACTGGTAAAAAAGCTCTTGATGTCCATTTTGAGAAAAAAGGGGCGCGAGCGCGTCTCTCTCTCTCTCTCTCTCTCTCTCTCTCTCTCTCTCTCTCTCTCGAGTTCGGCTGTCATCCTGAACGCTAGTGAAGGATCTCTGGCGAATGCCAGTTCCCATATTCATGGGAGATTCCTCGACAAGCTCGGAATGACAAGCGGAAGAGAGTTTGCGGGCAAACTCGAGGAGCCGGAACATTGCTCCGTGAGTTCCTTTGTCTTTCCGGCAGGCCCAAGAATCATAAATAAACTGCCGTTCGTAAATTGGCGCCAAGTAATTATACAAAACGTGATGAATAACCCGATCAGCAAAATCAGCGGCAAATATTTCACGGATTTTAGGCTTTTGAACGATAAAAGCAATCGATCTGCCAGGCTTGTATGTGCGATTTCGTAGTCGCTTCTCTAAACTAAGAAGATTTGCCTCCAAGTTGTCGGCAAATTTCATATGGTTTTGTGACAATCCTTTTCTTTTGCGACAATCAACGTAGGCTTTATATAAATTTTCGAAAGTAAAGTATGTGTTCATAGATGTTATACTTCGACTTTATGGAGAAGCAGTTCTCGACAGACTCGAACAATAAAACCAGATTGCCACGCCTGCTGGCTCGCAATGACAAAACAGGAGAGCATGACAAATTGATTTTAGGCAAAAAAGGCATCCCCGTTAACTGACACATCGCAACTGGTTCGCATTCGTCTTGCCATTGTTGTTCGTGTTGCCATTATTCAAGTTCACGTTCCAAGCATTCGTGCTATTGTTCTCAGTCGCTGACCAGAAATTGTTGGAAGGCGACTTCCTGCTACCAACTTGAAAAACAAGTTTTTTCATCACTGACAAGCAGAGTAGAAAAAACACAATTTATTCCTCACAATCTGTAAGGAGTGGTAGCCGTAACGGGGCGGTTGCTCTCCCGATCATAAGCTTGCGCAATACGATCGGCTCTAGCTATGCCTTTTTTGCCTACAATTTTACTGTGCTTTCGACCAATTAAGCCAACTCTCAAATTGTTTTGATATGTCAATCAACTGCTCAAAAAAACATTTATAACTATTAATTTTCATTACCTTGAGATCGTGCAGTAATCTGGTTTTAAGCTTAATTCTTTCAATAATAACTAATCCTTCACGCAACTCTGCAGATTTACTTTCATCGTTATTGGCTTTTATCACTTGATCCATCAGCCCTGTCAGCAAACTTTCTATTTCCTTGGCTAGACCGTATTTATAATCTTTCGGAAATCCCCTTGCTAAGCGGAAAAAGTATAAATTTATGTCATAAATACTTTTGTAGATTGGCAGGTGGTCATAACGGCTCATTGTTAGTTGGTAGGTAGTAGTGGGTAGCTAGTAGGGGGCAAAATAAAAGCTTCTGCCAACCACTTACTACAACCTACTCACTAATCCCTAGATTGGATATTAATTTATTCAGTATGCGCATTATCTCGTCCAATAATTTATCGATTTCAACATAATCGCCTACTTCTCTATAAGATAATCGTTTGGCAATTTCGATTTGTGTTTCAAGCTCAGCACCAGAGCCAAAAGCTATGACTAAAAATTGTCTGTAGTCTTTTTTGGTTCTGCGTCTGCATCCCTCGGCAATGTTCGATGGTATTGAAATAACACATCTGCGTATTTGTGATGTTAAGCAATATAGCTCTGTTTTTGGAAATTTTTCAGACAAAGAATAAACTAAAACGACAAGCTCCATCGCCTTTTGCCATACTATTAAATCTTTATACGAATTGATTTTGCTATTTTCTTCCATCTTTCCCTTGTTCTATTCTACCAACTACCCCCTACTAACTACTAACTTTTTTCGCCGCCTTCGGCGGGAATAATAACCAAATAATCAAATTACCCAATCGTTACCTGACACATCGCAACTGGGGCGCATTCGTCTTGCCATTGTAGAACGTGAAGCCATTAAACAAGTACACGCCCCAAGCATTCGTGCTACCGTACTCAGTCGCTGACCAGAAACCGTTGGAAGGCTGAGTCAAATTCCAGTATGAGCCATCAATGTAAGCTTGCATCAGCTCCTTTTGGGTTGGAAGTCTCCAACCGTTACCTTGATCAGCACAAAGCTGGACGGCGGTACGGCTGCCTGCCACCGGAGCAGTAATACCTTGATTATTGGCATGAGAAGCATCCCAAGAGAAACCAGTATTTGTGGTTGGTGAAAAGCCGATCGTTGTGCCTGTTCTCAAAAGCAGTTGGCTCCAAATAAGACCAGTTACCGGATCCTGACCGCCTCGACCAGATCTTAAATCGGTACCGGTAATACTACCGCCGGGATTAACCCACGTTTTCGAGCAGTTGATGGTCTCATTCGTACCAGCAGCATCATCATGAGCGACCTGAGTCGAACAGGGGCCGCTAGCTACCATTGTCCCTGTCTGGCCTACACCGTAAGTTATTCCGTTTCTTATATTTGCCCCCACAAGATTTGAATTATTGTAAGTACCCGTTTGACTGGTGCGGGAGTTTAGAAAAAAAGTTTTGCTTGTCAAGACATCACCGGTTCCAGCCGTACCGTTAGGTACCCACTCGGCTGCCGAGCGGATACGGTTCCAGTATGCGCCCCAATCACCCCAAGAGCCGGCAGAAACCGAACCATAACCCAAGGCAACTATTGAGTCGTAAGTGGCTTTAATATAGCTCGTAGCACCAGACTCGGGAGTATCGCCTGTCGGCTTTTCTGCCAGAACATAGTTGATACCAATGAAACCGGAAATTATTGCAACGGCTATCACAGGGATGATTATTTTAATTTTTTTCATATTTCCTCCAATTATTTATTGATTATTGTTTAAGATTGCTTCGTCGTGACTTCTCGCAATGATATTTTTTTGGCTGTCATCCTGAGGGACGAAGGATCTCTGGCGGATGCCAGTTCCCATATTCATGGGAGATTCCTCGATTCCTCGGAATGACAGGGGTGGTGATTATTTTACTCAAACTTTTGAACATCAAGCGGGTTGACTCGTAAGGCTCGGCGGGCGGGGAACAGACCCGTCAAAAATGCCAGCGTTAAAGTCGCGATAAAGGCAATGACCATAAGAGTGGTCGGTGTGTTGAAAATGTTGACCATTTCGTTATTTAATCGCTCGGCGAGGCGGGAGAATAATCCCATAATGATCGACTTGGAGATAAGAAATAGCACAATACCGGAGACAAAACCCAAGAAGCCAAAAATCAAGCTCTCGAGAGCGAACATCCAAAAAATCGTTTTATCATCTGACCCTAAAATCTTCAGCAATGATACTTCACGAACACGTTCCATGAGAGAAACCGTCAAGGTGTTAAACATACCTAAAATTGCGATGATGACACCGATTGCGCCAAGAGCAGCTAAAATCATTCTGAAATAATTAAAGAACTTATTCATCTGTTCGAGCGTGTCGCCGACATAGCTTGTCTTTAAACCCATATCCTCGACTTTTTTGCGAAGAGCAGGGATGTCGTTTTTGTTAGTAGATTTGATTTTCAGGATGGAACGGCTAACGGCTCCTGCCGAAACAGCATCTGCATCTTGGACGTAAGCGTAGGCCGAACCCGAGTCAGAGATGGTTCCAATAACTGTTCCTGTAAAATCTTTTTTAGATGTGTCCGATCCGCCTAAAACCGGTGGTACAATGAGCTGATATTGTAATTCTTGCCCGACGATATCTTGACTTTTAATCCCAAAAGCCAAGGCTGCTTTATCGCTGATTAAAATATAGTTTTTGTCCTGTTGGCTCGGAAAGCTGCCGGCAGAAAGTTCGATTGAAGACATGGCAAAATAATTGTTTGAGACAGCGTAAAAAGGATTATCGAGTGTTTTGTCGCCGATAGTAATTTTACCTGCCAGAGATGTGGACGAGGCAACGCTATCGACCTCACCGATTGATTTGATTTGGCTGATCATTTCGTCCGAAAGTTTTGTATCGGTCGGCTTGGATGAAGTTGCCTCAATTTGCGAAAGTGCGTCTGACTTGACTAATTGCTCAGTTGAAATGCTCTCCAAACCGTAGCCGAGTGAAAAAAGAAAAATAATCGAGCCGACAGCGATGGCGCTTGCCAGCAAAGTGAAAGCAAAACGGAGCTTTCGAGAAAGCATGTTGCGAAGGACTAATTTTAGTAAAAGTATAAATTTCATAGGTTATTTTGTTTTGTCATCTCGAGCATGTCGAGAGATCTTTTGATAGATCCCTCCACTACGGTCGGGATGACAGGCGTTGATATAAATTTCATTTATTCTTCCTCCAGCATTTCTTTAATATTGTGAGGCAGGGCATTCTCGGTAAAGCGGCCAATAATTTGCCCATCTTTCATAGCAATTTTAGTATCTGCGTGAACTAAGTATGAAAGATTGTGGGTAACTAAAATAATTGTTTTGCCAAGGTTGTGCAGGTGATCCAATGTTTTCATAAGTTCATGACCGGCTTTTGAGTCGAGGTTGCCGGTTGGCTCATCTGCGATGATGATTTGGGCATCGGTTACCATTGCCCGTGCTAGGCTTACTCTTTGTTGTTCGCCGGAAGACAACTCGTTTGGCCGTGAAAGTTCGAACTCTGCTGTATGGGCTAATTTTAATGCTTCTTTGGCTTTATCCTTGGCCTCTGATTCACTCATGCCACCTAGATACAACGGGAGGGCTACATTTTCTAAAACATTTAATGATTTTAGCCAGATTGAATTTTGATAAACTGTTGAGAAATTTTTATATCTAAAAGCCGTTCGTTCTTGTGGAGTAAGTTTGGCAGTGTTTACATCTTTGATTTTTAATTTGCCGGAAGTCGGAGTTTCGAGCCCCAGGATAAGGTTTAGCAGTGTTGTCTTGCCGCAACCGGAAGGCCCGAAAATCAAAAGATATTCACCTTCTTTGATATCAAGATCAATGTCGCGAAGGACTTCGACTTTGCGCCCCGGCAAGTCAAATGTTTTAGTTAAATTTTGGATTTGAATTAATGGCATATTATTTTATTAATCCACCCATCCAGCCAAAGGCTTTTGACAGGCTGTTGGTGATAAGGTCGAAGATTGATTGGGCTTTTTGGTTGGTAACAAGTATTTGAGAGGTTGATTTGGCAATATTTGCACCAGCGTCTTTCGAGATTGCTCTAAATTGGTACGCTTGCGAAGGTTCGATCCCCGAGACGACAACGACATGAGAGGTGTCGAGTACGGTCGATTCCTGCGAAGACTGTGTTAGATTGGCATCTCCAGCTCCAACACCGAATTCAACTTTTGAAGTTGCCGGCTCATCGGTATTCCACGATGCAACAACTTTAATCGTGTCGCTACCGGGGTCGCCAGGCTGAGCTTCTACAGTAAAATTAGAAATAGTTGGAGGTCTGGTGTCATTTTTGGTATTTATACCGCTTAGATTCGAAGTTGCTTCATTGCCGAATTGATCTCGTCCGGAAATTGTAAACGTATAGGTGGCATTATCTTCAAGCGGACCGGTTTCAAGCTCGTGCGCCGTAGAAAGTTCAGATTTTGAAACTTCGCTCGACTTACCACTTGCCGGAGCGTAGGTAATTGTCGAAGAAGTTGGGACATTGGTTGTCCAGTTGATCTTAAGCGCTTGCGATGGTCGATCGGTGATTGGTTGGGTGGAGACGTTTGAAACAAGTGGTAGAGGCAGAGTCGAGAAAGAATAGTCGTCTGATACGAGGTCATTGCTGTCTGTATCTGTGCCTCTAATCTTAAAGTGATATGTCGTTCCGGTCTCAAGTTTGGATAGAGCAATCGAGTGGCTGGTCGTGCCGCTTCCTGACGACTCCGTCTTTGTGGTGCCGTATTTCGTATCCTTGCCGAAGTAGAGATTTGTTTGAGCCACCGAAGTTGAGTTCCAGGTTATCAGTGCCGAGTCCAAGGTAATATTTGAAATATTAACCTCCGAGATATATGGAGCGTCAGATGTTTTGAATTCTTGGATAGTGCTTTTGCCTTGGTTGCTGTCTTGATCTAGCCAGACCAACTGATAGTTATAAGTTATGCCTGGCTTGAGGCCGGTAACTGTAACAGTATGATCTTTTTCAAACGCTGCATGACCTTGTTCAGAGACAAAGGTATTGCCTTGGGTGATTGTAACAAAACTTGAAGCTTCGCGATCAGTACGCCAAGAGAAATCAACCGAGCTTGGCTTTGACTCGACAGTTGGCGTTCCGTCTAAGCTTGGTGGGGAAGTAAATTTGCCGGTAGGATTTAATAATAATATTTCTGACGAGGCGATGGTTCCGGTAGAGTATTTTGCTTTGATTCTGTAATAGTAAGTGGTGCCGGTCGAAACTGTTGTATCAAGATGTCCAAGCGAGCTAGTTGAGGCGACTTGAGCAAAGGCAATTCCATCAGTCCCTCTTTCAACTAGATAGGACTCAAACGCCTCTCCGTCCAAAGATGTGGGGGCTTGCCAGCGCAAAGTGACGGAATACTCAGCTAAATTGCGATCAGATGTGTCGTAAATACGAACATTTTGTGGAGCATTTGGCGGAACAAGCGAAATTCCGGGAGCTGAAACTCCTGTAAAATTGATCCAGCCGAGAGCGGTTGACCAAGCATAACCCGTAAAGTCACCGGAAGAGAGGATGCGGACATTGCTATGGTAAGGCGTGGCATTGAAGTCAATAGTTGAGCCGTCGTTTATGACTCTAGCCTTGCCAGAGAGGATGCCGGTGGTTAAATTACAGGTTACAGGGCCATCGGGATTATCGGTAGCGCCAAAGGCAACCCAGCCGATGTCCGAAGACCAGCCGTAGCCATCGAATTGGCAGCCAATGTTGGAAGTTGTAACATTTGCGGAATAATCGGTGAAGTTAAGATAGCCGTTGGTGTTTAATATTTGCGCTCGGCCAGCCAAGTTGATAGCTACTGCGTCAGCCGGCTTCGTTTTGTAGAACAGAGAGATACCAAGCGTGGCCACTAGGACTATGACCAGTGACGAAATAATGATTGGTTTTTTGTGTATTTTAAATCTCATTATTTTGATTTACAAAAAAGACACCCAAAATGGGTGCTCAAATTATCTGGCTTATTAGCAAAACCGGAGAGCTTTTTACTCTCTCTCTCTCTCTCTCTCTCGAGTTCGGAACTTCGAACTCGAGCTAAAGCGCGCTCGTTACAGTTACGTTTAATAATCCCTCCTATAGAAAACCTGATCTTTGAAATGATTACTATAATTATACATCAACTAAATCAATAATACATCATTTGGGTTTTTGTTGTAAATACTCCGCCATTAAAACTATTTTTCCAGTCTTTTTTGGCTTTCGGGAGCATCTAAATAATTCTGTTTGCTTGAAACCTTTTTGCCAGATTTCTGCTCTAACTCTTTTCTGGCATTACCGGCAACCGTTCCACCGGCTTTTGCCGCTTGCTGATTTTCTTCAAAGCCTTGGCAATCTTTATTTTTGGTAATTTCCGTTGTAGACGCCTCACCGAGCATTGAGAAAATTAATTCCAGATCATTCATATGATCGCGTAGGTTTTGTCTGTCCAATCCTTTGAGTTTCTTATACTCGCTCGGTGTCATGCCAAAAGCAGCTTTGGAAATTTCCGCCGTTAATATTGCATAATTTTTCTCAAGCATTATACCGCGATTTTTCCACTGATCGGTCAGAGTTTCGCGAATTTCAATACCACGCATTCGCTTTTCGATCCAAGCATCGGAGTAGCCCTTGGCTTTGTAAAGTGCTCGGGTTCGTTTGGTTGCCAATTCAGGATCGTCAATTTCTTGTATTCTTTCATAACCGACTTTAGCCAGCCAGCGTTTAAACGGTTCGGCTTTTGGTGATGGTATGGATTGGATGATGCGAAAGACACCTTCGGTGTTAGCGCAATTCATTTTTTGTTTTCCACCTTCAGTTTCAATTAAAAGGGTATGTACAGTTTGTACCCACCCTTTGTTGAGCTCGGGATCTCGTCTTTTCATTTTTTGGATATATTGTTTGGGATCGGTCGAATCAATCAACGCTAAAACAATATCCTCAACGACAAACCACCACTCATCATTATGAATGGTTTTTCTGATCTCTTTCTGTCTAAAAATTGCAATTTGAGTTTCCATCTTCACCTTATTTTGCACTAAATTCGTTTTAAAATATTATTGTATCAATCTAGCACTTTAATCGTATCATTTTGATACGATTAAATAATCAATTGATTGTCAAATAAATTATATCATTTTATGGTTTGATGATAAACATTCGTCGAATAAGTCGAGGAACCTTTACCGCTACCCTTTACTTTTCTGTCCAGTATATGCTAAACCATAAACAGCAATATAATAACAATGAGAATAAGGAGGCGGGTCAGGCGTAACATTATCGGTTGCTGAAAAGATGGGAAGGAAATGGATTGGCTCCGATTTGGGACGATTTTCAATTCACACCTCACGAAAGCGAATGATTGGCGTGCAGAGACAATTGAAAAAAGAGGGTAAAGATTTTCGCGCATTTGAAATTCTGAATATTGGAAGGTACGAACGAGAAAAGTTTTTAACTGTGAATGACAATTTGCGTGAAGAGGAAAAAAGAATTCTGCGAGAAAATAAAGAAAAAGAATTTATTAAACTGATCTTGTCCGCTTACAAAGCCGAGACCGTGGATTCGTTTAATAACTTTGTCGGCAAAAAAAGAGATAGATTAGTTGCAGTTGGACAAATTGACACGCCCGTTACTAACGACTTTTTAGAAAAAATAATTAGTGAGTGCCAAGAGAAGAAAATTACCAAAGCTGATGTACTAGGGTTTGATTATGAAATGGGGCTGGATTTTGAATCTGCCAAAAAATTTGGTATTGATGTCCAGTTTAAAGTTATTCCGCGCGAAGTGTTTGATAAAAAAGCGATTGAAAAAGGGCAAGTCAAGTTTTATGATGTAGCCTACATAGAAGTTAAGCCGATTATCCGCGGACGAGGCAATGTCAAAGAAATTGCAGTTGAGCTGACCGATTTTAGTGTTTTTTATAACCAAGACAATACTGGTGAAGTTGAAGAAAAATTACAATCTGGTGGGAACAAGATTATTATCGAAAATGGACAGGTGATAAAAATTTCTAAAGATAAACAAACTGACATTATAGAAAAAGAAGTTTTAACAAAAAAATGGACAGACTGGGTTGACTACTGGTCGGTTGATTTTGATTTTGAAAGCAAGAAAGAGATCATTCGCGTTGTCGACGAACAAACCGGCGAAGAAAAAGAAGAATGGACCGGAAGCTACATCTTCGAAAATGAGTGGCAGTCTTTTAGAACAAAAAAAGACAGGACTCTCGAGTTAAGTTCCGCTTTCAAAGAAGCACCAAAAGGTAGAATGAAAATCGCGGTTAAGGTAATAGATATTTTTGGCAATGATACGACTAAGGTTATTGAGGTCAATATATGAATCGGCAAGATTTAAAAAAACTTTTAGAAGAATTATCTTCTGATCTTAGCAAATCCATTAGTGATGTTAAGCAGGATTTAGTACAAGCCAAGTCCTTGCACACGAAAGTCAGTAATTATGTAAGTGAGACTCAAGCCTCCCTTGATAAATTTAACGATGAAAACAGTGGCTTAATGGCCACACTTGATAGTGCTAAAAATATCGAATCCGAAATTAATACTCTAAAAACTAATGCTGATACACATCTCCAATCAATCACCGATAATCTTAGTGCTATTCAGCCACATATTACAGAAATGGAGTCTGCATACACGCAGTTTGTGGCGGTTAATACCCAGATAAATGATGGTGAGTTGGGGCTAGAGGCGATATTAACAAATAGCAAGTCTATCAGAGCCGATATTGAGGCAACTAAGGGAACTACCGAGACAATATTTAAAGAAATTAGTAAGCTGAAAGATACAGCATCTAGTTACACAAGCGACATAGGAAAGTTGAATAAAACAGCGAAGGAGACAGTAGAGAAGATAACAAGAAATCACGAAGAAAGTGAAGACATAAAAAAGAAGATGAGCGAAATATTTAATATTAGCTCAAGGACAACGCATGCGAATTATTTTCATGAGCGACAGCAGACCCTTAAAAAGACGTATATTGCTTGGCTAATTGGGTTTGTGGGAATGCTGGCAATAACAATTTGGTTATCAGACAAATATATTTCTCCTCTTATTGAGGTGATAAATAATGGCCAGCAAGGGCAAATTAGTGATATCAAAATTGAAGTTGTCCTAATACGTCTTGGTCTTGTGACTCCTGCGATACTTGCTGCTTTTTATTGTCTTAACCAATTTGGAAGGGAGCGTAGATTGCATGAGCAATATGCCTTCAAAGCAATCAGCATGCTGTCTATCGAATCATCACTAGAGTTGCTAGCTCGCTCTCTGGCAAAAAATACCTGTGAAGAGAGGGATTCACAAGTCTCTATTTTTGCCGTAAAAACGCTCGAGTCTGTATATAAGGATCCTCTCGACTACGAAAAACGCAGTCTTTTATTTAGGGGAGGCAACAAAATTTTAGAAGTTAGTGCTGAAATCAATGAATCAGTTGGCGAGATTAAAAACGATTTAGATAAATTATCCGATAATATTAAGGTTAAATAATTATGGCGCTACATAAAGATTTTCCAAAAGATAAATTTCAAATTTTAGATCCTTCAGTCAGGTGGTTTCCTGCTGATGAAGACTTACGAAAAGAGGGCTACGAAAAGCTTCTTCCGCCTTTTGTGCCCGAACTGCGAGAGCAAGTGGCAAAATGGCGAGGAGAAAATTACGAAGGTGCAAGTGAAACCTCGAAAGCTCTACTTAATTGGTGGTTTAAAGAACCTCATACAATATTTGCTAAAGACGGCGCAAGCGTTGCATTTCAATACTATTATGCTCAAAGAGAAGCAGTAGAAACTGTTATATGGTTATACGATACTGAAAAAGTTGAGAACAAATATGATCTCATAAAGTTTGATAAACTGGGTCGCGTAAGTGCAAATATGTTTAATGAAGAATGGCTCCGTTTTGTTGTAAAAATGGCGACAGGAAGTGGAAAAACAAAAGTAATGAGCTTGCTGCTTGCTTGGTCATATTTCCATAAACTTTATGAGGAAAATTCGGAATTATCGAAAAACTTTTTGCTAATCACGCCAAACATTATTGTCCTAGATAGAATCAAAAACGATTTTGAGGGTTTGAAAATATTTTATGAAGATCCTATTTTGCCAGATAATGGATATTCTGGTCAGAGCTGGCAGGACGATTTTCAAATCAAACTACATTTGCAAGACGAAGTTGGGACGATCTCAAAATCAGGAAATATTTTTCTGACTAATATCCACAGAGTTTACGAGGGGAGCATAAGCGAAGCAAGCTTTGATGACGAAGACACCTCTAACTATTTCTTGGGGAATAAAGTGGTTGGGAAGACGAATGATTCAAAAGTTGATTTGGGTGAAATTGTTCGTGATGTTGACGAAATTATGATCATAAATGATGAAGCGCACCATATTCACGATCCAAAAATGGCTTGGTTTAAATCAATCGAAGATATACATAATAAATTATTGCAAAAAGGCAAAAAAATAGCGTTACAAGTTGATGTTACCGCCACACCAAAAAATAATCGCGGAGAGATTTTTGTGCAGACTGTCTCCGATTACCCGTTAGTTGAAGCGATACATCAGGGCGTTGTCAAAAATCCAGTCCTGCCAGACGATGCCAGCAGAGCAAAATTGCAAGAAAAGCAAAGTTCTATATTTTCCGAAAAGTACGAAGATTACATCCGGCTAGGGGTTGAAGAGTGGGATAAAACATACAAGGCACTGGAAGCGACTGGCAAAAAATCAATTCTCTTCATAATGACTGATGACACAAAGAATTGTGACGATGTGGCTGAATTTTTAGAGAAAAGCTACCCCCAGTTGAAAGGTGCAGTTTTAACTATCCATACAAATACAAGCGGTGAAATATCTGAAACGGTTTCTGGTAAGAAAGAGAAAGAGCTTCAGGAATTGCGCAAGAAAGCTAACGAAATAGACAGTATGGAAAGTCCGTATAAAGTTATAGTATCGGTGCTGATGCTTAAAGAGGGTTGGGATGTTAAAAATGTTACTACAATTGTGGGTTTACGACCTTACGGTTCCGATTCAAAGATATTACCAGAACAAACACTTGGTCGTGGCCTCCGCCGTATGTTTTTTGGCCAAGATGTTGAAGAGTATGTCAGCGTTATTGGAACTCCTGCATTTATGGAATTTGTGGAATCCATCAAAGCTGAAGGAGTCGAATTAGAAAAACGAAGAATGGATCGAACCGGCTCGCCAATTACCCCAACTGTAATTGAAGTTGATAATGAAAATGTTAAAAAAGATATTGAGAATTTAGATATTGAATTACCGGTTTTAACTCCGAGAATCCAAAGAGAATATAAAAATCTTAATTTATTAAATGTCGCCGATTTCAAGCATAAAAAGGTTCTGGTAAGGCAATTCACTGATGAAGAAAAGAAAGAAATCGTTTTCAAAGAGATAATTAACGATGAAACTCACCACACAACAATTCTGAATAGCTCAATTGAGCCGAATTATCAAAGTGTAGTTGGGTTCTTCGTGCAAAGAATAATGAAGGAGCTGCGGCTTTTCGGTTGTTATGACACTCTTTTCGGCAAAGTGAAAGGATTTATCACTGATGATTTATTCAGCATTAGCGTTGACCTGAATGATGCAAATATACTAAGAAATTTGTCTGAACTGGAATCGGTTAAAACTATCGTGGAAACGTTTAAAAAAGAAATTAATGATTTGACTGTGCTGGATGTGGGAGATACAGAAATAAAGAATTATATTAAAGTGAGTAGCGCCAGGCCGTTTGTGGTTACAGATAAAAAATACTTATTACCGAAAAAGAGCGTGTTCAATAAAATTGTTGGCGACAGCGATTTCGAGTTAGAGTTCGCTGATTTTTTAGAGGGCGCCGACGACGTACTTTCTTTTGCAAAAAACTATTATGAAATTCACTTTAAGATTGATTACAAAAATGCGAGCGGAGCGATTTCAAGTTACTACCCGGACTTTTTTGTAAAAACAGATAATAAAACAATATACATTGTGGAAACTAAGGGTCGAGAGGACCTAGACGACATTGAGAAAATAAAAAGGCTGGGCCAGTGGTGTGAAGATGCAAGTGAGCGGCAGAAGAAGATCGAGTACAAAATGTTATATGTTAAGCAGGAAGAGTGGGATAGGTACAAACCAACAAGTTTTTCGCAGTTAGCCGAAATGTTTAAATCCTAATGAAAAATGTAATGATTCAACAGTCAATGAAAAGAGTTATTGCGACAACGCAAACCAACATATATGTAAAAGTAACAGCGTGACCTATGGATATATACTTTTCGGACCACTTCAAAGTAAAAGAAAAAGACCTCGAGCAATACGGGGCGTTTAACATTTCTCTGGTGGCAGACTTACCACTTTTTATTGACCCATTTTTACTTTTTAACAGTAAGAAGAAAAATTATCAAAAGCTACACGACAACATCATAGAATACCTAATTTTTTTAAAGAAAAAATCTACATCTCAGATCTTAGATATCGGCGGACTTAAGGCATGGTATGTTTTTAAGGAAGTCGAGCAAAATTGGCTCGGCTTTTCTGTCACCGGTAATAAAGGTAGCGCGCTCGGACCTGACTTTGGCCGGGCATTACACGATAATTTACATAAAATCTTTCACGAATTTGGGAAAGAAAAGGTGAGCAAGGGAAGCCACTTGGAGAAACTTTGCTTAATTAAAGCTGGCGTTGGGAAAGACAATATCAGCGATTTTTCGACTAACTTAATCAAGGAATTCTTGCTTGAATATACTCAAACTTTTGCTCAAAAGTATCTGGATAAGAATTTAACTGATAAATTCAGGGTTCAGAGGGTACGTTTCAACTTTAAAACAGAATCATGGGAAGATGTTGATTTCGTGTTACCCAAGTTCAAAGAAGATTTTGTTATTTTGACTCCTAAAGAACTTTTGACAAAAGATGAAACATGGATAAATAAAAAAGATCTGTTCGAGCATTTCGAGAGGATACCGAATGCTATAGATAACGACGAATTACGTTTCAAGGTAAATAATTATTTTCTGAGTCGTCTTCCAAAACACAAGAATAAAAAGAAAGAGCCTACAAAACAGGAAAAAGTTGATGCGGCTCTCGCAACAATTCATGAATTTCCGCAGTTGATTGATTATTATATTAAGTCAAAAGAAGAGAGTGGTGGTCTTGCAGAAAGCATAAGTAGCGAAAAAGTCATTTTTTCGCAGAATTTTTATATTAACAATGTTAAACAGTTTGTTGCGGGATTACAGAAAACTAGTTTTTACAGCACTGATAAAAATAGTTACGAAGAAGCAAAAAAGAAGATTGAAATCTTAAAAGAATATATTGAGAATAATGATGGCTATAAGCTCTTTTATCATCGTGGAGAAAGAGTAAAAGGCGAAAAAGATTTACAATTACTTTTTGGGCTTGTCTGCCACGAATCATCTGTATTTGATATCAACCGCGAAGTGAACAATGGTCGCGGTGCTGTAGATTATAAAATCTCAAAGGGTAATGCAGATAAGACTTTGGTAGAATTTAAATTTGCAAATAATAAGAAACTCGAGCAGAACTTAAAGAAACAGGTTGAAATTTATCAAAAAGCCAATAAAACTGATTTGTCTTTCAAAGTAGTTATTTATTTTTCCAGACAAGAACAAAAGAGAGTCGTTGATATTCTAAATCGTTTAGGGATGGCGGGGAGAGACAATATCATTTTGATAGATGGTCGTGCTGACAATAAACCATCAGCTTCAAACGCATAGCTTTACATTCTTCTATAATTCTTATTATTGATAGCTATCCCAGACGATAAAGAGCTTCCTAAACATATCTAGAAGGGAGCTTTTTTTGTTTTGTCTAAATAAATGATATCTCCTCCTGCCAGTCTTTCCATCTTATAGAACAAATAGTCTGTTCGCCTCAAGGTCGTTCAGATCGTAGTGTGCTCCACCTTGACCCGAATCAGCCTATTTGTTCTTGGCCTCCACTCGATGGCAGGAGGTCGACCTGCTCGGGTTTAATTAAATATATGGAGGTTTGTTATGACTTGTACACAAGTATTAGAAGTTGCATCAGTAAATGACAAGTTTAGAAGAACAGGGTTCGGCGTTATTATAACGCAAGGAGTTAGAAATTTACCGGATTTGGACGGGCTTATGGCTGCGGTTCGTGAATATAAGAAGTTTAACGAAGATAATGACCCATACGGTGAAAGGGACTTCGGTAGCCTAGTTTGGTTTGGCGAAAAAATCTTCTGGAAAATTGACTACTACAATCAGGCATTGCATGCTTGGGAAGACCCGACATCGCCAACATGCCAGCGCGTGCTTACAATTATGTGTGCCGATGAATACTAGCAACTAGGCCTGGGAGCCATTGAGTTCTCAGGCCTTTTTTGTGGTTAGATGTTCATACTATGTAATACATATCTTCATATAATATTGATCCCAAGATTATTGACTGCTTGAGCTTTTAGGTATAAAGTGATTGCGGATAGAGAACACCACTGACAGGAGGTCGACTAAGGTGCCTTTCCCGATCTTGATGGACACTACAGGGTTGCCATATCTAGATGCCTGTAGAATCATCGAAAACGCAGGTCGTTATGGCCTGCCAGAAGTGGAGGAATGGTTCTTTCACTTCCTGAGACGATTCGATCGTGTAGCACTGAGGATCGAATTCGCCGAGACTTTGACTGATATCGACCAGATAGAACAATTTCTGGCCGACCTGACGAAGACGGGTATCATGGCGATACATGATAAGGAGCTTATCGCATACGAGCTTCTCGACATCAACATCGGTGACGAATTCTGGCTTTACCATCGCCACCCGATCAAGGGTTTGGTCAAGCTCTGCAGGACGGAAGATGTCTATACTGGCGAAAGATTGCCACACATTGCCCGAACAGCGCAGGTAGAGTCACCGCCCAAAGTCGAAGAAGAAGGACTGGAACCGCATCAGAACTATTAGCGGCTAACCCCGCTAAGACCCATCGTCCGCAGCTTTACCAGCTACGGGCGTTTTTTATAGTTTAGTCCAAATATCGCCGGTTATACCGGATTGGCTAACTTTTTCTATTGTTGTCAAATGGATAATCGGGCGTGCTTCATCAAACTGGGCTAACTTTCTTTTGGTGTATGTTTTTATGTAATCAAGCAGTTCCTCGCTTTGGCAGAATATTAGTATGGTCGGGAAATCTCTGTCGGCTTCTTCCTCCCACTCTCTGCCTTGAAATGAATAAAGATAATTTTTAATCCTCTGCCGCAAGCGCTCTTTGGGCTGGTGGCATATTACTTCGATGAAATACTCCTTTTCTTTATCTTTGGCGGTCTGGGTAATATGGGCGTTTGGTTTTAGGGCGAGTAAAAAATCAGCGTATTCGTATTTTGGATAGTCGCTTTTGATATATACTTTGAATTTTGCATTTTTGCTGTCCTTGTTTTTCAGATCCAAATATATACCGGCGATTAAAAGCGAGGATGAAATAAATGATAAACTCCTATCCTGCTCGCGGTAATATTTTTGTAAAAGTTTGCTTTCGTATTCTAGTTCTTTTTTGAAATAGCTGATTCCGTTAGGTGCTAGGTGATAAGCTACTTTGAACGGAAATTTAATATCTCTTTTTTGGATGTATTCTTTTTCGATTAGATCTTTGAGCCAGAGATTGATGGTTTTATAGTCTTTGTGGTTTAGAAGTTGTTGAATTTGAGACCTTTTGAGAAAGCGAAAGCGGTAGAGTAGTTTTAATATGTCTTGTTGTTTGTCAGTGATGTTTGATGATTTATTCATTTTGCATTTATATCTATTATCCTACCCCTACCATATACCACTCCTTTATAGGATAGAGGGAAATAAATGGTGAGGAGTTAAGGCTAATTTGTCATAAATATTGCCCTAGACACTAAGGGAGTAAGCCGGCTTGTTTGGGCTGTTTATTCTTCTTGGGTTTTACCTCTTTCGGTTCTTCTTCGGGGATTTCCGGCGGAATATTTTGAATAATTTTACCGGCGTAGCGTTTCCGCGATTCTTCAATTACTGCTTTAACTGTTTTCTCGTTGCCCTTAATTGTGAAGTTGTCGGCTTGTGCCACCAGCGTATCTTCGGCTTTCCCGACTGATACTTTCATGTAGAAATTGTAGAGTGGAAGATTAGAGATTTGATGCTTGGAAACTTCGGGTGAAAATATCGGCAAGATAAATTGCTCATCTTCGGGGTTGGCGGTCTTAAAGCAAATGACCGTACCGACATTGGCCAATATTATTTTTATAATATCCCTGTTTTCAATCTGCGAGATGGATTGATGGGCAAGAATGGTTGAGAGTCGGTATTTCCTGGCTTCCGAAACTAACTCGGAGAATGTTTCTGTTGCAAAGTTTTGAAACTCGTCGATGTAGAGATAAAAATCCTTGCGTTTTGCTTCGGGGATTAAAGCTCTTTTTAGCGCAGCCAGCTGAATCTTCGAGATTACAAGCGAACCGAAAAAGCTTGATTCATCTTCGCCGATCTTGCCTTTAGATAAATCGCATAGCAATATCTTTCCGCTATTCATTATTTCATCGAAGTTCAGCTTGCCTGATGGTTGGGTCAAAATATTGTAATTGATCGGAGAGCTTAATATGCCACCGATTTTATTGGTTATCGGCGATATGACGGTATTTCTCTGCAAGCTCCCCAGCTTTTCAAATTCATAAATCCAGTAATCTCGAAGCACCGGATTTTCTAGAGTTTTAACCATCGCCTTGCGATACCTCGTTTTGGTTAGAATGTCTAAAATGGTTTTAATGGTTGGCTCCGGAGTTTCTAGGGCGGTTAATATGGTGTTTCGAAGAACATATTCCATTCTCGGACCGAAAAACTTCTCGTCATAGAACTTCTGCATAATTGAGATAATGCTGCTGGTTACAATTGATTTTTGCTTTTGCAGTTGACTGGCACTTAGCCCTTTCGAGTCCATTTCGAGCAAATTCAAAGAGATCGGAAAGCCGTCATCATCTGGCGCAAACCAGACTACATCTTTGATTCTGTTTTTGGGAATAACTTCAAGTAGTTTTTCTATCAGTTGGCCATGAGGGTCTAGAACTGCCACGCCTTTACCGTTTGCTATATCGTTATAGATCATAGAGGTTAGGAGAGTCGTCTTTCCGCTGCCTGTGGCACCGAGTATGTAAGTATGCCGTCGCCGTTCCTCCAGGGTTTGACCGATAACGGTTTCCGTTCCGCCGTAATTGTTTTTAGCAAAAGCGTTATCGAAGTTATCGGCATTTTGTTTGAACGATAAGGGCGCAGGCAAGGGTTGGCTTTTAATCTTTAGAAGATCTTCCGTTTTGGTCGCTTCGTTAGTTGGGAAGTGAAAAATGCTTGCAAGCTCCGAAAGAGATAAAACAGGGTTTGAATCATAGGCAATTTGCCGGCTAGTAAATGCTTTGCTCGGCGATTGAATAATTCTTAAGATATTGAAATATCTGAATGTAAATGATTGGTAAGTGCTTGAGAACTGCCCAAGCGAGGAGAGAAAGCCCGAAAGCCTTTCGCGGTATTGTTTTTTGCTTTGGGCTCGGACTAGCAGGCGCATAGAGGCTTCAAATAGGGGCTGGTCCAATTTGCCCTTAATTTCATCTTGCAGTTCTTGATCATAGAGATTGTGAATGTTGTCAATAACTACGACCTGCTGATCTTTAGCTAAAATCGGGGTGCTAGTCCCATCACTATCCCAGAGGGCGGTAAATATGCTTAATACTATTTTAATGACCAGCTCGAATGCTTTTAACAGCCACTTTAGTATTGTCCAAGGGATTGTCAGTAATTTTCGCCAGATATCATTAGATAAATACGGACTAAGAGCTTGCTTATTCTGAATTTTATTTTCAATATTATTTATCTTTTTTATTATGCCTCCATGCGTTGACTTGCTAATAGGGGTGATGACTAGCTGCATGGAGATTAACTCCTCTGCTGATAGCTTGGTCATATTACCGGTAAGATAGGCAATCGGGTCGTGCCCTTCAAGCGAATCATGTTTCTTAAGAGGTAGAACAAAATCATTTGAAAGTTTGAATTCAACAACTGCAGTTTTCCCCGATTTATTTTGAAACAAATCTTCGGGCAAATAATCGCTTATTTCTTTAATCTCAATGCCGGAGATAAAGGAGAGCAAATTCTTCTTTATGATTGGGGCGTCAGCACTACTCATGACAATAATGTATCTAATGCCCTCTTTAGCGCTTGAGACGATCTCCAAGGAATACCTCTTTTTATATCCAAACAAGCGCTGCCAGATATTTTTTTGTCCGGCCAGGCTGTGAAATTGAGATAGGAATTGCTCGTTAGCATAAGCTGATTTGTTGTGATTGTAGGGAAAAGTTACCTCAAAAAAAGTTGCGGAATCTCTTGGTCCGAATAACTGCCATCCAAACCTATGCAGGAATTTGATTAGCATGATTAAAAAAAGACCACCGAGGACAGTGGTAATTACTTGGGATAAGGTTATTGAGGCTAGAAAATGATAGATGGCGAGTTTTGTTTCTATTGAGCCTGGAAACAGGGCAACGCTAGCGGTAAATATCTTTTGACCGGAGTTTAGGCTAGTTCCGTTTTGTAATGAATTTACTAGATCGCTGGCAAACTTGTCACTATTGCTTGAAGCTTGCGCTATTGGAAGGAATGCAAACATAAGTCATGCTCCTTAATCCCTCCAGGTTATAATCTACGCCCAATCTATCAAATGTCCTCAGTAATTGCAAATTTATAATGGTCCATGAAAGGAAAGAGAGCTGATCGGTGTGTTGATCAGCTCTCGGATAGAATGGTAACCGCTGGGCGGTCACCGTAAATGATGGCGTGCGCCGACCCCCTATGCGAGGAGCTCAGCGCAGCAGATGCAGCCAGTTTTTCCCACACGTGTGAAAATCCGGACTTGCACGCTGTGCAACAACTGATCGATCTCGGATTCTATGATCCGAATTAGCTTTGCTATTTTAGTCAACCCCATGATGGCGGCGCTTAATAGCAAGAGGGCTAAGGTTGCTGATCAATCAGCTTCGCGTGCCAAACGACACTGTCAGCCCAAAGGCTTCTCCCTTCCAGTGCTCGAGTAACATCTGCGACTGATTATAAACTAGCACATTATGATAATAAAAGTCAACAAAAATTAATAGCAGTTTGATAAAGACTGCATATTTTGTTACTATAACAGTGCAAATGATCGAGTAAAAAAAATTTGCCGAACAATTTTTCCTCTCAAAGTTTGAGCGTAAAAATCGTTCGGCGACGGCACCTTGTGCCTAATAAGGTCTTTCACACCCCCTCAAATCTTCCCCAAAAGCAAAAGAGCAACTTGGAATTCTAGAAAATTTCGCTTTCGCCTTATTCCCCCCAATAAAAAACGCCCATTTGAAAACGCCCGAAAAATCAATCGCCAAACCGCTCAAAGTGGGTTCGAGCAGAGGCGAGAACACACCACCAAATTGGACAGGCACATTCTGTAACGCCATTATTGAGGTATAGAACTCACTAATTACGGTGTTCAAATATGCCTTTCCGTCCCAATGCAATCCAGACGGGAATATTGAACACAGGAGCACGCGCTTCTGTTGCAGATTAGATTCCAGATACGTTTGAGTGATATTTTCCAGCTTTGCTTTGATAAATGTAGTGATGGCTTCCAAATTATACTTTTGGATCATGTCATCACTTTTTGTTATCTGGATCGCCTGAATCTTGTTCTCAACCGTTTTGTTTTGCTCCTTGAATATATCGTCTGAGTAAACTCCTGAAATGTTCTTTTCGATTAATGCCTGGCGGAACTCGTATAACTCTTTAAGCTCAATTTCCGCACTCTCTCGTCTCTTCTGCAGGGTCGTTAAGCGATCGTAATACTTTTGGCGAAGCCAAGCGTTTAACAGCTCGGTAGCTTTGCCTGTAAGCTTAACACTGTTTAGTTTATCAGTAGTTGCCTGATCAATCTTTGCAATATATGTGTTCGAGCCCTTGCAACGTTTTGGACAAAAATAGTAGGCGTAGTGCTTTTTCTTGCCTTTACACCACCCACCTGTTAAGGATGAACCGCAGAAATTGCATTTGACAAATCGACGGAGTGGAAAGTCCGGATTATCCAATGTTCTTCGGGCTAATGGGGCAGCGATGTTAACATTTCTGCCGTCAAGAATAGACTGCACCTTATAAAATTGTTCTTCTGATACCATCGGCGTGTGCTGACCTTGGACTTCCAGATTATATTTCTTCGAGATTATCTTCCCTGCATAAAACTTATTACGAAAGATTGTGTTCAGCGTTTGAGGCCGTAATACATGCTCGACTTTATTAGATCTTCTCCCGCCTTTAATTCCCAGTTCTTTTAATATCTCAGTCATCTCACGCAAAGATTTGGTACCTGTCGACATTAGATCCCAAGCCCTTTTCATAATATCGAATGTTTCCGGATCTTTGATGGCATAAGCATTCTTATTGAGATATCCGAGGGGAACATAACCATTACTTAGTCCCGCAAGAAACCTGGCTCTCATGCCATTCTTAGATCTCTCTGAGCGCACATCGTTATCCATCTGGGCAAAGCCAGCCAACATTGTTTCAACGAACTTTTCGGTAGGGCTATTGCCGGTCGGTTCAGTTGCTGAAATTAAGGAAATTTCACATTCGCCGAGTTTTTTTCTAATCGCTAAATAGTCTGCGGTTTGCCGAGAAACTCGATCAAGCCTATAAACGATCACAGCTTCCAAATTCTTTTTGTTTTTTCTACAAAATTCTAGCATCTCGATCAATGCTGGTCTTCCAGTGATTGTTTTTGCAGAACGTCCTTCTTCGCGAAAAATTTTGATAATCTCCAATTTCCGATTACCAGCCTCTTTCTTGCAGATGTTTTCTTGCGTTTCCAATGAATAATTGTCGACTTGTTCCTCAGTCGAAACTCTTAAGTAAACTACGGCTTGCTTTGGACCTGAAGCGGCCTTGAGCAATAGCGAACTGTTCATTCACTCCTCCTTTATTAATTGTCTTAATGTTCTATTGTCAAAACAACTCTTTTCAAATTCATCAAGCCAAGAATCAATAAGGAACTCGAATTCGGTTATATAGGCTTCGAGTTCTTGGTCGGATAGTTTAGCGACCTCTTCTCCCATAATCCGTCTAGCTCGCTGGATTTTACTTTCCTCTCGTTGGCTTGGGAAAATGGCGGAGAGTGTTTCTTCAACAGATTTATTACTGAAATTGCGTGGCTTATCACATGCTATTACTTCTTTGGCTTTAGGTGAGGAAGATGCAAACTTGGCCGCGATTTTATGAATCGTGGCAGACCTTTGAAGATCTACAAGTTGCAATTGGTCAAACATTGAACACCCTCCCGTTGTGCTTATATACACATTATATTGTGTATATATACACTCTGTCAAGAGGGTATTGAGAACTTTTACAAACAAATATGTAATCTAGGATAGTATATTATGGTAGAATGCTCGAATTACTTATTTTTTCAACCATGACCAAAATTTGTCTTTCAACTCTTGTCCCAAATCGTGACAATTAGCATGCGAGAATACACCCAAATATGAGTTTAACGATTGGAAAAGAGTCTTCTCGCTGATCAAGCCAGTCTTAAACTCCCGAACTCTCATCTTAAGCTTTTTTAATATCCTATTCTTGGTTTTAGTTCTCACTAGCCGATGATGTGGTAAAACTACATAACCGAGAAAGTCAGCCCCTTGCTGATATTTACGGATTGAAACTTTTTCCGGATGAAGTTTGAGCTTTAGCTTCTCATGCAAAAATGCTTCTATTTTCGGCAACAGGTTCTCAAGATATTCGCGGCTGTCGGCAACAATGACAAAATCATCAGTGTATCGGCAATAATGCTCAACTTTCAGTTTATGTTTTACAAGCTGGTCAAACTCGTTCATGTACACATTGGCAAAGAGTTGACTGGTCAAGTTACCTATGGGGATACCTACCCCAAAGCAGCCGAAGGCTGCTCTCTCTCTCTCTCTCGATTTTCGCCTCGAAAATCGAATAGTTGTAATTGAGGTTGCGACGTGATTTTTGAGCCAAAACTGCCGATAATTTCTTCAAGTAATGATAATGTGTTGCGATCATCAATCTTTTCTTTAAGAATTTCAAAAAGAATTACGTGGTCGACAGAGTTAAAAAACTTTTTGATGTCGCACTTTAGTACAAAGCAGGAGCCAGAATAATTCTTGCTAGTTTTTCTAATAAAAGTATTTAACTGATCAACTGCCTTGTGAGTGCCTTTATCAACTCTGCAGGAGTATGAATCGTAGATAAACGAAAGATCGTATATCGGATAAAGGACTCTGTAAATTGCATGGTGAACGATTCTATCTCTAACTTTCGCCTTGTGGACAAGCCGGAGTTTTGGATCAGTGATGTAAAATGCGCTATACTCCGAATGTTGATACGTTTTATTCTTTAGCTCATCGTGCAGTCCAAACAAATTATCTTCAAT
>Ga0247842_10000983_pt1 | contig 52379 bp, 32 predicted proteins | sample LaCruzMarch2015__3_FD_192411 | JGI IMG/M metagenome (GOLD analysis project Ga0247842, IMG submission 192411) | Freshwater microbial communities from meromictic Lake La Cruz, Castile-La Mancha, Spain - LaCruzMarch2015_19m | ecosystem: Environmental > Aquatic > Freshwater > Lake | place: Spain... | reverse complement strand
GGCGGCAGATAAAAAATTAGGGCAGAATAATAGGGTTACTATTATTACTGCCCAGATTTTTAAATTTAATTTTTTACAAAGATTCATAATTACTTTAGTAAGTTTGATTTGTAACTTACTCTCTTTACTGCCCTTTTGTTTCTCAAGCGATTATGGAAATGAGTATAACCTTAAATTTAGATTTTGTCAAGATATTATACAAATAATTTAAAAACTAGGGGACGGTTCTATTTTTCGTATTAAAATAGAACCGTCCCCTGATTCTACTTTCATTTACTTAACCGGCGATTTTGCCCTCTTGGGCGCAATCTGTGATTTAGGGCCCAGGGATATTATTAACAAGCTATTGCCCCAACCCGCTGGTTGCAGAGTAATGATGCAGGTTTCATTTTCTCTCTCAAAATTTAATAACCTTTGGCCATACTCAACAATGTTAATCAGGTTCCAATTATACATCGGCATCTGTTCTTTATAAAAATTAATTACCTGGTCAATATTGGCTCTACCCTGGTATTTTAAAACCGCGACGCGTACCCCTGAACTCTCAAAAGAGTAGGATTGTTCAGGCAGGTTTTTTAAACCCACCGGAATAGGCACATCAGCAAATTTTAGAATTGCCTGTGGAGAAAGGCTCCCCGGGTTAGAGGGTTCTTTGCTATTGGATAAAGTTGTGCAACCGATAAGAACAGTAGTTAGTAGGTAGCAGATAGTAGGTAGGAAAACCAACTTCGTGAAAAATTTCATCCTCTCTCCTTTTTAGTTAAAAATTCTTTAACATCCTGATAAATTTTATCGATTTCTGCTTGCGTTAATCCGCAATCCTTACCTACTTGGATCAATTGCTCTGGCGTAATAATATCATCCGGGGTGTGGCTATCATTATTTAAAATTAATTTCGCGCCGAATTTTCTGGCTTGTTTTATTACGTGGGCATTAGTTTGGTTGTGGCCTTTTCGACTGGTAATTTCCAGGAATATACCGCGATTTTTGGCTAATTCCGTGTCTTGATCAGAAATTAATCCCGGGTGAGCCAGGATATCAATATCCGCCATTAGGGCCAGGTGGTTAGTGCCCTTAGCCACCGGTTCCACGAGAGTTTCTCCGTGGGCGATAATAATTTTAATTCCTTCTTTTCTGGCTAAGGCTGCCAGAGGCTTAAACTGCTGGGGAGGCAGGTGGGTTAATTCTACTCCGGGTAAAACTTTTATGGCGGAATCCTTTGGCCAGCGTTTACAGAATTCCACAATAGCTTTGGAAATTTGTTTAATATTACTATAGTCAGCGTGATCCGTAATGGCGATTGCCCGGTATCCTTTATCCTGATAGCGTACCGCTACTTCTGAAGGAAGCAGCTGCCCATCGCTTAAGAATGTGTGCGCGTGAAGATTGTACATTAAGCCCCTTTTTCTGACAACTGACGTCTGACAACTAAATAGTGCGCCTGGCAGGAGTCGAACCTGCTGCCCAGAGTTTAGGAAACTCTTGCTCTATCCAGGTGAGCTACAGGCGCAGATTTATTCTCCGCCAAACTTAACCAAAATAAAGTGAAAATAAAGAAAATAAAGTGACAGTCACAAAAAGCGTGACAGTCACTTTATTTCTATTATGCTCCTTGAAACTTAACCAAAGAATATACGGGGTACTCTTTGAATTTATCTTTGCCATTTAAATCTACCAATTCAATGACAAAACCGATTCCGGCGACTTTTCCTTCCAGTTTTTTTACCAGCTCAATTACGGCTCCGGCTGTGCCGCCGGTGGCTAAAAGGTCGTCAATAATTAAAACTTTTTCACCAGCGCTAATGGCGTCTTGATGAATTTCCAAAGTGTCCGTGCCATATTCTAGCTGATAAGTCGCGGAGATGGTTTTAAAGGGGAGCTTGCCTTTTTTGCGCACCGGCACAAAACCTGCCCCGATCTTATGCGCCACTGCCGCGGCAAAAATAAACCCGCGCGCCTCCACGCCTACTACCTTATCAAACCCCTTGCCCTTATATTTTTTAGCGAGTAAATCCACGGATTTTTTAAAAGCCGCTTTATTTTTAATGAGAGTAGTTACATCGCGGAAAAGAATTCCTGGTTTAGGAAAATCTGGAATGCTTCTGATGGATTTTTCTAAAAGGGCGTTATTCACTAAAACTCCTTTTCCTGGCCAACGACAAATTTTCTTAATTTTTTTAAAGCCATCTCTTCAATCTGGCGGATTCTCTCGCGGGAAACCCCTAGTTTTTTGGCCACTACCGCCAAGGTTTGGGGTTTAGTATCGCTTAATCCAAAACGCAAATCCAGGATTTCCCTCTCTCGGGGATCAATTTCCTCCAGGAGATTATCGATTCTTTCCCGATCCATGAGTTTCACAATCCCGGCATCCGGAGCGATAGCATTGGTGTCTTCGACTAATTCCGATATCTGATTCTCGTTATCATCGCCAATTGGCGCTTCCAAGGAGGATGTCGTGCTGGACATCCAAAAATTAATCTGTTCTGTTCTCTCAGGAGTTAGTTTTAATTTTTGGGCGACCTCTTTGTCCGAAGGCAGGCGCTTTAATTTTTGGCTTAAACTTTCTTTGGTCTTCTTCCACTTGGTAATTAAGTCATTCATATACACCGGTACCCGAATCATTTTACCTTGCTCGCTAATCGAACGGGTAATTCCCTGCCTAATCCACCAGGCAGCGTAGGTTGAAAAACGGAAACCTTTACGGTGGTCGAATTTTTCCACGGCTTTCATTAATCCCAGGTTTCCTTCTTCAATCAAATCCAGAAATGGAGTACCCAGGCGCATATAGCGCTTAGCAATGTTAATCACCAAGCGCAGATTGGCGCGGATCATATCTTTACGGGCAATTTCATCCCCTTTGCGAATCCGTTTATTTAATTCAATTTCCTGCTTAGCAGTTAAAAGAGGAATTAACCTGACTTCTTTAAAATACGTTTTTAAGGCTTCCATGGTTTAGTTTATCGGGGACGGTTCTCTTTAGAGAACCGTCCCCTGTTTTTATTTGTTTTTTAACACCGCCTGCGCCGCGGCTAATTTCGCGATCGGTACCCTAAATGGCGAACAGCTGACATAATCCATGCCGGCATTATGGCAGAATTCCACGGATTTAGGCTCACCACCATGCTCTCCGCAAATACCAATTTCCAGGTTCTTGTTGGCAACGCGCCCGCGTTTAATGCCCATTTTGATTAATTCGCCGATTCCTTCCTGATCAATGCTTTGAAAGGGGTCTTCCGGTAAAATACCTTTCATAATATATTCTGGCAAGAATCCACCGATATCGTCTCTGGAGAAACCAAAACCCATTTGGGTCAAGTCATTGGTTCCAAAGGAGAAAAATTTGGCAACCGTTGCCAGCTTGTCCGCGACAATTACCGCTCGAGGAATCTCAATCATGGTTCCTAGGAGATGCTTTATTTTCTTTAATCCGTATTTTGCCAGCACTTCCTTATAAATTTTGTTGGCAATCGCGAATTGATCGGCTAGTTCCTTAACATCACAAACTACCGGGATCATGATTTCCGGGTAAGGATTTTTCCCCTCTTTAACTAATTCCGCGGCTGCCTCGAAAATCGCGCGGATTTGCATCGCGCTTACTTCTGGATAAGTTACCCCTAAACGCACGCCGCGATGCCCCATCATCGGATTTGATTCGTGCAGCCCTTCGGCTCTTTTAGCCAGTTCCGGCATGTCGATATTTAAATCCTGAGCTAACTGTTGGAGCTTGGCCGGCTCGCGGGGCACAAATTCATGCAGCGGCGGGTCTAATAAACGAATAACTACAGGGAAACCGTCCATGGCCGCGATGGTTCCTTTGATATCTTTTTTTACAAACGGGAATAATTCATCTAAAGCCGTCTGTCTTTCTGCGCTGGTTTTAGAAACAATCATTTTACGTAATAAAAATAAGGGTTGATCCGAACCTTTGCCGTAGAACATATGTTCCGTACGGAAAAGCCCGATACCTTCGGCTCCGAATTGCCGCGCTTTTTGAGCATCCTGCGGCGTATCCGCGTTAGTGCGCACACCCAGCTTCTTGATGCCATCGCACATTTTTAAGAACTCCGAAAGAATCATATTTTCTTCGGAGGCATCCATCATCGGCAGTTGGCCTTCGTAGACATTACCTTTAGTACCGTTTAAGGTAATCCAATCCCCTTCTTTTAAGGTTTTGTCTTCAACTTGTACGGTTTTTTTATCTAATTCCACATGCATCGCGCTGCATCCGACGATACAGCATTTACCCCAGCCGCGGGCAACTAAAGCCGCGTGAGAAGTCATGCCGCCGCGAGCAGTAAGAATTGCCTGGGCTGCGCGCATACCTTCGACATCTTCGGGATTAGTCTCTTCGCGGACAAGAATTACTTTCTTGCCGGCCTTAGCCCAATCCACAGCGTCTTGGGAAGAAAAAACAATCTGTCCGCAAGCACCACCCGGGCCGGCGGGCAAACCTTTTGCAAAAGGTTTAACCGAGTTTTCAGTTTTAGGGTCAATAATCGGATGGAGTAACTCATCTAATTGCGCCGGAGTTACGCGCATTACTGCTTGTTCCTTTTTAATCATTTTTTCTTTGACCATGTCCACGGCCATGCGTACAGCTGCCGGTCCGTTACGTTTGCCAATGCGGCATTGCAGCATAAAGAGTTTTCCTTTTTCAATGGTAAACTCAATATCCTGCATATCATGGTAATGTTTCTCTAAACGATTCTGTATTAAATAAAGCTCTTTGTAAATCTTAGGCATCGCCTTTTCCAGGGTGAGCAGTTCTTTGTTGTGGCTGGAGGTTGAATATTCATTAATCGGCGCGGGCGTGCGAATACCGGCGACCACATCTTCGCCTTGCGCGTTAATTAAATATTCACCGTAAAAATTATTCTCACCATTTCCTGGGTTTCGGGTAAAAGCTACTCCGGTTGCGGAGTCATTACCCATATTTCCGAAAACCATAGTTTGCACATTTACCGCGGTGCCCCAGATATCCGGAATATTTTCGATTCGCCGGTAGCTGATCGCGCGTTTTCCGTTCCAGGAAGAAAATACCGCGCCAATGCCTCCCCAGAGCTGCTTCATGGGTTCATCAGGAAATTCATTGCCTAAAACTTCTTTAATTTTATTTTTAAATTGCGCGCAAAGTTTTTTCAAATCTTCAACATTTAAATCCGTATCAATAGTGTAATTTTTAGATTTTTTCATTTCGTGCATAATCTTTTCTAGTTGCTTGCGGATGCCCTCTTCTCCCTTAGGCTCAATACCGGCAGCTTTTTCCATGACCACGTCGGAATACATCATGATTAAGCGGCGATAAGCGTCATAGACAAAACGGCTGTTGCCGCCACTTTGTTTAATTAACCCGGGAATAGTTTTTTCGGTTAACCCGACATTTAAAACTGTTTCCATCATCCCAGGCATGGATTTTCTGGCGCCTGAACGCACGGAAAATAATAATGGATTAATGCTATCGCCGAACTTCCTGCCCATTATTTTTTCAACTTTAACCAGGGCTTTTAAAACTTGTTCTTTTAACTCTGGAGGGTATTTCTTTTTATGCTGATAATAATATATACAGACCTCTGTAGTGCAGGTAAATCCGGGAGGAACGGGCAACATTAAATTTTTGTTCCCCGCCATCTCGGCTAAATTCGCGCCTTTACCGCCCAAGAGGTTCTTCATACTTTCATTACCTTCGCCCTTGCCTCCACCGAAACTGTAAACATATTTCTTGGCCATTACTTTTTAAACCCTGCCTTTCTTTATAATTATTTTAATTTTTCCGTAAGATACTCCTTTAATTTATCAACAGAAATCCTTTCCTGCAGCATGCTGTCGCGGTCGCGCACAGTTACTTGTTTATCTTCCAGCGTCTGTACATCTACGGTTACGCAGTAGAGCGTGCCTACCTCGTCTTGCCGGCGGTAGAGTTTACCGATGGAGCCGGTATCATCATAGGCCGCGGTAAAAGATTTTTTTAAATCATGAGAAATTTTCTTAGCTAATTCCACAATTTCCGGCCGGTTGCGCAGCAACGGCAAGATGGCTACTTTTGTCGGGGCCAAATCTTTATTTAATTTTAAGACCACGCGGGTATCTTCTTTGATGGTTCGACTTTGCTCACCATCAATCCTGTGGTTCGACAGGCTCACCATCCCGAGCAGGGTCGAGGGAAGCTTTATCGAAGGATTGACCTTCTCCTCATGGTAGGCATCAATTAAAAAAGCTAAAACTGCCCGGTCAACTCCGCCAGAAGGCTCAATAATATAAGGATAAAATTTTTCTTTTTTTTGATCGTCAAAATATTGCAAATCTTTGCCGCTATATTGAGCGTGCTGTTTTAAATCAAAATCCGAACGGTTAGCAACTCCTTCTAATTCTGCCCAACCTCCGCCATAATTCTCGGCGGATCCGCCTCCGGCGGAAAATGGGAATCTGTATTCAATATCCATACAGGCGTGGGCATAATGCGCTAGTTCATCTTTACCGTGCTGGCGTTTTCTTAGATTTTCGCTTTTTATTCCCAACTCTAAATACCAGTTAAACCGGTTTTGAATCCATTCCTGGAGCGCTTGATCGGCGTCTTGAGGATTTACAAAATACTCAATTTCCATCTGTTCAAATTCGCGCGTGCGGAAAGTAAAATTTCCCGGAGTTATTTCATTACGGAATGATTTACCGATTTGAGCCAGGCCAAAAGGAAGTTTAGGATGCCGAGAGTCCAGAACATTCTGGAAATTTACAAACATCCCCTGCGCTGTTTCCGGGCGCAGGTGTATTTCGTTACCGCTTTCCTCAACCGGCCCCTGGTGAGTTTTGAACATCAGATTGAATGGCCGGGCTTCAGTAAGCGCGCCGCCACATTCAGGGCATTTGGTGTTATCTTTAAGGTCAGCGCTCTTAAAACGTTTTTTACAGCTTTTACAGTCGCTCTTTAAATCAAAAAAGTTATGCACATGCCCGCTGGCTTCCCAGACTCTAGGATGCATAAGGATAGCGCAGTCCATACCTAAGATATTATCGCGCTCCTGAACATTAGTTTTCCACCAGGCTTTTTTGAGGTTATTCTTTAATTCTACCCCGTAAGGGCCGTAATCCCAGGTATTAGCCAGCCCGCCGTAAATTTCACTGCCCTGAAAAATAAATCCCCGGCGCTTGCACAAGGAAACAATTTTATCCATTAAATTTTCTACCATAGTTGTATATTTTTAGCATAATCTAGCCTAAAAAGCAAGCTAAATCCTCGCTTTAAAATCTAGGGACGGTTCTGTTTTTTAGAGAAAGGTGGCTGTCACGCTTTTTGTGACTGTCACCTCTGCCAAAAAAACAGAACCGTCCCCGTGATTTAGTTGACCGGCTTAAGCGTTGAAATTATCGTGAATACTTTGTTTAAATCCAGGAGCGCGCCAATATCTTTTATATATACTTTAAAAAAATTTCCAGCTTCATCAGAAACATTGCAATCAAAATAATTATTTGGTTTAGCCAGGGAGTAGTTAATGAAACCTTTGAGATTATGAAGTTGAAATTTAATCATTTTGGCGGTACTCTGATTTCCTATATCCGGAGTAAACACGCTTTTCATAATTATAAAGAAAGCATCGGTAATATTGTTTAGCTGGTTCAGGTTAGCATACATTAGGCGGCGGATAAATTCATAATTGTCTTTAACTCCCTGCTTTCGCACATCCGGATAAAGCCTGATCAAAGCTCCCGGCTCCTGAATCAACAAATGAATAACCGCCTGGTTATGAGCATGCCTTTTTTTATAGTATTTTTTCTTAATCAACTCCTGAATTAAAGCGAAACCTTTGGGCACAGAAACCGACATTTTAGGAAACGCGTGCGGGATCAAAGTGCCCAGGTATTCAGAATCAATTCCAGGAGTAAGGATTGTTTCTTCCGGCTGCCTGCAGAGTATGGGAGTAGACTTACAATCTCCGATACCATAACTGATATATTGCCTTAAAATATTCGGCCCGCCAAATTTAATAATAAATCCCAGGGCAATGATCAATAAAATCGCCCGGCTTAAATATTTGGCAAAACGCTTAGCGGCCATCAATTTTATTCCACTCTTCTTCTTTAATCGTAAAAGAATGCTCCAAGGAGGGAAATTTTTCCTGGATAACCTCATTTTTAAAATTCTGGACGGCGGCTAATATTAAGCCGGAAAGATCCGCGTATTTTTTAACGAATTTTGGAGTATAGCGCTCAAACAATCCCAGCATGTCATTAATCACCAAAACTTGCCCGTCACAATGTATTCCTGAGCCAATACCAACGGTAGGAATGGTTATTTTTTTGCTAATCAGTTCGGCAATTCTATCCGGCAGGCACTCTAAACAAATAGCAAAACATCCTTTTTTTTCCAGCTCTTGCGCCTGAGCAATCAAGCGTTTAGCGGTTTGGGCGTCTTTACCCTGGCACTTAAAACCGCCGATTTTATCCGCGGTCTGCGGAGTTAATCCGATATGGCCCATCACCGGGATACCTGCTTGAATAATCTGTTGGGTTACCCGCGGGCAATTATCAAACCATTCTAGTTTAACTGCCTGACAGCCTGCCTCAGTGATAAACCTCCGGGCATTGATTACGCATTCATCAGAGTTAAGTTGATAAGAGCTATACGGCATATCCGCGATCAACAAAGCGTTTTTTACCGCCCGGCTAACTGCTTTGGCATGGTGCAGCATTTCCGGCATTCCCACTTGGGTAGTAGATTCCAGGCCCAAAACAACATTCGCCAAAGAATCACCGACTAAAATTATATCAATTCCGGTTTTATCCACCAGGCAAGCCGTGGAATAATCATAAGCCGTCAGCATGGTGATCTTACGCTTGTGCTTTAAGGAAACAATCAGTTCAACTGTAATTTTATCGCTCATTTTAATTTCTAAAGAAAAACTTATGTAGGTAATTTACCAGCGGTGAAATTATCAGCATAATCGTCAGGATGATGAGAATCACAGTCGTTGACCATCCGACAGAATTCTGAAAATTATTATTCGTGTATTTACCCATAATTTTTTTATTATTTACCATAGTGATCATTGAGATAAGTACCACCGGAAGCAGCATAGCGTTAATAATCTGCGACCAAATAGTTATGGCGATCAGCGGAGCGTTAGGTATAAGAATTATAATTACCGAGATCAGGATAATAAAAGTAAATAGCGCGTAGAATTGCGGGGCCTCATTTATTTTCTTGTTAATTCCGGCCTCAAAACCAAATGCTTCACAGACATAAAACGCCGTGGCCAGGGGAAGAATGGTCGCGGAAAACACGGAAGCTACAAATAATCCAAAGGCAAAAAGCTGTGAAGCAAATATGCCGGCAAATGGTTTTAAGGCTACTGCCGCGTCGCGGGCTACATTAATCACTATTCCGTTCTGATGTAAAGTCGCGGCACAGGCGACAATAATGAAAAATGCCACCACCACCGTGGCCACACAGCCGATAATTACGTCTACTACCACAAATTTATAATCTTCTATTTTAATACGTTTTTCGATAACCGCGGATTGCATATAGAATTGCATCCAGGGAGCAATGGTGGTGCCGACGATACCTAAAACCATGCCTAAGTATTCTTTATTCATTTGCATAGTTGGTTTTATAAAAGTTGTACCGATTTGCCCCCAATCCGGCTTAGCCAGTATCGCCGAAACAATGTAAGACAATAAACAAAAACTGAAAAGTAAAAATATTCTTTCCGTGGTTTTATAATTCCCTTTGACTACCAGTATCCAAACGGCAAGCGCGGTTAAAGGCACGCAAATATATTTACTGATTCCAAAAATATCCATGCTTCCGGCGACGCCGGCGAATTCCGTGGCTGTATTTCCGATATCCGCGGCCAAAAGGCCTAAAAATATAAAAAAAGTAATTTTTACTCCGAAGTTTTCCCGAATCAGGTCAGCCAGGCCTTTTCCGGTAACAATCCCCATTCTGGCATTCATCTCCTGGACTACGGCTAAAATTATAAAAGACGGAATCAGCGTCCATAACAGTTTATAACCAAAGATTGCTCCGGCGACCGAATAGGTGGTAATCCCACCAGCGTCATTATCCACGCTGCCGGTGACAATTCCCGGGCCTAGGACAGCTAAAAAAATGATTAAGTTTCTAATTAGCGGCTTCTCTTTAATTTTATCCCAAAGTTTCATTGTGATTGCTGCGTTTCTTTACGAATCTGATGGAATACTGATTCGAAAGCATCCTTCATTGTAATTATTCCCTGGATTTTTCCTAATTTATCAATTACCGGCACAACCGTAAAATCATATTTATAAAAAACTTCCGCCACATCTTTAATTTTAGTTTTGATTTTTACCTTAGCGATACGCTTGCGCATAAATTCAGAAATAATTTTTTCCGCGGGCATGGTTAAAAGCTGCTGCAAAGTCACTACTCCCGCCAACGCATCGTTGTCATCAAGCACATAAATATAATACGATTCCTTCTTGCGGCTGGATTCTTTTTTTGTTTTTTCTAAAGCCTCCGCCGTAGTCATTGCCTGCCGGATACAAATAAAATCGGTATTCATAATACTACCGGCGATATCGTTGGCATGGCCCAGGAGGCTTGAAATTTGGGTGACTTTTTCCTGCGGCAGCTTGGTAAATAACAGGTTCATTTTCTTGACTGGCATCTGGGAAAATAAATCCACCGCTTCGTCGATAGCCATCTCGTTAATGATCTCAACCAGAAGCTTTTGATCAAGCAATTCGGCGACTTGCAGGCGGATTTTTAAGGGGAGTTCCTGAATCGTGTTGGCCGCGGTAACCTTGTCCATGGACTTAAGGATATTTAATCTTTCTCCCGTGCCTAGGTCGATAAGAATATCAGCAATATCAGCCGGATGCAACTCCGCAAGCCTGGAGTGATGTATTTTCAAAGATAAGGCATCAGTGCCCATAGGGCCGTTGATCGGTTGAACGTATTTCCAGGAAATAATCCGGTCCTCTATTTCATAAGAAGAGACGAGCTTAATAATAAACTCAAATATTTTAATGCAGCCTAATCTGCGCAGTAAACCGGTGATTCCGATATCCATATGTACTACCCAAAGGCTTGGCCCTTCCCTTAAAAGGTGCAAATCGTTAACCCGCACCACCTTTGAACCGTGGATGTCCACGATTTGTTTATCCCAAAAAGTTTCTTTAAGCAGGATTTCATTCTCCGCCGGAATAAACCCATCTTGGGCGGCTGCCGGAAAATTTTCAATAAAAACCCCTTTTTCTTCTACCAGCATTTTTACGCTGCTCCAAGGCAAATAAATCTTTTTATTTTTTTGATTACGCATAATCAACCCGGTTACTTTAGGGTACATTTCTTTAAGTGTCGCGGTTAGGTCAGTAACCCGGCCGATCTTCTTTCCGGTAAGTGAGTCAATTACCGCCAGATTAATAATGTAATAAAGGAAAATAAACTTCTTAGGCAGGTAATTCATTCGGTAATTTTAATTTCCAGGTTACTAAATTTCACAGCCAATTCTTTCGTTTTTTCTTTACCTAAAACAAACGCTGAAGTAGAAAGCGCGTCCGCCTCCAGCCCGGTATCCGCGATCACGGTTACTGAAAAAATTCCCGATTCTGCCGGATAACCGGTTTTAGGGTTAAGTATGTGGCAATAGCGTTTGCTTCCAATTAAAAAATATTGTTCATAATCTCCGCTGGTAGAGGCGGATTTATTTTTTAGCTCTAGCGTTCTTACGATTTCAGATTTACGCGCTCCCCGGATAGCGATCTTCCAGGTTTGCCCGAAATTATCTCCTAAGGCGTAAACCTGGCCTCCGGCGTTAATCAGGCAGCTGTCAATCTTGTTTTCTTTTAGCTTTTTAACCGCGCAATCCAGGGCAAACCCCTTAGCAATTGCCCCCAGGTCGATTTTCATTCCCGGAATTTTGAATTCTACCACATTATCTTTTTCATGTAAAATAATTTTATCGCTTCCCACCAGTTCTAAAACAGCCTGGATTTTATCATCGCCGGGCACTTGAAATTTTTGATCGGTAAATCCCCAAAGGTCAACCAGCGGGGCCACTGTAATATCAAAAGCGCCGGAACTCTTAAACCAGAATTCCTGGGATTTTTTTATAATATAAAACGTATCCGCGCTTACTTTTAATTTTCCTAAACGATTAAGCCGGGAAATTTCACTAGCCGGGATATATTTACTAAGCAGTTGTTCAATTCGGCTGGCTTCTGAAAAAACAATCCAACTAGCTTGCTTATTTGGTGAGGTTACCTGCCAAAATGTGCCCATTAACAGGCGGTTATCCCGGTAAAGCCGTTTTGGCGGAGTAAAACGCGAGGCAGAATGAATTAAAGTCACGCTCCATCCGATGATCAAAAAAACAATTAAATATCCGCGGGTTTTTGAGCTAAAAGCCATCAGTTTATGGGGTTATTGCGAAATACCATTTTTTGTCATCCCCGCTTTCGCGGGGACTAGGTTTATTGCGCTGATTGCGCGTAACTGGATTCAATGGTTTTAATCAGGTCCAGAAGGAATTTATTGGTTGGCACCGCGATACCCAGCTCTTGTCCTAGCCGCACGATTACTCCATTAATAAAGTCAATTTCAGTGTGTTTTTTTCTTAATACATCTTGAAGCATTGAAGAAAAATTACTCTGCGTGCCCTCACAGACCGCTTCCACTTTTGCCAGCGGGTCATCAAAAATTAGTTTTATACGTTTTCTCTTGGCAATCCGCGCGGCCTCCGTAACCGCGTCCCTTAAGATTCTTTTGGTGCCTTCATACTCTGTGAGCTTGCCGTTAGGCAAACGCGTAATCGCGGATAAAGCGTTAATTCCAACGTTAATAATTAATTTACTCCAAAGCAGGCTTTTTATGTCACGGGACATTTTACATTCAAAACCTGCTTTATTAAAAACTTCGCGGATAGCGCGCATTTGAACCGGAGTTTTTCCGTCAATTGCCCCGATAATTGTTTCTCCTCTTCCGGAATGGTGAATTTTGCCGGCATCGATTAAAGTCGCGCCTTCATTAGTTACGCCGGCGATAACTCTTTCTTCGCCTGCCAGCTCGGAGATAATTTCAACATTGCCGATTCCGTTTTGCAGGGTTAGAATTTTGGTCTCTTGGCCTAAAAGCGGCTTAATTTGCTCAACAACTACTTTGGTATGAAAAGATTTTACGCAAATGATTATTAGGTCGGCTTTGCCGATATCCTGAGGATTGGCGGTAGTTTTTGGTTTTGACTGCCAGCAGCCGCTTGAGCCTTCTAATGAAATCCCGCTCTCATTAATCTTAAGAGAGCGTTGTTTATCCTTGTCTAAAAGCCAAACATCCTCTTTAGCTTTAGTCAAAAAAGCGGCAAAAAGGCATCCCATCGCTCCCGGCCCAACAATGACAATTTTCATTTGGGTTTCTCCTCCCGTATTATTCATTAAAATTAAGGGAATGGTTCTATTTTTTAGAGAAAGGTGACAGTCACAAAAAACGTGACAGTCACCTTTGCCAGAGAGAGGTGACTGTCACGTTTTTTGTGACTGTCACCTTTGCCAAAAAAACAGAACCGTCTCCTTGCTTTACACAGTAATCTCTAATTTATTCATCAGTTTCTGAGATTTTAATTCACGGTCAAGGTGAAAATTTAAAAAAGCGTTCAAGATTAACTCCAGCTCTTTTTTTATCTGAGGGTTCATTCCTAAGCTTAAGGAGCTGTTAAAGCTATTTTTTTCAATATGTAAAACCGTAGCGATAGTGCCCCGGAATATTGAGCGGCTGCCGGGGTCTTTGGGCATACAGCGCGGGCAAAGCAACCCGCCAAAAGCCAGGCTAAACCTGGATTGCCCCATAATTTTATCCAGGCAGCTTACGCAGGAATCAAAATGCGGTTTAAACCCCGAAAGGCTGAGCATTTTGATTTTAAATATCGTGGCAATTTTTTCCGGGCTGTAATTAGTCTCTAACTCTTTAAGGCTGGCTAAAGTTAAATTAAAAATTTCCTCGTTTTTATCTTCAAGCTGCATTATAGTCGAGACCATTTCCATCATAAAACCCGCGGTAGTGGTTCGCTCGATGTTTTGCCGGATCCGGGTAAAATTATCTATTTTATCAGCCTGGCTTACTAAATGGAAACTCGAGTGAGTCTTTCTGTAAAAAATAATTTCATTTAATGAAAAAAGCTCTAAATTTGAAGCAAACTTTTTGGGATCGGTACGAATTCCTTTAAGTATCGTGCGGATTTTTCCAAATTCTTGGGTGTAAAAATCTACAATCAAGGAGGTCTCGCGTAAGTCTCTCTTGTTTAAAACTAGTCCTTGCGCCCGGTCAATCGACATATTGGCTTTCTTTTTTTCGCATCAGTTTTATCTGTTCGGGAGCCTGATCATTAAACCCTAAAATGTGCAGTATGCCGTGCGCAACATAGAGCGATAATTCATAATCCGGGGTAGTTTTGAAATTACGCGCTTGCTTTAAAGCCTGCTGTGCGGAAATTATGATATCCGCCAAAATAATATTTTTTTTATCGCTTAAGTTGAAAGCCAAAACATCGGTTGAACTTTTAGTTTTAAGAAATTTGGCGTTAAATTTTTTAATTTGCGGATTATCCACGAAACAAATATTAATCCATCCGGATTCTTTTACCTTTTGGCCTTTAAGGACTTTAAGGATTAATTTTTTTATTTTTCCGGAGTGAATAGGAGTGTGCTTTTGCAGGTTCACAAGAGTTATTTTCACCCCGCGCCTTCTTTCTTAAATCGCGGGGACGGTTCTCTTTTTTTAAGAGAACCGTCCCCTGTTTTATTTAATTTATCAAAAGGTGCGGAGTTCACCCTCTAGCTTCTTGTGGGTAATTAACTCGGCCATGGTAGATACCGCTTAATATTTTAATAAATACGTTGGATATCTTTTCAATATCTTTTAAAGTAAGCTCGCATTCATCAAGCTGCCCATCGATAAATTTATTGTTAATTACTTTACGCACTGTTTCTTCGATCTTATCCAAAGCAGGATCTTTTAAGCTGCGGGTGGCCGCTTCCACGGAATCCGCTAATAATACAATAGCGGTTTCTTGGCTGTTGGGTTTTGGCCCCGGGTAACGAAAACCTTCTTCGGCTACCTCCTGGTTTTCTTCCCTGCCCTCTAATGCCCGCCGGTAGAAATAATAAACCAAACTTTTGCCGTGGTGCTGCTGGATAAAATCCCAGAGTATCGGAGTTAAGGAGTACTTTTTAGCTAATTCTAAACCTTCTTTAACATGGTTCATGATAATTAATTTACTCATGGTCGGAGTAAGTTCATCATGGGCATTCTTTTTAATACTCTGATTTTCGATAAAATACTCCGGTTTTTGCAGCTTACCGATATCATGATAATAAGCGCCAATTCTGGCTAAAAGCCCGTTAGCCCCCACGGCCCCGCAAGCTGAATCCGAAAGATTACCGACAATTAAGCTATGATGATAAGTGCCCGGAGCCTCAAGTACCATGCGCTGTAAGATGGGCTGATTAAAATCCGCCAGCTCTAGCAGGCTGATGTTGGTTACTGTTTGCAGAATATATTCAAAAAGCGGTAAAACTCCTAAAACAATAACCCCGGAAAGTAAACCATTGATTAAAATTATCAGATATCTTTGCGCCTGATTAATCCCCAGATGCTCCAAAAGTATTAAGCTGGCTAATTGCAAAATTCCGGCAATCACTCCCGCCTGAATAACCCGGGCACGTTTACGGGCCCTGTTTACCAGTAGTATCGCGCCTGCGCAAGAGGTCATAAAAATAAACCCAGCCTTAAATGGCTCCGGGCATAAAAATGCCAGAGAGATGCAGGTTCCCCAGGACAAAAAATAAGCAACCTCCAGATTATTAAATAACAGCACGCTAAGCATGGGAATAATCGCCACCGGAATAAAATAAAATGATTTACCCTGGCTAATTAAATAATAACCCAGGCAAAAAGAAATCAGAAAAAGAAAACTTAAATTAACCAGCCGGGCGTTCTTGATTTTAACAAATTTTTTATAAAAACATAAATAAAGCAGAATTAAGAAGAATGGAATACCTAAATTTAGGCGCATAATATAGCTAAAGGAAAACATAAAAACGCATATTCCGATGGGAAGAAGTTTGGTTTTATTAAACAGCTTTTTCATATTTTAAAACAAACATTCAAAAGTGACAGTCACAAAAAAACGTGACAGTCACTTTTGATTCGCTTGATCAAACTTTTAAGGATTACTTAAGATTTTCTTTTGGTTCCCGCGTCTTTTGGCTCTGGGCGCTTACTTTAGGCCCGGAAGGAATATTTAAAATTTGTCCGGGATAAAGCTTGTCCGGCCCGCGTAAAACATCTTTATTGGCTTCATAAATCTTCATCCATTTCTTGGTTGTTCCGTAGAATTTCTTAGAGATTTTCTGTAAAGTATCATTTTTAGAGACGGTATATTTTTCAAAACTTAAATTTTCCTCTTCTGATTGTGTTTCTGGCTGTGTTTCCTGAACCATTCCGGGTTCATCAATACTGCCAGCGGCTAGCGGAGTAACTGCCGGGCAGCTGGTTTTAGTTTTATTCGTTGCCCCTAGCTCTAATTCAAAAACTCTGGTAGTCCGGGTGGTTTTTCTTTCCTGGGGTTCCGGAGCTTGCCCCATAATGTAGCCGCGATTACCTGAAGCCGAAGAAAGCTCCTGATCAACCCGATCGCGCGTTAAATTGTAGGTTCTGGCCACGCATCCTGATAACGCCAAAGTTGAGGTTAATACGCAAATTCCTGTTAATTTAAATCTGTTCATTTTTCTTCCCTCCTTTTAATGATTAGGCCTAATTCTTTTAATTGTTTATCTTCAACATCCGAAGGCGCGCTGGTTAACGGACAAAATGTGCTTGAGTTTTTGGGAAAGGTAATTACCTCGCGAATACTCGACTCACCGGAAAGTATAGCCAAGAACCGGTCTAACCCCAAAGCCACGCCTCCATGCGGTGGAGCGCCGAATTGAAAAGCTTCCAGAAGAAAGCCAAAACGCTTTTGAATTTCTTCTTTTTCCAGGCCGATAATATTGAAAATTTTTTCTTGAAGTTCCTGGCGATGAATCCTGATTGAGCCTGAACCCAGCTCCACTCCGTTTAAAACTAAATCGTAAGAACGGGATTTAACTTTATCCGGGGCAGCCTCTAAATCTTCCAGACCATCGGCGGCCAAGGAGGTAAAAGGATGGTGTTCGCTCTCCCAGCGTTTCTCTTCGGTATTAAATTTAAAAAGCGGAAAATCTACTACCCAGCAGAAAGCAAAATCTAAATTTAGCTGCTGGCGTAAATCGGGTTTGTCGCATTTATATTTTTCCATCGCTTCCGAATAGCCGATGCGCGTAAAAGGCGTTGGAATATCGATATTCTTCAATTCTTTAAAAATCAGCTTCATTAACCCTTCAGTTAAGCTAAAAACATCCTCTTCATTTATAAAAGACATTTCAATATCCAGCTGGGTAAATTCCGGCTGGCGGTCAGCGCGCAGGTCCTCATCCCTAAAACATTTAGCGATCTGGTAATATTTATCAATTCCCGCCACCATGAGTATCTGCTTAAATAATTGCGGAGACTGAGGCAAAGCAAAAAATTGGCCGGGATTTACCCGTGAAGGAACCAAATAGTCCCGGGCGCCTTCCGGAGTGGATTTAGTAAGAATCGGAGTTTCACATTCAATGAAATCCTTCCCCCCCAAATAGCCGCGAATAACTTTATAGAGGTTATTTCTTAAGAGCAGGTTATTAAAAACCTTATTTCTTCTTAAATCCAAATAGCGGTATTTAAGGCGGACCTCTTCAGTTATTTCAATATCATCCTGGATTTCAAAGGGCGGGGTTTTACTGGGATTTAATATTTCCAACTCCCGCGCTAAAATCTCTACCTCTCCGGTGGCTAGCTTGGAATTAATTGTTCCCGCGGGACGCTTATTCACTAAACCTTTTAATTTAATTACAAATTCGTTTCTTAATTGCCCTGCCTTTTCATAGCTGTCAACGGGGCATTCTTGGGGAATAAAAACGGCTTGAGTAAGGCCATAGCGGTCGCGAATATCAATAAAGATTAATTTACCATGGTCGCGCCGATTGGCAACCCAACCGCAGAGGGTAACTTGTTTGCCCGCGTCAGCAGCCTTAAGCTCACCGCAGGTATGGGTTCTTAGCATTTTAACTCCTTAATCAAATCCTGCATGGCTGCTTGCCTCTGCGCGCCGGAAGCCATATCTTTGACCGAAATTGTATTCATCTTTAATTCATCATCTCCTAAGATTAAAACAAAAGCTGCCCCCAAATCATTAGCCGCGCGCATCGCGCCTTTTAATGATTTACTTAAATAATCCATGTCCGCGGGTATTTCGGCGGATCTTAGTTGGTTTAATATTTTTAAGCTTGCGGATTTAGCGGCTTCTCCCAGCGTGATTAAATAAACTAACTTTTTCGGCGGATTCTGGTTGAGAATGTTTGGTACTAAAAGCAGCCTTTCGACTCCGAAAGCAAAACCGATTGCCCCTAAATCCGGCCCGCCTAGCTCTCTAACCAAGTTATTATAGCGGCCGCCTGCCCCCAGCGCGTCCTGGCTGCCTAAATCGCTATGGGTAATTTCAAAAACCGTGCGGTTATAGTAATCCAGGCCGCGCACTAATTGCGGATCCACCTGAAATAAAATACCCAGGCCATTTAATCCGCGTTGGACTTCTTGAAAATGCCCCAAACAATCCGGGCAAAGATGAGTGTGCCCGGGCCCAAGAGTTTTAACTATTTTTTGACAATCTTGATTTTTACAGTCTAATATTCTTAATACGTTATACTTAGCTCTAAGCTGGCAATCCGCGCACAGCTGAGTTAATTTTTCCGGTAAACTTTTTTTCAAAGCCGCGCTTAGCGCCAGTTTATCCTTCGGGCAGCCCAAACTATTAATCTTAATTTTGTAACCGGTAATTCCGAAACTTTTCAACAGCTGTTCAGCTAAACTAATTACTTCTATATCCAGGTTAGCTTGAGCCGAGCCGATGGCTTCCGCCCCGATATGATGAAACTGGCGCAGCCTTCCTTTTTGCGGGCGTTCCAAACGAAACATCGGGCCGATATAATATAATTTTTTAAAGCCGCTGGTTTTTTCTAAATTATTTTCCAGATAACTGCGTACGATGGAAGCCGTTGCCTCCGGCCGCAGCGCGTAAGTATCCTGCTGGTTGTGAATGAGAAACATCTGCTTCTGCACGATCTCGGTGGCTGAGCCTAATGAACGGTTAAAAAGCGCTGCCTCTTCCATTATCGGCGTGCGGATTTCCTGATAATTATAGCATGAAAATATTCTGCGCGCGGTTGCTTCGGCTGTTTGCCACAAAGATACTTCTTCGGGCAAGATATCTTTGGTACCTGGGATTCTTTTAAACATATAAATTCAGTAGGTAGTATATAGCAGGTAGCAGATAGGCGGCCTAAATACTATATACTAACTACTACCTACTTTCGTTTTTTATTTTATCTTTTGTTTCATTTCCAAGCCAGCTCTGAAGACTACAACTTTTCTGGGCGGGACAGGGATAACCTGATTAGTACGCGGATTTCTGCCTGTGCGGCTCTTTCTCTGCTTTACTTTGAAAACGCCGAAATTACGTAACTCAATTTTTTCCCCCCTAATCAGGGCTTCAATAATGCAATCAAAAATCTTTTGCACTATTCTTTTAACGTCTATCTGCTTAATATTAGTTTCATCAGATACTTTTAAAACAATATCTTTTTTTGTCATCTTCCACCCCCTATTGCTAAGTATAGTAACAGCAAAAAGTTACAGTGTCAAGAAAAAACTGTCCTAGTGTGGGGATGGTAAATCAGGGGACGGTTCTCTTTTTAAAAGAGAACCGTCCCCGTGTTTTTCGAAAAATAGAACCGTCCCCTTTATTCCTGCACCACTCTTACCTTTAATTTTATTTCTACAGATTGGCCGGAGGCGGGATTTACCGGGGTGTTGTTAACCGTAATTGTTATATCTTCAGAATCCGTAAGCAGCCCGTCGCTTACTTCAAAATGTATGGGGTAACTCCCCTGCTGGTTATAATTGGGCAGCCAGCTAAAGAGTTTCTTGCCCGGGCTAAAATAGGCACCCACAGGCAAGCCGCTGGCGGAAAAAGTAAGGGTATTATTATCTGGGCCTGCGGAGGAAAGATTAAATTCTAATAATTGCCCTTCATTAACTGTTCTGCTGCCAATAGGAGCTAATTCTGGCGGATTATTTATTACGGTTATCTTTATAGTCTCTAAATCGAAATATTGCCCATCGCTAACCCAAAAAGTTACAATATAGTCTTTTGCTTGAGAACCGGAAGGAACCCAGCTGAACTGGCCAGTGGAACTGTTCAAAGCCGCTCCTGAAGGAAGCCCTGTAACTCTATAAGTTAAGGTATTGCCGTCTTTATCCTGAGCGCTAATTATAAATGAAAGCGTATTACCAACTCCAATAGTCTTATCACCGATACTGTTGAGTTCAGGAGTAAAATTATTTGTATCAATATTATCTTTTATTCCATTATCATCGGTGTCTGGGTCCAAGGGGTCTAATCCTTTTGCGATTTCATCCGTATCTAAAACCCCGTCATTATCATTGTCACTATCCAGGTTATTGGGCTGGCCATCGCCATCTGTATCTAAAATAATATTTACCTCCACCGACTTTGCGCCTTCGGTATTCTGTCCGTAATTTTCAGCTAAACAAGCAGAATCTCCTTTTATAGAGGCCATTGCCCAGGAACCACAATACCCCACCTTTCTAATATGCTGGCTGCCTAAACTCTCCAATAATTGATAGGCTTGTTCAATGACTTCACGGTATTGCTGCCAAGGTTTACCTGTATTCCAATCAATAAATCCGGCTTCATCACATACGCCAAAAAGCAGGAATTTACCCGTTTCTACGCTATTGGCAAAATCTATCAATTCCCCGAACTCATCTTTAGAATACCAAGTGTCAAAATGCTTTATTTGCTCAATGACTCCTGTTGCCGAATTAACCACGGTAACATTTATCCCTCTGCCCCCGCCCGCGCCTCCTGTTTTACGGTAAAAGGAATAACCATTCTTAGAGAATTCTATGGCCCCATAAGAGGATACTATCTTAAATTTAGCTTCTGTCCTTACTGCCGCGCCATTTTTTATATATTTATCTTTGAACGCGGTATAAGCAAGCTTAAGCTCTCTTCCTTGATCAAGGCTGCCAATTTTAGCCAGCCCAAACCACTCTTCATTGGCGCAATTATCCGGATGGCCTAACATGCCATTGCCCCCTTGATCCTGAATCCAGGTATTATAGGTATTCTGCTTCCACCACTCATCATTCCATTCAAAAACAGTCCCGCCTAAACAGGGGTTGCTTAGATTATCAGCGGAAAGATTAAAATATATCTCATCCCAGAGAAAACCATCCCAATCCGCCTGCATCTTTTGCTCTTCTTTAGATAAAGCGAGGTTAAAAGAATCCGTGCCAAATTCAGCCATGTAAAACGGCTTGGTAGAAATCAATAGCCATTGCCTGAATAAGTCGGTAAAGCTATTCCCGCGGTAAAGATTTAATCCCCAAACATCCACACTGGGGCAGAGCTCATTAACAATTTTACTAACGTCGCAAGGAAGATATGGAGAATTGCTATAGATACCGGTATCACCTAAGACACTAGATACTGGATGAGTTGGGTCAAGCTCTTTAATGCGTTTAGCCGCGGCTTCAGTTGCTTGGGCCGCTGTATCTAAGTCTTGGTATTTAGCATAGTAAAAATTCAGATTCCATTCATTGCCAATCTCCCAGATAAGAATGGCCGGATGGCCTTTAAAATTACTAACCACATATTCTAAGTTTACCGTGTCGTTCTTGCCATTATCTACCGCCATAATCACCATTATCCCATTCTCATACAATTTATCCAAAATCTCTCTAAATTTAACCGCATCCGCGCCAAAATCAAAAAAAGTCCTCACTGTATTTACTCCCATTTGTTTCATTAAGGGAATATCTATATTGGACCAATTAGCAAATTCCTGTTTTCTGGCTGTAATATTATCCCATCCCGGATTGCCTATCGAGGCAGGCGACCAGCAAACGCCTTTTATCTTATAAGGTTTAGGCAGAGTCAATGTTCCATCGGGTAATCTCTTTTGCACTATTAACTGATAATTTTCTACTCGGCTGGCCGCGGAGGTTAAGTTAGCGTTAAGTGTAGCAGTTTGTCCCTGGGTAATATTGACATCAACAGTATAAGGAAGAAACCCATCTGCCTTTACTTCTACTTGATAATCGCCGCTGGCTAAATCCGCGTCAATCGCATAGTCTCCATTATTATCGGCCTTTGCCTGGGCTACAATTGTGCCGTTCTTTTTAATGTATATAGCTGCTCCTCGCCCAACAGAACCATCTGGCCCAAACAGCCGGCCACTAAGGGCGGAATTACGCACCTTAATATTGATAGTTTGGGAGCTGGAATTTACTCCATCAGTTACAGAAAAAGTAATGCTGTAATTGCCAGACTGATTAAAATCCGGCTTCCAGCTAAATCTTCTGCGATAAGGATAAAAACTCGCGCCGGCAGGTAAATTACTCACACTGTAAATCCAATCTTCCGCTCTTCCCGGATCAACCGGAATAAGGGTCAATTCTAATAATTTCCCCTCGCCCATCTCCTGATTGCCCACGGGTAAGAAATTCGGCGCTTGATAAGGAAGGTATAATCCCGTCCTTTGGATATCGCGCCGGAAAGTCGGCCATTCTATTTTTGCCGGGTTATATGGGCCATCTAAGTCCCAGAGATAAATATAAGCTGCGGATTTTGCCGCTACCTCCATTTTACCGTCTCCATCCAGATCGCAAAGAGTTAAAAAAGGCGTGCCGCCTGTATAATTCATCCTCTTAGGAAAGTTGGCTAAAACCTTTTGCTGGCCTAAGTTATAATTATAAATATGGGTGTCCCTCCCGGCATATATCGCGTCAAGCCAATCCATATTCCCATCGCCGTCTATATCCGCGATTACCGGCGCTACACTGTCCCCATTACAGTAACCATAAAAAATACGGTTTTCTACTTTTTGGCCATTGTGATGCCAAAAAGAATTTACATATACTTGATTCAGCGAAAGTATCTCTAAATCTTCATCCTGGTCAATATCTCCTATTGCCGGGCAGAACTCGTATACATATACATTATCCGGATTTGGCCAGCCAGAGAGAATCTGGCCGTTTTTATCAAAACAAAACAGCCTGCGATTAATATTAAACGAAGAAGAAACCAGCCTATGCGCATTTGACACCAATTCTATATCTCCGTCATTATTGATATCTCCGGTTACTACAGTAGGGTTGGTAATCTCATAGTCAATAAGCTCCACTGGCCACCCGGCGACAATAGAACCATCCCAATTAAAAAGATAGATAATTCCATCTTTATTATTACTAACAAAGGCCTGCGCGTCAGGATGAGCCATTCCTATGCCCACCTCTAACTCCGCGTCATCATCAAAGTTACCCAGGAAAACCGAATAATCAGTATATCGGCCGTCAGATTGACAATTTTTATTAAATAAATCTTTGGGCCAGCCCGGAAGAATTTTCCCTTCATTATTAAAAATATAAAGGCGGTAATGATAAATACTTGTCTCTGGATGAATCTCATCATAATGATAACCATCTGTATAAAGCAGGATTACCTCCGGATTTCCATCTAAGTTTATGTCTTTTACGGAAACAATTGAGCGGCTGTCAAAACCCGAGCTGTCTGTCCGGGTTAAATTTACCGGCCAGCCTTTGGCTTGACTGCCATCAAATTTATAGGCAAAAATCCAATGTTCCCATTGTTTGTTCCAATCTTCTTTAGGAGTTTTAAGCCCATAGACTAAAATCTCATTCAACCCATCATTATCAATATCGGCAATGGTCGGAATGCGTGTATTTATCTTACAAGGAACATCTATGCATTTCAAGAGCGCGCCTTCAGAGTTAAAGACCAGCACTTTTGAAATAAACGAAGATGGAACTATCGCCAGCAATTCTTTTTTGCCATCAGCATTAAGGTCAGCCACCGCCGGATTAAACCCCCAGCCAACAAGAGGGTTGTTTATTACTATTCCTTGGGTTTCGGCTAAACGTGTTACATTCTTCGGCCAGCCAATATGCAAGGTAGGATCTAAATACACAGTGATTTCCTTCTTCTCTTCTAAGTGTGGGCCTCTTACAGTTAATTTCAGCTTATATTCTTTGGCGGTATTGGGCAGGGTAGAGGTATCCCAAGCGGCTAACACTCCATTAACTACGGAAGCGGGATTTCTTTTAATTAAATTCCAGGAAGTTCCGTTATCCGGGCTATATTCCACCAAGTATTCCTGTAATCCTTCTGCCCAGGCATTGCCCTGGATACTTAGATTATCTCCCAATCTTAAGACTTCATAATCTTCGGGAATCTTTATTTCTGTATTGAAATTATCAATGCCGCTGACTACCCGGTCTTGAGATATCTTACCTTGGGCATCTTCTACGTTTAATCTTAAAGAGTACTGGCCATCGTTAAGATAAGTGGTATCCCAGGAAATAAGTGTGCCATTGGTAACCGGTGAGTAAACCGCCGTGCCAACCGTTGTCCAACTGGCAGGCGTTATCCCTCTGCCGTATTCTAACCAATAGCGCTTAAAGTTAGTCCCTTTTGCCACCCCCAGAATATCCACTATTCCCTTTACAGCAGCCTCACTAACCGGATAACTCAAAAAAGCAATACAGGCAGAGTCAACCTGCGCTGCCTTATAGGCATTCACCCTCCCATAGCCGGAATTTACATCCCAGCCTGGTGTATCCACATCATCCGCGGAAACCCTTAAAACCTGCTTGACCTCTTCATTACTAAACTTCGGATGCTTGGCAAGAATTAATGCCGCTACGCCGGCAGCGTGAGGGCAAGCCATAGAGGTTCCGGCTAAGCGAAAATATCCTGGGCTCACCTTGAATGCCCGGTAACCAATCCCTAGCGCTGAATTATCATTCATTGTGGATAAGATATTGTTGATATCATTCGAGCCGCCTCCTAATTCATTATTAATGCCGCCTCCTGGAGCAGCCAGATCTATCTTTAATCCATAATTAGAGAAGGAGCATTTCTTATCCTGCTGGTCAAATGCCGAAACAGCAATAACCTCTTTGATATTTGCCGGAAAAAAATCGCGTATCTCTGTGCTATAGTTACCTGCGGCCGCTACCACTACACAACCCAGGTTATAAGCATATTTTACCGCGTCAGTGATAATCCCTGATTCTCCTTCCCCTCCCCAGGAATTACTAATTACTCTGGCCTCATTATCCGCGGCATAGATTAAAGCTTTAGCTAAACTTATGTCTTCTCCGGTACCTTTATCATCCAATCCCTTAACTGCCATAATCTTGGCCAAAGGAACAACGCCGATAACTCCTATCGTGTTATTGCCTACTGCGGCAATCGTGCCGGCGCAATGACTGCCGTGGCCATAACCATCCATCGGGTCATTGTCTTCATGCGCGTTAAGATAAGAGGCGCCAACAAAATCCCAGCCTCTGACGTCATCAATAAATCCATTATTATCGTCGTCTATTCCATTGCCGGGAATTTCATCAGGGTTCATCCAGATATTGGCGTCCAGGTCAGGATGGTTGTAATCCACGCCAGTATCTACCACGGCTACCACGATATTTTCCCCCTGGGATAAATCCCAGGCCTGTTCACATTGCAGCTTCTTTAAACCCCACAAATCATCATAGGACTGCTTCCAGGATCCGGAGGAAGCATAATAGGGGTCATTAGGCAGCATCTGCGCCGTGCGAATATAATTTGGCTGGGCATATTCAACGTTGGGACATTGCGCGTATTCCCTTGCCATTTCTAAAATATCAATGTGTTTGGGGACTTTTAAAACGAAGATATTGCTTAAATTAGAAAAACCTGGTTTTGAAACTGGTTGGTTTTGTTGTGCTGGTAAATTTGAAGAGGTACTATTTTCTTTTTTCTCTTTAGTCAAACCTTTATCTAAATACCAATACCATTCTTCACTATATTGCACTGGCCGGCTTGTTCTATCTTTAGCCGGCCGGCCTTTAAAAACCTTATCAATAGCGCGCACCGCGTATTTTTGATTCAACGCATCTAAAGATTGGACGCGCACTTCATCAATAGTATCTTTTAATTTTACAATGAGTTCTCCAGCAACGAATTGAGGGGAAGGTTGTTTCTGTAGTTTATCGTGGCGGGTATCATCAACTACTACGGCATAACTAATACTAACGCAAAAAACGGCCAGCCAAATTAATATAATTAGAACAACCGGTTTTTTTCTGCCCAACATAAGAATTAATTCTCGTATCATCTATTTTTAAAATACCTCTATTCTTGCACCACTCTTACCTTTAATTTTATTCCTACAGATTTGCCGGAGGCGGGGTTTACCGGGGTATGGTTAACCGTAATTGTTATATCTTCGGAATCCGTAAGCAGCCCGTCACTTACTTCAAAATGTATTGGGTAACTTCCCTGCTGGTTATAGCCAGGCAGCCAGCTGAATAATTTCTTGTTCGGGCTAAAATAGGCGCCAAGAGGCAGGCCGGACACAGAATAGATAAGGTTAGAGTTATCCGGATCAGCCGCGGAAATAATAAATTCTAAAAGCCCGCCTTCGTTAACGGCTTTATTGCCGATGGCGTTTAAAACCGGCGGCTGGTTTTGCGGCATTGCCGGGCCTATACCAACCACGGATTTATCCTCGTTTCCTAAAACGTCTTCCGCGCTCAAGGCGTAATAATATTTAACCCCCTCTGTTACTGAAGAGTCAATAAAGCTGGTAACGAAAGGCTCGGTAATTGCCTCGGATATGGGGGCCATCCCGCTGACATTAGTAATCTGCGTGCTGCCGCGATAAATATTAAAATGCCTGAAGTCGGCGTCGGTGTCAGTAAACACATTCCAGGTTAAAGTAACCTTATCCCGGATAACAGCGGCGTTAAGGCCGGTTATCTTCGCTGGTGGAGTAATATCAATTCTAAAGGAGCCGGGCGCGGAAAAACCGCTCTCATTGCCTGACTGATCTTTGCTAGACAGCCTCCAGTAAATTAGGCCTTGGCCAAGGTTAGTTTCCGGGGTATAACTGGCGCCGGTTACATATTTGTCCACAACTAAATTGCTAAAATCAGCGGTATTGCTGATTTGTAAATGATAAGAGGCTGCCCCTTCTATCGCCTGCCAGTTCAATACCGGCTTCTGCTCTTTGGTGGGATTAGGCGCATAAGGAATAAGCACGGGTATTTGCGGCAAAGTTGTCTTAACCACGAAGTCATCGCTTTCAGAGAACGCGCCTTCATTGCCCGCAAGAGTAATACTGCTTAGGCGCCAATAAATTTTTACATCCGGCAAATCAGAAATCAAAGTGTAAGAATTATTAGTTACATTAGTATCATTAATAATGAATGAAGAAAAATTTGAATCAGTGCTGATTTGTAAATGATATTTTGCCGCCTCCGCCACGCTATTCCAGGAAAGCGTGGGCCGTTTATTATTCGTCGGGTCAGGGGTATAAGGTATAAGCTGCGGGCAAGGTATGCCTACAGTAGTAAAACTCCATACCGGCCCGGTAGAGCTCAAACCATGGCTATCCTTAACCAGCACCCGCCAATAATAAGTTTTTCGGTACTGCAGGGCGGCCGATTTATAAGAGTTCTGCGTTTGATTACTGGACACCTTAGAAGAAACATCTAAATTATTAACTTTACCGGAGTCATCGCTAAAATACAAATCATAGGTAAGCGAATCTCCTGTATCCGGATCATTACATAACCAGCTCATGGTTACCGTAAGCGCGGAGCCAAGGTCTTTTTGATTGACGGCGCCATTGACGGGCGAGGGCCCGGAAGGGGCCTCTGGCGGCTGAGCAGTTACGCTCATTGTCACCGGCACATTCAGGGCTCCTCCGCCATAGTCAATATGGATATTTCCGGAATAATTGCCGTAGTTTAGGTTTGCCCGGGAAACATAGACATTATGATTATATGTAGAGCCAGTAGTATAAACACTCATCTGCGCGGGCGTCAACCAAGGTTGATTAGATGTAATGCGCAGATACATCGGCGCGCCTCCGCTATTAATAATTTGCAATATTTTTTGATTATCCGCGCTGCCAAAATCTAAACTAGTCGGGTCAACGCTTAAACTTAAGGTTAATATGCCGATGCGCCGCGATATTACATCCCAATTAGAGCCGTCGCCATTAGTATCGCATTCAAACCCAGCTAAAAATTCTTGATTATCAGAATTATAATCCAAACCGTTATTCTTTTCGGCCTTGGTGGATACGCCAAGGGTTAAGTAAGCGGATAAAAACGAATTGAAGATTGGGGCAAGGTCAGCACCGGATAAACGCAAAGCAAAAACATCAAATTGGGTGGTATCGTAATTATTGGTGAAGGTAAGCAGGTATTCATTCTTACCTTTAAAATAAGTGATAGCCGGATTAAACAGGCTATTAAGCCCGGTATAAATCCGCACCGAAGAGGCCGCTGTCCCATCGCCGGAAATACGCATAGCCGCTATCTTATAAACCTGGCCATCGCCGGAATAATCGTATTGCCAGACAGAGGCGTATTCATTACGGTCAGGATTATAGATAACCTCGGGATTGAAACTCTTGTTGCTTAAGCCAACGTAATTTATATTACCTAATTGATTTCCCGAAGCGTCAAGGCGTAATCTGGCGATATAGGAATAGGCGCTGCTATCAGTATATTCAAAATTAAATAAATTCTGGTTCAGGGAAGTGTTGTAGGCCACTTTAGGATTCTTAAAACTGGCGCTGGCGCCCGCGTTGAAGTATTTACCCCAGAGGATATTGCCGTCAGCCGCTAAACCAAAAACAAGAAGTTGTGTCCTGCCGTTGGCCAGATAGTCGCACTCAAACCCTACGGTATATTTGTTTTCGCTTGAGTTATAGCTGACACAAGGATTATACTGCCCATTAGAAGTAGAAAAAATATCTACGGGGCTGCCTACTAGCGAGCCTGATGCGGAAACCCGCTGGGCCCTAACGCGATAGGCCCCACTGCCGTTAGAATTATATTCGCCAACTACCAGGTATTCATTCCGGGAGTTGTTATAGACTAAACCAGGATTCTTCTCAGTATATCCGCTGTTGAGAATAGCAAATGCCCCTCCTGTTTTTTGCCCATTAGCCCCGATACGCTGGCCATAGATATCATAATTACTGCTTGAGCCGGAAGCATCATATTGATAGACTGCCAGGTATTCTTTTTGCGCGGGGTTATATACAATAGTTGAGTTTAGGTCATGATAAGCAGAATTTATAGTTACTGCCTCACCCACCAGGCCAAGGGTAAAATTCTCCACCGGGCCGTATGATTCTATCGCGGTAAGTTTGTTTCCGTTGGCGTCAAAAGCCACTACCGTGTAATAATACTGGCTTCCACCAGCGGCAGTGGTGTCAGTGTAGATAGTAGCAGTAATATTAGATATTGTAGTGATGGGGGTAAGGCTGGTTATATTTGTTATAGCGGAAGTAGAGCGGTAAACCGAGTAATGGTCAAATCTAGCGGTAGGATTAGTATACTGCTGCCATTGTATCTGCACTCCATTAGCCGTAGAATACGCCTTAGGCGCTATGGAAGGCAGTTGGCAGGCGCCGATCAAGCTGACTGTAGTTGTCCCCGCGTCCGGGTCATCGCTAGTTATGCTAAGTATACCGCTAGCTTGGCCTTCTACCAACGGCGTAAAGGTAATGTTAAAAGTAAAATTTTCACCTGCCGGTATAAACGTAGCGCTGGTATCGATGGAGAAGAGATTATTGTTGCAAGATACAGCCGTTATGCTTAATTCTTTTGTACCGATATTATAGACGGTTATGGGCTTGGTTATTGCACTTCCTAATACTGCCGTGCCTAAATCTAAGCTATCCTCTATTACCGCGATCACCGGCATTGGTGTGCCCATTCCGCTTTGGGCCAGCACTAAGCGATTATAATCGTCAAAATCATAACCTAATTTAGTATTATTAGGCAGGATTACTGTTTTAAGATTATTGTATTTATCGTAAGCATATGCGGCCTGGCCTTGCTCCGGGTCAGTAACGTTTTGTAAATTGTTTTTGGCGTCATAGTTGAAGGCGGTTTCGTATGCTTTAGCGTCCTTTATTGAAGTAAGGTTATTATTAGCGTCATAATATAAATAGCTTGTTCCCGCGGAAGTAGTGATAGATTTAATCTGGTCGGTGTTGGTATATTCAAAGGAAATCTTATTGTTGGCCGGGTCGTTGATGCTTTTTAAACGCGAAAGGCTATCGTAAACATTACTCATGGCAAAGCCGCTTGTGCTCTTGATCACCTGCGGCAGGCCGCTGGAATTATAATTCTCGAAAGTTTGCTTTCTGCCTTCAGGATTGGTAATCGATAAAAGATGCCCGCTGGCCGTATCATAAGTAAAGGTAGTCAGATTATTGGGGTCGTATTGCCAGCCGGTGAGATTGCCCTGGGCATCAAAATTAAGGGATACGATATGATAAATAATCACTAAGCGGTTGGCGCTATCGTAGCCATAGGCAGTGGCGTTTCCAGCAGGATTTTTTGTTGCCAGAAGGTTATCATTAGCGTCATAATATAGCTTTGTCTGGCTTGCGTCAGGCTTATCCACTACTGAAATATTACCATGCAGATCATAGGTATACTGGGTAACCGCGCCTTTAGTATCGGTAACCGTCTTGGGCCCATTATCGCCGTCATAAGTCAAATTAACTTTATTGCCTAAGTGGTCGGTTTGCTCTAGCACTCTAAACTTATCATCGTAGAGTTTAGTGGTTTTATTAGCATCAGGATTAGTCTCAATGGTTTGGCGTAAGGCAAGGCTAAAACTGCGGCCAAAATCCAACTCCTGATTAAGGCGCTGGGTTAAGAGGCGGTTGTAGTCATCATAGGTACCTTCAAAGATGAGATTGCCTTTGGGATCAGTAACCCGGGTAATCCGGTGGTCTGTGTCGTATTCATAATGGATAGATTGGTTTTCGGCATTGGTTACGGTAATTAAGTTAGAGTTAGCATCATACCCATAGCTGATTGTCCTTGGCCCCGGGCCGGTAACCGAGGTAATCTTATCTGCGCTATAAGCCAGGGTGATTGCGCCCGCGGCTGCGGCATTGATAGAGATAAGTTTTCCTTCCTGATAGGTATAGCTGATGGTTTTATTGTTCTTATCCGTGGTAGAAACAAGCCGGCCTTGGTTATCAAAGGTAATCCGGGTGGTGTCTTTTTTGGTTAAGACCAGGGTTCCGTCAGTCATTTCTCTTAAGGTATCGGATTTGCCCTCTTTAGCATATAAAGGTAAGTTATTGCTGTCTATACCCAGGAGTTCATAGGAATCCTCCTGTCCGCCAGCCCTGTTGATCACAAAAACCTGGGAATAGAGGCTTAAAATCAGGTTGTTGCTGGTGAAAGTAAAATTTGTTTTCTTATCCGGGAAGCGCAGTTGATACGGACGGTATTCCCAGCCAAAACCAAAAGCTGACTGCTTATCATAGAAAGAATCATAATAGCGGGTAAACTCTAAGGGGAATTCGCAGTCTGCCGGGTAACTTAAGTCATTTGAGCTAAAGGCAAGATTGCCATCCTTGCGCAGGCGGCTGAAGGATTCGGCTACGGCAGTTAAGGATTCATTCTGGGGGGAGGTAAAGTTCCATTTGAAGTCTGTTTCAAGAGGCCGCTGAGAGATAGCGGCTTGTTTTAGCGGATCAGTAATGTTAGAAGGGTCAGTTAGGTATTCATTGGGTTTGGTATAGGTTACGCCGCCGGTAATGGTCAGAGTTCTAATGATATTGCCGTCCTGCCATTGGGTGAAGGCTTGTGTTGCAGGCGTATTTGTCGGTGTAGAATAGGCCGGGACTTGATAACTGCCGATAAAGGAAAAATCTATAGGTATATCATTATCTTTAATCCACTTGATTACTGAGACTACCTGTCCTAACCTCTTTAAGTCTTTAAGTATAGGCCATTCATTGGCATAAGCATCATAATATTGGGTAAGGTTTTGGGCAAAAGCCTCGGACTGGGGATCGCCAATCACATTATTCTGGAATTTCGATTCAGTGAGGAGTTCCATGGCTGCAGTATCAAAAACCATAGAGTTGCCGTCAGTGGATTGGACTAACTTCATCTCTTTAGGCTTAAACCAGAATCTCCAGGCAAGTTCGCTGCTGCCTCCAGGCAGGCCGCCCGCATCTTTAAACCTATTCAATAAGTTCTTATAGCCGCTAACAGTTGAAGAAACAGGATTACCGGTAATGTTGTCTTTCCCTAAGACTAAGGTCTTCATAATCCGATCAGACTCAAACATAATGTAGCCAAATTCGGTGTTGCTGGTTTTACCATCATAGCGCACGCTAAAGAGGTTGTTGACTAGAGGCGGATCAATGGATACACCCGGGTCAGTTCCCGCATAGACTGAATTAACCGCTACGGCGAGGTCGTCTAATTTCATCTGGGGCAGGTTCATATTCTGCTTGCCCATCAGAATAATCTGCCCGGTCTTATCATCATAGAACGCGCCCTTGATCTCCGAAAGGTCAGTGAGAAGCTGGGCGGTCTTGGAGAGGGATACGCCGCCGAAGTTGGCTGCCATAAATGATGGCGTGGCGTAGATGTTGGAGGAGAGATTCATGAGAGAATTCACTCCAGTATTCATTCTATCTGTTATAGATTCTTTGATGCCAGCTGCTTTTACTCCCGCTTCGAGTATATCGCTTTGAAATTTACCAAAATACTTTGCTTGTGCATGCGCACCAAGAAGCATCGTCTCTAAAAGTTCAGGCTTTGCACCTCTTACCGCAGGAGTAAGAGCTTTATCTAATCCTGAGAAAGCCGCAGAGAAAACTACATCTGTAACATAAGATCCGATATTCCAATCATAAGTTTTTCCCTCTTCTTTCGCATGTTGCTTGGCTGCTCCCTGTTTAATTAGATTTGATACAGCGCCTCCTGCGGCACCTGCTATTACTGGATTGAAAGTAAGACCCCCTAAAGCACCACCAACTATTCCACCAGTAGTGTTACCAACATATACATTTAGATCTGAGAGTCGATCTTGATTGCCACTTAATATCCCGAAAATATCCCCTACGAAAGTAGTACCAAGCCCCCATGCCCCACCTATTATTGCCCCGGCTGCTGCTCCAACCAGCTCGTTTCCATTGGGGTCTGTATATCGAATTGGATTATTTTGACAATAAGGATAAGGATTCTTGCTTTGTGGTTCCCTAATAAATCCTATTGCTGGGTCTTTCGTAATAAATCTTCCTATCTCAGGATTGTAATATCTATTTCTTAAGTAAATATTCCCAGCTTCTTGATCATATTGTTCTCCAACATATTTAAAACTATTCTGTATATTTTGACTCGTTGTTAAAATGCTACCGAAAGCATCGTAAGTATATTTATTAATGGCTTCGCCTGTGGTATCAGTAATAGCAGTAACACTTCTTCCCGGTGCATCATAAATATAATAAGAAACATTTCCCGCTATAGTTTTAGAGGTCAAAGTTAATAAAAACAGAATTGTAGTTATTATTATGAATATCTTGGATTTAAACACCTTATCCTCGTTTATTTCTGCTTTTTTCAAGAATAACTTGTGCACTGTTTATCTTCTTTTAAATAGTTTTTTTAATGTCCAGGGGATAAAATAGAACATTGATCCAAATATTAAATAATATAAAAGGCTAAAGAATGTTCCTTGTTTTTTCTGGGGAACTCTAGCAGGCACTTCTGAAACACTCAATCCTAGTTGTCTTTGCCTCTCTTGAATTTTCTTAATAACTTGGGTGTCGCTTCCAAAAATTCCACCTAAATTACTTAGTTCTTTGCCATCAGGAAATTCATAGATGTATGTCCAACTTTGCGTAGATCCGCTTCGGTGAATTTCTTTACTTAGCCTGATATTCGAATAGCCATACTCCTTTCTGTTGTTAAAAATAGCAATTGTGGAAGCAGCTATATAATTATCTCCTAATGCTATGTACCCATTAAAACACAAAACCATAAAGAAAATACTGAAAGGTATTAAACCAATAACAAAATTATTCAATTTAATCAATGTTTTTTTGTTAATTTTAAAATCGCTATTTTTAACATTAATAAATTTATAAAACCTGGGAAAATATGTGTTTTCTATTTTTAGCATGACTATAATAATAAAATAGGAAACGCTCATTACTAACAACAATCCTGGTATCATTGCTGTATTGCTTCCTATAACTACTTCTTCTTGTCGTTCATATATGAACTTCTGAAATCCATAAAAAAATCTGCTAATGATAATATAAACTAAATAACCAATCCCAAATAAATGGATAAATCCTACTATTAATTCTAAACCCCTACGGAGTTCAGTAGACAAACCTTTAGAACCAATATTGCTCATAATGTTTTTACCCATCACATAGTCCTCTAAGAAAAATTACCCAAATTACCCACAAAATTACCCAATTACCCAATTACCCAGACGCTTTCCATGCTAATCGGGAATGTGTCCCTACGTCGTGCTGGAAAGTGTCTTAAACTGTCCCCCCGCCCTTCCATAAAATAAATAGATCTGACCCCATTTCCGCCATTTCCGTTTGAAATAATATCCAATTCCAGGGACTCTTTTTTCGCTTCGTTCCTTCCCGCGCATCTTTATAATATTTACCAATCTTGCTCATGCATATCCTCTAAAACCCTGAAAATAATGGGCTAGAAACTGTCTTCTGTTAAGATTGCTTCGGGCTTCGCCCTCGCAATGACACACATTAACGAGTGATTATATATATACTAAAACTCCTCCTGGCTTAGGCGGTCTAAGCCGTAACGGTATATTTTAGTGACGTGGCGGGAGGCGTTTGTTTCCAAAATTACCTGTATCGGGCTGCGGAGTATGTCATTGACGTAACAGGTAGTTGTGCCGTTTACGGTTTTAGAGACGCGGTTGCCGTCGCCGTCATAGCCATATTCAACCGTAGAGGTATTGTCCTGGTAACGGATGAGCCGGTTGTCGTAATCGTAAACATAAGTTGCTGTTTTTTGCGCCGATACCTTTTTAATCAGGTTTCCGGACTTATCGTAAAAGAAGATTTCCTTACCGGCGCGGATAAGCCGGTTATCCGCGTTGTATTTATAATTCGTTGTGCCTTGCGGGGTAATCATTTTAGTACGGTTGCCGGCAGGGTCATATTCATAAGTTACTGTGCCGCGTTCATCAGGATAAGCCACGCTCTTTAAGCGGTTTAACTTATCGTAAGTATAGCTTGTGGTTTTGGCTCCAGAAGGAGTGGTTTCCAAGCAAGAGGTAATATTGCCATTGGCGTCGTATGCATAGTGGTAAGTGGAGATAAGGACACTGGCTTGCCCGCGGTTATCCACATCCGTGATTCTTTTCGCGCTGTCGTAAACATAAGTGGTAGTTACCGCGTTGGGAAGGGCCTTAGTATGCAGGAGCCCGGTGTCGGTATAATAGGCGTAATTGGTTGTTCCGGTTGAGTCAGTAACACTGGTTAATTTATTATCCAGATTATAAACATAACTAACTTCTGAATGATCCGGGTATTCTATCTTGGTAATGTTGCCGCTCTTATCATAGGTATAAATCACCGGATTGATATTAGGAAAATATATTGCCGCCAGCCGGTTCTGGCTATCATATACATATTGGGTAGCGCCGGTTTTATCCTGCATTTGCGTGCGGTTGCCATTGGGGTCATAGATATAGGAAACACTGCCGCCATCCGGATAATAAATGCCAATAAGCCGGCTTAAAAGGTCATATTTATACTCAACCATGTCTCCGGCAGGCGTAATTCGGCGCACTAAATTGCCGTTGGAGTCATAGGCATAGGCCTTGGCATAGGATTCCGGGCTAATTATGCTTAATCTTGCCTTGACAATCTTTTTTTGGGCAGGGTCGTTGGTATTGGTTATGGTTATGTCGGCCAGATATGGGCTTTGCTCCGGCGTAAGGCCCGAGGCATTAACCGATACGGTGATGGTGTCTTCGTTGGTAGCAACCGAACCAGAGTTCTTGTTTATGTTTACCCAGGAGGCATTTGTTGTTATGCTGTAATTTAAGGTTTGACTTGTGCCGTTTATAATTTTAAAGCTTTGGCTGAGAGGATTAACTGCAGGGTCAGCAGTATAAAATATAATACATTCAGGGACAGTGACTATTTTAGGCGGTGCTTCGGCTAGACTAAAAGACAGATTTGAGAATAAAACGATACCTAATATTATGAATAAGATTGGCCTTTTCATGGAATATTTAGTTTTTGTAATCAACCGGGGTTTCCTTCGATTTTCTTCTGTTTTTGTTTTAACCTTGCCTTTTTCTCGGTTATCTCCTTAGGAACTTCCTTTACCAAGCTTGATATAGGCTGTGGGGTTTTAACCGTCTTGATTTTCCAGCCCATCTGGGCTGCCTCAACAGGTGTCCCGGGCTTTTTAAGCAAAGAAACGCTTGAGATTGATTGGACACCTGTAATATTCAAAATAGATTTACGTGAATCATTGGGTTTTTCTGTCTGTAGGGAAAGGTTATTTAGGTTTTCCAGCGGGTTAGAAGATATGTCTTGCTCTATTTTTATATCGGAAATTTGGTAATCAGGAATTTCTATCTCATTACCTAAGGAACTGGATTTCAGGTTTTGCGCATATAAGGATATACTGTTTAAGCTAAAAGCTAAAACCAGGCAGCCTATTAAAGTTAGTTTATCGCTAGTTTTAAGCATATCACTCACTTTTAATCCTAAGAAGCAGCTTACTCTTTAAGCCGATGCCAATGCTTGTACCTGTGGTATGCGACCAGATAAAAACCTGATATTGTTTACCTTTATATTGTTTCTGGCCAGGGATAGAGATGATTACATCAGTTATGGCGGATTCATTGGGTTTTATCCCTTGAAAATCTGTTTTTTCCAGCTTTATCCAGGACAAATCAGGGATCGGCTCAAAATCCGGTTTTAATTCTTCGGCCGCAGGAAACAGTAATTCTACCTTTAAATCTACTATTTGTTTACCGGTATTTATCACTATCAAAGGCAGTCCGGCTGTTTTGTTTGTGCTATAGGCCTGGCCGGTTTCTAAGTTTTCCAAGGTTACCTCGCTAAAAGTAGTGCTTAAGCCGCCGGCATAGGCAAGAGGAATACAGATAGCGAGCAACAACAAAACTACTATTAATTGAATAGGCCTTAGCATAAGTTTTTAAATAATTGAATACTTACCCTGCCTGGGCAGTAACCGTAACGACTATACTCTGCTCGGTATTAACCGTAGTAGCAGTAGGCGCCTTAAACTGAAACCAAAGTTTCCTGGCGGCGTTATAAGGCACGTTAACTCCGGCCTGATCGCCGGCAAACTTGGTGGCCGAAGAAGCCACAGCTGTAGTGGACAAGGCCTGGTTAGCCTCACTCCAGGTAATCCCTGTCCCGTCAGCATCAAAAACAGCGTCCAGCACATAGGTTTCGGCGCCGGCGGCGGACTGGGATGCAGTCCAGCCAGAAGGATTAGTTACTGATAAAGAATACGTCTCATTTACTCCATCGCTGTTATTGATTACGTTAACCGCGGATTGGGAAATAGTAGTACTGCCGGCTGCTACTGAACCCAATGATAAGGCATCTTCAGCGATACTCACACTGATAATCGCGCCAGGGAAGCTCCAGTTGACATTGTTGCCTGAGTTCTTGCTATGAGGAACAGCAATAACAGTTGGGTTGATATTTTCAGAGTCCTGAACATCTAGGTAATCTACACTGCGTTCACCTTGAGGGTCTATGTCCCATTGATTAGTGGGAATAGTAGAACGTAATAGTATCAGATTGTTAAGCGCTCCGGTAAGGGTGAGTTTGTTAGTAATGGTTTGTTTTTGGCCTGCGGTAAAGTTAAGCTGTTTGCCGGGGGTGGTACAAGTGAGATTGTAAAAGGTGTTGGTGTTGCTTATGGTGCTGGAGTTAGAACCCAGGAAGATTATGGTGCTGGTGCCAGAGGTAAGGGTGCCTTGATTCTGCCAGTTGCCAAAGAGAGACATAGCTCCTGAGTTGGCTTCCAGTGAGCCTCCTGGCTTTACTTCTATATCCTGGGTGGTGATTTGTGAGCCATTGAGGGTAACCTTGGCTCCGGGGTTGATGGTGATGCCGGAGGCAGAGGCGCTGGTTAAAAGCATAAAGAACGTAAAAACTGAAAAACTAGAAAGCCTGATAAGTTTAATCATATTTATTTACCGCTGAAAAATGGGTCTAAGTAACTGGTAAAATCCAGGGGACGGTTCTATTTTGCTGGCATTAAAATAGGAAAAATAGAACCGTCCCCGTAATTTTAATGCTCATCTATTACTCTCACCTTAAGCTTTATAGCTATATTATTGCCTGAGGCGGCTCTATTACTTTTATCGTCGTTTACAATTATTTTTATCTCCTCAACATCCTCCAGAAAACCATCGGTTACTTTAAAACGCGCGGTATATTCACCCTGCTGATCATAATTAGGCAGCCAGCTAAAAAGCCGCTTCTTTGGGCTAAAAAACGCTCCTGGCGGCAGGTTACTGGCAGAATAAGTAAGGGTATCATTATTTGGGTCCTCGGCAGAAAGATTGAACTCTAAGAGTTTTCCTTCATCCACTGTTTTATCGCCAATCAAGCTAAACTCTGGGGGCCTATTTACCCTGCTCACTGTTATGGCTACATTTTTAGAATCACTCAATTCCCCATCTTTTACCGTAAAAGTAATATGATAAACGCCTGCCTGGTTATCCGCGGGCACCCAGTGAAAATCAGCCTGGCCATTGCCATTGTCAACAAGCGTTGCCCCCGCTGGCAGCTCTGAAGTACTAAAAATCAAACGGCTGTTATCTATACCCACAGCGGAAATTGTAAATGCTAAAACTTCTCCGGTAGCCACAGATTTATCTCCTATCAAGGCAAGTTTAGGGACGTTACTTTGGGGCAGGCTATTAGAGCAGAAGTCAACCCAGCGATCATTCACTATGTCATAGAGCTTAAGAGCTGCCCCGGGAATTTGAACCGCTTCAGGATTATCTGTTGTGCTATAGCTAACCATAAATTCTCTTCTTTCTTTTGCCCCTAATTCGCACTGCCAAGAAATGCTTCCGTTAACGATGGTGCCGTCTGCGGCAGAAATTACATTAATATTTTGAGGGATTGCTTGTAAAAGCTCGGCCTGAACTGAAAAATCAAAAGGATTAGTCAGATAAATATACAGAGTGGAATTGCCAAGTTCTGACTTAATAGGATAAATCAAGATCGGGGCTTTGGCTAATTCCTCTTCAGAAACAGGTAATCCTTCAGTAGGTATCTTGGTAGTCCCAAATCTGGTGCTAGTCATACCTAAATCATACATTCCGCTCTGGCCAAGGCCAAAAAGACGAAACCAGATGTCCTCTTTTCCTGGACTAGAGCTTGCGCCAGGCTGACCGTCATTTTTATACCAAACAGTAAACACCTTCCTCTCCCCCGGTTCGATAGCTTCTTCCATAGTAGTAATAAATGGGAGGCTATACTTCTTTTTTATGCCTGGCACTGAAGTGGCAATTTCAAAAGTTTTATAATATTGAGCCACTAACTCGTAGGTGGTTTTAGTATTACCTTTATTCCAAATTGTAACTTCAGAATAGATCTTCTTCGCCCAAAAAGGTATTTCATTATAATAAATCTGGTTACCCCAAAAGCCTCCTACGGCATAATTACTAACACCAAGTATTACTCCTTCCGGCAGAGGAAAAGAGGCCCGGTCTTTAATGTTTTTAAGCCCTTGAAAAGTATTCTTGCGAATCATGCTCTCTTGAGTGAAACTATCGTTTAAAATATCAACTCCATAGCAAAACGTTTGCTCATCTGAATTGAGTTGCTTTTTCTTTTGATATATGCCCAGAAGGTCTAATACCGGAGAAGCTAATTTAGCAGCAGTAGAAAATATAGCAATCCAGCTTGTCCCTCCTCCTGCTAAATATGTCAGGGGCTCACAAACCTCATATAATGTATTGCCTAAGATCGTATTCCAAGCGCCCGCTACTTCTATCTTGATCTCTCGAAAAGTTACTGGCAAAAGCGCCCTATTAGCATACAATCCGCTAATAGCTTGATTCGCCTTTAATCTCTTTTGGAGATCTCTGCTATAATAGTCTATTTCTGTCTGGGTCAAGTTGGAGATATTAGCTAAAACTTCATTTTTCAAACTCTCAAATTTACCTTTAATATCATTAATTTTTTTCTGCAAGGGAGGAATAAAGGTACCATTATAAGAGTGGTTATTGCTTCTTAACTCCTCGATTATCTCCCCGGATATTTTTTCAGCGCCATCTAACATCTTATCTTTACCTATCTCTACAAACGCCCAGCCATTATCATCTATTACATCAAAAAGGCTTTTAAGGCTGGGGTATTTTTCAACCATATCAACATAATCCATAATACCTAACGCGGAAACCCGGCGCACCTCCATGATCGGAAGATAACCAACTATTGCAAATACGCCGGACAATATCACGTCTTGCTTATCGTTGCCAACTTCTTGGGCAAAAAAACCTGTGGCCAAGGCAACATCCATCGCATTGTGCAGTATTTCATTGGTTAATAAATCAGAGGTTTTACTGACAAAATTATTAATATCTTCCTGCAATTGCCGGCTGGAAATATTCAGGACAAGAGAATATTTGCTCTGCCCTCCTATATCGTCTGTTACCGTTAAAGTAACGGTGTAATCTCCTGTTTGCGCGTAGGCATGCCCTGCGTTTATCCCTTGGGCGCTATGATTATCTCCGAAATCCCACGCATAGAAAATTTTCCTCCCATCCGGGCTATACGATGAGGAAGCATCAAAAACTATATTCTGGCCTAGATCAGGAGGATCCGGCGAATAGATAAAGATAGCAAATGGCAATTGTTGGATATTTACAGAAAAATCCGCGGCAGTATTCGTATTGCTCCCAAAACCTATCCAGGCGCTGGCCATCCCTTTTTCATCTACTGTCCTGGCCTGCCAGTGGTAATTGCCATTAGTCAGGCCATAAACCGCCGCGTCAACTTGATTGTTGCTATTTATTAAGCTGCTCTCTTGAGTAAACCTTCCCAGAAAAGTTCCCGCGTATTCATCAACTCGCCTTAGCTCTATTTGCAGTTTTACCTTGTTCCCATCAGGGTCGCTAATCTTACCTTTAAACATTAGATTCTGGCCACTTATAGCCGCGCCCACTGGTATTTGTGTCGTGCTATCAGATTTGAATTGTTCTAAATTTTCTGGAGGATTAGGGGGTTGATTTACAGGTTCCAAAGTAGTAAATATTTTATCCAAGCCATTAACAGTTCCTTTGCTGTTTGATGCGCGTGCCCGGAAATGGTACGCGGTATTAGATTGTAATCCAGAAATCAGGGAACTAAACGAACCAGTTGATGATTTTGATTGTTTGGAAGTAGAATTTCCATAAGATGTGCTCAAGCCATATTCAAACCAAACAAAACATGTTTCTCCTCCAGTCGAATCTAAATTACCATTTAAGGTGGCAGAGGTTAAAGCGATATTAGACACATCAGAGGTAGAGACTCCTGGTGTTTGAGTTGGCGCTCCCACATTTATCGCCTCTGTCGCAAGATCAGTAGCATTATTATCGTCTGAGACAGCCAAAGTCGGAGTATAAGCCCCTTGGCTGTTATAGGTATGAGTTTTAGTCGAAGGAGGATAGCCATTGCCAGAGTAAGAGTATCCGTCTCCGGTATTGAGCATCCAATTAGTAATTGAACCATCCGTGTCGCTGGCATTCATGTTAAAGGTAACCAGAAGCGGGGCATTTCCGGTTTTGGGAGCGGCAGATAAAGAACAGTCAGGCGGCCGGTTGGACGCTCCAGCGTTAATTATCTCAATAGCTGAAGCGGCAACGCCTTTGTTATCCGAAACCATCAACGCTACAGTATATGTCCCCAGGCTATTATAAGTATATACCTGTGAAGAAGGAGGATAGCCATTACCAGAGTATTCGCCTCTTCCATCCCCATTCACATCCAATACCCAAGAGGAGATTGAGCCGTCGGGATCATTCGCGCTCATCGCAAATGTAACCGTAAGAGGGGTTTTTCCGGATTTAAGATTCGCTGATAAGGAACAAGTGGGAGGCTGGTTTTCTCTTTGCAGGTACGCATGCTTTGTCCCGGTATCCAGGATATCCTGTGGCCAGGAGTTGGCTTGATATCCGGTTTTAGAGACGTTGAATTGCCAGGTACCTGGTTTGCCAGTAAGGCTGACATAACCACTGGAGTTAGTAGCCTGGTTAAAGCTTACGCCTCCAGCATCGCTGCCAGTAACTTGGGCGCCAGCAATTACCGGCCCGGAGGCGCTATCCGCGTGCACATATAAGGTCAAAGTAACTGTATTGACAAATGTCTGAAACCATAGAGTATTGGAAACACTGCTCCAGATACCGCCCTTATTAGCCTGCATATTCCATCTGTATTTAGTTCCATATTTTAACGCGCCAGAAGGAACCTGATGCGTAGTGCCATATACCTGCTGTGGATTGTAAATAATATAATTCTGACCATAAGGAAACTCGCTTATACCAATAGCGTAATAATCAGCAGTTGGAGACGCGTTCCATTGCAGTACCGGAGTAAGGGTATTGATAACCGGGCCGGGTTCAGAACCAGAACCCGGATAAACAGTGGTTGGCGGCGATGGAGCTATTACAGTTAAATAAGCATGGTAAGTATTGGTAGCAGTTATACTCTGGCTCCAGCTATTGCTATTATAGCCGCTCTTAGAAGCATTAAACTGCCAGCTGCCAGGAGTGCCGGTAATAGTAACATAACCGCTGGAATTAGTGGTAGAACTAAAACTCACCCCCGCGCCATCATAACCAGTTACTAATGCCCCAGACAATACCGGCCCAGAGGCGCTATCCGCGTGTACATATAAGGTCAAAGTAACTGAATTGACAAATGTCTGAAACCATAGGGTATTGGAAACACTGCTCCAGCCAGTGCTATTATGAGCTTGTATATTCCATCTGTATTTAGTTCCATATTTCAAAAAACCAGAAGGAACCTGATGCGTAGTGCCATATACCTGCTGTGGATTGTAAATAATAGGGCCATTCGGGGGATTTTCTCTTATGGCAAGAGCGTAATAATCAGCAGTTGGAGACGCGTTCCATTGCAGTGTCGGAGTAAGGGTATTGATAACCGGGCCTGGGTCAGAACTGGAACCCGGATAAACAGTGGTTGGCGGCGATGGAGCTGCTTGGGCAGAACTAGTCATTAGGCAGAAACCTAAAACGCTGACGAGAAAAAAACAGATTATTCTAGTTCTGACAATTAAAAATCGCATTTCAACTTACCCTGCCTGAGCAGTAATCGTAACGACTATACTCTGCTCGGTATTAACGGTAGTAGATGTTGGCGCCTTAAACTGGAACCAAAGTTTCCTAGTAGCGTTATAAGGCACGTTAACTCCGGCCTGATCGCCGGCAAACTTGGTGGCCGAAGAAGCCACAGCTGTAGTGGACAAGGCCTGGTTAGCCTCACTCCAGGTAATCCCTGTCCCGTCAGCATCAAAAACAGCGTCCAGCACATAGGTTTCGGCGCCGGCGGCGGACTGGGATGCAGTCCAGCCAGAAGGATTAGTTACTGATAAAGAATACGTCTCATTTACTCCATCGCTGTTATTGATTACGTTAACCGCGGATTGGGAAATAGTAGTACTGCCGGCTGCTACTGAACCCAATGATAAGGCATCTTCAGCGATACTCACACTGATAATCGCGCCAGGGAAGCTCCAGTTGACATTGTTGCCTGAGTTCTTGCTATGAGGAACAGCAATAACAGTTGGGTTGATATTTTCAGAGTCCTGAACATCTAGGTAATCTACACTGCGTTCACCTTGAGGGTCTATGTCCCATTGATTAGTGGGAATAGTAGAACGTAATAGTATCAGATTGTTAAGCGCTCCGGTAAGGGTGAGTTTGTTAGTAATGGTTTGTTTTTGGCCTGCGGTAAAGTTAAGCTGTTTGCCGGGGGTGGTACAAGTGAGATTGTAAAAGGTGTTGGTGTTGCTTATGGTGCTGGAGTTAGAACCCAGGAAGATTATGGTGCTGGTGCCAGAGGTAAGGGTGCCTTGATTCTGCCAGTTGCCAAAGAGAGACATAGCTCCTGAGTTGGCTTCCAGTGAGCCTCCTGGCTTTACTTCTATATCCTGGGTGGTGATTTGTGAGCCATTGAGGGTAACCTTGGCTCCGGGGTTGATGGTGATGCCGGAGGCAGAGGCGCTAGTTAAAAGCATAAAGAACGTAAAAACTGAAAAACTAGAAAGCCTGATAAGTTTAATCATATTTATTTACCGCTGAAAAATGGGTCTGAATAACTGGTAAAATCCAGGGGACGGTTCTATTTTGCTGGCATTAAACTGGGAAGAATAGAACCGTCCCCATGATTTTCTATTGCATGGCAAACTTCTTGGTTTGACCGCCCTGCCTACACTTGAAAGAGCCTTCGGCAGAATTATACCAGAGCATCCCGTCTTGGGGACTAGCCGGGTCAGCGGATACTACGGGAATTTTAAGATAGCTGCCTTCAATAATCGCTGAATTCTTTACATGCAGATTAGCCGCAGGATTAACCGTCCCGATGCCGACGTTGCCGCCAGGTTGAATGTACATCCGCGTAGCGTTGCTGGTAACCAGACGAAAACCAGTAGCACCACCAGTACCTATAGCACCATCGTAGGCAGACCCAGAGCCTAAAAGAGAGGATCCAGTACTACTCTCAACACCAAGATACAGAGTACCACTCGTGTTGCTAAATATCTGAGCGGCATAATTCGTTCCCGTGGTAGGTTTCACATTCACGACTGGCACTACAGCTCGTATATCTAAACTGGAACTTGGCGCCGTCGTCCCTATGCCGACGTTGCCTCCGTTAATTATAGTCAAGGCAACAGCATTATTCACGGCTAACTTAAGTGGATATGAGGAGTTAGTATTTATCACTCTATCGTATGGAGCATAACCACTATTTAATAAATATTTTCCAACACTATCATTTATACCAAAATAAAAATCCCCACCTATATTAGAAGCCTGAAACAACGCATAATTACCAACGTCTGCAGTTGATTTAGCCCGAATAGTAGTTACGGAAGATGCTACATCTAAATTATAGTTAGGTGCTATCGTCCCAATGCCGACTTTACCAGCCCCATCAACAGTTAAGACATTTATCCCACCTGCCGTAATTATAGTTTTAGTATTTGCTGAATTATTTCCAATACCAACATAACCTGTGTTATACGACAACACCCCGTGTTGCGCCGCATTGCCAAAGAAAATAGACCCAACTACATCAAAGTTTGTCCCCGGCGTTGTCGTCCCGATGCCAACGTTGCCGTCGTTGCGCACAGTTAAAAGGCTGGTATTCGCGGAGTTAGTTACCTCTAATGAGGCGGTGGTGGAGTTGGCGGTTGTGCCTTTAATCATGGTATCCGCGGCATAGGCGCTGGTACAAAGTACGATAAAAGCAAAAGATAAACAACCAAAAAACCTAAAAACTGAAAAACCAAAAAACGCTGTTCGCTTACTCATGTTTAAACCTCCGATTAAAATAAAAATTCCAAATGTAGCAGCTTTTGGTCTACATTTTGGTCTGTGGTTTGGCTACTCTAAAATATTACACAAAAATAACTTTGTCAAGAAAAGTTTTAACCTAGTATTTATTAAAATGAAACACGGTGACGGTTCTGTTTTTTAGAGAAAGGTGACTGTCACGCTTTTTGTGACTGTCACCTCTGCCAAAAAAATAGAACCGTCCCCTGGATTTTAATCCTTTTCTTTCTTGCTGTTAGATTACTAGAGATAAATGCTCTGGGCCTAAAAGCTCATCTAAATCCTGAATAAGTTGTTCACTAGGCTCAACATACAGCCCTTCACCGACAATTAACTGTACTCGGGATTTAGCAGGCGTATCCAGGCGTAAATATACAGGGACTCGGCCGCGATGAGCTCCGAGTAACGCTTTTAAGGATTCAAAAATATTCTCCCTTATTCCGGATAAATTAATGTTTATAGCACTGATTAGTTTATAAATTTCTTCAAACGGGAAAAGATCTTCGGCGATTATTTTTGGCGTTTCTTCCTTAAGATCCAATACTCCGCGAATATGCACAATGGAGTTGGCTTGGATATGAGAACTGATCTTAGCGAACGCGCGTGGAAAAACTAATATTTCTACCGCGCCATCTAAATCCTCTAATTTTAATATCGCCATTTTTTCTTGTTTGGCCCGCGTAACGGTATGTTTGATTTTAACGATTAAACCGACGATCTTAATTATATCCTGATCTTGATGTTCATGCAGGTTAGCCGTAGAGCAGGAAACAAAGCGCTTAAGCTGGTTAGCATAACGCGCTAAAGGGTGGCCGCTGACGTAAAAACCGAGCATATCTTTTTCAAAAGCCAAAAGCTGCGGCTCCGGCCATTCTTTACAATCAACTAAATTGTCCGCAATTTTTCCAAATCCGTTGCTTTTTATAGCTTGATCAAAAAAAGAAAGTTGTCCGCTAGATTTTTCTTTTTGGATTTTTTGCGCTCCGGCTAATATTATATCCAGGCTGGCAAACATTTTTGCCCGCCCGAGGCCAAAATAATCCAAGGCCCCGCATTTAATCAGGCTTTCTAAAACTTTACGATTGGCCAATCTTAAATCCACGCGCTGGCAAAGATCTTCCAAGGATTTAAATTTTAGCTTCTCTCTTTGGGCGGCAATTGATTCTGCCGCGCCCCGGCCGACATTCTTAATCGCCAAAAGGCCAAAACGGATAGTTGATTTATCTTCTACCTTAAAAAGCGCTTCACTTTCATTAATATCCGGCGGCAGTACCTTTAAGCCCATGCGCAGTGATTCATTCACGTATTCGACTATTTTATCAGTATTATCGCGTTCCGAAGTAAGCAAAGCGGTCATAAACTCAACCGGGTAATTAGCTTTTAAATAAGCAGTACGGTATGAAATCAAAGCATACGCGGTTGAATGTGATTTATTGAAACCATAACCGGAAAAATATTCGATCAAATCAAATATCTTGCTGGCGGTAGATTCTTTGATTCCGTTTTTGATACTGCCCTGAAGGAAATTACTGCGTTCCTTCTCCATAACTTCAGGAATTTTTTTACCCATGGCCTTACGTAAGATATCCGCTTGGGCAAGCGAGAATCCCGCGAGGGTGGATGCAATCTGCATAATCTGTTCCTGATAAACCATAATCCCGTAAGTTTCCTTAAGAATTGGCTCAAGCTTAGGATGTTCATATTTAATCGGAATGGCCCCGTGCTTACGTTTCATAAAATCATCCAGCATTCCGGATCCGATTGGCCCTGGCCGGTACAATGCCAAAAGCGCGATCAAATCCTCAAAACGCTCGGGAATAAGCTTCTTCAGTAAATCGCGCATTCCTGAACTTTCTACCTGGAAGATCCCAACCGTATGGCTGGAGGCTAATAATTTATAAGTATTTTGGTCATCCAGCGGCAGTTTTTCAATATCAATTTCAATACCGCGAATTTTTTTAATTAGTTTCAGAGTTTCATCAATTACAGTAAGTGTCCTTAAGCCAAGAAAATCTACCTTAAGCAGCCCAATTTTCTCCAGTGTCCCCATGCTATAGCCGGTAGTAATCTGGTCATCTGTGGTTTTAAACACGGGCATGTAATTATTTAACGGTTTATCCGCGATAATTACTCCGGCGGCATGAACTGAAGCGTGGCGGTTTAATCCTTCTAAAGATAGAGCGATATTAATCAGCTTGGTAATTTGAGGGTCATTTTTATAAAGGTTGTTTAGTTCAGGTTCACTCTCTAGCGCTTTTTTAAGGGTAATATCAAGTTCAGCGGGAATCAGCTTGGCAATCCGGTCGACATCGGCATAGGGAATAGCCATAACCCGTCCGACATCCCGGATTACGGCGCGCGCCTGCATCGTCCCGAAGGTAATAATTTGGGCAACATTTTCCTGGCCATATTTTGCCGTAACATAATCGATTACTTCTTGCCGGCGTTCGTAGCAGAAATCAATATCAATATCCGGCAGGCCCATGCGCTCCGGATTTAAAAACCTTTCAAAGAGTAACCCGTATTTTAATGGATTAAGGTCGGTAATTCCTAGCAGATAACTCACCAGGCTTCCGGCGGCAGAGCCTCTCCCCGGTCCGACAGGTATAGATTGACTTTTAGCGTAAGCAATAAAATCCCAAACAATTAAAAAATAGCTGATAAAACCCATATGCCGGATAATTTTTAATTCATGCTCCAGTCGTTTTTGCACTTGGAGATCAGCTTTAAGATTTTTCTCGGTTAAGCCTTTTTCACATAATTCCAGCAGAAACCCTTCTTTATCTTTACCCCCCGGAGGAGAGTATTTAGGTAAATGCATCTGGCTAAAATCCAGCTCCAGATTACAGCGGGAGGCAATCTCTAAGGTGTTTTTTAAAGCTTCCGGGCATTCACTAAACAGCTCTTTCATTTCCGCGGGCGAGGTAAAATAAAATTCTTCGGTCTGGAAACGCATGTGTTTAGGGTCATCCAGGGTAGTTTGAGTTTGAATGCAGAGCAACGCTTCATGGGCGGCGGCCCGGTCTTTGGTGGGATAATGCACGTCGTTAGTCGCGACTAAAGGAATACCTAATTCGCCGGAGATCTTAATCAAACCCGCGTTTACTATTTTTTGTTCGGCGATGGTGTTACCTTGAATTTCCAAATAGAAGTTATCCTTTCCCAGTATGTTCTGATAAGTGTCCGCGGTTTTTAAGGCGTCATTAAAACGTTTCTGCAGTATTCGGCAAGCAATTTCTCCCTTAAGGCAGGCGCTTAAGCCGATTAATCCTGAAGCATGCTGAGCAAGAACCTCTTTATCAATCCGCGGCCGATAATAGAATCCTTCCAAATAGCCGATAGAAACTAACTTCATTAAATTATGATACCCCTCTTCATCGCGGGCTAAAAGGATAAGGTGATTAGCGGCATCTTCTATCCCGCCGCTTTTCTCCAAACGGCTTTGCGGGGCAACATAAACTTCACAGCCAATAATTGGTTTGATTCCTACTTTTTGCGCTTCGAGATAGAAATCAATAGCCCCGAACATACTGCCATGATCGGTAATGGCCAGAGAATCCATCTTGAAACTTTTAGCAATGGCGAGTATTTCAGGTATACGGCAAGCTCCGTCAAGAAGGCTGTATTGCGTGTGCAGGTGCAGGTGAACGAATTCAGAATGAGACATTTACTTTTTACACATTACACTTTACACATTACACTTTACACATTACACAAGTTGTTATTCCCACTCTATAGTCGCCGGAGGCTTAGAGCTTATATCGTAAACTACGCGGTTGATTCCTTTTACTTCATTGATAATCCGATTGGAAATTTTTTCCATAACCTCATAAGGAAGTTTTACCCAATCCGCGGTCATACCGTCAAAACTGGATACGCAGCGCAAAGCAGCGACATTTTCATAGGTTCGCTCATCACCCATTATGCCCACGCTTTTAATCGGAAGCAATACGGCGAAAGACTGCCAGATTTGATCATATAGCCCGGCTTTTGAAATTTCATCAATCACGCGCTTATCCGCTTCACGCAGAAGGTCAAGCCTCTGAATATTAATTTCTCCGATAATTCTAACCGCCAGCCCCGGGCCGGGGAACGGCTGGCGCGCAATTATATTCTCCGGTAAACCTAATTGAGCGCCAATTTGGCGCGCTTCGTCTTTAAATAATTCCCGCAGCGGCTCAATAAGCTTAAGCTTCATCTGCGCCGGCAAGCCTCCGACATTGTGATGGCTTTTAATTTTTCTGCTTGGCCCGCCCGTAGGCGAGACGGATTCGATCACATCCGGATAAAGAGTGCCTTGGCCTAAAAACTTCACTCCTTTGGTTTTTTTTGCCTCTTCTTCAAAAACTTTAACAAACTCATCACCGATGATTTTTCTTTTTTCTTCCGGGTCAGTTATTCCTTTTAAACGTTCAAGAAACCTTTTGCTTCTATCAACATAACTTAAGTTAAGATGGTACATATCTTTAAAGACACTCTTAACCTGCTCGGCTTCGCCTTTTCTAAGCAGCCCGTTATCAATAAAAATACAACGTAAATTTTTACCAATAGCTTTGTGAATTAATAAAGCCGCTACGGAAGAATCCACCCCGCCGCTTAAACCCAGCACCACCTTATCATTACCGATAATTTTTTTAAGATTAGCAATCGATTCTTTAATAAACGACTGCATCGTCCATCTGCTTGAGGCGCCGCAGGCTTTAAATAAAAAATTACTTAAGATCTGGCTGCCTTTTTCCGTATGGGTTACTTCCGGATGAAACTGCACGGCGAATATTTTTCTTTTTTGGTTAGAGATTGCCGCAATCGGAGTATTAGCGGTATGCCCGATAGCGTGGAATCCGGAGGGCATTTTAATTACATAATCTCCGTGGCTGGCCCAGCAGGTGAAATTACCCGGCAAATGGCTAAAAAGATCCCGATTATCGTCGACGAACAATTCTACTTTTCCATATTCACGCTCGCGGGTATGCCTGACCTTGCCTCCCAACATCTCGCAGATAACCTGCATTCCGTAGCAGATGCCTAATATCGGTACGCCTAATTTAAATATACCCGGATCAGGATAAGGTGATTTTTTATCCACCACCGAAGCCGGGCCGCCGGAAAGAATAATTCCTTTCGGATTTAACGCGGCAATTTCTTTGGCTAATGTATTATAAGGAATGATGATTGAAAAAACTTTATTTTCTCTTACTCTGCGCGCGATTAATTGCGTGTATTGCGAACCAAAATCCAAGATTAATATTGTTTGCCTGGCCGCTGGGTTATTTTTTTCCTGCGGTTTTTTTAACCTGGCTTTTTTCTTCATTTTATTTCCCCATTCCCACTCTTTGGCCTACTTGGAAAATTTTGCCTTCAGTTTGAATTGAAGGAGCGATAATGATTTCAACATCATGCATTTCTTTTAAATTTGACGCTCCCAATGACCCCATGGAAGTCTTTAAAGCGCCCAGGAGGTTCTGAGAGCCATCATCAACTTTTGCCGGGCCAAATAAAATATCTTTTAATACGCCGGTGGTACCTACCTGAATACGGGTTCCGCGGGGTAAATTAACATGCGAAGTAGCCATGCCCCAATGAAATCCTCTTCCGGGAGCTTCCTGGGCGCGGGCAAAACTTGAGCCAATCATTACGGCATCCGCTCCGCAGGCAAAAGCCTTACAGATATCCCCGCCGCGGTTCATTCCTCCATCAGTAATAATCGAAACATATCTTCCTGTGCGTTTAAAATAAAAATCACGCGCTCCCGCGGCATCTACCGTAGCGGTAACCTGGGGGACTCCAATACCTAATACGCCGCGCGTAGTGCAGGCAGCACCCGGCCCTACGCCGATAAGTAAACCGCTAGCCCCGGTTCCCATAAGTTCCAGAGTTGTTTCATAGGTTACGCAATTTCCCAAAATAACCGGGATTTTTATGGACTTGCAAAATTTAACTAAATCTAATGTTTTATATTCTTTAGAGAGGTGCTTAAGCGTGGCCACGGTAGATTGAACAACAAAAATATCTACTCCGGCAGCAATGGCTAATTTTGAAAATTTTTCGGCATTCGCCGGAATGCAGCTAGCTACCGCCATAGCCTTGGCTTTTTTAATTTGGGAGACTCTTTTGCTAACCAGTTTTTCTTTGATTGGCGTATTATAAACCGTTTGAATTAATTCTGTAGCTTTCTGGGGGGAAGCTTTGGAGATTTCTTGGAGTACTTCATCCGGATTTTCGTAACGGGTCTGTATACCATCAAGATTTAAAACCGCGATCCCGCCTAAACGCGACATTTCAATGGCAAACTTTACATCCACCACTCCATCCATTGCCGCGGCAAGAATGGGTATTTTAAAGTTTTTCCCGTTAAATTTAAAGCTAATGTCAACTTCATTAGGATTTACGGTTTGGCTTCCTGGAACTAAAGCCACCTCATCAAAACCATAACATCTTCTTGCGCGCCTGTTAATGCCTATCCACTCTGCCATCTTAAATTCTCCCTATTATGATATTAAACCATTGCATTGCAATAAGTTACAAATATTTCGCCTCGCCCTGGGATCACAACCGAAAGATTATTGATTTTATATTAATCAAGAGAGTTTGTCAATATATATATTTAAAATGGTAGTATACTCAATTGTGTGTAAATTCGTTTTGCTGTCTAGCGGGTCCTGCCTCGGGCATTTTCTTGCGCTGACGCGCTGCGAAAACACCCGAGTCACCCGCTGGACAAAACAATTAAAAAGG